>Ga0213870_1000613_pt1 | contig 16575 bp, 17 predicted proteins | sample WICALVC2017_Meta_FD_160119 | JGI IMG/M metagenome (GOLD analysis project Ga0213870, IMG submission 160119) | Freshwater microbial communities from subterranean cave lake in Wind Cave National Park, South Dakota, United States - WICALVC2017 | ecosystem: Environmental > Aquatic > Deep subsurface >... | reverse complement strand
GAAGGATTGGTATCATCAATAGAATTCCAGATGAGCTTACTTTTATTTGTAGCTCTTGCAGGTTATCTTCTTGCTTCAAGGATAAACCAGTCAGCCGTTATTGGGGAAATCTTGGTTGGCATAATAATAGGGCCCAGCTTGCTTGGATTAATAACCTACACTGATTTTGTAGCGAGCGTTGCGCATTTAGGAGCAATAATCTTATTGTTTGTAGTAGGGCTTGAATTCAAATTAAAGGATATTTTTAACCTAAAGTATACCTGGATTGCATTATCTGGAGTTATAGTCCCCTGGATAATGGGATATTATCTTGCAAAATTATTCGGCTATGACTTTGGAAGCGCGGTATTTGTAGGGACGGCTCTTACGGCAACAAGCATTGCGATAACTGCAAATGTGCTGCGGGAGATGGGAAAGCTGCAGACAGAAGCTGCGAAAGCAATTATTGGGGCAGCAGTTATTGACGATGTATTAAGCCTTCTTGCCCTTTCAATCTCGACACAAATTGTAGGCGGCACTTTCTCTATTGGCTCAACTGCGATAATCCTCCTCAAGTCGATAGCTTTCCTGGCTATTGGCTCATATGTGGGGCTAAAATTCTTAAGCCCCATGGTTGAGAAGCTGGGCAGAAGCAATATTGCGAAAAAGTTTCCGGAGTTTGTGTTTATCTTTGCAATGATGCTCGCTTTCCTGTATGCAATGGTTGCTGAAGTCATCCACTTGTCTGCAATTATTGGCTCATTTCTGGCAGGAATGGTTCTTGAGGGCGCATTTGTTAAGCATGGGAAGGATTACAGGGAAGGCGCAGAATATTTGCACATAATTTTTGCATCTATATTTTTTGTATCATTGGGAATACTTGCAGATGTCAAGGCATTATCATTAAATGTGATTTGGTTCCTTTTGGCACTGACGGTTATTGCAGTAATTTCAAAAGTTATAGGCTGCTATATCCCGGCAAAGCTGCAGGGTTTATCACATAAAGATTCATCAATAGTAGGATGGGGAATGTCGCCAAGAGGGGAAGTGGCTATGATAGTTGCATTGATAGCGCTTAATGCGGGGCTGATAAAGCAGGATATTTATGTTTCATTGGTTCTGATGAGTTTGCTTACAACAGTGATAACTCCAATAGTTTTGAGAAATTGGTTGTACAAGAATTAAATCAAAGTTCCAACATACAATATAAAAAGTATTCCAAGTGTGTTTAAAGTATAGGAAAGTATTGTGAATATCTCAAAGGATAATTGTTTATAAGCTGCCAGCAAAGTTACTCCTATTTCATCAGGCAATGGAGAAGCAATGACAAATCCAGCGAAAACTGGCAAAAGATATTTCTTTATGTTAGAAGGCAAATTGCCGTTGAATTTCTTGAATATCTTTTCATGCGACAATTTTTCAATTTCATCAGCAAAAGAAGTTCTTATGAAGCTGAATATTAGTAAATCTCCTATTAATGCTCCTAAGCCGCCAATCAAGCCAGCTGCCAACAGGCTTTGTTTTTCAGCCATAAGGAGCAACAGTGCAGTAGCTGGAGCTGCGGTAAAGCCGTAAGCAAAGAGGATTCCTGCTAGAAAAGCCCCAAAATAGCCTGCTGATAATATAAAATCATTCAATGGCTGGGAAAATCTGCCTGAGAAAATTAAGTATGCTATAAGAATAGTGATAAACAGTAACAAGAACTTGGGATAAGCTAAAATATGCCTTTCCACATTCCTCAGTTTGTAGATATAGCTATTCATGTTCTATTTCTCTAAAAGAAGTTATATTTAAATGTTTCTTTTTTGTATATTAGTATAGAAATTTGTATATTAATTAACAGAAAAATTTATATGAAATTGATGTGTACCTGTTAAGATGAGACTGCTAAGTTCTCTGCCCAAAGGAAAGCCAATATCAAGAGAAGCACTTGCAAGATGTGTGGAAGCGGCTACTAATGATGTTGATTTAGCAGAAAAAATAAGGGCAGACACTTCTTTTGATGTTGTAATTGCCAGCACGGCAATCCTTTCACAAATGGAAGTGGAGTTGTACAGATTCTCTGGGGCAGTTCCTTTATATCATACCTATTGTGGCGTTGTGGTTCAGAAAGCAGTTAGCCAGTTGCGTTACGCAGGTCGGCATAACTTTTTGTATCCATCAACCATAAGGATTCCATATAAGAAGTCTTTTTACAATCCCTGTTTAACCCCTTAAAAACAAAAGGAATCTTCCTATTCCTTTTGGATTTTTGTTGGATTTTGTGCAGCTGCCTTATACAATTCGCTTCTTTCCCTTAGAATTTCATTTAATACATATAATTCTCTTTGAATGTATTGGGCACCGAGAGCTTCAGCTTGCTGCCTTACATCAGATCCTGTATATATGACAATTTCCAATCCTCTTAATGCAGGATTTTGTCTTATCCTTCTTATCAATTGAAGGCCTTCATTTCCCGATTCTCTGGCTTTTGCTTCAAGCAAATCCAAACCATCTGCTGAAGAATAGTCATAACCATCGGCCCCTACATTTTGTTTTGGCATTGAATTATCCGTGACCATTAATTCGTACTTGGTTTTGCCTGATAACAACTTGCCCCATGCTTCAGAAGCAGACCTTGCAAAATCGCATCCAAATCCGTTAGCCCAAGCGATGCCCATCACGTGGCCTAGTTTTATGTCTTCGTCATCAACGGCAAGAATTTTATGATTTGATATATGTGCAGCCCATTCCTCCCATGTAAAATTTATAGCCATGGTGCCAGAATAATAGTAGAACCTTTATAAAACTTTCCAGTGTGTAACTACTGGTTAGTCAAGTTAAAAATCCTAAACTCCCTCTTCCACTCCTCACAAACAATTTCAGTCTTTTTAGAAGCAATTCCAGTGTATTTTTCTGGATTATAAAGAATATCTAACTGTTTTTTGCTGAATTTTTTCAAATAATATTGAATTGTTTTATCTTTTTTGACTAATTCCATCAATGGCTTTTTCTCAATTTGAGATTTTAAAGTCATTTCCCTTACATATTCGTGCGCATCAGGATGGCCATTGGCAGCCAGTAAAATATATAATGGCTCTGCAATAATCATGTGCTTGCTTGAATTGAAGTTTCTTTCCATATTGGCTTTGTCAACTACAAGATTTGACATGATTTTTTCCAAGCGAGCTATTGAAACATAAAATCCAGCCAAAATTTCAGGAACAAATCTCATTGATGCAGAATTTGTCAAATCCCTTTGGTGCTCTGAAAGCTGGTCTATGTAAGTGGTTATTATCCTGGGCATTGTCGCTTTCCACATGCTTTTCACATTTTCAAAATTTATTGGATTTCGCTTTTGGGGCATTGTTGAAGAGCCAACCTGCTTAGCCTCAAATGGCTCGCCTACCTCAGCAATTTCATTTCTCTGCAGATGCCTCATGTCATCGGCTAAATCAGCTATTACGCCAAAAGCTGTGACAATGCTGTTGAGGTAATAAACCAAGAATTCTGGCTCGACTATTTGCGTTGATATAGGGGATGCTTTTAATCCAAGCTCATTCATAACATCTTCTTCAAATTTTATTGGATCATTAAAAAACAAGGAAGAGGCGTTATAAGCTCCGACAGCTCCTGCCATTTTGCCTCTTAGGTTATTCGATGCCTTCTTGACATGCAGAATTGAATCTCCTAATCTGCTTACATACTGCGCAATGGAGAACCCAAAAGTTATCGGCTCCGCATGCTGTCCATGAGTCCTGCCTATCTGCACAGTATCCTTTTCCCTTAAGGCAAGATGGATTAAAGTAGATTCAAGCTTTATCAATTCTGGAATTAAAACATTATTTGCAAATTCTTTGTACCTTAATGCGTCAGCTGTTGAAATTATATCATAGCTTGTTGCAGTAAAATGAACAAGTGTCCTTGCTTCTTCGCTTACCCTGTTTCTTACGCAGTTTGCCAATGCCCTTATATTGTGCTTTATCCTGTCTTCTTCCAGATAAACCTCTTCAGGAGTAACTTGTTTGCATGCTTTCTTGATTTCTTCGGCGATTTTTTCTGAGCATATTCTGTTTTTTGCCAAAACTTTTGCAAGAGCGTATTCAACCTGCAAAGCATATTTAATAAAAGCTGATTCTGAAAGATACGGCTGCAGTTTATCGAAAATTTTTTTATTTCTTCCGTAATACCTGAAATCAAAAGGGCTTATTGCATCAAATAAATTTATTTTCTCAGAAGGGAAAGTTTGAATTGATTTATCAATATTTATCAATTGCAAAATATTTTTTGTCAATTCATTTTCCAGATTCAAGACAATGACTTTTCTATTTTTGTCATCGATTTCTTTTATTACATTATTTTTCTTGAAAACCTTGATACAGGCATGAACTTTTGCAGGGCTGCATTTGATTCTTTCAGCAATTTCCCTTATGTGCAGCCTTTCTTTTGATAGAAGTTCCAATATCTGAATATTGATTTTTGTGAATATGTTTGATAGCTCTTGCATTTTGAATAATTTTATTAATTTTTATTATTGAGTTTTCGTTATCGAAAAATAACTATTTATTTTTCGGGATTAAAAATTTTCAAATTTTTAATATTGAATTTTTTATTTGGATTTTTCGTTATTGAATTTCCGTTTAATGCGTTCCACGCTTAATGTTCTTGTTATTCCCGCCCTTGACAATAGGGCACGGCATTAACGACTATTAATCAAATAATCAAAAATAACTATACGATAGAAATCGTTCATTATTTATAAACTTTTCTATTTTTTGAATGAAAATGTTCAGTATTTATATGAACTGGTAGAAATCAGACATTCACTGATATGTCTATCTTGTCAAACAGGACAACAGGCACAACTCGCTGCCTTCCATGACTTATTTTCCGGAATTCAACAAAATCGTTTTCTCTCAAAACTTTTAAGTCTGTATTGACGCTTTTCAAGTCTCTGTTCAAAATCTTTGAGAGCTCATAGATAGACTGCGGCTTCTTGTGCCTAACAATAGAAATCAATTCAAGCCTTCTTTTGGTAAGCACATTTCTCAAGCCTTCAATGCTCTCAAATGATATTCCAACATGCTGCGCGGTCTTTTCTCCCTTTCTGGCATGTCCTAGAGCAGCAGCAAACTGCCTAAGGACTTCTTTTGCAGGCTTTACATCCAATTTTATTACTTTGGTCTTGCTGCTCATTTTCTTCACGCTCCACAGTGGTAATGCTTTACTTTACAAGTGAATTCCTAGTTCTTTCAATTCTTCTTCAAAATCTGCTATTAGTTGCCATTCATCCTTGAATTCATAAGGCTTTCTTTTGTCTCCTACATGCTTATGGTGAGGATGGCCTGCATGGTTGTCATATCTTAAGACATTTTTTCCATCTCTGATGTAAGACAGCGAATACCTTATTCCCTCAGGATACTGTTCATTCTGCTCCACCTGCTCTATCTTCATGTCCACAATATCACCATTGTCTTTAATATGCTTGTGGGAAAATATGTCTTTTATTACCTTTGGGGCTTTGGTCATAAATGAACCTCGGTTCTCTTGATTTCCCACTGATATCGAATTGCTTCAGCATCTATATATGGTATAACATACCTCATATATAAACTTTTCTATTTTTAAACAAGAATTGTTCATTAAATATTTATTTTTAATTTATCCTTTGCAAGAATTATTTTTCCTTTGAATTCATTGCCAGAAAGTTGCTCAATAGGCACCTTTAATACAGCAGGAGAAAAATGCGTCAAGATTAATTGCTTGGCATTTGCCTTTGCGGCAAGTTTTCCGGCTAGCGACGGTGTTAAGTGCCCCTTAACCTTCTTATTGTCAGTGCAAGTGCACTCTGCCAATAAAACATCAGCGTTTTTTGCAGCCTCAATTGCTTCATCGCAGTATTCAGTATCGCCTGTGTAGACAAAAGACTTGTTCTTATGTTCAATCCTGTAGATTATGCTTTCTGTAGTGCTGCTGTGTATTGTTTTATAAGTTTTTATCCTCATATCATCAATTTTCATGCCTGTATTTTTTAATTCCTTGATATTTATATCGAAATACAATGTTTCTGGATTTAGCAGTTCTTTTAGCAGAGTTTTAAAATATTTTTTAAAACCATTTGGCCCGTAAAGATTTAATGGGATATCCCTCATCACGCCATAATTATTGCTCCAGATTATTGCACCTAAATCATTGATGTGGTCATTATGCAGGTGCGTGTAGAAAATATGATTTATATCACTTAAATCGATTTTTAATTCCAGCAGTCTTCTTATAGTGCCTGCGCCGCTGTCAAACAACAATTTTTTATTATCTACCTCCAATAAATATGCCGCATTGTTTCTTTCCAGCAAAGGTACTGGAGTTCCGCTTCCTAGTATTGTCAAAATCATCGCACATAATTCAAAAGTTGAGAATGTATTTTTCCATTGGAAACGACGAACTGGTTCTCATGTAATTTATATCTATTACCCTTTAAGTCAGTAATTTTTCCTCCTGCTTCTTCAACAAGCAAAAATCCTGCTGCTACATCCCATTCGTGAGTGGATAGTATCACATAGCCGTCGCATTTTCCAGAAGCGATAAGCAAAAGTCCGTATATGGCAGAGCCATAATTCCTAACATCTATCGCCGAATGCATTAATCTGCTTAAAAAATTTATTTTTTGCTTTCTGTTGGCAAATGCGAATTCAGTAACAATGAATGAATGATTGATTGTTGACTTTTCAGAAACCTTAATCCTTTTTCCATCGACAAACGCATATTTTCCTTTTTCTGCAACAGCGGTTATTTTTAACAAAGGAAAATGCAGAACTCCCAAAATCACTTCATCTTTGTATTCAAGAGCAATTGATGTTCCGAATATTGGGATATTATGCAGAAAGTTATGCGTGCCATCCAAAGGGTCTATTACCCATTTGTAGTCTGAATGGTTATTTTTGTAAGGTGATTCTTCACTCAAGATGTTATGGCTTGGATAGTATTTTTTTATGGTGTCAATGATAACTTTATTCGCTTCCAAATCAGCAGCAGCGACAAAGCTCTTGTTTGGCTTTTCTTTTATCCATTCCCTCTTGCCGTAGTACTTCAAGAGGACTTTGCCTGCTTGTTTAGCTGCCGATAAAGCGACTGATTTGAAAGACATAAATAAACAAAAGTTGAGGGATTATTAAAAGGTTTTGTTTAAATTTCTTTCAATCAATATTTATAAATTAGTTCTTTTTCCGCACAGTTTTAATCGAATTTCGAAGTTGCAAAAAAAAAGATTTTTATATAAGTTATTCAAATTTTATAATTGAAAGGTGGTTCGCTCTTGGTTTTTGTTCACAGGCATACGAGTTATGGAGACGCATGGCTTTTGGTCACTGGTGGTGGCCATGTTGACTTTAGTTCTGGTCTTGAAACTGTTATTAATGCTGGAAAGATAAGAGGTAAAAGAATTTTGGCTTCTTCAGATGGTTGGAAAGGTTCTTCGCTCACCCCCCATGCTATTTATGATATAACTGATTATCCTGTACAGAATCTCCAATTTTCTGGAGGCTCTTTTATAGGCTCGGACAGATTTAATCCCGAGAAATCCAATCTCCTTGATGACCTAGTGTCTAATATTTGTTCATTTGGCAATGTTGTCATAATTTCTTTTGGTGGAGACGATACACAAAAAATAGCCGAAATATTATTCAAAAAATATGGTCTTCCTGTCGTTGGGTGGCCTAAGACAATGGACAATGACACTCAGGGAAGCTATGCCACAATTGGTTATAGAACCGCGGTAAGGAGAGCTTCAAGAGAGGTACGGACAGCATTCGATACGGCATATACAAATTCCAAAGTAGTTTTAGTCGTGATGTTTGGTAGGGACTCTGATTGGGTGGACGGCGGTGCTGCCGATTTCGGATTTGCAGATTACACCATCCCCGCTGAAAAGAAAGGTCTTACTTTTACGGCAGTTGCTGCAGGAATCAAAGAAAAATTATTGGAAAATAAGGACAAATATGGAAGATCATTTGCAGTTGTTGCCGTTTCAGAAGCTGGGGACCAATTGGCAGGCTTGGAGCCTTTTGTGCAAAGATATACGTCAAACACAAGAATGGACAATTTTGATCACGTGAAGCTCAATCCTGAAAGGCTGGCTTTGGCTCTTCAGGATGCATTAAGAGAGTACTCGGGCATCGAAAGTACAGCCCCGAAAGTTTTAACATATCATTTAAGGGATGGCAAGTTGCAAGGAATAGACAGGGATTTTGCTCGCATGACAGCAGAAGAGTGCGTTAGATTGATTGACCGTGAAGAGTTTGGACGAGTTGCGACAATACAGCACCCTGATATGGCTTCATCTTGGCCTGAGGATCCATCTGCATGGGTTAAGGCCGAGGATGGTTCGCGTTTATTTGTTTCAAGTGTTCCGCTAAGTATCGCTGCAAAAAAAAGATATGTAACAGGAACTGGCTTTTTTGATTATGATCAGTTAAGACCCACCGAAAGAATGACTGCATACTTGAAACCATTACTTGGACCCAAGCCTATTGATCCAAGAGATAAGATAATATCATTTAGATTGGCTGTTCCTGTCGGATTGGATTTGAGAGTCGATAGAGCTCATTCCAAAATGCACCAGAGGTCAGTCTAAGATTTTATTTCTCATCAAATTCTTCTGTATCCTCTCCACCACATCCCCATTCTCCGCCTCAAACAGCTTGCCAGTTATCATCTCATAAGCGGTTATGTATCTTTTCGCAGCCTCAATCTTCACTTCATCTGGAATTTCTGGAATTGGGCCTTCGCCAATAAAGCCTTTATTTGCAAGCCACTGCCTCACATATTCCTTATCAAGTTTTTGCGGCTCTTGTTCTTTGGAAAACAATTCCTCATAAGTGTCTTTTATCCAGAATCTTGAGGAATCTGGTGTATGGATTTCATCAATCAAAACCAATTTTCCATCGAGCAAGCCAAATTCGTATTTTGTGTCAACAAGTATCAAATTATTTTTTGCAACTAATTTAGTTCCATAATCAAATAATTTCAAAGCAGCTTTTTCCATCTGCTTGTATATTTTCTCATCAACCAATTTTCTCTTTATTATTTCTTCTCCAGAAATTGACTCATCATGCAAGCCATGCTCTGCTTTCGTTGTTGGAGTTATTATCGGCTTCTCAAATTTCTGATTTTTCTTTAAACCCTCTGGCAAAATATTTCCGCAGAAATTTCTTACTCCTCTTTCATAATTATACCAGGCAGATGTTGTTGTTACGCCAGTTATATATCCCCTTACCACCATCTCGACAGGCAATGTTTTGCATTCCTTGACAACCATAACATTAGGGTCAGGAACACTAATAACATGATTATCTGCAATTTTTTTTGTTTTCTCAAACCAGAAAGCAGATGTTTGATTTAGAACTTGGCCTTTAAAAGGAATAGTGCAAAGAACCCTGTCAAAAGCAGAAATCCTGTCTGTTGTTACGATTACTCTTTTTCCATCAAATGAATAATTATCCCTGACTTTTCCTTCATATTTTTTGCCGAATTTAAAGTCAGTTTTATCTAAAGCATATTTCAATTGATTTTTAAAGATTGTGTCGGAAAGCATTTTAGCTTTAGAGTTAGGTTTACGCTTTTAAAGATTTTCCTTCTGTGCCGAAGGTGATAGAATTTTTCTCTGCTGCTTTACCAAGTAGTACACAAAAAAGCGCCGCGGCTGGGAGTTTCACCCAAAAGCAAATCCTTTTAAGATTTGAACCCTGTGACATGTGAGCGAGTTCGCACGAGCTCACTCGCATTTCACTGCCATTTCTGGCAGGAGGTTCTCACGCTCCCGCACTTCCAGATTGTGCGACCGCGGCATAGTAAAGTTTAAATACTTGATTAATTTATCCTTAAATTGAGGTTCTCATGCTTCTGTAACGCCAGATTGTGCGGCTTTTTTTCTTCTATACTAGTATAAGTTAGGGTTTAAATAGTTTAGCCAGAGATGTCCAGTGTCCATTGATACTTGAACATATAGTTACAATAATATAAATCAGAAAACCTTAGAAGTTATTTATTCCCCTCCAAAACTTTTTTTCCCATTTCTCTCCTATATGCAATCAATAATTCTTCGTATTCATTATCAATGTTTAATATTTCAACAGCAGCAACCGCCGCATTAACGCCATTATTCAACCCAACCCATAAGCCATGACTTGTGTGCTTCAGAAAATTTAACGCGGATTCTGCTATATTTTCATCTTTTTCAATGAGCGGGCAGTATACCACTAATTCGTCTTTTTCTTCAACAGGCTCGTCAAAATAGGTAAACTCAATGTTTACTGTATTATTGCTTGGTTTATTTGAAAAATTATAAACGGCATTGAATTGCTTTAATGTGTCAACTGCTTTTTTTACCGCTTCATTCCCTTTGTCGCCAATTATTGTAATACCTTCATATTTCTTCAGCATCTTTGCGCAGTTTTCTGCTGCTGCATCTCCTTTATTTACCCCAACTGCCAAAACAGGAATTCCTGGAGGCATCTGCGCAATTGAAAGCAAAGCATCCAAGCCTTGATAATTGCCTTCGCAAGGCACTCCTATAACAGGCCTTATAACTCTTGCAGCAACAACTCCAGGCAAATGCGCAGCCAAGCCAGCGCCTGCAACCACAACAGCGTAATCATCCTGTAGAATTTTATCAACATCATCCGGTGTCTTGTGGGCAGAACTTATTTTCAAATCATAGTCTATTTTTAATTTTTTTAGGCCATTGGCTATCTGATTGTACACTTTTTCGTCGCTTTTTGAGCCGAAGATTATAAGGGCTTTTTTCATTTTAGTTTTTACAAAATTGAATATTCCTGGTAATGCTCATTTACTAATAAGTCTTTTGCTGCCTTTTCTGCAATTTTTCCTGCTTCTTTTTCTTCTGCATCAATCATTAAGCTCCACAAGATTGCTTTTTCAGCTTTTTTAATGTTCTTAAATTCAAGCCTGTTTTTTAATGTAGATAAAATCCCGCTGCCATCATCATTTATATTTTTTACTAAGAGTTTTATTGCACCATCGTTCTTTATTGAAAATTCAAAGGAATGCTTGTTTGCATTGACCAAAATATCGACTTTTGAAATTTTTTCCTTAAATTTTTTCTCGTCGCCTTCAACTAAAAATTTGTAATAGTCTGCTCTTTTAACATCTTTTATTTTATTAAACCTAAGCTTCTGCAAAGTCTGCAATGTAGTGATGGCAGTAGTGTCAGGAACTTTCAAGCTTACTATCATTTCAATTATTTTTGGCATTTTATTGATGAAAATTTCGTTTAGTTACTAAATTTGCTAGGTCATGAAAATAATCTCCAATATCGCGCGGATCATATATTTTTTTCCTTGAGAAATAAGTTAAAATTATTTCATATGCTTCTCGGTACATTAAAAATTTTTTATAATCGGATTCTGCTTCCATTCTGTCTAAAATACTTGTTAAACTCATTACAACTGCTAAAGGGAGCGGCCTATAATCATCGCTTAATGGTTTTTCTTGTATCAAAGGGGTATTAAACATATCAATCAATGTTTTTTTAATGCTCATGCAAATCACCACTATACAACCTTTTCTTCAATATATTTCTTCATCGAGTCAAAAATCAGCCTTGCTGGCGCAGGCTTCTCTATTTCCAGAATCTTTCCAGTACCTTTATTCTTTAAATCAGTAATATCAGGCAACTGCCTAACAAAAGATGCTCTTTCTGGATGCGGCATTATAGCCATCACATTTCCTTTCTTGTTGCAGATTGCAGCAATGTTGTACATCGCGCCATTCGGGTTTGTTGGAAAACTTTCCTCAATCTTTCCGCCTTTTGTTGAATACCTGAAGATGATTTGCTTATTTTTAATTAATTGTTGAAGCAATTCCCTGTCTTTAGTAATATACCTTCCTTCCCCATGCGCAATAGGGACTGGAATGATTTGCTCTTTTTCAATGAATTTTGTGAAAGCGCATTTGTTGTTATTTTCAGCGCTTTTTATATGTATCCAAGTGCAGTAATATCCGCTGATAAAAGGATTTTTATTTGGAGCTAATGCCATTTCAACTTTATTTTTTAATCCTGGAATCATTCCGCATTCAACTAAAGCTTGTGCACCATTGCAAATGCCCAAAACAGGCTTGCCGTTTTCTGCTCCTTTCTTTATAATGTCAAAAACAGGATCTTTTGCCATTATCACTCCAGCCCTAATTCTGTCTTCATAACCCCAGCCGCCAGGAATAATATATCCATCATATTTCTCAACTTCTTTTTTCTGGTTCCATCTTAGAATCTTGCCATTCATTTCTGCTGCAAGCACCGCATCCAGAGCTTCAGCTTCACAATTGTTGCCTGGAAAGTACACAACTGCAATGTTTGGTTTTTTTGTTGGCATTTTTATTTGAGCTGGTGATGATTAGCTTTCTTTCAGCAGTTTATTTAGTTGTTGCTCTAATTGTTTAGTATCCGGAAGGTATAGCTTATACTTTGAAACAAACAGCTTGTTTGACAACCCTCCAAGGGCGTATCTCACCAGAAAATGGTTTTTCTCAGCCGACAAGATAATTCCAATCGGCTCATTATCTCCAGGCGAGTTTTCTTCTTCTTTGAAATAGTTGAGGTACATATTCATCTGGCCTATATCAGCATGATTAACCTTCCCTACCTTTAAATCTATCAAGACAAAGCATTTTAGCAACCTGTGATAAAAAACCAAATCTACATAGTAATTGTTATTGTCTAATGTTAATCTAAACTGCCTTTTTACGAAAATGAACCCTTTGCCAAGTTCAAGCAAAAACATCTGCAAATTATCAATTATTCTTTGCTCTAATTCCTTTTCAGAATATCTGTAATTTTCCGGAATATTAAGGAATTCTAAAACATAAGGGTCTTTAATGACATCTTCCGCTTTTTCGATTGCTATTCCTTTCTTTGAAAGTTCTACAACGCCTTTCTTGTCCTTGCTTAGTGCAACCCTATGAAATAATGCGGAATTAATCTGTCTTTTAAGATCCCTCACAGACCAATTCTCTTTAAGGCACTGGCTCTCATAAAATCCTCTTGCCAGATCTTCTTCAATAGACAATAATTCAGAATAATGGCTCCAGCTCAATTTTCCAGACACTGTCTGGAATTTCTTGTATTTCAGATAAAATTGCCTCATAAGGTAGACATTGCTTTTGCTAAAACCCTTGCCATGCATTAATTTCAGGTCCCTAGATAGGTGGTCTAATAAAGCAGTTCCATAATCTGCCTTTTCTTTCCCTTCCTGTTCATATTCAACTATTCTTTTGCCTATTTCCCAATAAGTTCTGACAAGAATTGTGTTTATAGCAGAATATGCGTGTTTCCTGCCTTGCTCAAGGATTTGGGCTATGTTATTTATAAGCTGATTGTAATTGCTTTCTTTTTTGGCTGCAATGTTTGGTTTTTTCATTTTTGATTTATAGTTTTGTTTTATTGAATTTTATTTTTTTATTTATTTTTAATGGATTTCCGTCAATGAAATTTTTAGTTATTGAGTTTTTATTATTGCAAATTTAACTATTTTTTCTATTCCAGCGCCTCCACAAACCCTGTTGCCCAAGCTTCTTTTAATCTTGAAATCGGCAAATCAACTATTTCTTTATTATTTCTAATAATTGTCAGATTCTTTCCTTTTGTTTTTCCAAGTTCTATTTGGAGGATTTTGTAAAACTTAAATACTTGTCTTGCTTTCTCTAAATTCTTGGCTTCAACCTCAAATACAAATCCAGAAGATTCAGAAAACAAGGTTTTATCATTTCTTAGTCTGGAAAAATCTAGATTTATCTCCGCCCCTATTTCACCATCTGCATCCCCGCCCAGAATCATTTCTGAAATTGTTGTTGCCAATCCCCCATCTGATATGTCATGGCATGACAAAAATAAATTCGCACTAATGGCATCAATAACAGCATAGAGCATGTTCCTTTCTTTTTCAAAATCAATAATCGGAACAACTGCGCCAATTTCTTTGTTTGCATCATAATAAACTGAGCCACCAAGCTCATCTTTTCTGTCTCCAATTAGAAATAAAGTTGAATTTTCTTTCTTAATCTTCATTGTTATTGCCTTGCTGTAGTCTTTCATAACGCCAATGCAAGCAACAATTGGGCTGGGATCAACTGCTTTTCCAGAGGCAGATTCATTGTAAAAGCTTACATTTCCAGAAATAACTGGAACAGGATATTTTGTACCTTTATAATACAAATTTTTCGCAGCATCTGCTATTCCTCTTACGCCTTCATAAAAGTCATAAAACGCTTCTGGCTTTTCTGGATTGCCATAATTCAAACAATCTGTTAAAGCGCTTGGAACTGCTCCAACTGCAGCAACATTCCTCATGCTTTCTGCAACTGCATTTACTGCTCCCCAATACGGATCAATCCTGCAATACCTTGGATTGCAGTCGCATTTCAAAGCAACTGCAAAAGAGCTGTTTTCAGCACATTTCATCACTCCGGCATCTGCATAGCCAGTTTCAATAACAGCATTCCCCATTACGCTTGTGTCATAATGCTTGTATGCTTTCGCTTTACTTGCCACATTAGGATGCTTTAATACAGAAAGCAAAACTTTATTATAATCTTTTGGCTCTTTTAAATTTGGCTCCTTAAAATTTCTCTTTGGTATTTTTTTGTCTCTTTCATAGCTTATTCCCCGAGTAACGGCTTTAATTGGAGCGTTGCATACAACTTTTCCATTATGCTTTAAGATGTAATCCTGCTGCTTTGTTACTTTTCCTACAACAAATGCGCCTGCTCCTAGGCTTATATTTGGCAATTCAAAATCTTCATTATATATTTTCAATAAAGTTTTTGTAAATTCACTCGGGCAAATCCAAGTAAATCTTTCCTGTGTTTCAGAGCATGCTATAATGTAAGGAGGCAAATTGCTCATCGAAACATTCACATTGTCTAAATCAATTTCTGCGCCAAAATTTGCATCAGAGCACAGCTCAGAAGTTGAGCACATTATGCCGCCAGCACCCATGTCCTTGAAGCCAAGTTCTATTCCTTGCTTTCTTGCTTCTTCAAAAACAGCATATGAAGCCCTTATGATAACATTCTTTAAGAATGGGTCAGGCACCTGAACTGCACCTCGATTGCTTTCTCTATCTTTTTCATCTAATATTAAAGATGCAAATGCCGCTCCGCCAAAGCCAGAGTTGTCTGTTGCCTTTCCGACAATTATAATATCATATCCTTCTGCATTTTTTGGCGCATAGCTATGAATTATATCTTTTTCTTTGACAACACCTAAGCAAACTACATTAACTAAGCAATTCTCATCAAAAGAATCGTTGAAATAAACATCGCCGCAAATGTTTGGTATGCCAACCGCATCTCCATAGCCAGCAATTCCATTAATTACTTCATTTGCGATATATTTTACTCTGTTTTTATTTTTCCCATTTGGATTGCCAAACCTTAATGGGTCTGCTGTTGCAATTACTTTTGCTCCCATGCATAAAACATCTCTAATAATACCTCCAACACCTGTCGCAGCGCCTTCATAAGGCACAACCTGGCTTGGATGGTTATGGCTTTCATGGCTCACCACAATGCCGTATCTTTCGCCATTTATGTAGCCCAATTCCACTATTCCAGAGTCTTCTACTGGACCAAGAATAACATTTGGAGTCTGTGTTGGCAATAAAGCTTTTAAAACAGCTCTGCTGCTTTTGTATGAGCTATGCTCACTCCATTGCGTGTTAAAAATATACAGTTCTGTTATTGTCGGATTTCTGCCTATAAGCTCAACTACCCTTCTTGCTTCAAAGACGCTTAAAGAAATAGCATTTTTCCTTAAAAACTCAGAAAGCTGTTTGTCATGCATGCCTTTTATATCAATTAAATCGATGTTTACACCACCCATCTTCTCACATTATTTTGTTAGGAATGGTGATTTAAATAGATTGTGGTAAATTTATTTTTTATTATTTGGTAGTACTCAATACAAGAATATTTAAAAATACATATACATTCCACTTGCCTATTGCAACTCAGTTTTATTTGGAAGATGTGCTAGCAGCGACATCAGACCATTTAGCCGTATTAAATGCAGTAAAAACTTATTATCCAAGAGAAATGCTGCCTCTGGAACCTTCTGAATTTTATGTTGTTGTTGGCGACAGAATAATTGAAGGAAGTGGCGCATTAAAGCTAGGTAGTTTGGAAAGATTTGTGATTGACACTGAAAGTCTGAGAATTAAGGCAAGAATAGTTGCTTTTGGCAGGAGTGATGAGCAAAATTTGCTTCGTATCACGGAAAGAAGAAAAGGGTGGGGTGATAATGTAGAAGTTTGTGATGGAAGATATTTCAAAGTTTATCGTTATGTCCCTCCACCACCTCCAGCACCGCCAAACCAGAAATAAATTCTTATATGGCATCGCCAAGCATATATATAGAACCTGTTGCCACAACAAGGTCTTTCTCTTCTGCAATTTTTTTGGCGTACTTTAATGCTTTTTTTGGTTTTTTAATTATTTTTTGATTGATATTTTTATTCTTGTTTATTTTATTGAAAATGCTTAATAGATGCTGCGGTTCTTCTGCTTTTGGATTTTTTGATTTAGTAAATATTATCGTTGAAATTAGTG
>Ga0213870_1000612_pt1 | contig 16580 bp, 11 predicted proteins | sample WICALVC2017_Meta_FD_160119 | JGI IMG/M metagenome (GOLD analysis project Ga0213870, IMG submission 160119) | Freshwater microbial communities from subterranean cave lake in Wind Cave National Park, South Dakota, United States - WICALVC2017 | ecosystem: Environmental > Aquatic > Deep subsurface >... | reverse complement strand
CGCGTAGTCCTTCGGCAGCACGCCCTTGAGCGCCGGGTTGTCGCGCTCGATTCCGACCATGGCGTCTTCCACGAGCTGGCCGATAGTGGGCTGTTTGGCCTGCGCCTTCAGGTGTGTCCAGCGTGCTTCGGGCGGCACCCAGAAGATGCTCTGCGCCCGGTACTCGTCGGGGTCTTCGGGATCGGCCCCCTTCGCTTGCTCGGCGACGAGCTTGGCGTGACGCTCCTCGAAGGCGTCGGAGATGTACTTGAGAAATAAGAGGCCCAGGCAGACGTGCTTGTACTCGGCGGCGTCCATAGAGCCGCGCAGGGTGTCGGCCATCTGCCAGAGTTTGGCTTCGTAGCCGACGTTGGCAGAGGTCGCGTCCGACTTGCCCGTGCTGTTCTTACGCTTTGCCAATGGCTACCTCTTCGGATCGTTGCGCTGCAGCGATGTTTCGGTGCGTCTAACGGGTTGCGGATGCACCCGCCGGCTGTTCGGCGTTTTTTGCCGAAGCAACCAGTTATTATCCAGTTACGGTCGCGGAGAGTAACGCACCAATACATAACAAGTCAAGAAAAAAAATAGCAGATGTGATGGACATGGGCTGTTTACTGATTGAGGACAATACTGACGATTTCTAATCGAGCGTTGACCGCATACTACGAATACGCTTGATGGTATGTTTTCTCAGACCAAAAATAGGCGCGCTGTTCATCGCGGATTGCGGAAAAACCTAAGGGACAAAATCATTTCAGACATCCTAAATGGGAGAAAACATAGCAACTCATTTCTTTCGTTAAACCAGAATTTGTAATTTCAAATTGACTTTTTAGGGGTCTTTAGATACTTTCATAATATGATCACAAAAGTCACTGACACCTTGAATCGGCCTCTGCGCGATCTTCGGATTTCGATTACAGACCGGTGCAATTTTCGATGCACTTACTGTATGCCCAAAGAAGTCTTTGGCCCCAACCACGCTTTTCTGCCGCGCGAAAAGATACTTCGATTTGAAGAAATTGCCAAACTCGCGCAAATTTTTACCACGCTGGGCGTAGAGAAAGTCCGCATCACAGGCGGAGAACCTCTGCTTCGCAAGGAAATAGAGAAACTGATTGCCTTGCTCGCCCAAATTCCCAATCTGGATATTGCATTGACAACCAACGGTGCCCATCTTGCCGAAAAGGCGCAAGCACTCAAAGACGCCGGTTTACAGCGCATCACGGTGAGCTTAGATGCGTTGGATGACGCTGTTTTTCGCGCCATGAACAATGTTAATTTTCCAGTCACGCAGGTTCTTTCTGGCATTGATATGGCATTAAAAGTAGGCCTTTCCCCAATCAAAATTAACGCCGTGATTAAACGCAACCTGAATGATCAATCCATTTTGCCATTGGCGCGCGCGTTCAGGGGGACAGGGATTATTCTGCGTTTTATTGAATATATGGACGTGGGACATTCCAACGGCTGGCGCATGAACGATGTGGTGCTATCCGCAGAGATTATTAAGACAATCGCCGATGAAATGCCGATTGAGCCTGTTGACCAAAATTACAAAGGAGAGGTTGCAAATCGCTGGCGATATTGCGATGGGAGCGGCGAGATTGGGATCATCGCCTCAGTGACACAGCCCTTTTGCACGGATTGTCATCGCGCAAGAATTTCCGCAGACGGCCATCTGTACACTTGTCTTTTTGCAACGAATGGCCACGACTTACTAGGCCTGCTCCGCAGTGGCGCAACCGACGCAGAGATCACAAACGCCATCATGAATGTGTGGAAAAATCGGGATGACCGATATTCCGAGACGCGCGGAACGAAAACAATAACACTGCCCAAAGTAGAAATGTCCTACCTCGGCGGGTAGCGCATCGGTTGATCCAAAAATCCTCATTCAGGATTTTGGTACTGCTTTAATACTAGGAAAAACGACCTATTGTCACGACTCACCCTAAGCAGAAGCGTCTCTGTTTTTTCCTGATTTTTTTTAATTTTCTCAAAAGAGTCCGCGTTCGGCACCGCTTCTCCTTCCATCTCTATGATAAGGTCACCTTCTTTTAATCCCTCCGATTCAGCAGGAGAACCTGCCACAACCAAAGTCACAACAACCCCGGACAAAGACACATCTTTATTTTTATCTTGTTTGCTTTCTTTGTCTTGTTTGTCTTGTTTTAGTTTGTATTTTTCAATATGCTCTGGGGTTAAATCATCAATGGTCAAGCCAAAAAAAGGTTTTGGTTCCTTTTTCGCTATCGCAACTGGCACAGCACCATCCTTTTTCTCCCCCAATGCCATGACAATCTGCTGTCTCTTGCCGCCTCTAACAAGGTCTAATTTAATCTTCTGTCCGGGCGCAAACCCTGCAATCACACGCGCCAACGTGTTGGTTGTATCAACCGACTGCCCCTCGACTTTTAGAATAATATCGCCCGCCAGTATCCCCCCTTTGTAGGCAGGATCGCCGTCAAATACCTCATTAACCAATACCCCTGTGGGAGACAGGACATCGTCTGATTTCTGCACGCCAAATTTTACGGCAAGCTCCAAGGTCAGAGGCTGGATACCAACCCCCAGCCAGCCCCGCGTGACCTTTCCGCCGCTCATCAGTTGGGACACCACGGCAGAAACCATGTTTGAAGGAATGGCAAACCCAATCCCCTGCGCAACATTGATAATAGCTGTGTTGATACCAATGATCTCGCCATGGACATCAAAAAGTGGCCCCCCTGAATTCCCCGGATTGATAGAAGCATCCGTTTGAATGAAATCCTCATAGCGGGAAAGATTGATATTCTCTCGGCCTAGCCCGCTTACAATACCAACGGTAACGGTGCGATCTAATCCAAACGGATTGCCAACAGCCATGACCCATTGTCCCACCTTTACAGTGTTGGAATCGGCCAACGACACAAACGGAAATTCTTTGTCCGATTCAATTTTAATCAACGCAAGATCTGTATCAGGGTCCTTTCCAACAACCTTCCCCGTAAATTTTGTTTTATCAGAAAGACGCACCTCCATTTCATCGGCATCTCCGACCACATGGTTGTTGGTAACAATGAACCCTTTTTTATCAATAATAACGCCAGACCCAGATCCGCCACTGGGCCCATGCGGAGGGCGAGGCCCCCCTTCTTCCCGTTTTCCGGGTGGGTGTTGAAAAGGATTCCCCTTCTCGAAAGGTGAGACATTTACAACAGTCGGCATCACAAGTTCCACAAGTTTCATAACGCCCCGTTGAGAATCTTCTATGACGCTCAAATCTTTCTCAAATTGAGTGCGTGCAAAGGCAAACCCCGCAATCAGAAAAAACCCTAAAAATACAACACCACGAATCGTCTGTCTCATTCTCCTCCTTAATGATTTAGGAATAAAAATTTTCTACTCAAATCTCTTTGCATAGTACAATAAAAATAGGACGACCGCAATCCCACCTTGGAATTTCAATTGAGGATTGACTTTAGTCGTTGCGACTGATTATTTTATGAGTAATGAAAAAGTACGCCAGTCTCATCTTATGCGCAATCTTATCGGCCTTGTTTTTATGGTTGCAGATTCCAGTCTCTGCTAAAACATTGCCCTCTCCAGAAAAAACGACGATCACAAGCGTGCGATACAAGTCTTATCCTGAATATACCCGCGTGGTCATTGATTGTGACAGGCCGCCGCTTTATCGGGTAGATAGGTTGATTGATTCCCATCTCATATCAATCTATTTCTCAAAAGCAATGCTCGGAGAATCTTTGTTGGATACCCCTATTTTACTATTACAGGGGAGTTTAGAGACTTTAGAAACACGGGAAGAAGGTCTTAACGATGTGGCCGTGTTACTGACTTTTAAAAATCCGGGGAAACATAAATTTTCTGCCCTCACCAACCCAAACCGATTGGTGCTTGATGTTGAAAAACTGCCCGACGAAACACCCTTTGATACGCGTTCTGAACCGCCTTCTGAACCTTTAACCCCACCGTCTGTATCAAGCCCAAACACGCCTTCTAAACCCTCACCGCCAAAATCCCCTTCCGCGCCGCCGGCATTTACGGGGACGCAATCTTCTGAAATTCACACTATCATTATTGATCCAGGGCACGGAGGAGACGATACCGGCGCGATTGGGAAAAAGGGACTCACAGAATCCGAAGTGGTTTTAGATGTGTCATTAAGAGTGACAAAACTTCTGCGTGACAAACTTCGCAAAGAAGTCATTATGACACGCGACACGGATGTCTTTATTCCATTAAAGGACAGAACCACATTGGCCAATAACAGGAATGCGGATCTTTTTGTGTCTATTCATGCCAATGCCAGCCCAAGACGAAGCGCGCACGGGATTGAGACCTATCTTTTTGGAAGAGCCACAGATGCGCAATCTCTTGCCGTTGCCGCCCGAGAAAATGCAACGGATATAAAATCCGCGCAAGGATTTCAGGAGATTATTCTAAACGATCTCTTACGCGATTTCGTTCTCAACGAGGCTTTGGAGCTGGCACATTATACACAAAACGCCTTTGTTGAAAGGCTTATTCCACGTTATCCAACAGCCTCTCTGGGTGTCAAGAAAGCCCCTTTTTATGTGCTCGCGCATACTAAAATGCCAGCCATTTTAGCGGAGATTTCGTTTGTCAGCAACACGACTGAAGAACAAAGACTGAGAGAAGCATCTTATCGCCAAACAATTGCCGAATCTGTTTTTCAAGGGATAAAAGAATATATTGAGGCAAAACGGAATTAAGGCCTTGCCCTATTATTACAAACTCACGCTGGAATACGACGGCACACACTATCACGGCTTTCAGAAACAACCCCATCACACGACCATTCAGGAGCAGATTGAAAACGCGCTTTTTCGTCTCACGCAAGAAACCGTAAAAATCATAGGGGCAGGAAGAACCGACGCAGGGGTTCATGCCATGGGTCAAGTGGTAAATTTTAAACTCGACAAAACCATGGAACATGCAACACTATTGCACGGCCTCAATGCGTTACTGCCTGATGATATTGCAGTTAAAAAAGTCGCGTCTGTCCATGCCGATTTTCACGCACGCTACGGGGCGCGTCGTAAAACGTATCGTTATTTTATTCACAACAGCGCGATTCGTTCTCCTTGGAAAGAAAAAATAGCGTGGCAATGCCGATCACCACTTAATATTGCCAAAATGCGTCAAGCGGCCAAGCGTCTTATCGGGATACACGATTTTTCATCGTTTTGCGCAACCGATAACGATGCTAAAAATCATCTGGTGCATTTTTTAAAAATTGCAATTTCTAAAAAAGAAGATGGTATTCAAATCACGCTGACTGCAAACCGCTTTTTGCGGTATATGGTTCGCAACATTGTAGGGTTGTTGGTTGAAATTGGACGAGGGAAAAAAGAGGTAAATATCGGCCGCATCCTTGATGGTAAAAATCGCACGCTGGCAGGAATGACCGCCCCTCCGCAGGGATTATTTTTAATGGAGGTGAGATATTGAAACTGTCATTGCAAGTGTTACGTAATAATAGTGCACACACCTTTTCAAGAATATCTTGGCGTTTCTAATCGGGCGATAGAATTTTGATTCTTCTTTTTTGGGCGTAGCACAAACAGCATCACCACGCCTGTAACAAACATTGGCAGGCTTAACAGTTGTCCCATTGAAAAATACTGGAAGATAAATCCGATATGGGCGTCCGGCTCTCGCACAAATTCAGTCAAAAATCGGAACAGCCCATACAGTAAAATAAACGACCAGAAAAGGCTTCCTTTCGGTAAATCTTTTTTAGATAAAAACCAGAGAATACTCGAAATAGCAACGCCCTCTAGAGCAAACTGATACAGTTGAGAAGGATGTCGGCAGACCAATCCCCCCTCCGGAAAAACCATACACCACGGAACATCTGTGACCCTGCCAAAAAGTTCGCCATTGATAAAATTTCCAATCCGACCAAACCCCAACCCCATAGCCACGCTAATCATGGAGACGTCCGCAAGTTCATAGAAGGAACGCTTTCGTGTTCGGCAATAAAAAGTGCCCGCAATAATGACGCCCAATAATCCTCCGTGAAAAGACATACCCCCTTCCCATACGGCCAGCAGTTTCGATGGATTTTCAAGATAAAAAGGGAGATTGTAAAATAGAATATAGCCGAATCTTCCGCCTAAAATAACGCCAAAAGCCGTGTAAAAAAGAAGGTCTGAAATCTCTTCCTGCGTTATTTTATTTTTTTTTCGGGCGGCGATGATCGGCATAACAAACGTGGCCAGGACAAAGGAAATGGCGTACATCAGGCCGTACCATCGGAAAGAAAGCGGGCCTATTTTGAGAAAGACAGGATCAATATTCGGATAAGCAATCATGCAAAGAAAAACTTACTGGCCATAAAATTTAATACCCCGTTTGATGGGGGGACGTCCCTGTTGTACTCGCCAACGGTTTGTATCTCGGACACTATAGACGCAACCGCAATATTCCTGCTGATAAAAATTCTCCTGTTTGGAAATCTCAATCATTCTTTGTGATCCACCTTGTTTGCGCCAATTAAACGTCCAGTAGGTCATATTAGGGTATCGCCCTGCCGCCCGTATTCCAGAGTCGTTGATCTGGTTCATATCCTTCCATCTGGAAATCCCCAATGTGCTTGCAAAAACACGAAATCCTTTTTCATACGCATATAATGCTGTGCGTTCAAACCGCATATCAAAACAGACCGTACACCGTTCTCCCCGTTCTGGCTGTTCTTCAAGCCCTTTCACCCTTTGAAACCAATTGTCTACGTCGTAGTCCGCATCAATAAAGGGGACACCCATCTGTTTTGCGTATCTTATATTTTCCTCTTTTCTCTGCTCATATTCCGTTTGAGGGTGTATATTGGGATTGTAAAAAAAAAGCACAAACGCAATCTCGGAGGCATAAAGTGCCATCATGATCTCGCCCGCGCAAGGCGCACAGCACGAATGGAGCACCATCCGCTTTTCACCAAACGGAAGGGTTAGCTCCGGACGATTAAAATGTTCAAGAGAAAATTTATTGATGACAGGTGCTGTCATTACGATTTTCTCGCCGACCCAACAGGATCGGGACTACCTTTGAGAGGAGGGGCACCTCCTCCTTTGAAAAGACCCGGCTGGCCCAGAAGATAGTCGTCAATAGACAATTGCAAATCCAATACTTTGCCTTTTTCCTTAACAACGCCTACAGAGGGGACTTTGAAAATCTCAAGGAGCCGTCGGGACGTATCAATCGTGAGCTCCAGATCTTTTTTGAGCGCAGAACGCTGTTGCGGCTTTGCGGGAACAGCCGTTGCGACGGCAACGATCTTGCGTCCCGATTCCAGACGAAATGTCCCCGAAAATCTTCTAAGACTTTCAGGATCTTTCGGAAGCGGAATCATGCTTCTTTGTTGATTCTCTTTTAGCAGTGCCGTCAAATTGCCATTCGCATTGTCTGCCCAGAAACGAACCGCCGCGCTCTTTGGAAGTCCATCAGACAAAAAAGCGCCATGGGGCGTAACAAGTGCCTGAGGGGATGTGGCGCCTTTTAAGAATTTCACGAGGGCGTCCGGATTTCCCGCGATGAAAATCCAGTCCTTCCACTCTGTATATGCTCCTAATTTAATGCTTTCTGGGATGGGGTTGTAAAAAATCATTTTTCCATGCGGCCCTTTCACCTTGTTTGGATCTTGCCCGAGCATTTCAGAGACAGCAGAGGAAAGCTTCTCGTTTTTATTGGCATTTGCAACTTTGGCCACAACCACCGTTTCCCTTTCACTGCTTTCTGTAACGACATAAAAAAGAGGGGGCAAAAGACCTGCCAACTGCTTGCCTCGAATAGAAAAACGGATATAAGACTCCACAAATTCCGTCACCCCAGGCTTTGACCTATCAAATTGAAAAGTCATTGAACCGGCAGGAGCAGAAATGAGAAACGTCAATAAACCCGCAAGCAAAAACGTTAATAGCCTTCTTTCATTCATGGTTGAGACCTCCTTAAAGTGAATGGAGATTCTAAACCATCACGCAAGAAATGTCCAGAATTCCAAAAATCTTACTGGGTATGCGACATAATAGTTCACGGATATTAGAATCCTAATCCAGTGAATCAATAAACCGTTTTAGGCTTATTTTCAGGGTGTCGAAATTGGGATTGTACATGAGGCGGCGAATCACTCCTTTCTTTAAATTCTCGTCCGTCGTTTCCCCCAGAAAATCTTCTTTTTTATCCTTGCAAAGCAAATATTTTTTAGGCTCCACATTAAAATAACGCAAGCAGGCCGCAGGATTTGCGTCTCTCCCAAAATGAGGATCGTCCGGCGGCAATATAATAGCCGTATGCGCCGAACCAATAATGTGTTGATTCTTAAAGACACTCTCAACGATTTCGATCTGTGACCGCTTGTTTGAAAACGACTTCCTATTGGTGCTGTAGAAAATCATGCGATTCAATGGATTGCTCGCTTGTTCAAAAAATGCAAGCGATGCAGGCGTGCTCACGGTTGAATCCTCTTCGCTGATGGCCATAAAAACAGGCTGTGTCACCGTTTGCTTTGTGAGGGCAGACTGCATTTTTTTTATAAAAACATCTATTTGACGAATTGCGTTGAATGAAAATGATTCGTATTGATAGCGGTCTTCGTCTGGCATAAGATCAGCCCATTTCGCGCGCGGCATAGCCCAATGAATGGCCTTGGGGAAGATTGCTAAGCTTGCCAGGGAGGAGATGCGGATAGCAGGGGAGAAAAGAAAAAGGCCTTTGACACGCGGGTCCGAAAGACCCTGATATATACTGGTTGTCCCTCCTGCTGAAAAACCGCCCAAATAAAGTGTCTCTACTTCAGACGCGATCTTATCCGTTCCAAAGGCTTCTGCTTTCATCCAATCTGCCCATGTCACCTCCAACAAATCTCCCGGTCGCGTCGCATGTCCGGGGAGGAGAATGGCCATCACCTTAAAACAATTTTCTTGAAAGAATTGTCCCAATGCCCGCATTGAATAAGGGGTTCCTTTTAATCCGTGCGTCAATAAAATACCGCGCCGATACTTTTTTCCTTCTCCCTTAGGGCAATCCACAGAGGGGGTCAGTTCAAAAGGAGCACTCTCTTCAACGATGCGCGCATCATCCTGACGGATCATATCCGTACGCGCCGCAAACATCATCTTGCGTGTTTGTTGTATGTATGTCTCAAAAGAGAGATGCGGATCTGTCGTAAAATGGCTATTGTGTAGAGAGGGCTGATGCCGCGCAGAAAGCGGCACCTCTATTTTTGAAGCGGCCCCTGTACAACCTATCAAAAAAAAACAAAGTATAATTGGGTAACAACGCATCGTCATTCTTGATTATATAATGTTGTCTTTCAAAATAGACACCCTTTCAGTATAATTATTTCATGCCGCTTCATTTAAAAGATTTAGAACGCATGTTTGATACAGGCCGTGTGCTCTCTGATACGCCAGCAATAACCGCTTATTCCATTGATGCTGGCATTTACAAAGTTCCCCCCCAAGCCGTCGTCATTATTGAATCGTATGACGATATTGAAAAGGCACTCACCTATGCCCGCAAACATCAGGTTCCACTCACCGCCCGAAGCGCCGGAACCAATGTGACTGGCAACGCCATTGGCGAAGGCATTGTTCTTGAATTTTCACGACTAAACAAAATTTTAGAAGTCAATCAAAACGATTCTTGGGCACGGGTTGAACCCGGCATTGTCTACGCGGAACTCAATCGCGCCCTTCTGGAACAAGGTCTTATGTTCGCGCCAGACCCTTCCAGCGGCGATATGTGCAAGATCGGCGGTATGCTGGGAAACAATGCGGCTGGCCCCCACACGCTCAAATACGGCGCGACCAAAGAGAATGTCCTTTCAATGGATGTCTTACTGACAAACGGAAATTGGATCACTGCACGCGAATATCAGATAGATGAACCGTCCCTGAAAAATCTTTTAGATACAAATCCGCTGATCAAAACATTTCTCAATCTCATATCAGAACATCGGGAAATCATATTGTCCAAAAGGCTGACGGTCTCGAAAAATTCCTCTGGATATAATCTTTTTGCAATCGCGGAAGGATTATTAAAAGGAATCGTTCCCCTGCATCAACTTTTTATCGGGAGTGAGGGAACGCTCGGACTCACACGCACGGCGAAAATTTTACTGCGTCCGCGTCCTACGCAAATTGCCACAGGACTCATTTATTTTAATCGCATTGAAGAGATCGGAGACGCGGCAAACGACATATTAGCCCTTTTCCCAAGCGCGCTAGAGATGATGGATCGCAACTCGCTTGATCTGGTTGGCCGTCAAGGATTCGATATTCCGAAAGAGGCGATGGCAATGCTGCTTTTGGAGTTTGATGAAACTGTTCACGAAAAAATGGAGGCCGTACAAAAACGGATCTCCCGCTATACGCTTTCTACTCCGATGACGATTGGGTTTGGCGCAGAAAATCAGGCCAAGCTATGGAAGATTCGGAAGGCGATGTACCCAACACTTTATCAATACGATCTCAAAAAGAAGCCTGTGAATTTTGCCGATGATGTCGTTGTCCCAACTGAACAAATTCCAAAACTCATGGCCTATTTGGACGGCCTGTTTAAGCAGAAGGGTGTCGCCGTGGCGATCTACGGGCATATCGGAAACGGCAATGCCCACATCAATCCGCTATTGGATTTGAACGACACTTCTGATTTTGACAAGATGGTTTCTCTCTCACACGAAATTCATGAGACAGTCATGGATCGGTTTAAGGGATCACTCTGTGGTGAACATGGCGACGGCCGTGTTCGCGCCGAATTTCTGCCAAAATTATACGGGCCGGAATTATACGACCTGTTTAAAAAAACAAAACAGATTTTTGATCCAGACAATATTTTAAATCCCGGCGTGAAAATATCGTTGGTCCCTTTTACAACCAACATTGATTTTGAACGGCTGTCCAAACAATGCGCCACCTGCGGAAAATGCAACTCGGTCTGCCCCGTTTACGATGTGGTAGGCGAAGAGTCTAATTCGGCGCGGGGCTGGTTTCATGTGGTCACCGCGCCTGATTATTCTTATGAGAAATCTGCCCGTGTGGTAGAGGCCTGTATCAATTGCAAATCGTGTCGCACGGTTTGTCCCACAGGCATTGACGTTTCAGAATGGGTGCTTAAAAAGCGGGAGGAGCATCCCAATAAAGTGGCGCAAACAATCACTGCCCTTACAAAAAAACAGACCTTATTTTCGTTTTTATTAAAAGCCGCCGCATGGACACAGCCGCTCTGGGAAAACAAAATAGGCCGTGTGGCAATCGAATATTTAACCCTTCCTTTTTTAAAGGGATTGGCCAAGACAGCCCGCATTCCAGCCGATATGATTCTGCCGCGTTTTGCAAAAAGGCATTTGAGAGACCGTTATCAGGATTTAACATCATCAAAAAGCAACGTGGCATATTTTCATGGCTGTGCGGCGAACTATTTTGAGGATGGCGTCGGAGATGCCGTGATTGGCGTATTCAAAAAAATGGGCGTGTCCCCTGCCCTTCCTCCGCAACGTTGTTCTGGAACGCCGATTCAGACGTACGGCCTGATTGATCGTGTGCGTGAAAACGCAAAATTTAATATTGATTCGCTGGCTGGGTTTGAAAAGGTGGTCACAGGATGCGCCTCCTGCACATTCATGTTAAAAGATTATGGGACGATTCTCGCTGAAGGAGAATACCATCAAAAGGCGCAAGCACTCGCCCAAAAAGTAGTGCATATTTCTGAGTTCGCCAAAGATTTAAAATGCCTACAGGTTGTAAAAGAGCGAAAGAAAGTTACATATCATTCTTCTTGTCATTTAAGGGCGGCTGGCGTTCATGACGCGCCGCGAGACCTGTTACGAAACAATCCTAATTTTGAGTTTGTGGAAATGCCGGATGCGGATCGTTGCGCGGGAGGGGCCGGCACTTTCTGCATAAAAAATACAAAGCTATCAGAGGAAATTTTTGAACGAAAACGCAAAGGAATTGAAAAAAGCCAAGCCGACATTGTGGCCACATCCTGCCCCGCCTGTATGATTCAACTCAATAATGGGCTCAAAGGAAAAGTTCAGGTGTCGCATATTGCAGAACTGCTTCTGCCATAAATATCCCAATTTAAAATTTCAAATGTGTCCGCACAAAAATATTTACAGCATAACCCGCTGCCTACCGGACAGATTTCTCCTTTTTGAAATTTTTTAATCCGCGTAAACCCGATAATCTATTTCAGGGAAGAGGTTGTCTTTTTCTTCCACATCTTTAAGATAGGCTTCATTCACTTCGTCTTGATCAATCTCGTCACACAAGCGATTAAATCGTTCTAAATGCGTAAGCGTGCGGGCAACCGCATAAGGAGGCGATGTGCCTGTTTGCATGATAAACGCCCAGTCAGACGATTGCGCCAAAAGCAATTCCCGAGCCGATTGATTCAGCGCGCGATTTAATATGCCCATACTCTGTCTAAATTGGTTTGCCATCTGAATCATGCGATGGGCGGCCTTGTGCAAAGGACGATAGACCCAATCGTTATTGCCGTTTAACCAAAACTCGTTGTATCCCTTGTACCCCCAGCTACAAGCAGGCGGCGTCACTACCTGATTTTTAGGATATTCCCGCAGATAGCGGCCGGGCGTCGTTAATTCTAATATCCTTGAATTTTCGGCCAACTGACGGATCAACTGCTCAATCCACAATGGGCCTTCAAACCACCAATGCCCAAAAAGTTCTGCATCATAAGGCGCCACAAGAATCGGTTTTCTATCCATACTGTTTGAAAGAGACAACACCTGCTGTTCTCGATTGAAGATGAAATTTTCGGCGTGCAGTTTGGCCTTCTGCTCTGCAGAAGACCGATTGTAAATATTTTTTTGTTCTGTTTTTCCAGTAATGCAATAATATTTCATTCCCGTATGCACACGAATTTGATCCGGATGAATGTACGGGGCAATGGTCTCAAGCGGCAAATCAAATCCAATATCGCGATAAAAATCTCGGTAGTCAGGATCACCTGGATACCCTTCATCCGCGCTCCAAACCTGTTTCGAAGCCTCAGGGTCTCTCGCAAATGCGGCGACATGAGATTCACAATAAATTGGCGCATGTAATCCGTATAAAGGGCGCGGCTCGGCATGAAGTAGGCCATGCGCATCTAAAATAAAATAACGAATACCAAACGTCTCTAAAAATTTGTCAACCCCGGGATAGAAACCGCATTCAGGAAGCCATATCCCCAGAGGGCCTCTTCCAAAATGGCGCCGATGTTCTTCTGCCGCAATCTGCACCTGTGCGCGAACGGCATTGGGAATATGCGACATCAGCGGAAGATAGCCATGCGTTGCGCCTGAGGTCATTAACTCAATCGCCCCTTCATCTTGCAAGGCGCGAAATGCCGTTAAGAGATTGCGTCCGCAACGTTCAAAAATGGCCTTTGCGGACTGAAACTGATGGCAGTAAAACTTGGCAAGCAGATTGAGTTCAGGTTCTTTCTTTGTCCGGATGATTTCTTTTTCCGCAAGCTCAATGAGTTTTTCAATGTGTAAAAGATAACGGCTTTGTAACAAAGGATCAGACAACATCCCCGCAAGCGGCGGAGAAACAGACAGTGTGACTTTATAAGAAATCTGGTCGGCGCAAAGCCTTTCAAAAAGATCAATCAGCGGAATATACGATTCAGTGATTGCTTCAAAAAGCCATCTCTCTTCGAGGAATTCAGCGTGTTCGGGGTGGCGAACAAACGGAAGATGACAGTGGAGAATAAGCGCAAGATACCCTTTTTTCATGGTAGTGTCCTAGTTCAATGTATCTATCTTCATCGGGGGCTCCCCACCATTCTTCGTGGTATAGAATTGAAGGAGTACGCGACGGAACGGAAACGATATTAGAGAGGGCAACGGGTGTCACACCTTGTGGTATTTTGACGCCAAGCGCAACTTGAAAATCACACATCGCCTCTTCCTCCTTTGGGGAAATCTCTACATAAAAATCCTGTTTTTTGGGACTCACATCAATCTCCCAAGAAACATCTGTTGTCCTGTTATAAATTGTAAGAATAATATCAGCAGAAAGCCCCTGATTAATTTCCCAATAGCAATAAAGGGCATAAGGACTCACAACCATTGCCGTGATTTCGCAGACTCCCAGACAAAGGACTGCCTTATCTTTTTCGTAAGATACTTTGTGAATGCGTGAGAATCTCATTGTGGGGCATGGGTTGGCATTGTAGAAATTCCACCCCTTAATGGCATGGGGCTTAGGGACGTTGTTTTGTGATGTCTGCAATATGGGCAAATCACCCATTCTTTCTGTTGTGGCTTTCCACAACCCGCGCATACATAAGGGGACGCGGCCCCGCAATAGGGACAGATTAAAAATTCCATCTGAATGAGGTGGTGGCATTGTGGACAGTGCGTTTTTGGAATATCTTCGGTTTCAATCACACGGTGAACCTCTTCCAGTGTTGTGAGACCTTGTTTCGTCTTTTCCATACCGTCATCATAAATGGTCTGAATTCCTTCTGCGATCACAGCCGAGCGAATCTCGTCTTCGGTCGCCCCAGAGGTGATCATCTCTCTTAATTTCGCTGTAAATGGAATCACTTCAAAAATTCCGGTTCTCCCTTTGTAGCCCATATAATTGCACTCTTTACAACCTTGGGCTTTTAAGAGCGAACTGCCAGAAGGAGAAGATAAAACAGAGGGGTCTTGTTTCGTTGGGGAAATTCCTTTGCACTTTGGGCAAAGCACACGGACAAGCCTCTGTCCAATAATGCCGGTCACTGTGGTCGCAACAAGGTATCGGGGAACGCCCAAATTGATGAGCAAAGAAATAGCCGAGATTGCATCCGTCGTCGGAATAGACGAAAAAACAAGATACCCGCTCATCGCTGTTCGAAGCGCAATTTCAGCCGTCTCGAAATCACGAATCTCGCCAATCAAGATTACATTAGGATCCTGCCGTAAAAGTGCTTTTAAGGTGGCCGCAAAAGTCAGTCCGCCATCAGGATCAATCTGAATTTGATTGAGTCCATCCACGCTATATTCAACGGGGTCTTCTATCGTGGTAACGCTATTTCCCTTTCCCTTAAAATCTTTGATAAGCCGATAGAGGGTTGTTGTTTTTCCAGTACCGGTAGGCCCTGTGGCTAAAATCAGGCCTTTACGCTTTTTGAGGAGTTGTTGAATGGTCTTAATATCTAATTCAGAAAAACCCAGCTGATCAAAATCGTAGCCCAATTTTGATTGATCCATAATTTGAATCGTGACCTTCTCTCCCTGCACACCCGGCATCACAGAAACACGCAGATCATAAGAGTCATGTCCGACTGTAACCCTGACCGCGCCATCTTGTGCCATCCTTTTTTCTGATGCCTTGAGCTTGGACATTACTTTAATTTTGGAAAGAAGCTGATGCTGAATTCCTTTTGGAAGCCTTAAATCATCTTTTAAAATACCGTCTAGCCGATATCGCACCCAAACCCTAGCCTTGCCAGGTTCAATATGAATATCGCTTGCGTGCAGATGAATCGCCTTGGTCAGAATGTAATTGAGCAGGCGATCTAAAAGCTCCATGCGGTTTCCCGCATCCATCAAGCCTGTTTCTTCCGCAAAAAGAAAATCAAACTGATCCGGAACAATTTGTACGATATCAGCCCCAAATTCTTGTTCGGCGGATTTAAGCACCTGTTCAATGGACGCCGTCAAATTATAGCTCTGATCAATAGTCTCTAATATCTCTCTTCGCGCCGCAACGACGGGCTGGATATCAATACTCGTGTGAAAGCGAAGATCCGCAATAGATTCATAATCTAACGGATCTACCATGGCCACCACCAATTTATCTTCCTTAATTTGCAACGGGATGGCCAGATGCCGCTTTGCCAAATTTTCAGGAATCAACTGAAAAAGTTCAGAGGGAATCTGAATGGTTGTGGGATCCACGAAAAGAATGCCTGCCTGAGACGCAAGACAGTAAGCCAGCTGGCTTTCAGAGACAAGTTTTAGGTCGAGCAGTTGATCGCCCAATCGCTTTCCTGTTTTCATTTGTTCTAAAAGGGCTGTTCGAAGCTGATCTTTGGTTAAAAGACCTGACTCAATCAACGTATCCCCAAGTCTTTTCTTAGTTTCTAACTTCCCCGTTCCGTGTACAGGCTTTTCCATTTTTTCTATGCCCCCGTGTTATAAAAAATAATGTTTCTGCATCATATAGAAGTTGACATTATATTACAATCCCCCAAAAAAATAGTGTACTATTGAATGCGTGTTGATTTTTATGAAAAGTTTTGAGAGAATTCATCTCACTTTGGATGAATTTTCAATTTAAGAATAACTTACGGAGTTGATGCAATGATGTTTGAAATACACCAGTTAGAAGCAGTTGATCCCACGGGAAGGATGTTTAGTCGAGACGCGAAGATTGACGTAGATGAAAATGGTTATAAGGGTTTCTTCTGTTACGAGGGCTTCGCCATTGAATCCTGCGAGTATCCAACGACAGATGAAGCCCTGTGCGATCTGGCCACGAAGTTACAGAAAAAGAAGTTCTCTGACGTGCGTAGCCGTCTTAACTTTCGAGAAGAACGCTATTACGCCGAAAGAGAACCCTGGGTCTATTACA
>Ga0213870_1000611_pt1 | contig 16601 bp, 16 predicted proteins | sample WICALVC2017_Meta_FD_160119 | JGI IMG/M metagenome (GOLD analysis project Ga0213870, IMG submission 160119) | Freshwater microbial communities from subterranean cave lake in Wind Cave National Park, South Dakota, United States - WICALVC2017 | ecosystem: Environmental > Aquatic > Deep subsurface >... | reverse complement strand
ATCGGCTGACTCCGTATGTCGGTTTTGAAACACCGCGCCTTCACCGCCTCGGAGGAACTCTCTGGCAAAATACAAAACGTCGCATTTCTCGAGACGCGCAAAAACTTGCGTATGAACTTCTTTTACTTTACGCCAAGCGAGAAAGAATAGAGCGTCCTCCGCATGATGGCGATACTCTTTTTCTGGAAGAGCTTCGCGCGACCTTTCCTTTTCAAGAAACCGAAGATCAGCTCCGCGCAGAAAAAGAAATTCTTGATGACTTGGGAGAGAGAAGACCAATGGACAGGATTTTATGCGGGGATGTTGGTTTCGGAAAAACAGAAATGGCGCTTCGCGCGGCGCTCCAGGTAATTTCTTCTGGAAAACAAGTGGCTTTGCTCGCGCCAACAACCATTCTTGCCGCGCAACATAAGAGGACCTTTCGGGAACGCTTGGGCAATCAATTGCCGGTTAATATTGAAATGCTCTCGCGTCTCATTCCTTTGGTCGAACAGAAAAAAATCCTTGCGGGCCTCTATGAAGGAACAATAGATGGTATTATCGGCACGCATAAACTTCTTACTTCGGAAGTAAAATTTAAAAACTTGGGGCTCGTCATTATTGACGAAGAACAGCGTTTCGGAGTCAAACAAAAAGAATACTTTAAAAATTTGCGCTCGCAAGTTGATTTACTTTCCCTTTCGGCAACACCGATTCCCCGAACTTTGTCTCTCGCGCTTGCCAAACTGCGTGATATTTCTCTTTTAGAAACACCGCCTCCCGAACGCCTACCAATCCAAACATTCGTACTGCCCTATTCTATTAAAATAATTCGGGAGGCGATTATATCGGAAATCAAACGCGGCGGACAAATATATTTCCTCCACAACCGCATCGAGACTCTAAAAATTGTGAGACAAAAATTAATAAAAACACTGAAAAAAAATTCCCTTTCAATCGGCATTATCCATGGCCGCATGAAAGAAAAAGAAATCATCCGCGTCATGGAAAAATTCTGCAGGGGGGAAATCAAAATCCTTCTTGCCACCACCATTATAGAAAATGGGTTGGATATTTCCTCCGCCAATACTCTAATTGTTGATGAGGCAACGCGCCTCGGCCTTGCCCAAGCGCATCAGCTTAGAGGACGCATTGGCAGAAGCAAAACTCAAGCTTATGCTTATTTTCTTTACAAACCGCGCAATCTGACTCCCCAAGCCGCCGAAAGATTAGCGGCGCTGCGGGAATACTCGAACCTAGGCGCAGGATATCAAATCGCGCTTCGTGATTTAGAAATCCGCGGCGCGGGAAATATCTTGGGTCGCGAACAATCCGGGGCAATAAATAAAGTAGGGCTAAATTTATATTGCCAAATGCTTTCTGAAGCAGTGGAAAAACTTAAAATCCCGGATAACCGGGATAATTAAGATATGCCTGCTTGTTAGAGAACGGCGGGTTTTTTGGACTCCCGCAAATCAATTCCCGTTGTTTCTTTAATCTTTTCAATCGCGCGATCAATAGCCACCATAGTCCCTAAACCATTAAATGCTATATTAACTATACCTACGGTTTCCGGTTTCCCATCCCGTAATGCCACCACTATTGACCCACTGTCCCCCGATTGTGCTGAAATAGAAATAGCAATCAGGGACTCCACAAGCCAAACGCTTATTCGCAAGTCCTGTATGATTAATTGAGGAAAAATAACATGAGTGGATGAAATAATTCCATATCGCACAAAGCTGCCCAAAAGGCCCGGACTGCCCAAAATAAAGATTGTATGTCCGACCTCCAATTCACTGCTCCTTCCCAAAGGTAAACTAGGACTTTTTATAAAAATGTCGGAAGGCGTTTCAAAAAGCGCCAAATCGTCCTCGGGCAAAAAAATTATTTTCTTCAAAGGTATTTTTAAACCGTCTTTTTCTGTTAAAAGCCAGTAATCCTCATCTTTAACCACATCCGCTTTTTTTTCCATACGTTGCGGACCAAAAGGAGTCATAATTGGTACCGAAATCGTCCATAAATCCACAATGTGATGAGGAACAAGAATATAAGGAGGAATAACCAAAATCCTTCCGCTTCTTTTTGAATCACCCAAAATTTTTTCCTCTTTAGTGTCTGGATCTACTGAAAAGGCGCGGCCAAAACCATAAATACGGGGCCAATCAGAAGCTTGACCGTCAAATCCGCCCCTGAAAAGAAAGGAGGAAAAATCATATTGTCCGTCATAAATGAAAGACAAATCTACGGGGTTGGCTGGAATTCCATTTGATTGAACAGGGGGGATCAATGCAGGTATGAAGAGTGATACGCTGGCGCTAAGAAACAAGCAGAGAACCAAGAATGAGGTAAGAAAACGTGCCATTGCCATTCTCCTGTATAAACCCGGTCAGAAACCGGGCAGATGAAAAGAACTTGCCTGTTTTTATTATAAATGCGCACAATTTAAAAAACAAACATTGCCAAGAGGCATAAAAAATGTTAAAAACAGGAAATGAATCCGGATATAAAATTTTTCAATGCTTTTAATAGTATACCGGGTGTGGGCCCAGCCACGTTGCGATTGTTGAAATTTCGTTTTGGTATATTCAGAGAAGCGTGGTTTGCGAGCGAACCCGCGCTTCAAGAAGCGGGAGTTGAAACGCAGCCCCTGCAGGCAATTCTCTGGAAAAGACCATCCTTAAATCCCGATCAGTTGATGCAGAAACTTATCAGCGAAAATATCTGGATTTTAGATTGCGAAAATCCGCATTTTCCATCATATCTTAAAGAAATAACCAATGCCCCCTTAGCTATCTACGGCCGCGGAAAACTGGAGAATAAATTTCCGGCATTAGCGGTTGTAGGCACCCGCCGCCCGACTCACTACGGACTTGAGGCATGCGAGAATATTGTCAATACTTTAGCGCTTGCCGGAGTCGCGATAGTGAGCGGCCTGGCAACCGGCATTGATGGCCGGGCGCACGAAACCGCTCTGGATGCCAAAGGATATACAGTGGCTGTACTTGGTTCCGGGGTAGATCGCAATTCCATTTTTCCATCGGAGCACGTTGGTCTCGCCCGCCGAATTGCCGATGCCGGAGGAGCGGTAATAAGCGAATACGCGCCGGAGACACCCGCGACCAAAGAACACTTTCCCGCCAGAAACCGCATTATCTCCGGCCTCTCGCGGGGGGTGCTCGTAATAGAGGCGCGCGAAAAATCCGGGGCATTGATCACCGCGCGCTTCGCACTTGAACAAAATCGCGATGTGTTTGCCGTGCCGGGCTCTATCTTCTCCCCCACTTCACAAGGTCCCAATCGCCTCATTCAGGAAGGCGCCAAATTGATAAGAAACGCCGAAGATATTTTAGAAGAGCTTGGAATAGAGTATAATAAAATAACGCGCGAGCGAGCGCTTGAAAACATGAATGAAAATGAAATGAAAATACTCGCTCTTCTGGAAGAACCGCTTACGGTAGATGCGATTAAAGATAAATCCGTGATAGCCACACCCGTTATTATCGCAACGCTTTCCATGCTTGAACTAAAAGGGCTGGTGAAAAATCTCGGGCAAGGCGCGTACCAAAAAATTTCTAATGCCTAATAAAACCAAATCACTTATTATAGTAGAAAGCCCTGCTAAGGGCCGTACTATTTCCCGCTTCCTCGGGAATGATTTTGTTGTGGAGTCCTCTTACGGCCACGTCCGCGACCTTCCTAAATCCAAGCTCGGCGTGGATATTGAAAATAATTTTGAACCGCAGTATATCGTTCCTGCTAAAGCAAGACCGAATGTCAAGAAATTAAAAACCGAGGCCGGACGGGCTAAAAAAATAATTCTCGCGACTGATGAAGACCGGGAAGGAGAGGCCATTGCTTGGCATCTTGTCTCGACATTGGGACTCCAAGACCGTCCGGATGATAATATCCAGCGGATCGTATTTCACGAAATTACGGAAAAAGCAATTAAAGAGGCGCTGCAAAATCCCCGCGACATAGATATTAAACGGGTAAACGCCCAGCAGGCACGCAGGATTTTAGATCGGCTGGTAGGATATAAACTCTCGCCGTTTCTCTGGAAAAAAGTATACCGCGGTTTATCGGCGGGACGAGTGCAATCGGTAGCGGTGCGACTCATTGTGGAAAGGGAACGAGAAATACAGAATTTCAAGCCACAGGAGTATTGGACGATTATTGCCATACTCGCAAGAGACAAGATACAAGATACAAGAGACAAGGAAACTTTTGACGCAATCTTAACAAAAATTGGCGACAAAACCCTGGATAAATTCGCCATCCCCAATCAAGAGGAAGCGGATAAGATTGTAAAGAATTTGAACGAAGCGGATTGGCTGGTGGAAAACATTGAGAAAAAAGCCGTTACTAAAAACCCGTTGCCTCCTCTTACCACCTCTACTCTTCAACAAGACGCCTTTCGGCGTTTGGGATTTTCCGCCAAACAAACCATGATGCTGGCCCAACAACTTTATGAGGGGGCGGAATTGGGAGAAGGACCGATAGGACTCATCACCTACATGCGCACCGATTCGCTAAACCTTTCGGAAGAAGCGCTTAGAGAAACAAACTTCTTTTTGCAAAAACAGTTCGGAAAAAACTATTCGATCCCTTCTCCTCGCCGTTTCAAAACTAAAACTAAAGGCGCGCAAGAGGCGCATGAAGCCATACGACCTACTGATCCTTGGCGCACGCCGGAATCGGTAAAAAAATTCCTGGAGCCGAGGCAGCATAAACTCTATGATTTAATTTGGCGGCGATTCATAGCTACCCAAATGCCTGCCGCAATATTCGACAGCACGGCTGTCGATATTGCAGCAAACTCTAAACTTGAAATTCTAAACTATGCGTTTCGTGCGACCGGCCAAGTTATGAAATTTGACGGATTTCTCAAAGTATATCCCTTGCAATTTAGTGAAGTATCCTTGCCTGAACTCACCCCAAAGGAAGAACTTCAATTGATTGAACTAAAACCGCTGCAGCACTTTACCGAGCCGCCGCCTCGCTTCAGCGAAGCCTCGCTCGTTAAAATACTTGAGCAAAACGGTATTGGCAGGCCTTCTACTTACGCGCCTATAATTTCCACAATTCAGGAACGAGGCTATGTGGAACGATATGAAAAACGATATTTAAAACCGACTGATACCGGTTTTTTGGTAAACGATCTCTTGGTAGAACATTTTCCCGCGATCGTAGACATTAAATTTACCGCCAAAATGGAGGAAGAATTTGACGAGATTGCTCAAGGTGAAAAAGAGTGGCAACCGGTAATCAGCGCATTTTATGAACCATTTGCCAAAAATCTTGAAGAAAAATACGCAGAGGTAAAAAAGATTGATACCACCGAAGCTACCGAAGAAGTTTGTGAAAAATGTAGCAAACCAATGGTGATACGGCAAGGCCGCTTTGGAAAATTTCTTGCCTGCTCGGGTTTTCCGGAGTGCAAAAATACCAAGCCCTTACGGGAAGAACCGCAAAAAATCGGCCTCAAGTGTCCCAAGTGCGAGGAGGGTGAAATCATCATCAAAAAAACCCGCCGCGGAAAAATCTTCTACGGCTGTTTACGCTATCCCGAATGCGACTTTGCCTCCTGGGAAGATCCGAGGAAAAGGAATAATAATTTGAGTTGACAAAGATGGGTTAAGTTTTATATTATGTCCATATATACATATGAGCACTGTAACTCTTCCCAAAACTGAATATCTTAAATTGCGCAAACAAGCCGTAGCATACAGAAAGCTCGTAGGAAAAGTGTTTGAATCCGTCGTACATGATCCGGTTGAGGAGCTTATAGATGATTTCAGAAAAACCGATCTTTATGCGGACGAATTTCTCCGTGATTTAGAAAGCGGACTCCGTAAATCTTCTTATTCCAAAAAATGAAAATAGAGCCGCTTCGCGCGAATCTCTTAGTGTATCTCAAAACGCATCACCTCTTGAAGAAATGGGAGAAAGCGCGACACCTTTTTGAAAATAATCCGCGTCACCCTTCGCTCCATACGGAACTTTTGGAGCCGCGCTGGCGAGGAATTTTTTCCTTCCGCCTCGATAAGCAATATCGGGCGTTATTTTTTATAGAGGGAGAAAAGGCGGAGGTCTTTCAAATAACAAAGCACTACAAGAAATAATCTGTTTGAAGTCCGACTTCAAACACAAAAAATAAAACCCGCGCGTCCACAAAAGCGAACGGCGGGTACGATTGTTTCGAGCTTGTTATAAATCCTATGCAAACTTCTAACGTGATCAACCCTCTACTGGAAAAGGCCGAAATTCAGAGACGGACGGAGCAGGAGATAGAATTACTACAAAAAACCTACGATTTCGCCCAAAAAGCTCATCAGGGCCAGAAACGGCTCTCCGGAGAGCCGTATATCACTCATCCTCTGGCGGTAGCCGAGCGACTTTTAGATATGCGTCTTGATACGCCGACTATTGCCGCGGCACTCTTACATGATGTTTGTGAAGACACCAAATATACTGCTTTGGAAATAGGCAGCAATTTCGGAAAAGAGATAGCCGCTATTGTAGACGGAGTAACCAAGCTTGATAAAATACATTATAAAGGAACGGAGCGCTCGGCCGAGAGTCTGCGAAAAATGTTTTTGGCTATTGCCGAAGATATCCGTATTGTGCTGCTTAAACTGGTTGACCGATGGCATAACATGGAAACGCTCCAATACCTGCCTCCGGAGAAACAAAAACGCATTGCCTTGGAAACTATCGAAATATACGCGCCGCTTAGCTACCGTTTAGGAATGAAAGAGCTTTCCGGAATACTTGAAGATTTAGCTTTCCCCTACGTCTATCCCAAAGAACAAAACTGGCTAATACGCCTGACTAAAGATAAATATCGGGACTGGGATCTTTATCTGCAAAAAATAAAACCTGTGCTGGCTGAAGAATTAACCAAAGAAAAAATAAAATTTTTCGATATCCATGCCCGCGCCAAACATTATTACAGTTTGTACAAAAAACTTTTGAAAGTTGACATGGATATAACTAAAATAACCGATATTGTCGCCCTAAGAGTAATTGTCCCTTCGGAAGAAGATTGTTATGCCGCCTTAGGCGCCATTCATAAACTTTGGCGCCCTATGCCCGGAAAAATCAAGGATTATATCGCGCTTCCCAAACCCAATGGTTACCGCTCTATCCATACTACAGTATTCGGTCCGGGAGAACGCGCTGTAGAAATTCAAATGCGCACCCCTGAAATGCATGAGGAAGCGGAACACGGCATCGCCGCCCATTGGGCTTATGCGGAATTTAAACGCAAAGATACTGCCGCTTACGTCAAAAAAGAACATCTAAAATTAAATAAGGGACAGTTGGGCTGGATCGGGCAAATCCGGGAATGGCAAAAAGAATTCAATAAACCCGATGAGTTTTTAGAATCGATCAAAATTGATTTTTTCAAAAACAGAATCTTTGTTTTAACCCCCAAGGGAGACGTTTTTGACCTGCCGGAGGGGGCCACACCCATTGATTTTGCTTACTATGTCCATACCGACATAGGAAATACCGCCACCGGCGCGAAAATCAACGGCAAAATGGCGGCTTTTGACTATCAGTTAAAAAACGGGGATGTGGTGGAAATTCTTACGCAGAAAAACAAAAACCCCAGCCCCGACTGGCTGAGGTTTGTAAAGAGCCCGCAGGCGAAAAAACGAGTAGCTTCTTTTTTGAAAAAGAAAGAGGAAGAAAAAATCTTTAACAAACGCGGCGGGGAAATAACTGAACTTCGTCTTACCGTGCACGACCGAGTAGGCCTCCTACGGGATGTTTCCGATATTCTTGCCCGTCAGAAAATTAATTTAAAGAGTGTGACTACTGATAATAAAAATCGCACCTGGCCATTGGTCATTATTCAGGCGCCCTTTAAAAATCGCAATGAACTGGAAAAAACCATGGTGAAGCTAAAAGAAATAAAAGGGGTGGAAGAGGTGGGATATAAAATGCTACATTAATTTATTCAAAATACCCCTCAATTCCTCTGCCGAGTAAAACTCCACTACAATTTTCCCGCGCTCACCCATTTTTTGCAAATGCACTTTTGTCCCCAGTTTTTCCTGAAGCTTATTTTCCCATTCTCTCATTTCTGGATCGCTTACCCGCCTCGAGCGCATCCTTGGAGTAAGCTGTTTGCCGCCGATTTGACGCGCGCGATTCTCCGCTTCCCGCACGTTCAATCGTTCCTCCACGATTTCCTGAAATACCTCCCGCTGTTTAACCGCGTCGTCCCCCGCCATTAAAACCGCGCGTCCGTGCCCTTCGGCAACAATGCCGCTAAGGATTGCTTCTTGAACTTCGGGGGCAAGAGTAAGCAGACGCAAACTATTAGTCACCATCACCCGCGATTTGCCCACCCGCTCCGCTATCTCCCGCTGTACCAAATGAAATTCATCAATCAATTGTTTAAAAGCTTTGGCGCGCTCTATGGCGTTTAAATCCTCGCGCTGAAGATTTTCAATTAAAGCCAGTTCCAATTTTATGCGATCATCAGGAATGCCGCGCCTGATTATGGCCGGAACCTGCGATAAACCGGCAAGCTGGGATGCTCTCCACCGCCTTTCTCCCGCTATCAATTGATAGCGCACATCAAGCCCTGTTGGCGTCTCAATTTCCCGTTTGGTTACCAAAATGGGCTGAAGCACTCCGTGTTCCCGGATGGAACTTGCCAAGTCTTTCAACGCTTCCTCCGCAAACTCACGGCGGGGCTGGTAAGGATTTGGTTCTATCTTCTCAACTTCGATCCAAAATACAGACTCTCCTCTGCGGGGAACAAAATGATCCTGATAGCTGCGGGCAGGTGAAATTTCTGCCTCTGTCTCTGTTGTCGGCAAAACACCTGATACAGACGATGCCTCCGGAGTAACCAAAACTTCCGAAATTTCTTCATCTTGTTTATGCGGTATTAACGATTCAAGTCCTTTGCCTAATGAATCCATAGTTAACAATTAACAATTATATTTTCCTAAGTCCTTCCAGCTTCAACACCTCTTCCGCCAACTGCCTGTATGCCTTAGCTCCATGCGAATAAGGATCATACTGCAAAATAGTTTTTCCAAATGAGGGAGCTTCGGCAAGGCTGACATTGCGCGGAATTTTGGCATCGAACACATAGCCGGGAAATTTCCTTCGTATCTCTTTTTCTACCGCGCGATGCAAGCGCGATTTGCGATCATACATAGTAAGAAGAGCTCCCAAAATCACTATTTTGGTTTTAAGATTAAGGTTGATTAACTGGATAGTATGAAGCAGGTCTGCCAATCCTTCCAAGGCATAATATTCGCATTGTACCGGAATAATCGTTTTATGAGAAGCGGTAAGGACATTCAGAGTAAGAAGGCTTAAACTGGGCGGAGAATCAATGATAATAAAATCATATTTTCTGCGCACTGCTTCCAATGTTTCTTTTAGTTTATACTCCCGATTCTTTATGTCAACCATCTCAATCGCCGCTCCGGCAAGAGCGGGAGAGGAAGGAAGAATATCTACAGAGAGAAGAGCGGTTTTTTTGATTGCCTCCTCTGCTGAATTTTCCCCTATAAGAACCTGGTAAACGTTTTTGGTCGACCTGCGCAGATTTAATCCCATACCGGAAGTCGTATTGGCCTGCGGATCCATATCCACAAGAAGTACCCGCTTGCCGAAAGCCGCGAGATATACTCCGAGATTGATGCAGGAAGTGCTCTTCCCGACACCGCCTTTTTGATTGCACAAAGAAATGATTCGGGCCATACTCTAATACTAGCGCACCGCCATTGAAAATTCAATAAATTTGAGTTAAAGTCTAAAACAAATATGCCGGGGTGGTGGAATTGCTAGACACGTACGGCTCAAAACCGTATGAGCGAAAGCTCATGAGGGTTGGAGTCCCTCCCCCGGCACCAAAAACAAAAAAGGCGACGTGGCGTCTTTTTTGTTTATGATTGGATTATCTTACATATTTATTCTTCAAGAAACGTAATAGCCATGCTGATGCAATTCCTGTAACCGCTCCTGCTAAAACATCGCTCGGCCAATGCACTCCGGCGGCAATGCGGCCAAATCCGATTGAAATTGCCGCCGCGAAAAATAAAAGACTGGTTTTGGGGTAATAAAAGGCGACAACAGTCGCTAAGGCAAAAGCAAAAGAGGCGTGCCCGGAAGGAAATGAACCGCCGCCATTGTGATTAACCAATTGCCGCGCATTCATGAATACCTCAAATGGCCGCGGCCGATTATAAAAAAGCCGGATTGCTTCGGTGAAAATAAAACGCGCAAAAAGGCCGGATACCAGCGCCAAAATAACCAGTTCCAAATTTTTACGACGATACCTCCCGAATCTTTGAAGAAAAATTAAAATGAAAAATAATAATAACGCCCCAATGACAACATAAAAAAGATATGTGGCGCGGAAAATAATCGCCCAATCAAAAAAGGAAGAAATCCCTGCCCAGGAATTAAACCAGCGAAAAACTATCGTATCAAAAGCATTTATCATAAAAAAACCAAGACTATTGAGCCTTGGCGAGTATAAGCAAGTTTTTTAAAAGCATAGCAACAGTAAGAGGGCCCACTCCTCCGTATTGCGGCGGTGTGATATAAGAGGATTTGGGCGCGACGGATTCAAAATCAACATCGCCCACTATTTTGCCTTCCGATTCCGAAGTGCCGGCATCAATAACTATTACTCCCTCTTTTACCATCTCGCCTGTAATATATTTTGGTTTTCCTATTCCGGAAATAATAATATCGCCACTTTGAAGAATTTCTTTAGGATTCTTTGCGTCTTTCTGCAGTATGTTCAAGGTCGCACCTTCGTTTAAAAGATAAATCCCCAAAGGACGGCCAACCAATCTTCCCCAGCCGCCAAGCACTATATGCTGATTCCGATACTCAATATTGTAAAATTCTAAAAGCATTATGACTGATGCCACTACCGGCGGAATAATCACGCTTTTTCCTACTACTAATTGGCCGAGAGAGCGTGAAGACAGCATATCCACGTCTTTTTCCGGAATTACGGCATCCAAAATATATTGAGTATTAATATGTTTGGGCAAAGGCAACTGGATAACAACGGCCGTATTTCTTTCTTGACGCACAATTTCGGCCAACCGTTTGCGGAGTTCGTTAGTAGTAATCTCTTCGGGAAAGGGATATATCCGAACATTCACGCCGATATATTCCGCGGCTTGTTTTTTTTTCTCAATGAACTTATTTACCACCAGATTGTCTTTACCCACAACCACAATAGCCAGCTGCGTATGTTTACCAAAGGAGACGACCTCCTGTTTCAATTCATCCAAAATCTTTTGAGCAATTGTTTTGCCTTCAAGTAAAATCATATTTTATTACTCCCAAAATTAGGAAACTTTTTACAAAGCGCCGCAACTTTCTTGCTGACATAAAAACGGACGCCGTCAGTCAATGTTTCATAAATCAATCCCGCGATCTCCTTCATCTCTTTCTCTTTCATGCCTCGGGTGGTAACAGATGGAGTGCCGAGGCGGATGCCAGAAGGATGAAGAGGTTTAGTGTCGCCGGGGATGGAATTGCGGTTGGCAATAATACCCGCTGTTTCCAACTTTTCCTCGGCCTCCTTGCCGTCCAGATTAAACGGCCTGACATCAACTAAAAGCAGATGGCTGTCAGTACCGCCGGTTATCAAAACAAAACCAAGCTTTACAAGTTCGCGGCCAAGAGTTTCTGCGTTTAGCACTACTTGCCCGGCATAGCGGCGAAATTGCGGCATTGCCGCTTCTTTTAGCGCGACACCAATGGCGGCAATTACATTATTATGCGGACCGCCCTGCAATCCCGGAAAAACCGCTTTATCAATTTCCGAAACAATATCAATACCGTAGCGCTTCGACATTTGAGAACCACGATTCACAAAAATCAATGCCGCGCGGGGACCTCGTAAAGTCTTATGGGTTGTAGTCATTACCACATCAGCAAAAGGGAATGGCGATGGATACGCTCCGCCAGCCACAAGTCCGGCAAAATGCGACATATCAACCAGATGATACGCCCCTGCTTTTTTCGCGATTTTTGCAAACCTCTCAAAGTCGATAAATCTGGGATAAGCCGTAAAACCGGAGACAATAACCTTCGGACGCGATTCAATAGCGAGACGTTCAATCTCCTCATAATCGAGAAGTCCGTTTTCGGGATTCACGCTATACTGAACCGTCCTCCAAAATTTGCCGGAAAAGGAAACTTTATGACCATGAGTCAGGTGTCCGCCGGATGCTAGATCAAGACCCATAAGCGCGTCATCGCTACATGGCTTCATCAAACCGGCGTAAATTGCAAAATTAGCCGGAGAGCCGGAAAGCGCCTGCACATTTACATGCCATTTATTTTTATCTAAGCCGTAAAGTTTTAAAGCTCGCTCTTCAACCAAAACATCAATTTTATCCTGAATAAAATTACCGGGGTAATATCTTTTTCCCTGGTACCCTTCAGAATATTTATTAGTAAGGGGAGTCGCTAAGGCATTAAGCACGGCCGCTGACACCAAATTTTCCGAGGCAATAAAATCAAGAGTGCTTTCCTGCCTCTTGATTTCTGATATTACAAGTCCGGCCATTTGCGGATCGGTTTTTTTCAGTTGTCGAAGATCAAAACTCATATTTTTGTCTCCCAATCAAGATGCATGCGGGGAATCATTTGTTCAGGATGCCATAATTTTTTAAGTTGGTCAATTTCCTGCGACATTTGATATTTTCCTCCCTCTGAAACATAATCTGTCGAACTGGCGAGTGGCTCCACCTCGTAAAAAACCATCTGGCCTATCCTACGTCCTACGACTAAAGGAATGGTAAAATATTGGGAATTATTGGTTACCTCCATGGTCCAGCGGTTAAAATAGCCTATATCTCCCCAACCCGCGTCTTTGCATACCTCTACGAAATTGCGGCCAAGGGAAGAACGAGCATACATTTTAGTAACAATTTTATTTCGTCCACCGATAAATTCTTCAGTATGCGCGAGTATGGTTTCCCCGGGCCTCAATAAAATAATTTTATCACTCGGTTTTATATTCGCTAGGTCGGAACTTATGCGCTGGCTTATTGCTTGCGCAAGCTCTGCCTGATACGGTCCCTTCCATACTAGTCTAGTGGACGACTCATCATAAAGATTGTGGACCGTAGCCCGACCATCCGGATGGCCCTCGCGCCAAAACCACTCCCCGAGCGAAACATCATAACTTGTGGTCTTTAATTTACGGTCATCAAAGGGATCAATCACGATATGTCCTTCTTGGAGATTACGTAAGATAGCATTGCGAGACAAAAGCATATTGTTATCCTAAGGATGTATAAATATCTGGTCAAGCTCTATTTTAGAAAGCCATCTTGTTCGGACAAGCCGCATTTGATCTCTCGTAAAATCAACTATGCTTGAAGGCGAGCCGGAAATTTCTCCGGCATCAATTACTAAATCCGGTTTTAATTCTTGCAAATCAAAATAATCTTCAATTTCTTTTAAATTTTTTGCCGGCGGTTTGCCTGAAATATTGGCCGAGGTCTGGATAAGAGGAAAATCAAGCCGCGCTAAAAGTTCTCTTAAAAACGGATGGTCGGGAATGCGAAGTCCAATAGTATCTTTCCCCCCGGTCAAAATTTTTGGTAATTTTCTCTTGTGATGAAAAATCACGGTTACCGCTCCGGGCCATATTTTTTCTAAAAATTTTGCTTTCCCGTCAGAAATATAGGCGTGGTAACGCGCCGTCGTCATGTCTTTTACAAATACTGGAAAGGCTTTTTCTTGCGATCTTTGCTTCAGGATAAACATATTTTCTATAGTTTTTTTCTTTTCGGCATTGCCAAAAATTCCGTAAACCGTGTCGGTAGGGCCAATTACAATACCACCGGAACGCAGTACCATTTCTGTTTTTTTAAGAACTTCTTGCTGTGTATTTTTGCTAAACGCAATAATCTCCATAAAAAGGGGTTTACAGATAATCTCGTTACAACAAAGACATAATAACCTTGGCCAGACGCTGCGGGTCATGGCGCACAAAACCGCGTTTTCTCAATAGATTGGCCAAAACAGGCGTTGGCCTTGACGGCATTTTTCGAACCTCAACAAATTTTGCAGACTCTTTTTCATAACGCTTCAGACGACATCGCGATGGTTTATTATTATTTATAATCGCATAATCAATGACCCCTTGCCCCAGATAATCTTCAATGGCAGCCACAAAATCTTTTGCTTCAAAAACATTGGTTTCTCCGTTCTTAGTCATTAAATTCACTATATATACTTTTTTGGCTGGCGAGCGGGCAATAGCGGCCGTTACTCCTCTAACCAATAAATTAGGCAGGATGCTGGTAAAAAGATCGCCCGGACCAATAATTATCATGTCTGCCGCAAGGAGAGCGTTTTTCGCTCGCCTATTGATTTTTGCCTGCGGCTTCAAAAAAAGACGAGAAATTCTCAAACGCGGATCGTGTTTTGGAATATCAATATTAGTCTCACCGCGGATTATCGAACCGTCTTCAAGTTCCGCGCACAAACGAATATTGTCAAAAGTAACCGGAAGTACCGAACCCTTGACCCCCAAAATGTGCGCGGCTTCATCCACTGCTTTTTCAAAGTTTCCGCACACGCGTTCCAACGCGGTTAACATAATATTGCCGAAAGTATGTCCGCTTAAACCGCCGGCCTTGAACCGATAATTAAAAAGTTCGGAGAGCAAACGATTATCCGAATGCGCTAAGGCGACTAACGCTCTCCGCACGTCTCCGGGCGGCAAAATTCCAAATTCTTCCCGCAAAATACCGGTTGATCCGCCATCATCGGCCATACTTACTATAGCCGTAAGCTGAACAGGATATTTTCGCAAGCCGGAAAGTATGGTGTAAACACCGGTCCCTCCGCCAATAACTACAATTTTTTTTATCATCATTGCTTTATAAAAAGATTATATGGTATAACTCTATATACCTAAAAGTTCATTTCCAAAAAAGAGGTTGGTAACCAATGAATGCAGAAGAAGCCCGCGAGTTAAAAAAATATTTACTGCCTTTCAAAAAATGGATCTACTGTGAAATAAAACGAAGAATTGTCGAAGGCGAATCCCCGCTTGTGCCTCATATAGATTGTCTGGAAGATACCCGCTCGGTCTGGATTGATCAGCGCGCGAGAATTGGCGATGGCGCCTTTTTCTTTCCTCCGGTATATGTGCGGGGTGAAAGTATCATCGGAAAAAATGTGGTTATCCAAGAAGGTTCTACGATTGAAAATTCGGTGATTGATGACGATTGTGAAATTGGCCGTTTTGCAGAAATTATAGAATCCCGCATCGGAAAAAAATCTAAAATAGACCACGCCCGGATTGAAAAATCCGCTATCGGAGAAAAGTGTGTAATCGGCTATACTGCTCAAATAAAAAGATCAAAGATCGGAGATGGGGTTAACGCCGTACACCATTGTTATATTGGCGACGCGGTGGTAGGCAATAAAGTAAATATAGGCGCGGGTTTAATTACTGCCAATTATGACGGGGTCAATAAAAATAAAACATTGATTGAAGACGGCGCTTTTATCGGAACAAATGTTAATATAGTGGCGCCGCTTACCATAGGCAGAGAAGCAATGGTTGCGGCGGGGTCAACCATAACCCAAAATGTAAAACCATACACTTTAGTCCTCGCGCGCGCGATACAAAATCAGAGCAAAAGCCGTTATCACCGGCGTACTGAAAAAGATTATAGATTAAGCGCGAAGATTCCCAAGGAACTCCTTGCTAAGCTTAAATCGGCCTGTAAATTCGGAGATGAAGAGCTGTACGAATTTCTTACAATGCCCAACCAGCGACTCAATGGAAATATGCCTATAGATTTTCTTTTCGGAGAAAATGCTGAACAGGTTTTTAAACAATGTTTAGCCCTTATTTTAACCTACTGTAATAATACTCCTCATTAAAAAATTATAAAACCCGCTTGGATTATGAGCGGGTATTATTAACTTCTATCTTAAAGAATTTACTATATAAAGCGCGACAAGAAAACTGACTACCCCGGTAGATATTGCCAATAACAACAAAACAGTCTCATGCATATTACACCTCCTCTATTATTCTACTCTACTGTTACAGATTTGGCAAGATTCCTTGGTTTATCCACATCACACCCGCGCATAACTCCAAAATAATACGCGAAAAGCTGGAGCGGAACTACGGCTAATAACGGAGTCAGCATCTCCAGAGTTTTAGGAATATAAATTACATCGTCAACAAGTTCGCTGATTTTCTTATCACCCTCAGTGACAACAGCAATTACCGGCCCCCTTCGCGCTTTAATTTCCTCTATATTCGAAACCATCTTCTCGTAAACCGAGCTTTGCGGAGCGATAACCACCGAGGGGAAATTTTGGTCAATGAGGGCAATGGGGCCATGTTTCAATTCTCCCGCTCCATATCCTTCCGCATGCGCATAGGAAATTTCTTTAAGTTTTAGCGCTCCTTCTTGCGCCACAGGGAAATTATATTTTCTTCCCAAATAGAAAAAATTCTGATATTTTTGGTACTTATGCGCCGCCTCTTGAATTGATTCAGTTTGCTTTAAAATGGCTCGCATTAAATCCGGTATTTTTTTAAGTTCCTGCAAAATACGCTGTCCCAAAAC
>Ga0213870_1000610_pt1 | contig 16603 bp, 18 predicted proteins | sample WICALVC2017_Meta_FD_160119 | JGI IMG/M metagenome (GOLD analysis project Ga0213870, IMG submission 160119) | Freshwater microbial communities from subterranean cave lake in Wind Cave National Park, South Dakota, United States - WICALVC2017 | ecosystem: Environmental > Aquatic > Deep subsurface >... | reverse complement strand
GGAGGCTCAGGTAATAAAAAATGAGCATTGGGAAGAGTTGAGAAGGCTTGCCGATGAAGATCCAACGCTCTCAGCCATTTTTACAAGAGACTATCATTTAATGCCGGATTTTATCCAATGGCATATTGGGCAAGTGGGAGATCTTGAACATATAACAGGAACCACTCTTCCAGTTTATAATTCTGTGGCTCAAAGATTACTGACATCTTCTTAATTATGCCTATTTATAAGCCTCGGGCTAAGCTTTTGGCCGCCTCCTGATTTTATTTTAGGAACAAAATGGTGTTTTAGCCTCACAGTTTTTATAACGATCGTTATGTTTTTTGAGAAGCTAAATCACCCTTTCCCTTTTTAGCTTCACGTTTGACGATGCGATCGCATCGTGATCTGATATAGCTAAATTGCAAGACCAGCCTCACACAACCAGACTCACACATCGGATGTGATATAGCTTTGTGATATAGCTTCACACATCGGTACAAGTCTATAAATTTACAACCATATCGTCTCGGGCGGCGATAGTACTGGGGAAGATTTTTTGGGCTTTTCTTTCTGCATTATCCCGTTTTTCTAAAGTAGTATAGACACTTGCGTCAAAATGGGTAAGAATTAGTTGTTTGACGTTTGCTTGTTTTGCAAGATTTGATGCGAGTATGGGATCCACATGCCCCCATTTGTTACCCATAGGATTGGTTTCCCAAGAACATTCATGAATTAAAACATCCACGTTTTTTGCGAGCTTATAGCTATTTTCGCAAATTCCAGTGTCTCCAGAATAAGCAATAATTTTTCCATCCAATTCAAATCTATATCCATGATCTTTATATGCATGGTAAAGTTCTATACAAGAAACTGGGAAAGGTAGGTTATTGTTATTTTCCGAGAGCTCGTGAACTTGTATTTTGTAATGTAGATTACTTATGTTTTCTGATTTGTTTTCAATACCAATTGTGTATGGGGGATTTACGAGCGTATCAAAATCTTTTTTTCGATCCTTTGCAACGCAGACGTCCAATTCTTGTTTAAACTTAAATTTAGCAAGCGTATGGAACCCAGAAACATGATCTATATGAAAATGGCTTACGAATAAAAAAATCGGCTTATCTTCTTTAATATACTTATCAAGTTTGTAAATTCCATTGCCAGCATCAAGGACAACATAGTAATTGTTACTGTCTATAAGAATGCAGGCGGTATTTCCGGTTGGAGTTGTGTACCATCCATTAGTGCCTAAGAATACAATTTTCATAACTTCGCAAAAAGTATATTGATGATTATATCAAATTTTTTGAGAGCGTGACACAGATCTTGACAGATAGTATATCTAATATATATACTATGCTTATGAATACCGCAGTCATTATCACAAAAACAGAACCAGAAGTGAAAAGGAGAGCGCAGCAAATTGCAAAGGAACTAGGGTTTAGCATGAGTTCTTTAGTAAATGCATGGTTTAGGCAGCTGATAAAGACAAAGACAGTAACTTTTAGCACGGTTGATGAAGAACCTACTCAATACCTTATAGATGCTATTAAGCAGTCAAAAAAGGATTTGAAAGCGGGAAGGGTATCTCCGACTTTTGATAACGCAAAAGATGCAATTGCCTGGTTAGACAATCCAAAGGCAAGACCCATTTTATCCACTTCTTAATAATCACGGTTTAACTGGAAAATACAGGGAGTATCGAAGCATCAACATTACTGGTGATTGGCGAGTAATTTACTCACGACAAGGAAATATTATCGTCTTTGAGATGTTGGGCACACATAGCCAACTTTATAAATAGTCATAGGGCTCTGAAATTAGTTGTAACAGAGTGTCATTTTTGATTGTGAAAACTTTTGGCAAAAGCCAAGTCAGACTTGGTAAAAGAAATATATTTATTGCGATATTAACACTTATTACTTTGCTTTTTGGGCTTGCATTGTTTACAGAAAATACAAATCCACCAGTTAAACCTGAAAATACTTTAAATAAACAAGAGTCTGCAAAACCAGATGTTGCAGGAATTAAAACAATTCAGCCAACCGATATTCCAATTCCCACAGATGAAACAACTCCTAACACAGATTCAAGACAAATAGCGACATTGGTAAAAGTGGTTGATGGAGATACGATTGCGGTTTCAATTAATGGAAAGAGCGAAACTATCAGAATCATAGGTATAGATACACCGGAAGTTGTTGATCCGAGAAAAACAGTGGAGTGTTTTGGAAAAGAGGCGTCGGAGTTTGCAAGGATCACTTTGCAAGATAACAAAACAGTGTTATTAGAATCTGATCCAACACAAGGAGATCGCGACAAATACCAAAGATTGCTTAGGTACGTTTGGATTGATGATGGAGAAGTAGACTTTGGAAAGTTTATGATTGGCGCCGGATATGCTTCGGAATATACGTATAATATACCGTATAAATATCAAAATGAGTATAAAACAGCGGAGAGAGAACCGCGAGATGCAAAAAAAGGTTTATGGGCAGATGATGCGTGTATTTCGGTTAACACAACTGAAGGCGATAAAGACTGCTCGGATTTTAAAGTTCAGGACGAAGCCCAAACTTATTTTGAAGGGAAAGGCGGAAGCCCGACAAATAACGTTGATAAATTAGACGCGGATCATGACGGCATCGCCTGCGAAAGCTTGCCATAAGTAACTATGTAAAGATGTACAAAGTTTACATATTGACAAAGTTTAAACATTATGGTACATTTTAAGCATGACACAGACTTTAAGTATTAAGGATACCAGAAATAGACTGGCAGAGATAATAAATCAAGTTGCAATATCAGGCGACGAGTTTGTAATTACTAAATTTGGTCAGCCTAAGGCTATGATTGTGCCTGTTTCTAGTACTAAACTCGGGTCAGGCTCATTCGATGAGGCGTTTGGAATATGGAAAGATAGAAAAGATATTAAAAGTAGCGCAAAATGGGTCAGGGAGCTTAGGGATAAAATGTCGCTTAGACAAAGATGAATATGTATTTATCAGATACAACTGTTGTTGTAGATTTTTTCCGTGGGAATGAAAATGCTACTAAGTTTCTTAAGCAATTTCCGGAAATATCAATAGTTTCTGTCGCAGAGGTCATTCAGGGTGCCCATGACGCGCGCGAACTTGGGGTTATTACACGGGCGTGTGATGTATTGCATCAAGGAAGAATTGATAGCGAAATTTCTATTTTGGCTGTTAATCTTCTCAAGAAATACAACCTATCTCATGGTCTACTTTTTCTGGATGCATTAATCGCAGCGACATGCATTTTAAGAAAAAATATTTTAGTAACTCAGAATTTAAAGGACTTTAAATTTATTACCGGTCTTCAAGTACTACCTCAAAAAGAAGCTTTTGCAAAACTGTAAAATTCTAACTAGCAGGCTACATTCATGTAAACTGAATGTAGCAGGCTTTGAGCAACTATGTTGGCTACAATCAGTTTACATGATTGTAGTTGGAAAGTATTATAGAAAAATCAGGGTCTCTACAGGGATTTACTCTTATTAACTATTGTCTTAGATTCATGAGATAATATCTTGTTCTTAAACCTGCTTTAAGAAAAGAGCTATCATTATCCATGAAGTAATTGATAACATCGTCAGGTGCTAAATGATTCACTGTTGCCACATCCTCTGGAACTTTCATAAATAGCCAATCTCTAATAAAGGTAGCCTCTTCAATATCGATTCTGTCTTTTAACATTGCTAGATTATACTCTTCTGCTACTGTCTTTTTTCTTTCAGGAGCAATGCCTTTAAGAATTTTGGCTTCTTCAGAATGATCTTCTCGGAGTATATTTAAGGGAAAATCCATTGCATTTGTTAAAATTAGCCTAGAAGAATCATCATATAACTGACCTATTACTTCCTTCTTTTCTCCAAGACCAAAATGTTCCCAATCTAAACCCAGCACTTTTTTCTTAGCATTATTAATTATATCTATTTCTGCTTGTTCTATGGATGTTATGGGCGATAAAACCCAGTCATCTTCTTCTAAACCAGCTTGAGCTAAAACATCTACAAGAAAAGCTCTTACCTTATCTGCAAAACCCTCAGAAAAGGCTATTCTAGCCAAATTAGATATATTTAAATATAAGAAATTATAAACATACTCAGGCTGCCTCGATAGAGTGCTATCTATTGGTTTGTGCGTGTAGCCATCTATCCCCCTTTTTAAATCTTCAACACAAAGGGCAGATGTCATTACAAAGTCCATGGGAGCAAGTTGAGGACTCATCCTTCTTGCCACAAACTTTCCCAATTCAACTACTCTTGGATCAAGTAGTCGCGGAGCAAACTCCTGAGCTTGTAATAAACGTTGACTAGGGTCTAAAGTAGATTCAGCATTTTTCTCTGGCATATGTGGGAATTATAACAGATTAATCTGCCAAATATCAAACTATAGGATTATTATTGAAGATCGTCACCTGAAAGGTGAAACCGCGTCAGACGCCACGTCAAACGTGGCTGTCGCGTCTGACTGCGACGCGGTGAAACAGCCTCGCCGCATCGAAGTTATTTTAACTTCTTTTCAATTACCTTTTTCCAAGAAATGGGTACCTCTATAGGTACTTGATTTAGAGACTTAAGGTGATGGTGAGGAGGTTTAGTGATATGAATTGTATAAAGTTCAGATTTATAAGGATGAATTAAATATCTGTCAACATCTACCCCGTTATAATCCTCTCGATAAAGATCAAATCCAGCATTGTAGATAATTCCGTCAGGGCTAATTGTTGGATTCGATATATTTGCTGATCCTACCGCGAAGAAGTAGGACGGAGGATAGTTAATTGTATTGAAAGTTAGTTGGGGTAAGAAAACATTTCCCCAGGGAATAGGGCTTGTGAGTTGATTCATTTGAGCTGGTGAGGCTGTTCCTACAAAATTTGTCCAATTCATAAGCAGGGATGCACGGATTCGAACCGTGAAAGATGGTTTTGGAGACCATCGTGATACCGTTTCACCACATCCCTAGACATCGTAATTATACAGAAACTCTTGTTATCGTACAAATGTACAGTTTTATTCTACTTAAGCTTTTCTGTTTCCTTATGATCCGTAGTCTTCCTACAGTATTTACAGAACTTTTTAAGTTTTAATTTTTCGGGTGTATTTAGCTTGTTTCGAGTTGTTATATAGTTTCTGTTTTTGCAAACAGTACAAACCATTCCTATTTTTACTCTATGTTCTCCTTTTGCTGCCATAATATTTTCCTCCTTTCATTAGAGCCGACAGTGGGAATCGGACCCACACTCAAGTCATTACCAATGACTCGTTTTACCACTAAACTATGTCGGCACTGAGCTTGTCGAAGTGTGCTGAGGGAGGGAATTGCACCCCCGGAGTCCTTTCGGACGCTTCGTCTACAGCGAAGTGCGATTGCTACTCTGCCACCTCAGCGATTAATAATTTTTATTTTTGAGCCTCCCAGTAGAATCGAACTACTGTCATATGTTTATCCCAGTACAAATCGAGCTTGCCACTTTGAGCCGAGATGGGGATTCGGACCCCAGACCTGCTGTTTACAAAACAGCTGCTCTACCACTGAGCTATCTCGGCAAGGCACGTCTGACGTGGCAAGTAGAACTCATTTTACCAAAGAGAAGGAAATAGAACAAGAGACTACAAAGTAGATAGATCCTGAACTAAATTCAGGATGACATGAGTAGAAGATAAATACGCTCCTTAATACCGAGTTTGATTTTGTTTCTCCCAAAGATTTAAATTAGGAAGGCTCAATGTTCCGCCACGGCGGAACACTATACGCCTTGTCCCTCGTTCATCAGGCAAAGCCTGAGAACGGGTACCTCAAGAGAATTAAATATGTAGAGAAAAATTAAATCATCTCTAATACCAAAGAGCAACAATAGTATACAAGAGTTAAAATAAAAAAGTCAATGGTTAAGGATTAATAGTAAGCTCGGCTGAATTGGTTGATTTTAATGCCGAACCGTCAAGTCCTTCTGCGGTTACAAAGGTTCTTGGAAGAAAAGTAATAGTTGAGGAAGTAGAAGGCATCCCTGACTCAAAAGTAAGGGTTGCAAGTGTATCTTCTCCTTGCTTGCCCCGTTCAGTTGCATGAACGGGGCTAGCGCTTTCGGAAGCAGTTTCGGCAGCAGCCGCGTTTGACGCGGCAAGAGCATAAGAAATTCTTCCAACATCGTTATTTATTTTGTTAATAACGACGTTTGGGTTTTTAAAAAAAGCAGATGGCGTTATATTAACATTTGTTAATATATTGGGATCGAAAGCAAGCTCAAGCTGAACTGTTGTTACTTTGTTTGCTCCTGTATTTATAATAATAGGAAGCGAGTAGGTTTTTGGTGTGCCAGAAGTAGAAGCAATTTCAAGACTTCCAAACAAAAGAGACGTTTGTGCAGTAACGGGGATAACTGATGGAACAGGTGGTTGACGTACCTCTTTGGAATTATAAGAAGACTTATTAAGAGCAAGAATAAGTAGCCCTCCTGTAAAAAGGAAAAGAATAATTATAAGAATGAATGTTGATTTGGACATGTCGTCATTTTATCATAAGCAAGTCTGACTTGCTCATATCCCAAGAAGTTTTTCGGAAAAGGTTAGAAGATTAAAAATAATATTTCCAAGAGAGAAAGGTCCGGTATGAAACATTAAGAGAAACAATATAAGAATAAACCCGATTGAGGAGAGAGACAAGTAAGCGTTAGCTAATTGTTTTGGAAGAAGAAGCGCAAAAACTTTTGATCCATCCAGAGGGGGGATAGGGAGGAGATTAAAAATAGCAAGTAAGAGATTAAGGGTAATGATATTGGAAAGTAGAAGATAGAGGACGGAAGATAGAAAGGGAGAGAGAAGATCAGAGAAGATTGGGAGAAGTTTGATTAATAAGCTTCCTAAGACTGCAATAACAACATTTGTCAAAGGCCCAGCAAGTGCTACAAGGGCTATGTCTTTTCTGCCTTCTTTAAGATTGAAAGGGTCAATCGGAACTGGTTTTGCTGCTCCAAAGATTACCGGTGAACCAGAAAGTAAAAGCATAAGAGGGAGAAGTATGCTCATTAGGGGATCAATATGGTTCTTTGGGTTTAAGGTTAGTCTTCCCGCAAGCCTTGCAGTTGGATCACCAAACCGCTCTGCAACATATCCGTGAGCAATTTCGTGAAGAATTGCAGAGAAGATTAAGATGATAAGAGTTACGAGACCAAAGATAAGCTCCATACCTTTTAAAATTGTTCCATTGTTAAATTGTTCTATTGTTAACCACCCCTTTTATTCCCCTCCTTAAAAAGGAGGGGTTAGGGGAGGTAACAATGAAACAATGTAGCAATTTAGCAATTCAAGGCTTAGAATTTACTAAACCTACTATTGGCAATTACTTGCTTTTCTAGTATAATCTACATAGAGGAATTTGTCTATGGCTTTAAAATGTGATAATTGCGGAAAAGGCGTTATGTATGGGCATAATGTTTCGCACGCAAAAAATAGGACTAGAAGACTTTTTAAACCAAACCTACATGCAGCAAGAGTTGTTATTGATGGAATTGGTAAGCGATTAAGGCTTTGCACAAAATGCCTGAGAATGGTAAAGAAAAAAATGGTTACAGCAGTTTCTCCTAAAGTGGAGTATCCCGCAGTCGCAAGCGCTTAAGATCTCTTATCTCCCGTTTGTCATCCTGAATTCATTTCAGGATCTCGCTTCTCTCGAGATACTGAAACAAGTTCAGCATGACAGGAGTAAGAGCTGGGTAACCGTTGATGAAATCCTTATAGCTCATCGGTTTTTTCCCTTCAACCTGGATTTTTTCACCAGGAAGAAACTTAATTCTTAATTCTTGATTCATAATTCTTAATTCCGTCCAAACACTCGGCCACGGATAATAAGCCCTAATCATTCTATCCAGAATTTGAGGAGATGGAGGATTATGAAGATCAATAAATCCATCCTCACGAGTTAGTCTCTTTGTAAAAGTTGTTTTTGCGTGGTTTTGTTGTCTAAGTTTGATTTTTCCCTTTAAATACAGTTCGATAGTCGATACTATCGAACTAGCACTAAGTTTGAAAAGCCGTTCGTAAAGAGATTCGCTTGTGTCGTTTGGTAAAATATTTTCTTTGGTTTGAAAAAGAATTGGCCCATGGTCTACTTCTTTATCGAGTTTAATAATTGTAACTCCGGTTTTATTATCGCCATTTAATATTGCTGTTTGAACTGGCGTGGGGCCTCTATATTTTGGAAGAAGTGAGGGGTGTATATTGATGATTCCGTGTGGGAAAAGATTCAAAACCTCATTTGGGACAATAGCGCCGAAGGAGGCGAGTACTCCAACATCGGCGTTTAATTTAGTCAACTCTTGTAATAGTTGTTTGTCTCCAAAGTCTGTTACTACGTAGTAGTATACTTTGGACTTAATACAGTATGATGGTACTGGATCAGTCGCTAATTTTTCGGTAGTAACAACAAGCGTAAGATCAAAGTTTTTTCGAATGGCTTCGATTATTGGGATTACAAATTTAGATGAGCCAAAAAAAACAGTCTTTAACATACTAATTAATCAGAATAAAATTACTCCGAATAAATCCGAATATTAGGATACATTCGGACTAATAAGATTCGGATGCATTCGTATCTAGATCTCTATCTCCTCAAAAACATCCTCACCTTTTTCGTCTTTGTGGGATTTGTATAATTTGCCTTTTTGTTCAAGGACTCTTTTTGGGAAAAGAATGCCGTTTAAATGATCCATTTCGTGTTGAATAATAGTAGCGCTTAGCCCTGCGAAAGTTCGGTTATGGGTAGTTCCTTTTTCATCAAGATAGGAGAGAGTTACAGACGGTGGTCTTACAACCTCGCCCCAAATGTTTGGTAGAGAGAGGCAGCCTTCTAACTTAGTATTATGTATTTTGTATTTAGTATTAGGTATGGAGTCGTTTTTTTTACTTAATACTTGATACTTAATACTTGATACTATTTTTGGGTTAATGAATACGTGAATAGGGGACTTTGGTGTTGGCTTGGTAATAAATAGTTGTAGTGGATGTCCCACCTGTGGTGCGGCAAGCCCCACGCCTTCTGGATCTTTTGCCGCTAATAAAACCTGTTTCATTTCTTCAATCAGTTTTAAGATACTGGCATTTATTTTAGAAATCTGCTTTGCCCCGTGCCGTACGGTACAGGGCTTTGCAGATTGGGTAAGGATAGGATGGGGAGCAGTAACAATCTTTAACACAAAGCAAATTATACCAAAAAATCCACTTTTGTGTTACCGGTAAGGATTTAGAGTTCATAAGGCTTGATATGAATAACGCAAAAAATAGCGGCCGCTTGACTTTGCGATGTTTTGTATCTACAGTTATAATTAGTAAAGCAGTAATTTAATACGTATGGATGATCCTAAAGATAAAAATATTTCGATAGATAAGATCGATTGGGAAAATGCTCAAAAGATTTTTGATAAAGATCGGGAGGCGATATTAAATCGACTGAATCGAGAAATAAATCGATATCCTTATGCAAAAGAAATATTATTGTTATTAGCGGGTGGGATATTAATTTCAGCAGCTTTACTTATGCCTGGGATTCATCGTGCAATCCCTTCATCGATATGGCAGGGAAAAGGATACAAAAAATATCGACTTAAAGAAACACTGAAAAGATTGCATAAACAAAAAATCGTAGAAGTATTGGAAACCAAAGATGGGCATATTGTTAAAATTACAAAAAATGGATTGACACGAGCATTGCAATATAAGTTGGATGAGATGAATATAAAAAGAAAATCGTGGGATAAGAAGTGGCGCATTGTTATTTTTGATATAGAAGAAGAGAAGAAAAAGCTTCGCGATGAGTTTAGAAAAAGACTTAAGCAACTAGAATTTTACTCATTGCAGGAAAGCGTATATGTTCATGCATTTCCATGTTTTGACGAGATCGAGTTTCTAAGACAAATTCATGAAGTTCCTGTTAATGTTACCTATATTTTAGCTGAGAAGATAGAGAGTCAGGAAAATTTAGAGAAGTTTTTTGGGGTTGGGATATTTGCTTAGGGATTTATTAAGAGACGTGATATCGCAAAATTACGCTGCCGCTAAAATCTGCGATATTTACATGTTATTTTTTGTTGAGATAAATCACATTTGGATGCATGTTGTTTTGTTGGGACTTAAGAGATGCGGAAGGATTTTTCTGAGACTTTAAATGTGAGATTTTTTTCTTAGTCGTAGTAAATTCCAATAATCATATAGAATCGAACTTAAAGCTCCGACAAAAAACCACCACACTAGGTCTTCGTACGGAATGCCAAAGAAAAGTACACCTGTCGCGTTTTGGTAGTTCCAATAGCTCTCTATAAAGGCAGGAAAGAAAAAGAATAATAACCAATAAAAGGGAATGGTTAGTATCGTTAATAAAAGACCTCCTTCTATAGCTTCTTTTTCCAGATCTTTTCTTATAAATGACATTAAAAGTAAACTAATTACGAATCCAATTACATTTGCCCAAAAAGAAAAGAGCCCAAAATATGCAAATAAAATATATGATATCGCAATTCCTAATATAATCGGTAAGGCAAGGATCCAATGGCTGATTCGAAGTGAGATGCTCCTATACATAGTTTTATGAAAAACTTCTTTATAAATTACTGCGCCAACCCCTCCAGAAGCAAATCCTAAGATAAAGTCTTCAATTCCCACAATAGTTCCAGTTATAGTAGGTGGGTTCCACCAATCCTTGGTATACCAGATATATTCTACAATTACTCCAATAACCCCGATTAACAGACTGATATAAAACATTTCCTTTCGTAGGTCTTTTCTTAAGAGAAAAAGAATGGTCCAAGGTATTAAAAAAAGTATGACTCCAAAAAAGTAAGTATACTTATAATCCATAACTATAGCTTTTTCCACTGCTCCAGTGTTTCTTTTGCAACTTTGTCTTCTGCCCCAAGGTTATCTAGAATGTATTGTAAATGTTTAATTGCTTTGTTTAGTTTATCTCTATCTATAACATTTCCCTTTTCATCCACTGCTTGGTCGTGGTAAAAAAGTGACAGCGCATAGTAGGCGTCTCTGTAATCTGGTTTAAGTTTAATAGTCTTTTCCAAAGTCTCTATGCCGTTTTTTACATCCCCATTTTGTCCATACAAGACACCAAGATTATAAGAGATATTTGCATCTGAAGGCGAAAGCTTAGATGCTTTTTTAATTGCCTCAAGCGCAAAGGTTAGATATCTTGAGTCTGCTTGGCCTAATGAATAAAACACCCGAACTCTGCTTTTCCAAAAAACTACATTGTTTGGGTATTTTGAGGTTATGAAGTTACTTAGCGATACGGCACCTTCGGCAAGTTTGTTGGCAAGCTCTGCCGAATCGGTTGATGTTTTTGCACCTTCTTGGCTAAGTAAAGCTCCAGCTAGAATAGCATTGTTAATAGCAAGCTCGTCTTTAAAAACTGGTTCTCCGCCTCGCATCTCTACTGCTTTTTGCAAATAAGGATATGCCTCTTGGTACTCGCCGGCTCTGTCTAGATTGTATCCAAGACTGTATGCCTTGTCTGCCATCCAATACCTGAATAAATTTAGAAGCAAGAAGCACGAAGCAAGAATTATGAAGAAAATGAATGTCCATTGATATAGTGATACTCTAGTAATATCCGTCAGCTGACGGACTGATTCAGTTTTGGGGAATACGAATTGTTTTTTGAAATTTATCATTCCTCCTAAAATAAATACAAACGCGGGAATCATGAATATATAAATGTTGGTGATTACCACAGAGAAACCGAAGAAGTTCGTAACTAAAATGGAAACGTAACCTGCGACAAGACCAGTATTAAGTAGTATGTAGTATGTATTATGTATTTTTCCCTTGATACTTGCTACATAATACTTGCTACATAATACAATGAAAACAAAGATCATACCCAAGTATGAACCAAGACCAACTAAACCTGTTGTTGCCAAATAGTTTAAGAACTCGTTGTGCGCTTTATTATAAAGAAAATTCCATTCAGAGGTAAGGTTGTGAGCAGCAGGTTTGAATCTATAGTAAGCAGATGCAAATGTTTCAACACCTGTTCCAAAAATTGGGTAGCTTCGCCACGCATCGATTGCTCCTTGCCAAACCAAAAGTCGTATCTTACTAGAATCTGTTCCACCAAATTCGCCAGCATGGGGTTTGTTGGTTATTGGTGATTGGTTATTGGTGATTGGCTTAGAAAGAGAAGCTTTAATTCCATTTAAAGTGAATTTGTTAAGTTGGGGAAAGGGCTGGCCCACGAAAAAAGTGATAGAAAGAAATACTACAAATACTACCAATACATACCAATATTTTCCCGCGGAGCGGGATCTCGCTTCGCCAGACAATAATAGTTGTTTTCTTTGAAACCAAATATAGAATGTAAAGAAAAAAGCTAAAGAAGACCACGCAGCTAGGACACCAGAACGAGCACCGGTATAGAGAAGATCGAGATAAAATAAGGAAGCAAGAATTATGAATAAAGAATTAAGAATAAAATTATTATTGAATGCATGATTCTTGATTCCTGATTCATGATTCTTCTTTAATTTATTATCGTCTGTGGTTTTAAATTTATTTATAGCAAAGGCAACGGCGATCGGTATTAGAATAGCTAGGTATGCTGCGAGCCAATCTGGTTGACCAAGCGTTGAAAAGATGCGAACCATAGGTTGGAAATCTGCTGTCCAGCAGGAGACATCAAGAGTTCCTCTAAAAATAAGGCAGGTTGGGTCGTAGCCAAAATGAGAGGGTAAGCCCCACAGTGCCACCACTGTGCCTGAGATAAGGCTCACAAACAGTAATCGCTTTACCAATGAGACGACTGCTAAGTTAGAGAGGAAAGAATAGTATAAAAATACATAAGAGATTGTAGATAAGAGGCCGCCATTAAATCGCGAGTAATAGCCCCAAATAGAAATATGTGAATCCCAAGAGAAAATAGTTGAGATAAGTTGGGATAGCAAGAAAAGAACGATTGGTATATCCAGAGGCGTTCTTTGAATAAAAACTCTTCTTTGAAGGATCATTTTTGTAAACCAAGAAGCAGCTATTATTATGGCGAGAGCAAAAGTCAGCCACATTTTGTTAAACTCAAAAAGTTCAAACGTATCGCTTGCAAAAGTAAGAGGGACAAAAAGGAAGAGAGCGTAAAAACTGAACTCAATGATTTTATTGCAAAGTTTAAGGATTGACATTGTTAATCAAAGAATATAAATTCCAAATTCCAAATTGCAAATCCCAAATAAATTACAATTTTCAAAATCTCAAATCCAAAACACTTTTGAATTTTGGTCATTCGAATTTTGAACATTATTTGGAAGTTGGTGCTTGAGATTTGGAATTTATCTTTAATGTACCATATTGGCAAAGGAGAGGCAAGATGATATGATGGAGAAAGATTAGACGGTAGATGATAGAAGGTAGAAGATAGTATTTTGAAGATGGATAATAGAAAATAGAATCTACCTTCAATCTTCTAACTTCAAAACCTACCTTCCATTTTCTACCATCTATCGTCAAATTACAACAGAAGCTATGTTCGATAGGTTTTTCTCACTCTTTTCCCACGACATCGGAATAGATTTAGGCACTGCTAATACTTTGGTTTGGGTAGGGGGGAAGGGGATTGCTATACGTGAGCCCTCGGTTATTGCAAGGCATAAGAAAACAAAGAAGATTATCGCAATTGGTACTGAGGCAAAAAAAATGGTAGGTAAAACTCCAGCATCAATTGTAACTATTAGACCGCTAAGAGGAGGGATTATTTCTGATTTCGATGCGACAACTGCTATGATATCGCATTATATACAAGCGGTGCATGAGGTTGGAAACATTTTGCCTAGCGCCTTAGTGCGCCCAAAGGTAGTTATCGGTATTCCATCCTCAGTTACCGAGGTTGAGCGCCGAGCAGTTTGGGAAGCAGTCTTAACTTCCGGGGCGAGGCAAGCCCATTTGATAGAGGAGCCAATGGCAGCGGCAATCGGAGAAGAGATATCGGTTTTCTCGCCAACTGGAGTAATGGTTGTTGATATTGGCGGAGGGACAACAGAGATAGCTATTATTTCATTAGGTGGAATTGTAGTGAGCAGATCATTGCGGCTCGCGGGTAGCGACATGGATGAGGCGATTATGCATTATATAAGGCTAAGGCATGGACTTATTCTTGGAGAGAGGACAGCCGAAGATTTGAAGATACAAATAGGAAGCGCATATCAAAAATCATCCCGACAAAGTCGGGACAAAAATAAAAGACTTGCAACCACAGAAACACAGAAAAAAGATGAAACACAGAAATTCAGTGCTTCAGATACGTTCAGTGATTCAGTGGTTGCAGGGGAGCGGATGGCGGTTGTAAGAGGAAGAGATATTGAGACGGGATTGCCAAAGAGCCTTCGCGTGACAGAAGTTGAGGTTAGAGAAGCATTATCGCCTGTTATTTCTCAAATCATAGAGGCAATCGCTGATGTGTTGCAGGAAGCGCCTCCTGAGCTGACTTCCGATATTTTAGAACATGGAGTTTTGTTAACAGGCGGAGGGTCTATGCTTCCGGGGCTTGATCATCTAATAGTTGAGCGAATACGTATCCCAGTTATTAAATCTTTGGATCCACTAACTTCTGTTATCAGAGGAACTGGGAAGGTTTTAGAAGATGAAGCACTACTTAAGCGCATAAAAGTCACCGGGGGATTGCAGTGATAAAAATAAATCTCTCATTAGATAGAAATCAGCTTGGAGCATTGTCTGAAATAGTAGCCGATGCCGGCCAAGTATTTTTTGCAGCAACAGTAGTTCCATTTCTTTTTGGTATTGACAAGATCAACATATCAATGCTACTATCTGGTTTAGCACTTACCGTTGCGTGCTGGATTGCAAGTGTTGTTATTGCCAAAGGAGGAAGAAAATGATTACTATAGATACTATTACTCAAGGACTCATGGGGTTTTATATTATTGGGGCAATTTTGCTTTTGGCTCTTGCAATTCTTGTGTATCCCAGTCTTCGCAATCGCTCTAAAAGATCACAGAAGTAAAACCTATAGCACATCCTAATCGGCTTGCATAAGAGCGCAAATTATCATAAAATACGAGTTTGTATGAATAGTCCAGAGACTTTACAGCCCGGTAGATCAGAACAGCAAGTCGGTCCAAGGAATTCTCCCTTAATAAAACCTATCTTGCCACCGGTAGTTGGGGAATTGCCCATTGATAATAGAACAGAAGAGCTAGTTGATGCTGTAATAACGAGTATGTTTGGCAACTCATCTGGGCCGCGAATACGTTTTGGCGAACGGGGGCACACCCAGGCAAGACCAGATGATAGGTCTGCAGCAGTTTCAACTATATCTAGGGAGGATCTAGTAAAAAGAAGTATTAGAGTAGATAGCGGAGAATGGGATCGTATCAAAAGAGATAAATTAAGAAATTGGACAGTAGATGCTGAAAGAGAATCTCCTAATGTAGGGAGTGGGATGTTAAAAAAAGTAGATTATGTTGACTTACGAAAACTTAAACCAGGGACGATTATTGGCTGGCAAGGGCGTAGTCCAAATACTTATTATTCAGTCAAAAAGGTAAGTGATGAGATGGTTAAAGTGTGGAGAGCCGGTATTCCTTCAGGATTTGTAGGGAGACTGGAGGATATATCAGTATGGAATTATGCATTAGGTAACAATGGGTCAAATCAACTCGACATCTATAGTGGAATAGTTATTGAAAGAGAATTTTTAGGAATTAATACTTTTATCTCAATGCCTTATTTTCCTAAGATAGAGGGGGGAAGACTTTTGCCGCCTAATGACTATTGGGTGGATATTGTTAAAAATTTAAGAACCAAAGAGCCTAGATAGAATAATTATCTGCGAAAATTCAATAGAGTATTTTCCGAACAGTTAGCTCGTTCTTCGCAGGTGCCTTCTTAATCAGGTGCAGCTTTTATTTTAAAATTAGACTGAGTTTAACCGTTTCGTCATATCTCTATCGATATAGGATTGATGTAGATATAACGATGTGGCTTAAGTAACTCAGAGGGCTGTTCAAACTTAGGCATTTAGGGATTTAACTTTATGCAACGGCCGTTGAGGGAAATTAAATAAGCGCCTTTTCTACACTTGCAACAACATCTCAAACGCACTAGAATGGGTTCATGCGGAAGAAGGAACAATTAGTCTTTACTTTTTTTATCTTTCTTTTCCTTTCAATTATTATTTTAGTCCTATCTATTTTTGGTAAACTTACAGGCGTTACGGCGGTTTTAGAGAGGGGCGCATCCTTTTTACCAAAAACATTTTTCGGATTTTTTCAAGGAATGCCATTTGTTTCTGAATCTCAACAGATTAAAAAACTCAAAGACGAGAATTTAATTTTAGCATCTTCGCTTGTTGACCAAGAGAAACTTCAAAAAGAAAACGCAGCTCTTCTTTCTCAATTCCAACAACAAGAGCTCCCAACTATTAGCCTTTTGCCTTCAAAAATCGTTAGCGCGCCGGGATTTATACCAGGCGTTACAACCCCCGCAAGTTTTATTTTGGATAAGGGAAGAAAGGATAATGTAAATGTTGGAGATAGTGTGGTTGTAAAAAATAATTTAGTTGGAAAGGTGAGTAAAGTGTCATCCCAC
>Ga0213870_1000609_pt1 | contig 16611 bp, 13 predicted proteins | sample WICALVC2017_Meta_FD_160119 | JGI IMG/M metagenome (GOLD analysis project Ga0213870, IMG submission 160119) | Freshwater microbial communities from subterranean cave lake in Wind Cave National Park, South Dakota, United States - WICALVC2017 | ecosystem: Environmental > Aquatic > Deep subsurface >... | reverse complement strand
GTCCTAATGGCGACATTAGCCGTATTGTTGGTTGTTAATAACAAGTCGGAAAAACAGCAGCCACTGGAAAAAAAGGCCGAGTCAAAGATAGTGGAAGAGCCGCGATTATTGCCGCAAGCCACAAGCTCTTTACCGGAAAAAGTAGTGGCGGTAAAACCGAAGATAGAATTTCCACCAATTGTTTTACCGCAGCCAATTCTGCCAAAAGAAGAAATTATCCCCGCGCCGCCAGTATTCGTACTTCCACCGACTCTGCCACTCGTAGTTCCACCACCAGCGGCTCCGCCTCCCACGCTACCCTCTCTGCCGCCATTAGACGAAAAAGCGCTTCTTAAAGCAGTAGTAAAAATTCAGTGCCCCACCCAAGATGGTTTGGGGAAATACATTGGCTCCGGTTTTGTAGTCAAAGGAAATGTGGTTATAACTGCGGCGCACGTTATTATGGATTCAGCTTCAAGGGACTGTGATATTATATTTTCTCGCGAACGTCGGCCGATTCATTATTTGCGGGGAACTGCCGAGAATTTGCGGGAAGTTAGACGCCGCCACGATGAAGAAGGAATTGATGTTGCTTTTATCCGTCTTCCTCCCATCGAATCATATCCTGAAGCCGGACAAATCTTTTCCGAATACCCCTCACTTCCATATCCTATCTGCGGCAACCCGCTTATGTTGGGAGATAAACTTCTTCATTTTGGTTACCCCTCAAATTATTTAGACCAGACTTATTTATCGGAACTTGAAGGACTTGCTTTGACTTATGCGGATATAAAAGGAATACGGGAACAGCTTTCCGAGGATAAAACCTATGCTTATAAATCTCCAATTTTTGGGTTCACCAATGATGAATCAGCATTGCATCCTTATATGTTAAGCCGGGTACCTTCATTTTATGGAGATTCGGGTGGACTTGCTTTTAACGCCGCTAAACAATGCGTGCTCGGCCCGCATCGCGGCGGTACTATCGGCAGAGGAGCAGGGGAGAATTATTCTGTGTTTATGATGCTTGGTTGGGAAAAAGTAATAAATTTAATCCCCAGTCAATAATTTATGAGCAATATTTTTATAATTATCATTATTCTTTTTACGGTAGCATTGGTACACGCGGTTTTTATTCCTTTGGAATTTAGGGTAAATATTTGGTTTAACTCTTTTATGCACGCCTTTGGCGGATTTCTCGCCGGGTGGTTTGTTTTGGCGATATGGCGGAAGGGATCGATGTCTTCGTATGTCTCTACTCCGTCCCTGCTAAAATTTTTGGGAATAGTCGCAGGAGTAATGCTGATAGGGGTTCTTTGGGAGTTTCTCGAGTTTTTGTATGTCGGAGAGAAACTGCTTAATATATACAGCCCACTCGGCGCGTATAAAGACACTATGAAAGATTTGGCCATGGATATGGCGGGAGGAGTTATTTTTGCAATTATGATTTTTTCTGCAAGTATATACAGAATATTTTTTGTACGGACATTCGGCGGATTAAGCAACTAACCAACAAAACAGTAGTGTCCTTTTAACGGCGATCGCCGCTTAAAAGGACAAGTTGACAAAGTTGACTGTTTGGTATTAAATTATAGATATTTGCCAGAGAGGAGGTCCGTATGCGGGTGATAAGCATATCCTTAATGTTCCTTACAATTTTATTTTCTGTAAGTTATCTGTTTCGATTTGCGTTTATTTTAGATCCGATATTATTGAATTGTTCATTTCATTTTTTGGGCGGATTTTTTTCCGCACGGCTAATTGCGGATATTTGGAAATATTATTCATCGGGTTCATATTATTTGGCGAAAAAGGAGAGGATCGTTTATGTCGGTATGGTTTTTGGCGCCATAGCGTTAGGAACTTCATGGGAAGTTTTTGAATATCCTTTTTTTGCGGCAGGCATATTTGAAAACAGAACGTCATTGGATTTGTATACTGATACGATTCTTGACCTATTAATGGATACTGTCGGCGGCATTTCTGCCGTGCTGTTTCTGACGGCAGCAGGGATTTTTGGAAAAGTGCCGGAATATTCTAAATCTCAAGAGGCGCTTTGAAATGACGCAAATTCTAATTGAGGATTTGGGTTCTCAATATACTCTTTTGATTTCGAGAGTCTTAAGGGAGTTGGGTGTGCGGTCGGTTATAAAATCGCCCGCAGATATTGATGGGTGGTTAAAGGAAAATAAACCCAAGGGTATTATTTTATCCGGAGGAGCGGCAAGCATATACGATGAGGATGCGCCTAAAGTTGATTATGCCGGTTTAGCGGCGAGAGGCATTCCAATGCTCGGTATTTGTCTTGGTATGCAGGGAATAGTCGACCATTTTCGTGGAGAAGTGGTCAATCGTCCATCGTATGCCCAGTACGGTCTTTCCGAACTTACTTTGACGGGATATGAAGATCGTTTATTTCGCAACATTCCAGTCGGTGAAGATAAAGTGCCGCGAAGAGCGGGTATTGTTTGGATGAGCCACGGCGACAGCGCGGAGAAAATAAATGGACTAGAGATGCGGGTTCTTGGAACATCGGAGGGAATAATATCCGCAGTAAAATCTTTATATTTGCCGATATGGGGTTTGCAATTTCATCCGGAAGTTCGTGAGACAACATACGGTAAAGATATTTTCAAAAACTTTCTTGATATATGCGGAGTAGAGCAGGATTGGAAACCGACAGATGTAATTCAGGAAATTAGGAAGGAGGTTTTGGGGTTTATGCCGTCCGATGCAAAATGCATTCTTGCTTTTTCAGGCGGAGTGGATTCCACCACGCTTGCTGCGATTCTTGCCCCAGTTCTTAGTAATCGGTTGATATGCATTGTTATTGATGCGGGGCATTTACGAGAAGGAGAACTCGAGGAAATTAAAGCCAATGCCGCTTCAGCCGATGTAAAACCGTTAATAATTTCCTGCGCTGATGTATTTCTCGGTCCTCTTGGTATTGGTTCAATAACTGACGCAGAAACAAAAAGAGGAGTTTTTCAGAGGAAATATTTTAATATCTTAGAGGAAGAGGCAAAAAGATTGGGCGTAGTTTATCTTATTCAAGGCACTCTTCTTCCGGATCGTATTGAATCCGGAAGCACTGGTGAAGCGGAAGCTATCAAAACTCATCATAATGTAGGCTTTGAGTCTAAACTTAAACAGATTCATCCTTTCCGTCTTTTTAAAGACGAAGTTCGAGAGCTTGCTAGGTCTTTAGGTCTTCCGCCGGAGGTCAGCGAACGGATGCCATTTCCGGGTCCCGGACTTTTTCCGAGGATTGTAGGAGTTCCGGTTAATGAAGAGCGGCTGGAAATTGTTCGCTGGGCAGATATGGAAGTCAGAAAAATAATCGAAGAGGTTGGTCTTGAGAAAGAAATTTCCCAACTGGTGGTTGCTTTGATAGGTATTCGTACGGTAGGAGTAAAGGGAGATGGCAGAAGTTATGGTTATGCTATTGCCGTACGAGCAGTCGTAACATCGGATTTTATGACTTGCCGCGGGTATCAATTTTCTCCGGAAATCCGGCGCCGCATACAGAAAGTACTGACTTCTCATCCCAAAATCACTCGCGTCTGGTTTGATGAAAATGATAAACCGCCGGCTACGGTGGAGTTTGAGTAAACTAATTTACCTACGAAGCTTAGCTTCGTAGGTTTTTCTTGACATGATTATATATATTATGATATACCCTAAAAGGTTATTTTACATACATACAAACTTTCACGAAGGAGGTTATAAATGGATTCAGAATTTCATAAAGATTTTTTATCCATAGGTTGGGGGTCATTTATAGGAGCAATGCTTGCGCATTCTTTCGGGTATTTTTGGTTATTTGGTATTTTAATGGGAGGGGCATCCGGTTATATTTTTCGTCTTTTTACCGAACCTCAACGAATACTTTGGGCTTTAAGAATTGCTTGGCAACGAACCATAAGTTTCATTATAAAGCCGGATTGGCGGGAAAGATTAAAATGTGGTTTTGAAATCGGCATCGGTCTTGGAGGTTTTTTTGGAGTATCAGTTGGTATAATTTTTGTGTTTAGTAGTTTGTTTGATAGTTTAATTGAAGGAACTTTGACTTTGGTTAATCTGGTAAATATTGCGCTATGGTACATAAGTATTATTTTGGGTTTAACACTTGGTTTCGGAATACTTGGAATTATTGTATATTTATATATAATAAAATCTCCAACCGAAATGGATTTTGCTGATGCTAAATCGATGATGAAAAATCTTAATGCAGTTGCCCTGCATTATAAAGCGATAAGTTTTTCTTTTAAGGGTATAAAATGGGCAGTAATGAATATTCCTATGATTTTAAGGACTTCGTACCAATTCCTAAAGATATTTTTACGTCTGGTGCATTCGGATGATTTCAGTGCTTGCGGGGTTTACGCGTGTATAGGAGCGTTAGTGATTTTCTTTCTGGTACCTTTCCATCCTTTTTTTATGCTTCTTGCGGCATTTCTAGGGGGCGCGGCAGGAGCTTTTATGCGAAGATTGGCGTTACGTTATTTCGAAGTAATAGCTTAGTATAAAAAGGGGGAAGATAGGTTTTTATTAATGAGATAAGCCGGAAGTACTTCCGGCTTTTATTTTTTGCTGGTAAAATTTGCCAAAACATAAATCATTTGTTATTTTATTCTAATGGCGATTGAAAAGAAAAAATCATTTAAACCAAGAACCGCGCGAGTTCTTGCGATTGTATTTTTATTTATCGGTATCCTTCTTGGTTTTTTTAACGTGCCGTCCTACTTTGACCGGTTTCTCGCATGGAGCGGCATTCGCGATCTTACCGGGTTCACTTTCCAGCAATCCTTACTCCATTTCCCTTTTCGTTTAGGACTTGATATCCAGGGAGGAACTCATTTGGTGTATCAAGCGGATGTTAATAATATTTCTACGTCGGAACAAGGCAGTTCCATGGAAGCGGTAAGAGATGTCATTGAGCGGCGGGTTAATCTTTTTGGAGTAGCTGAACCGTTAGTGCAGGTGGAGAGGGGAGGAGCAGAATGGCGTTTAATTGTGGAGCTTGCCGGCATTAAAGATATTAATGCCGCTATCCGTTTAATTGGAGAAACTCCTTATCTGGAATTTAAAGAAGCAAGACCCGATGCCGAACGGGATCAAATTCTGGAGCGGCAAAAGGAGGGAAAAATGTTGAATGAAGATCCTTATTTTCTTGCCACCGAACTTACCGGCCGGCATCTTAAAAAAACTGAACTTAGTTTCAATAATCAAACTTACCAGCCGGAGATTACTTTAGAACTTACCGATGAGGGCAAAGTACTTTTTGCCGAACTTACCAAAAAAAATATAGGCAAGCCCCTTGCTATTTATCTTGATGGGGCGCCGATTTCCGCGCCGGTGGTGCGCGAAGAGATTACCGGCGGCAAGGCGCAAATAACAGGGGATTTTACCCCAAAAAGCGCTAAAGAACTGGTGGGCCGGCTTAATGCCGGCGCTCTACCCGTTCCTATAAAGTTGATTGCTCAACAATCGGTAGAGGCGTCTTTAGGCAAGGAGTCGCTTGAGAGAAGTTTATCTGCCGGCATTATAGGATTTATTTTGGTGGCGGCATTTATGATATTTTGGTATCGTTTGCCCGGATTAATTGCCATATTGGCATTACTGCTTTATACGGCCATTGTCCTTGCGATATTCAAATTAATTCCAGTCACTCTGACCGCGGCGGGTATTGCCGGATTTATTCTCTCCATAGGCATGGCAGTGGATGCCAATGTTTTAATATTTGAGCGGCTTAAAGAAGAGTTGCGACAAGACAAAGGATTACAGGATAGTTTGGAAGAAGGTTTCCGCCGCGCCTGGACCTCCATTCGCGATTCCAATATTTCCAGTCTGATTACTTCCGCTATTCTATACTGGTTTGGCACGAGCGTAATAAAAGGATTTGCGCTGACTTTGGGAATCGGTATTTTGATTTCAATGTTTTCGGCGATATGGGTGACGAGAACTTTGCTTATTGCCGTATTGACTAAACGAGCGCAGAATTGGAAGTTTGTGTTTTTTAGCGGGTTTTCAAAATGAATATCATCGGCCACAAATATATCTTTCTCGCCATTTCCGGAATATTAATCCTTGGCAGTTTTCTGGCGCTTGCCTTTTGGGGTTTAAAACCGGCTATTGATTTTACCGGCGGCTCGCTTTTAGAAGTTGAGTTTTCCGGAAATAGGCCAAGCATAGAATCGGTTAAAAGTAAGCTTGAGCCGTTTGATTTAGGAAATATAATCATCCAGCCAGTTGAGAAAAAAGGCATGATCTTGCGGTTTAAACATATAGATGAAGCTCTATATCAATTGATTATAACAGCTCTTGGAGAACAAGAAGCAAGCGGCAAGCAGCCGGAATCAGGAATCCGTAATCCGGAAACAGTGATAACAAAACGTTTTGATTCCATAGGGCCCACTATCGGGCGGGAGTTAAGCAGGCGGGCTTTAGCGGCTTTGGTTCTTGCTTCTGTTGGAATTATTCTTTATTTAGCTTGGGCATTTAGAAATGTTTCCAAGCCGGTTTCCTCCTGGAAATACGGCGTTATCGCGGTAGTAGTTGCTTTTCTGCATGATGTTCTTATTCCGGTAGGAATATTTGCGGCTCTGGGCAACTTTAGAAATGTAGAGGTAGATGCCTTATTTATAACCGCGCTCTTGACAATACTTGGCTTTTCCGTACATGATACTATTGTAGTATTTGACAGGATACGGGAGAATCTGCGAATATTAAAAGGCAGTGAACCTTTTGCGATGACGGTTGAAAAGAGTGTAAAGAGCACTTTAGTCCGCTCTGTCAATACTTCTTTAACGGTACTTTTCGTGATTCTGGCAATCTTCTTTTCCGGAGGGGAAACAGTGCATTATTTTTCTCTTGCTCTTGCCCTAGGGGTTGTTTTCGGCACTTATTCGTCTATTTTCATTGCGAGCCCTTTGTTGGTAATCTGGAATGACTGGACAAAAAGTAAATAGAATGGTTAAATTATATTATTGTAAAAATTTTAATAAGTTAAAAATTTAAATATTTTATGTCTCAAACCATCTTGCCTATAATGCCTCATGAGGCAACAAAAATTATGTTGGGTCTCTTTCCTGGCCGCCGAATGCGCGATGTTATTGAAAAACGTTTTGGCCTAAAAGGAGGCATACCAAAAACGCTCGAAGCAATTGGGAAAGAATATAAGATTACGCGTGAACGAGTACGGCAAATTGAAGCTGATGCCCTGCGCCGTCTCCGGGAAGAAAGTACTCGTGTGGAAGCAAAACCGCTTCTTAGCGCTTTGGAGACTCATCTTAAGAATAATGGAGGGGTAATGGCAGAACATGATTTTTTTGCAACGGTTGCGGAAAAACGATATCACCCTCACCTAACTATTCTTTTAAATACCGAATCTTCCTTTAATCATGTTCCCGAGAATGATTTCTTTCATCAGCGCTGGGCCTTGAACAAGGAGACAGTAGCCAGCGGCGAAAAGATTCTTTCCTTGTTAGTGAAAGATTTGGAAGCAAAAAAAAATCCCGTAGCGCGGGAAGAACTTTTTGCTATGCTGGCTAAAAGCGCCGAGGAAGCAACGGGAGAAACATTGCTTCATCCTGTTTTAGAAAACTTGCTGCATACTTCAAAAATTATTCGTCAAAATCCTTATGGGGAATATGGTTTGGCAAATTGGTTGAGCATTAGTCCCCGCGGGGTTAAAGATAAATCATATCTGGTGTTGTCAAAATGCGGCAAGCCGATGCATTTTCGCGAGGTGGCACAGGGAATCAATAAGGTAGGATGGTCTAAAAAGAAAGCTCATCCCCAAACCGTTCATAATGAACTTATTAAAGATGCCCGTTTTGTGTTAGTAGGCCGAGGACTTTATGCTTTGAAGGAATGGGGATATGATGCCGGTTCGGTGCGCGACATCTTAGTGGCCTCTCTTAAGAAAGCGGGGAAGCCGATCATGAAAGATGATATTATAAAATTGGTTCTTGAGAAAAGAGTGGTAAAACCGCCCACTATTCTTCTTAACTTACAAAATAAATCCATTTTTAAACGGTTGGAGGATGGAAGGTATACACTTGTATAAAGAGAATCAAGAATTAAGAATTAAGGTAACCGATTTAAGTTTTGCATCCTTAATACTTAATTCATAATTCTTAATTCTAGCTATTTGTTTCTTGAGTTTGTAACCTCAAACTTTATTCAAAATATAGTGGAGACTATTGTTTTTTTGGCAATGGAGTACTGGTGGTTTTGGCTTTTTCTTGTTCTCTCCTATATTGCCCGGGGGCTGTGGCTTACCTATGTGCAAGAGTACTTCAAAAGAAAAGATATAAAACCGAGATTGTTTGAGATTAAAATTCCTCGTGAGGTGCAAAAAAACCCTCGGGCCATGGAGCAGATATTCATGTCCATTCATACGATTAGGAATGCGCCCACCACTCCGCAGGACAAATGGTGGCAAGGAGAGGTGACTATGTGGTTTTCTCTCGAGATTGCAAGCCATGGAGGCGAACCCCATTTTTATATCCGTATACCTTCGCGCCACCGCAATATGATTGAAGCCGCCTTTTACGCCCAATATCCGGATATTGAATTGGCGGAGTCAGGAGAAGATTATGTCAGTTATCTGCCGCCAACTTACGATAGGTTAAAAGAAGAAGGATATGAGTTATTCGGCAATGAGTTGATTTTAAAAAAACCTGATGCCTATCCTATAAGAACTTATTCTGATTTCGAATCCCAGCTGGAAGAGTGGCAGCTTGATCCAATTTCTACCATTCTGGAGACTATGGCTAAAGTCAAGCCTCAAGAGAATCTTTGGATGCAGATTATTATCCGTCCCACTATTGATGATTCGTGGAAGAAAGAAGGAGAAAAAATAGTTCGGGAATTAAAAGAAAAATCAGGAAGAAGACAGATACAAACGCCGCTTGGCGAATTTGTGATGATTGATCGCTCACCGGGCGAGATAGAGGTAATGAAAGCAGTGGATAAAAATCTCGAGAAACCCGGTTTTTACACCTTAATTCGTTATTTGTATATAGCCCCCAAGGATATTTTCGACAAAAATTTCGGCCAGCGGGGCATTATTTCCGTATTAAATCAATATTCTTCAGAATCGCTGAACCAGTTTAAACACAATATCAAGGCTTGGACCAATGCTAATATTTGGTTTTGGCCGCATCTTTTTCCCAAAAAGCGCTTACGGGCGCGCCAAAGGCGTATTTACGCAAACTATATAGCAAGAAAAATGTATGATGAGACTTTTATGGGAGCAATTCTTAATATGAAATTTTTTCATTGGGGAATAGGCGCCCAAAAAGCGGTTGAAGGAATTGGTCTTTTTAAGCTTCGCGAATTTGTTTTAAATACCGAAGAACTTGCTACTATTTTTCATCCGCCCATGAAAGTTGTTTTAACCGGTCCCCTGATAAAACGTACGGAAGCGCGTAAGGGCGGTCCGCCGGCAGGACTCCCTATTTATGGAGAGGAAGGAGAGAAATTGCCTGGTTAGAAACTGTCTGAAAATCCTGCAATTATAGCGGAAATGGATTTTTGAGATGAGTTCTAGTGATTGGATTTAAGGAAAGTGATAAATTCGTGCACTAAAGAAGGAGAAGAAGCAATATGAGTTAAAATTCCAAAGGTAACGCCAAGAATTGAAGAGATAATCAGTTCATTATAGGCGCGAATAAAAAGATAATGAAAAAGCCCATAAAAACAAGTAAAAGTTAGAATAAGAATCACCCACCCGCTCCATTTAGGCGAGATGATTATATGTCTTTCTTCAAGAGATAATCCGAATGCCGTTGCGCCGCCTGCCAACGCAAGCCATAGATTGAAACCCTGAAATATAGGTTGATTGGGAAATCCGCTCTTAAGAAAGATACTGATTTGATAGACGAATATAATAATAAATAAAAAGAATCCCGCCCAAAATCCGGCTCTCACGGAGGCTTGATATTTTTTATCCGCCATTTTTTTTGATAAGGAGCTGATAAGAAAAATAGCAGTAATCAAAATCAGGGGAACAAATACCCAGATTATGATATCAAAAATTAGTTTGAGGGCGCTTTCCATAAAATAGTTAATGACTTATATTATTTACTATGGAAAAACGATCCTGTCAAAATTGTAGAGAAGAATTTAATGTCGAACCGGATGACTTTGCTTTTTATGAAAGAATAAAAGTGCCGCCTCCTTCCTGGTGTCCGCATTGCCGTATGATGCGCAGATTCCTTTTTAGGAACGAGCGGCATCTTTTTAGAAGGAAAGACGATCTATCGGGGAAAGAGATTTTTTCAAGTTTTCCCGCTGACGCGCCCGTTAAGGTATATGAACGCGATTATTGGTGGTCGGATTCGTGGGACCCGACGAACTATGGCCGCGATTATAATTTTTCACGGCCTTTTTTTAGTCAATTTCGGGAATTACTTTATTCTGTTCCTATTTTTTCCAAGAGCGTAATAAATATGGTTGATTCGGATTACTGCGATCAGGCCGGTTGGGTAAAAAATTCGTATCTTTGTTTTGACGGCGATCAAATCGAGAATTCTGCGTATTTGGTGAAAGTGGAGGGTATACGTGATAGTTTTGATTTATTTGAAGCCATGCATGATGAACTTTGTTATGATAGCGCTATGATTGATGATTGTTTTTCCGCATTTTTTTCGGTTGACTGCGAAAGCTGCAGCAATATATGGTTTTCCAAAGATCTTGGCAACTGTTCTTATTGTTTCGGCTGTGTTAATCTGCGCAATAAGTCCTATTATATTTTTAACCAGCCCTTAAGCAAAGAAGAATATTTTTTAAAGATTCAGGAAATGAATCTTGGCTCACACGCCTCTCTTATTAAATGGCGTAAAAAAGCAAATGAATTTTGGCTAAGGTTTCCGGTGAAATTCATGCATGCCTTCCAAAATACGAATGTCAGCGGAGAGCATATTCAAAATTCCAAAAATGTCCATCGGAGCTATTCTGTTCATGACGGCGGAAACCTTAAATATTCGCAGATGCTTTGGCAAAAAATCACCGATTCCTATGATTATACGAATTTTGGATTTGACTCCTCGCTAATTTATGAAGCGGTTACCTGTGGATTGCAGAGTTACGGCTTAAAATTTTGTTGGGAGTGCTGGCAGGGATGTCGTGATTTGGAATACTCTGCGTACTGCAATTCATCTTCAAACCTTTTCGGATGCGTGGGGTTGAGAAAAAAACAATACTGTATTTTAAACAAACAATATTCAAGAGAAGATTATTTTGCCCTGCGGGAGAAGATTATCCGGCACATGAAGGAGATGCCATACATTGATAAACAAGGAAAGACATACTGCTACGGCGAATTTTTTCCGCCGGAATTTTCTCCGTTTGCTTATAACGAAACTATTGCGCAAGACTTTTTTCCTCTGAATAGGCAAGAGGCGCAAAAACACGGTTATTTTTGGCGCGAGCCCGAAGCAGGGGAATTCCAGATATCAATAAATGCCGCTGATCTCCCTGATCAGGTAAATGATATTGCGGATTCAGTTTTAAATGAAATTATCAAGTGCGCCGCCTGTAGCAAGCCATATCGTATTATTCCGATGGAGCTTGCTTTTTATCGCCGCATGACTTTGCCCATACCACGTTTCTGTCCCAACTGCCGGTTTATAGAAAGATTCAAATTTATCAATCCACCTCAATTTTGGCATAGAAAATGCGAGTGTATCGGATCAGAAGATAGTCGCCGCATCTATAAAAATACCGCTTCGCATTTCCATGGCGCCTCACCATGCCCAAATGAATTTGAGACCTCATATACTAAAGAACGTCAGGAGATTGTTTATTGCGAACAATGTTATAATACTGAAGTTGTGCACTAATTTCAGTAACTACGAAGCTAAGCTTCGTAGACAAGTAATCTTTCTTTGTATTCGAGTGGCAAACCTTGGGATAAATAGGTGTCTATAAGTTTTTCGTAATCCTTGAGAGAGCCTCCAAAAACCTCAAAAAATATTCCTTTAGTAATAAGACTGGGAACCAAACTTTTATCAAAATAGTCTGGTATGCTAGACCATTTATATTTTAAAATGCGTTTTTTAATACTTGGAATAGTTGAAGGTTGTATACCTTTCTCTTTCCATTGTTTACAATAGAGTTCTACACAATTAAGAGGTATATAGCTTGATAAGTGCGAAAAATATTCATCTGTATCTATAGTTTTAGATTTAAATGTACCTTCAAATAATCTTCCACTTCGATCATGCTTATGATTGAAATATTTCGAGTAACTCGTTCCAACTTTTTGCATGAAGATGCTGATTCCATTAGTAATACGTTGTTTTAATAATAGGTGAAAATGATTTGGCATGAGACACCAATGTAATATGTTTACTAAACATTCCTTTTGTTGTAATGGATACGAAGCTAAGCTTCGTAGGTTGATTTTGGTGAGATCGTAATCATGCTGATTTGCATCATTAAAAAGATAGAGAGCTGAAACGAATCGGACGTAATCTCGTTCTTCTAAGAATATAGTACGTTTATCCACCCCTCGATTGTATATGTGATAAAAATAATCATTTATAAATGGCTCTTTTCTCATAATATATTTTACTACGAAGTTAAGCTTCGTGTCTATATTGATTGGTTGTATATGATATATACATAGCGTAATTAAGACTACGGATGATGCAAAGCTATTGAACCATAACGAATCCTTGACTTATTCGGATAATAAATTTATTCTTTTTTTAGAACATTACAACCAGAAAACCAGTTACAAGAGGATATAGTGATAAAGTATAGCAGGATAGATTTTTTTGAGAGGCTCGCAATACTCCATCCAAGAGATGTTCAACTTATTGAATGGGCGTATTGGATTGCCAAAAACGCCCACCGAGGGCAAAAACGCGACCGAGGAGAACGATATTTTGAACACTGCAAGCGTGTAGCGCTTATACTTGTTGAACGTCAAGGGTGCACTGCAACAGAAATTATCTTAGCGCTTTTGCATGACTGTATCGAAGATACCTATATTCCGGAAAGCATGCTAAGACATCTTTTTTATGACTTTATCGCCGATGCTCTTACAGCACTCACTAAATTTAATGTTGTATACGATAAAAAGACAGGGACAGTTGTTGAAAAAAATAAAAAGAGCAATGAGGAATATTTTTCTATAATTGCTAATGCGCCTGTATATATAAGACGGGTGAAAATCGCAGACCGGTTTGATAATCTGAACGATATGGAGACTTGGACAAATGAGCGTATTGCCCGCTATCTCGATGAAACAGAAAGGTATATTATACCGATTGTTCAAGCCACCGATAAATTCCTACTTGATAAATTCACAAGAAAAATAAGTTATTTAAAAGGAGTTAGTTGTGGGGGATCCTGAAACTTGGCTGGGGAATGCTGAAATGGTAAACTGCATCAATTGAATGATTTTGTTTTAAGGGCCATTCCTAAGAATGGCTTTTTTACTTAGCACTTTAAATTGTGATATAATATAATTCATGGCACAAATCGGAAAGATACATCTTGCCAAATACGGACCTCCGCCGCCGGAATTGCCGGTATATCAGCATGTGGATCCGCGCGGAGTTTCCTTTATAGGTCGAACTAATTACGAGGCTCCGCTCGAATCCAAAAAATACATCTTCGGTATTAAAAGAAAAGACAGGAGACGGCATGTTTATATGGTTGGCAAATCCGGAGTAGGGAAATCAAAACTTCTTGAACTTTTGGTGCGTCAGGATATTGCTTATGGATACGGCCTTTGTTTTATTGATCCGCATGGAGACGTAATTGAAACCATACTCGATTTTATTCCTGAAGAGAGGATTAAAGATGTGATTTGGATTGATCCGTCCGATTCTGAGTGGCCAATCTCTTTTAACCCTTTGCAAAAAGTTCCGCCAGAGCTTAAACATCAGATGGCACAGGGTCTGATCGAGGTAATGGAGAAACAATTCGGCGCTAACTGGACTCCCCGGCTTGAGCATGTTTTTCGTTTTACTACTCTGGCGCTTCTGGATTATCCCGAAGCGACTATGCGCGGGATGATTTCTATGCTGACTGACCGGCAATATCGCCAACGAGTAATTGATTATATCGCTGATGATATGGTTAAGAAATTTTTTGCCGTGGAATTTGCCGATTGGTCCGAGAAATTTGATACCGACGCCATCATTCCTTTGGTCAATAAACTAGGGCAATTTCTTTCCATGCCGATGCTCCGCAACATTTTCGCGCAGAAAGAAAATAAAATTGATTTTGAAAAAATAATGAATAGCAATAAAATTCTTCTGATTAATCTTTCCAAAGGGAAATTGGGAGAAGAGAATTCCAGTTTTTTCGGCTCCATGTTTATAACTAAAATAAAGCAGGCGGGCATGGCGCGGGCATCGCTCCCGGAGGCCGAACGCAAAGATTTTTATCTGTATGTGGATGAGTTCCACAATTTGGTTACCGTTTCTTTCATCAATCTTTTTTCAGAAGCGCGAAAATATGATATTAATTTAACCGTAGCGCACCAGTACACCAGCCAGCTGATTCCGGCGGTGCTGGATACGGTGCTTGGCAACGTGGCAACCATAATTGTTTTTCGGGTAGGCGGTGAAGACGCGGCTAAATTAGAAGCAGAAATGACGCCGGTATTTAAAGCCAAAGACATGATTAATTTGGGAACGCAGGAGTTTTACATAAAGGAAACCATTGATGGAGAAACTTATGATCCATTTTCGGCCGAGACATTGAAAGTATTATCCGCGCCTTATACCTCACATAAAAAGAGAATAATTGACCATTCTCGCCAAAAATATGCTATGGCGGCGGAAGAAGTTAAGAGAGCACTAAAAGAAGAAGAGGAGGGGATTACTTTCGCAAAATATCCTAAAACAGCGCCGGAACCATTGATATAAAATATAACTTATGTTATAATATTTAGAATAATTATGCCGACTACGATTAAAGAAAATGGAATAAATTTCATAGGCAAACTAAATTTTCGCGGAAACGATAAAACTTTTGGCATAAAGGCCAAAGATCGGCGTCAGCATCTATATGTGATCGGAAAAACCGGAACAGGGAAAACAACTCTGCTTGAAAATATGGTCTTGCAGGATATTCACGCTGGACGGGGAATGGGTGTTATTGATCCGCACGGCGAATTTATTGATGACCATGTGCTGCCGCAGATTCCTGCGTCACGCATTAATGATGTGATATATTTTAATCCGGTAGACGACGAATATCCCATTGGATTTAATGTGCTTGAGGTCCCTGATCCAAAATATAAACATTTAGTGGTTTCCAATCTTCTCGCCATCTTTACTAAAATCTGGGCCAATGTCTGGTCAGCGCGCATGGAATATATTTTGCAGAATTGTATTTTGGCTCTTTTGGATACGCCGGGCACCACTTTGCTTGGCATCCCCCGTCTTTTAGTAGATAAAAATTATCGTCAAAAAATTGTAGCCAACGTCAAAGACCCGGTAGTTAAGTCATTCTGGATTCATGAATACGAAACATGGAGAGATCAATTCAGAAACGAAGCTATTGTGCCTATTCAAAATAAAGTAGGGCAGTTTTTGAATACCGGTTTTATACGCAACATTGTCGGCCAAGCGAAATCTACGCTGAATATCCCCGAGATTATGAATGAAGGAAAGATACTTTTAGTCAATGTCTCCAAAGGGAAAATAGGGGAAGACAATTCCCAACTTTTGGGGGCCATGATTATTACTACCATTCAACTCGCGGCCATGGAGCGGGTAAGAATTCCTGAAGAAGAAAGGAAAGATTTTTATCTGTATGTGGACGAGTTTCAGAATTTTGCCACTGATTCTTTTGCCTCTATCCTTTCCGAGGCGCGCAAATATCGCCTTAATATTACTATCGCGCATCAATATGTGGGTCAATTGATTACGGACGTATCTACTAAAGTGCGCGACGCAGTATTTGGAAACGTGGGAACTATGATTACTTTTAGAATTGGAGCGGCAGACGCGGAATTTCTGGAAAAAGAATTTATGCCCGAATTCCTTCAGCAGGATTTGATCGGTCTTCCCAACTATCATATCTATTTGAAATTGATGGTGGATGGAATAACCTCGCGTCCTTTTTCCGCGGTTACTCTCTCGCCTCTAAAATTTGAAACCGATCTTGCCCTGAAAGAAAAAATTATAACCACTTCCCGCGAACACTATGCGAGTCAGCGGGAGGAGGTTGAAGAAAAAATTACAAGCTGGAGCGGATTATCAGGAGAAGAAGAGGAGGAGGGAGGTGGCGTAGTCAGCGCTGGCGGTACAACGCTTCACGAAACAACTTGCTGGAACTGCGGGAAAACCGCGACTGTGCCTTTTAAACCGGATGGCAAAAGACCAGTATATTGTCAGATTTGCCTTAAGCAAATTGAGGAAGGCAAGTTGATACCTTTACCCGAGAGGATGCCGCAACTTTCAGCCAAAGCAAAATTTTCTTCTTCGCTTGGCGCTTTAGGAATTGAGTTTGAAGAAGATAACAGAGAAAGATCTAGAGAAAAAATAGAAGAGGAAGCCGAGCGTCCGGCAGATGTCCGAGAATTTCGACCGGAGCCGGAGCGCGAATTTCGCGGCCGAGATTATGAAAAGCGTTCACGCATACCCACGCTTAGAC
>Ga0213870_1000608_pt1 | contig 16613 bp, 14 predicted proteins | sample WICALVC2017_Meta_FD_160119 | JGI IMG/M metagenome (GOLD analysis project Ga0213870, IMG submission 160119) | Freshwater microbial communities from subterranean cave lake in Wind Cave National Park, South Dakota, United States - WICALVC2017 | ecosystem: Environmental > Aquatic > Deep subsurface >... | reverse complement strand
TCCTTAGGGTTTGTAGCAACACCTTCTATTACTGAAAACGAATGGTTTACACTTACAGTAGAATACTTAGCAGCAGATGGTTCACGAGATACATCACACAGTGGGAGTGTTACAGTAGAAGTTTGCAACTCGGCAAGCAGCGCTTCTGCTGGTTGTATCACTTCGACGGGAGTAAATGGCACTTTGCGTGCTAGTCACTCTGCGTCTTTAGCAGTAGCTGCCAGCAGTGGTGTTTCAACTTTTTCGTTAGCTACTAGCAATGCCTTAAAATATCCTGTTTTTGAAAGTATCGTTTTACATGCTTATGATGCTTCAGACTCTAGCACTTATTCTGTTTACACTAGTGCCATTTCGGTAACTAGAGGACCTGGCTGTAGCAGGCCTCCTTGTGCCCACCCAGGTGGAAGCACAAGTGTCAGCGGTGGAGTTCTAAGTAGCACAGAAACTTCATTTGTAGATGGTGCTAATGATACGGGTGATGCCACCTCTGTTGCACTTGGTGACATTGATGGGGATAACGACCTCGATGTTTACTTTGGTGCTCCAGGCAGTGATAAGCTATTTTTAAACAGTTCCGGAAGCTTTAGTTTTTATGAGGCAAGAAACTCGTCTGCTTCATTAGGAGGTAATGACCGCACTAATCATGTGGTTTTAGCTGATCTTGATAACGATGGCAGATTAGATGCTATCCATGCAAATGGCTCTAGCGTTGGTGGTGGACTTGAGCAAAATAGGATCCTTTGGGGTGACAATGAGTTAACGGATTTAAGTTACTTTGATTCTGCAAATCCTCTTTTATTATCCAATTGCACAGGACTTGCTATTGGGGATGAAGCCAATACTGCTGTTATCGGTAACTTAAATGGAGACAGCACATTAGATATTATATTTGCAAATGGGACAAACTCATCTGGAAACCAACTAAACTGTGTCTGCTTGTCTACTGCTGCAAGAACATTTAGCTGTAGTTCTTTAACATCAGACTCCCATCCTTCTTCATCTGTTGCACTGGGCGATCTAGATAGAGATGGGGATAATGATGTCGTGGTTGGCAATTGGAACACTACCTCTAGAAATCGAATCTATAGCGGAGATGGGGCAGGAGGTTTTACGGGATCTGATTTATCTGCAACCGAAGACTCTGATGACACAGAAGATCTGAAACTTGCTGATTTTAATAATGATGGTTATCTTGATATCGTCTTAGCCAATGATGGCAGCGGACAAGCCAATCGTATTTATTTAAATCCTGCAAATGGGACTTTAGCTTTTTCAACGATGTACACTCTTGGAACTCAAACAAATAACTCTAAAGGGATTGGAGTTGCAGACTTTAATGCAGATGGATATTTGGATATTGTCATTGCAAACGATGTTGCAGGAGAAAGAAACCAAATTTATTTAAACCCTGCAGCTACACCTGGAAATTTTAGTGGAGTAACACCCATTAATATTACATCAGCAGACACAGTTTCAAGTTGTGTTGTACCATTACACATCAACAGTGGCAGCTTGCTTGATCTCATCACTTGTAGAGTAAGTGGCAGCGCGGATAACGCCGTTTTTTCTTCAGGGATTTAACCGAGATATTGCATTTAAGTTCTACTGCGACAACCAATCTGCGGCGCTATTGCAGCGTACTCGAAGATTTTTAAGCTCAACATATCTCCCTGGATATGCCTCGCTTAAAAACTTCTGCGCTCGCTTCACTAGCTTGCATCTTGCTTGTCTCGCTACCAACTTAAATGCAATATCTCGGTTAATTCTCTATTCCTTTTCACTTGCCCCGCGCTGCTTTCTCATCCCACTTCCCATCTTTTTTCTTCTCCCCTCACTAGAGCCACTCTCCCCATCCCGCTCCCACACTTCCACAGCGGGATTACGAGTCAATTCGCCAAACTGTATAAGCTATTTACACTTGAACAAACAAACAACAGATTTTTAAAATCGTTTTTTTCTTTTTTTTTGCAAAATTAAGTACTTATGATTTTACAATCTTTGGCACATTGCTTGCTTTATTTACTCTGTAACAAAGAATTGAGGATTGAAAAAAATGTTTAAGCTTTTGTAGAAAAGTATTTTTACAAAGCTTATTTTAAAAATTGAGAGGTAATTGAGAGGTAATTATGAGAAACTTTAAAATTGATTTTGTTTTTATTTTAACTGCCATAACTCTAAGCTCTGTAGCTGCTTATGCACAACTTAATTGCAAAGACGGTGCAGTCATAAGAGGCAAAGAGGATAAAGGCGGTAAAAAATTATACTGTGCAAAAATTACAGCAAATGGAGGCGAAATAAGACATGGTGAATATTTGTCATGGCATGCAAATGGAAAACCACGGGAAGTTTCAAATTATAAAGACGGTAACCGAGATGGAAAGTTTGAATTGTTTCATGCAAATGGAAAACCATATGTAGTTTCAAATTATAAAGACGGTAATCTAAATGGAAAGTATGAATTGTTTCATGGAAATGGAAAACCACATGAAGTTGCAAATTATAAAGACGGCAAGCGAGATGGAAAGTTTGAATCGTTTTATAGCAATGGAAAACCATTTGAAGTTTCAAACTATAAAGACGGTAAGCAAGATGGAAAGTATGAAAGGTTTTATAACAATGGAAAACCATTTGAAGTTTCAAATTATGAAGAGGACAGGGAAGATGGAAAGTATGAAAGGTTTTATAACAATGGAAAACCATGGGTAGTTACAAATCATAGAAACGGCCAGCTATATGGAAGGTTTGAATCGTTTTATAGCAATGGAAACAGAATTTTTATTAAGGAATACAGTATGTATTTTTTCTTAGTAGAGGCAGTGCTGTATGAATATACAGATGACACTCACACAACCCTTTTTTCTATTACAAAAAAAGATGGAAATGGTAATGCTGTTTGTATTGATAGTCCAATGCTAAACAAAAAATTCCCAAGTGATACCTGTGGCCCATTGAATGAAATTCAAGTAGAAAAGCAAGGCAAGGTCGAAGACACCAGTCTAAAGGCAATACCCAATGGCACGCCAAGTGGGCCAAGTGACTTGTCTTGTCAGACGCCTCAGACGCCTCAGACACCAAAGACACCAGTAGCAACACCGAGTGCGCCTGTTCAGTAAAAGCTTAAAAATTGATCTAAATACCAGCGAGAAGCAATTACCATATTTGATAAAGCTTCCAGCATTTGTTTTTGAAAACCTAAAGGCAAGCTTTTATCACCGGAGGATGTGCAGCCAGAGCTTTTACGTGATGCAAAAGCGACAGGATCTAATGCAAATCCGACACAATCAAATGCTGCATAGTCTAAGGTTTTAGCTTGATCTTCATTCAGACTTAAATGGTATGTAGGATTAAACAAAACTTCCCCCATCGATGCGATTTGCGCACGGACAAGTGAAGAAGCCATTTGATTGCTTGTTTTAATTAAAAGCATCAACCCTTCTTCAACAGAAATCCCATGATTTAACTTCAAACTTGGACTAGGCTGTGGACTGGTAAAAACATGTTTTAAAAAAGAGTTCTCTTTCTGATCTATTTTAAAATCTGCATAATGCTCAAAAGCAATATGAAAGTTTCCTACAATCCGTGTGGTTTCTTGTATAAAAGCATTCCAGCCTTTTGTAAAAAGAACTCTTAACGGTAAAAGCTTAAAACTTCCAAACTGACTCACATGATAAGGTTGACTTAAATCTTGAATATAATGGAGCCCCCATCCTAAAAATCGATAAGCCCAAAACCAATGCCCGGATTTTTTCGCTTGTAAAGCCAAGTTAAAATAAAGGAGTGCTCGCTCTTTTGCAAAACCCATCTCATGCAGCGGATAATGAAATAGCGCTAAGGGAGATTTCCAATCCCATGCTAAATAATACATATGCCGAACACCTTGGCTAGAAGACCCTGTGTATCCACCCATAAATTTTTGGTCAGGACCTAAGTTGTGATTTTGGTCCATCCCAAAATCGGGTTCAAATGCACTATAGCTCAATACTTCAACAGCCCTCTCCGATTTCCAATCCCACTGGATTTTTTCTTCGTGAACAACTAATGCCTGCGACAATTCATGAGCTAAATGAAGTGGGGTTGACGCAGACCCTATCCTTAAAACCGGCAAAACTTTTTCAATCGATTCAAAAGGTGCAGGTTTTAAATTTTTATAACTTTCAAAACAAAGCCTAGAAAGCTTTGTATGTTGATCCCACGCCCAGCTAGAATCTTCTGCAGTAAAACTAAGAACCAGTACAACTGAAAGGATACTTTTAAAAGCTATGTGGAAAGCCATAGGAAAAGCCATAGGAAAAGTCATGGGAAAAGTCATGGGAAAAGTCCACGCAATAGCATGGCTCGATTTAAGCGATCTACACCTGTAATCAATGCTGCTGTCTTCATGTCCTTTGTTTTATATGTTTCCATACAATGCAGCACGCGGTTGTAAGCATTGACAATTGTTTCTTTTAGTTTTTCATTCACTTCATCCTCACTCCAAAAGAAATTTTGCAAACCTTGAACCCATTCAAAATAGGAAACGATCACGCCTCCTGCATTACACAAGACATCAGGAATAATATATACGCCTCGATCAACAAGCTCCCGGTGGGCCTTTGCGCTAACAGGGCCATTTGCTCCCTCTGCAACAATTTTAGTTTGAACTTTGTTTACATTCCGCTCATGAATCACACCATCGATTGCAGCAGGAACTAAGACATCTACTTTTAAAGCAAGGAGCTCATCATTTGTTAACCCTTCACCAGGAAATCCAGCAAAACTACGATTTGCATTTAAATGTTTCATCAGTGCAGCCACATCAATTCCATTTGGATTATAAACCCCAGCACTCACATCACTCACGGCTACCACCTTACATCCTAACTTCTGTAACTCATATGCAACGACAGAGCCCACTTTTCCAAATCCTTGTACAGCAACTTTAGTGGAACTATCTAAGCGAAGACCAATTCTCTTTGCACTTTCTACAATTGTGTACACAATCCCACGACCAGTACTTTCTATACGACCTAAACTTCCACCAATCTCAACTGGTTTACCGGTCACCACACCTGGAATGGCATACCCCCGCTCTTGCGAATAGGTATCCATCATCCATGCCATCGTTTGACCATCAGTCCCAATATCTGGTGCAGGAACATCTTTATCAGGACCTATGATCATATTAATTTCACTGGTATATCTTCGGGTAAGTGCTTGCTTTTCCTGGCGGGAAAGTCGCATGGGATCGACTCGAATACCGCCTTTGGCACCACCTAACGGAAGACCAACAAGGGAACACTTAAACGTCATGAGCATTGCTAAAGCTGCAGTTTCAGAAAGAGAAACCTCCTGATGATAGCGCACACCGCCCTTACCTGGCCCTAAAGTCATATTATGCTGAACACGATAGCCTTCAAAAACAGCCACACTCCCATCATCAAGACGAATAGGAACACTCACAACTAATGCTCTCTTAGGACGCTTTAATCTTTCACATATATTTGGATCGAGCTGCATCAAACGAGCAGCAGACTCAAGCTGCTCTACAGAATTTTTGTAAAGATCACTAGACTCCCAAATTTCTCCATAATTGATTGTCATTTTTCCCCCTCACCTAGTTGTAATATTTAGTTCTTTTAATTTCAGTTGTAAACCCTTTCGGGACAAACCTAAGCGTTGCGCTGTTTTTGTAATATTACCATCATTTTGTGACAAAGCTTGCTCAATAATTTCACGCTCAACACTTTGCGTTTGTTCCTTAATAATATCCTTTAATGGCTTGCCGCTTTCATAAGCTTTTAAGGTCTCACTCATAACAGGAACGGATGTACTTAATGTAGAGCTTTCAATAATATCTTGTGGAAAATCCTGAATCTTTAAAGTGTTGTTTTCACTCATCAACACTGCCCTCTCTAAAACATTTTCAAGCTGGCGAATATTACCTGGCCAAAAATAACGCAAAATTCCCTGTAAACATTGTGGATCAATACTTTCTATATTTTTATTGAGTTTCTCATTAAATTTTCTAATAAAAAAATATACAAGATTTTCTACATCTACTTGTCTTTCTCTTAGTGGTGGGATGTGGATAGGCACAACGTTGAGACGATAAAAAAGATCTTCCCTAAAACGCCCTTCTTTAATTTCTTTGCCAATGTCTTTATTTGTAGCAGCAATCAAACGCACATTAATTTTTATAGTCTGAAGTCCCCCTACTCTTTCAAATTCAGACTCTTGAATAACACGCAGAAGTTTTACTTGCATTTCTAAGGGCATCTCAGCTACTTCATCTAGAAACAAGGTCCCATCATGCGCTAATTCAAAACGACCTGGCTTAGAGTTGACAGCTCCAGTAAAAGCACCTTTTTCATATCCAAAAAGTTCACTCTCAATTAAATTGTGAGGGATTGCAGCACAATTAATTTTTATAAAAGGGTTGTCTGCTCTATCGGAGTTGCGATGGATTGCAAGTGCAACCAATTCTTTGCCTGTCCCTGACTCACCTGTAATAAGCACTGTAGAAGGAGAAGCAGCTACTTTATCAATCACTCTTAAAATTTCTTGCATCTGTGGACTTTTCCCAACCAAAAGAGACTGCTGGAGTTGATTCTCAGTATCGGTACTCAACGGTTCTTGACAGCGCAAACTATAAGTATTGGAAGCTTTTTCTACAATTGCTAAAATTTCACCTTGCTCAAAAGGTTTTGAAATATAATCAAAAGCTCCTTTTTTTAAGGCTTGGACTGCACTTTCCACAGTTCCAAAAGCAGTGATCATCACCACAGGCAGATGTGGCTGAGTTTGCTTTAAAAAATCAAGCAGCTCCATTCCGCTCAAATGTGGCATGTACAGATCTGTAATCACGACAGAATATCCGTGCTCTAAATTTTCTAAAGCACGCTTCGCATGTAAAGGATTATTAAAAGCATCAACTTGAAATCCACCTTTTTCTAAGATTGCCTTTACAACAAAAGTAATATTTTTTTCATCATCTAAAATTAAAACCTTTTTACCCATTGGCAGAATTTTTTCCATATATTTTAACTATCTGTTTTTTTTAAAACAGGCAAATGAACTAAGAAACGGCTCATTTTTCCTTCTTCGCTGATCACTTCGATTCTTCCACCATGAGCTTCTATAATACGTGCACAAATGGGAAGACCTAAACCTGTTCCACCCTGTGTTGTTGTAAAAAAAGGAATAAAAACTTTTTCAATTTGTGAAGGAGGTATCCCTCTTCCATTGTCTTCCACAAAAAGAACTACTTCATCTAGTTGTGTTGGATTTGTACCTGGCCAATCCTGCAGTAATGCTGGATTTGATAATTTTTCGTAACGTGCTCCAATCAAAATTTTCCCCTCGGGTTTATCCATAGCTTGAAAAGAGTTCTGTATTAAATTAACTAAAACTTGTTTTAGTTGTTCGGGCGAACAACGCACTTTTGGTAACATAGTAAAACCACCTGGTGGTTCGACAAGTTCTAAAACTACACGTTGTATTGTGTCGCTTTTACTTCCCAATTTGTCGCCCGCACATCGGACATTGTCACTTGCGCTTCCTACGCGCGTTCCGGCTGTGCGTTCTCCAGCTATAAAAGCTCCGGCTGTTTGGTTTTGAAAAAGCGCATATGTCCTTTCTAAAATATGCCCAATGTCGGATTCTACGGATTCATTTGAAAAAGGACGAGAATAATCTAAAAACTGAGTCACTACTTTGTTTAAGCGATTCACTTCTTCTACGATCACTTGTAAAAAAGGAGAGGGGGAGTCCTTGCTTTGTGACTCAAGATATTGTGCTGCACCTTTAATAGCACCCAATGGATTTCGGATTTCATGTGCTAAACCTGCTGCCATTTCACCTAAAGCAGCGAGCCTGTCTTTTTCTCTCAATTGTACATAAACATCCATGTTTTGAAGTGTCCTAGCTGCTTGAAGAAAAAAAGGATAAATTACAGAAAGAACACCCCAGCTATTGCCCCATGGCTCCGGAGGCTTTACTGCCTTAACAACCACAAAACCTAAAACAGTATTCCCGTCTAAAAAAGGAATCGCAATATTTGCGTTGAGTCCCCACAAACCTTTTAGAACAAGATCATAAGCTTGTTTTTGAGCTTGGCTTGTACTTTGGTCAATCTCATTTTCTAAATAATGATCTAAAATGACAGGGATCTCACCTCTTTTTTGCATGCGCTTAAAAAACTCTACCAAAGGATGCCTAGATAAAATCTCTGGATTTAATAATTCAGAATCTTGAGCACCCCAAACACGTTTAAACCGTGCCCCTTCAGCATGTAAAACAAAAACAGTAGCGGATTGATAAAATAAAACTTTCTCTAAAAACTGTACGCTGAGCTTTGCTAAACCACCGATATCGAGTACTCCTGTTAATGCTTTTTCTGTTTGTTTTCGGATTTGCTCCAGCTTTAAATATTTAGGACTCAATAGTTTAACGAGTCCCAGGTGAGTTAATTTTCGTATGGGATCAACCAGCATGAGTATTATAAAGGATGCAAGAAATGAGTTTAAAAAGAAAAGTGCGGGGGCATCTTCAATCCAGAAAACAAGCACCACGTACACTACCGTAAAACACAAGCATATAAACACAAAAATAAGACTTTGATTAAACAGGCCACTGATATTGAGTAACCGCTGATGAATAATTGCTTCACTCATGAAAAATAAATAAATACAAAGGAGGATGTTTCCAACACTTGGAATTTCAATACCCAACCATGGAACATGGTCCATCACGGCTACAAAAAGGATGAAAAGCGCTCCAATATAAAGCCAAGCTCTTTTTCCAAATCCAACTGTTGAGGTTCTAACACGGGAAGCGTTACTGCCAATAAGCTCTTTGAGGACTCGATGGATGCATTCCAGCACTAAAAAACTAGGCGCAAAATAAGCAAGTCGTTCAACAAAAGGAGTGGGTCCCAATAGCATCCAATGGATAATGGAAACAATAATGACATACCCAACAGAAAGAAAATAAATCCATTGGCTAATCTTGCTGTACTCTCTCGTCAGTACACGTAAAAAATAAAGGCTGACTGGGGCTAACAGCAAATTAAAGCCAAGGTGCAATTGATAAAAAGTGCCAATTTCAAAAACTTTCTCTAGAAAAAAGCAGAATGCCCAACCGCTGATTACACAACAAAGTACTGCATAGTTTAAAACAAGCTTGTTCCGCAAATTACGGGATAAGGCAGTAAGCGCTAAAGCAAAAGCCGTTACTGCAACAAGAAGCGCTGACTGTCCTAAAATATCCACAAAATATCTTATCTCTCCTGTTTGGGCCTGTCGTAGCATTCACACAGGCATTTTATTCCCTGTAGAAGTTTTGACGATGCTCCGATATGGATCATATGAAAAGATTCACAGCTGTGGAAGTAAGTATTTTTACTTTCGTTACGATTATCTTTTCATTTTCAGTTTATAGCCTTTTTTTAAGTAAAAAGCATGAAAACAAACTCAGCACTAGAAAACCAGCAAGCATTGAAGCACAACAAATTACACAAGGTTTTATCTCCTATGAAACTCAGTGCAAGTCTGAAGGCGAAAGCATGCAAACTAACGCTTCTAAAATTCGCGTGTTGGGACCTTTGTGTGGGCACCAACCATCTTTTATACTGAGGGAATGTACTGCTCAAAACATAACGAACCGCTACATTGCAACTGTTTTCACTGAAACCAATCAAAAAACCTTTTCAACTGATTTTATCCCTCTGCAAGATGGCAAAAATGAACTGGTTTTAGAATGTTTTTATAAAAAACGAACAGCAAATAATAAAATTATTTTAACGATACTTAAAAACTAGTACCAAAATTTAATCGATAAACAGTTTCATTTCGAGAAGAATCCCGCAAATACCGATATTGATCTACTTGAGCGCTGACTGGACCAACAATTTGCTTCTGAGCTCCATAATTTAAAACTTTCTGATTTACGCCATACCGAAGCCCTGTTGAGGCTTGCACTTCATCAAAACTCCTTGTTAAGGCCAATGCTATTTTATCAGCAGGAGCAGAATTGTCACTCAATGTAATGGGCTGCACATAGTAATTTACAGTAGAATTGACATAGGGACTTGTCATTTCTGCGTTTGCAAATCCACTTGGAAAATCATACTTAAAATTCACATTTGTGCCTTCACTGACTGCTACAGAAGTATTTTGAATAGCTTGTACAGTTTCTACAGCCTTTGTGACTGTTTTCACTGCAGGAGCGTTTTGGTCAGCTCTTTTAATAGAGTGCTGTGCATGAAACTCTACTAGTTTTTTCATGGTCCATTCCATAAGGGATTTATTTGCTTGATGGTAGCTATAGTAATCTTCTAATCGGTCTAAGCGATAGCGTTTTTTCTTTTCATAATTTTCATAAAAAGAATTGTAACGTGAACTCATCTCAGTGGAGACACTTTTATCAAAAAGAATTTCGTGCATAGTTTCTTCGCGAGGCGGTGGCTGAATTCCATTTAAGTACGTAGTATTTGTGTCCGCTTTAAGACACGAGATTGGTTGAGGCAAAGCTTTATAATTTGTCGCTTTTGCATTGGGTCTTGTCGCATGTACATCACGTACATGTGCATTGGGTCTTGTCGCATGTACATCACGTACATGTGCATTGGGTCTTGTCGCATGTACATCACGTACATGCTCTGGCCGCAAATTCCCTGGGATAAGCTTTGCTTGCGCACTTGGCATTAAAACAATCAAAACCCAAAACCAATATTGTGTCTTCACGGTTAACCAGCCTCCATATCCAGTCAATGCATACTTTATACCAGTTTATTTTAATGATTTTCTCTAATAAATCTAGGCAGTTCTTTTTCAAAATCTGTCAACATATTAAACACTAGGTAGTATTTATACGATTTACTGTCTTGTATGGTTTAGGGAGAACGACAAGCCCAATGTAAAAACGGCAGAGGGTAAAGAGAACAGGCTGCACTTGGTGGGGAAAACTTTTTTGCAACGAAAAAACTTCTTAGACGGACTCTTAGGGGACTGTTGCAGTTGGGTGTTTCACACCACCACCCCCTTGGCGAACCATTGTAAGCGTAAGCGTTATACGCTCAACAGTTGGTGCTCCACAAATGCCTCTTACGCTGCTAAAGCTTGCTCACTAAAAAGCTCTATCGGCTTTAGTTCTTCTGCATCTACAACTTGATTGCGACCATTATGTTTTGCTCGGTATAAAGCTGCATCAGCTTCAGAAATTAACACCTCCATTTCAAATCCAGACTGCTTTGTGGACGCAAGACCGATACTTAAACTAACACGAAACTCCTTATTGTTTCTTGAGAGTAATTTTTGGCTCTCTATAACGCTTCGAATATTTTGTGCAATTCTGCGTGCATCTGCTTTCTTTGCTTCAATGGCAACAATAACTTCTTCACCACCATATCGACCCGCAAAATCTTGCGGACGCAAACAATGTTGAACTAAGGATGCAACTCTTTCTAGCACCATATCTCCAGTTTGATGCCCGTATGTGTCGTTTACTAACTTAAAAAAATCTATATCCATCATCAACACACACACTTCACGATCTTCTGGTTTTGCTTTGGAAAGGAGGTTTCGGAACCTTTTAAAAAATGAGCTCCTACTCAAAAGTTTCGTGAGGTCATCCTTTTCCACACGCTGGCGAAGCACTTCCAAATTTGACACAACTTTTCTATAGTTCACTTCCAACTCCTGCAGGCTTCTTTCCAGTTCAGCAACCACTACTTCCATATCTTGTCTTTTTTCAACAACGGATAGCATGGCCCTAACCTCCTTTTGTGAATCACTCAAAGTGTTCACGCTTACTTAAATATTCACAGACTATGCCAAACTTAAGCGATGAACTTTTATAAGATTTCTGAAATCATCACCCCAAAAAACCTGTGTCCTAAAAACATATCCCTGTGTTACAATAAAATAAAACCGGACATTTACTTGATGTAAATGCGATAAAAGATATGGAAAATACAGCTTCTCTTTTATTCAACAACACAGACTCAAAATACTTTGTGGCAGTTAGAGGCAAAGCTGTTGGACCACTTACAGCACAAGAAGTTTATGAACGGATTTGCAAGGGCGAGTTTGGCCCTCTTCACTATTTTTGGATTTCAGAAGCACAAGACTGGAAACGCATTTGTGATGAAAAAGAATTTGCTGTGCTCATACCACAAAAACCCAGCACATCTTCAATCGCACATATTAAGGAAAAGGTTTTCAATAAAAAGAAAGAAACACTTTTACCAGCTTTAGGGAAAAAAACGTACTACCTGTACTATAGCAACTCACAGTATGGTCCTTTTTCAAAAGAAGAGTTGCTGAAAGTCCTTCAGACCCACACCGTTGGTAAAAATGCATACTTGTGGACTGCTGGATGGAGCACTTGGAAAAGACTTACTGAAGTTGAGGAATTCTCTAACTATGTTGTCACACAAACAGCACCAAGTCTTAAAGTAAGGGTATCAACTCGTGCAGGAAAAGATGCAACAGACAAAAGAAAGGCTCCACGCAGACCTTTGGTAGCTAGACTTTTTGTCCACAATAATAAAGAAGTCATCATTGCAGTCTGTAGAGACATTTCAGTTGGAGGCATGCAAGTTCTAACGGATCGTGTTCCAGGTGAAGTTGGATCTCATGTTAAGCTTAATGTCAGTCCCGGTGATCCTAAAAAAGTAAAAAGTTTTGTAGCAGAAGGTGAAGTGGTGCGCATTTTAGAGGATGGCAGAGGATTTTCTTTTCGATTCACAAAGATCACCTCAGAAGCAAGAAAAACGATTGAAAAGTATATTCAAGAATAGGAGCAATACACTAAAGTTCGTGAATGACCTGCAGAAAAGTAAATTTTTGAAAATCACTATCCCGAGTCCAAATTTTTCTTGCTCCATTGTATTTTAGACAAGATGCAATCTGAGCATCGAAGATTTCGTTGCCTCTGAGATCTGGAATTTCTTTTGCCGCAAAAACACCTACGTCTTTCCACCAAGTCTTAGATTCACCTAATAAATGAACTTGGTTTGCTTCAATAAAATCATTGATCAGTTCAACTGCATGTTTCATTTTTAAGCAAGGTGAAAAAACTTTAGGATGAGTTAGCAAACGCAACGTTTCTGCAATATTCACACTAGTTAACCCAATTTCATCATTTAAATTATTACCTAATGCCTTCAATGATGCTCGATGGTCTGGATGGGTATCGACAAGCAATTCCAATAAAATGTTTGTGTCAATCGCTGTCATGAGTTGAGATTATCCTCTAATTCTTGCATCCAATCTTTTCTCTTTGTAAGATCAATCAGAGGAGTGCCTAAACTTACAGTTTTGAATTGTCGTCTCTTACGATTATGCTTCCTTAGATCATCTCTTCCTCGTCTAGCCCATAAAGACAATACTTCACTAAGACTTTTACCAGTTGCAGCAGCTTCTTTTTTTGCGGATTCAAACAATTCGTTTTCAATATTTAAACTTGTTTTCATAGACCACCTTCTATATTCTCTATTATAGAATATTTACTCTATATATGTCAACTAGGCTGTATCAGAACTGTTTTCTTTTTACTATCACTAAAAAACTCTTGCTTTACAGGGCAGGTCTATACAAGTCCCTACAAAGGTGAGGTAGTACTATACTCGACGTCATAAATAAAATTTAGAGTGTGTCTTAAACCGAGATATTGCATTTAAGTTGGTAGCGAGACATGCAAGATGCAGTAAAAGGAGTGAAAACGTAGCAGATTCGCTACGTCTCGCCGAAAGGCGAGCACTATAATGCCCGGCTTTTACACAAAGCTGACGCAGTCGTAGCACAAAAGGACAATTTGCAGCAGAAAGGGTGTTCGGCAACCCTGCAAAAGCGCCGCAGATTGGTTGTCGCAGTAGAACTTAAATGCAATATCTCGGTTTAATATACTACTTGAGCGCCAAGCATAAGGGAGTGATAGGTTTTTTCATCAAGCTCGGATTTTTCAAAACTGGATTGTCCTTTTGCAAATACCCCAAGTCGAATATCCCCTAATTTTTGCAACTTTATTTTCCTGTCTTTTGTAATCTTCACTGAAGCTCTGTCTGTTGTTGGTCCTGTAAAACTAAACACGCGTTCTGCATCTGCTAAAACTCGAAAAGATTCACATTGCAAGAGAGATTCTAAGCCTACTGCAGGACGCGCATATTTATTGAGACCCTCTTTCTCAGCAACTGTTTCATTGTCAAAAATCCCAAAAGAAGCTTTTGCATGAAGATGTACAATGCATCCATTTTTCGAACGAAAAATCGTTCCAAATGTTGCAGTAGGAAGATGGGTTTTATAAAAACTTTGTGCCTGTGAACTGCCGGAATAACGAAATTCTAAATCTAAGCCAACTCCAAACCAATACACATGCCTTGGATCAACCGCAAATCGTTTGCGCACTTTGAGATCCCCTTCTGCATAAGCAAAAACATTTGAACTGCTCGAGCTATCTCCCTTAACTTGAGGTGCACCACCAGCAACATCTGCAGAAGCAATAAGCCCAAAATTACCATTATCTACTAAAAACACACCAGAGATTATAGCTGCATTTTGGGATTGACCATCAGATCCATAGTTTACGTACCCTGCACCAATGCTTTTTTCAGCATTAATCATGATCAAGGTATCATCAACTACTGGAGGAAAAATCTCGCCGGTGTCTTCTTCAGAAAAAGCAGGATTTATAAACGCACTAAAACTTAGTAAAGTCGCAAGCAAAAAAATCATGAAGCGACTATATCACAAGCTACCGCATTGTGTCAAACTTGTGCCGGACCTGGTTCCATTAACAGCCTGTAAATGCTCTGGCACAAACTCTCCAGTCTCAACGTAATAAAACTATTTTTTAGAATTTAGTTTGAACTTGAGGAACGACGGATAACATTCCTAGCTTGTGGACCTTTTTCACCTTCGTAAAGATCAAAATCCACTTCATCTCCCTCTGCTAAACTTTTATATCCATTACCTTGGATAGCAGAGTAATGCACAAACACATCTGCTCCTTCATTACTTTGTATGAACCCAAACCCTTTTTTATCGTTAAACCATTTAATTTTTCCAGTTGCCATACTACTCATTACCCCCTTTTAAAACTTATGGGATAGCTGCCGAATGCTTTTTTTTGCGAGTGCAAAAGGGCTTTCCGCAACAGTCCCTATACCTAATGCCAGTCTAGCAAAGACTAAAAAGCTGTCAATAATAACGCTCATATATAAGATCTGAATAAAACAAGATTTACCTAGTCGTCCTCTGGGTAGCCCCTTATAGTTTGGGTAGATTTTTTTTAGGCTTTTACTGAATAGGCGCACTCGGTGTTGCTACTGGCGTCTTTGGCGTCTGATGAGACAAGTTACTTGGCCCACTTGGTGTGCCATTGGGTATTGCCTTTAGACTGGTGTCTTCGACCTTGCCTTTCTCTACTACTTGAATTTCATTCAATGGGCCACACTTATCGCTTGGGAAGTTTAGGTTTAGCGTTGGATTATCAATACAAACAACATTATCATTTCTATCATTTTTTGTAATAGAAAGAAGGGTTGTGCAAGGGTTATCTGTATATTCATACACTACCTCTTCTAATAAAACATCCATTCTGTATTTCTTAATAAAATCTCTGTTTCCATTGTCATAAAACGATTCATACTTTCCATTTAGCTTACCGTCTTTATAATTTGAAACTTCCCATGGTTTTCCATTACTATGAAACGATTCATACTTTCCATTTAGCTTACCGTCTTTATAATTTGAAACTTCCCATGGTTTTCCATTTTCATAAAACGATTCAAACTTTCCATCTCGCTTGCCGTCTTTATAATTTGAAACTTCATGTAGTTTTCCATTACTATGAAACGATTCATACTTTCCATCTCGCTTGCCGTCTTTATAATTTAAAACTTCCTCTTTTTTTCCACTTGCATAAAACGATTCAAACTTTCCATCTTCCTTGCCGTCTTTATAATTTGTAACTACATAATATGGTTTTCCATTACTATGAAACAATTCAAACTTTCCATCTAGCTTGTCGTCTTTATAATTTGAAACTTCATGTAGTTTTCCATTTTCATGCCATGACATATATTCACCATGTCTTATTTTGACTCCATCTGCTGTAATTTTTGCACAGTATAATTTTTTACCCTCTTTGCCTCTTATGACTGCACCGTCTTTGCAATTAAGTTGTGCATAAGCAGCTACAGAGCTTAGAGTTACGGCAGTAAAAATAAAAACAAAATCAATTTTAAAGTTTTTCATAATTACCTCTCAATTACCTCTCAATTTTTAAAATAAGCTTTGTAAAAATACTTTTCTACAAAAGTTTAAACATTTTTTTCCATCCTCAATTCTTTGTTACAGAGTAAATAAAGCAAGCAATGTGCCAAAGATTGTAAAATCATAAGTAGTTGATTTTGCAAAAAAAAGAAAAAAAACGATTTTAAAAATCTGTTGTTTGTTTGTTCAAGTGTAAACAGCTTATACACCGAATCGAATTGGCTCGTAATCCTGCTGTGGAAGTGTGAGAGCGGGATGGGGAGAGTGGCTCTAGGAGGGGAGAAGAAAGAAACTGGGAAGTGGGATGGGAAAGCAGCGCCGGGTAAGTGAAAAGGAACAGAGAATTAACCGAGATATTGC
>Ga0213870_1000607_pt1 | contig 16631 bp, 16 predicted proteins | sample WICALVC2017_Meta_FD_160119 | JGI IMG/M metagenome (GOLD analysis project Ga0213870, IMG submission 160119) | Freshwater microbial communities from subterranean cave lake in Wind Cave National Park, South Dakota, United States - WICALVC2017 | ecosystem: Environmental > Aquatic > Deep subsurface >... | reverse complement strand
ACGGAACGGAGACCACACTGGAGCATCGTCGTCCATCGCGCCCGTGAGCTTCTGGATATACTTACCGTCGCTTGTCATGCTACTGATGTCCCAATTGCTGTCGCGGAAAGCGATCCGCGTTCCGTCCGGAGACCAGGTTGGCTCTGCCTCAGTGGTGGTGTTATTGGTGAGCCGCACAAGATTCGTCCCATCAGCATGCATCAGGTAAATCTCATTGTTTCCCTCGCGGTTTGAGACAAATATAACCTGTTTTCCGTCTGGAGACCAACGCGGCATCACATCAGCCGCCTCGTGACTGGTCAGCTTGAAGAAGTTTTTGCCGTCTCTATCTATGGTGCAGATGTCCCAGTTGCTAGCCATGTTGGAGACAAAGACAAGCTTCCTGCTGTCTGGAGACCAGGAAGGAAACTGCTCGTCTGCGGAGGTTGTTGTGAGCCGCGTCTCTCCTGTGCCGTCAGGCTGCATAGTATAAAGCTCATAGTTGCCGTCTTGGTTGGAGCAGAAAGCAATCTCTGTTCCGTCCGGAGACCAGTGCGGAGTGGTATCCACTGCTGGATGGCTGGTGAGCCGAGTCTCGGTCAGGGTTTCCAGCGTAATCACATAGATATCCCAGTTATTGTCTCGTTTGGAACAGAAGGCAATCTGCTTGCCGTCTGGAGACCAAACTGGTCCAGTATCCCACCATCCGTTATAGGTTAGTCTCACTATGTTTGTTCCATCCGTGCGCATCAGATAGAGCTCGTATCCAGCGCTGTCTCTATCTGTTCTCACAAAGACGATGCGGGTGTTTCCGAGGTCGCCAGTGGGAACTGCTGCAGCGGTAAGTTGAGCAGGAGAAGCCAAGGGCCATTCACGCAGATAGGGCTGCATTGTGGAGCTCCCTGCACTCCAGAGAAGGGCGAGCGCTCCTGAAGACCGCAGAGCAAGGCAAGGCCAAGAAACCGGCTCTGCTCCTGAAACAATGAGCGGTGTGGTAAAGAGAGCGCCGTTCCCTTGGGTGTACAAGAGGCGTCCACTGCTCTCGTAGACAAGATGGAAAATGCCTTCACTGTCTGCGGCAGCGGCAAACCCTTCAGAAGGTGCCGTGTCTTGGGAGAGGTTTAGGGTATCGCCCCATGCTCCGCCATCCCAGACACGGCAAGCAATCTCATAGTTGCCGATGGTGCTGTCTGCCCAGAGGACGGCAACGCGAGCATCAGAGGTAACAACGAGAGGAGGCGCGCTCTGTCCTGGGTTTTGCGAAATGTTCTCTGGCTCTTGCCACGAGGTTCCGGTTCTCCTCGCACAGTATATCTCTTGGATATCAGTATCAGACCATGCAACATAGAAATTACCACTTCCATCAATCGCAACACTGGGGTTGCCGACCATATGATGGTATGTGTTCTTTGAGACCATGACCGGAGGAAACGACCACCCGCGATCTCGGGAGCATTCCAAAAAGCAGATTTCTTGTCTGCTCTTGTCTTGCCAAGTGATCGCAACTGTATCTCCTCGTGCGGCAATCGCAGGACTGGTTGAAACGAGTTGGCTGTCAGATAAGGGGTGCACACCAGACCATGAACCGGAGGACAGGGTGCGGCAATAGATCGTATACTGACCAGGAGTATTGTCGCTCCAGACCACATACACTGTCCCCTGTCCGTCTACGGCGATGCGCGCTCCTCCAGAGTCTCCTCTATTCGAGGAGAGATTCAATGGAGACGACCACGCGTTTCCATCCCATGCAGAGTAGAACACATCATAGCTCCACATGGCATCGTTGAATCTACCGCCCACGCAGTGCAGGATTCCTGCGGCGTCAAACGCCGCATCGTAAATCCCAAAAGGCGGCGGTGTCTTCATCGAAGCGTTCCATGCATCTGCAGGGACAGCAAGAGGCGCAATCCACGGCGCAGGAGTCAAGGTGCCAATCACCTTGCCTCCGCCGCCGGTGGGTTCATCGAAAGGAGGTATATCTCCACCGCCTCGACCATTAGACCAATATTCATACTCACCATCAGGGTGAATTGCCGAAGTGTCGCCATTGTATGCCAAAAACATTGCTGGCGGGTAGTAGTTGTCCTTAATGAATTGGTAGCCGCCGTCATCGGGTGCAGGACTGCCGTTCTTCCATCTTATCGGACGATGAGCGGCTGGCCACATGCCGAGGAAATTGGTGGGCATAACCACCTTGCCCACGCCAGAGTCCATAAACACAAGCATGGATTCTTTCCAAATCTCAAAGTGGAGGTGGGGGCCGAGGGTTGATGAAAAACCACAATACTCATCTGACGTGTTGCTGATCTTTCCGATAACATCGCCTTTTTTCACCTGCGATCCACTTAATCGGGAGCTTCCCGTTGGTGCCATGTGAGCATAGAACGAGGCGATGATCTCTCCTGAAGGAAGTTTGTGGGCAAGAGCCACTGTGTGGCCATAGTTGTGAACACACATGTCATAGAGCACCACGCCGTCTGCAATGGCGAAGACCGGGGCGTCTCTGTCTTCTTTTAGAACAAGATTCCAGTCCTCGCCAGTATGGCGAGTCGCAATGTTGGTATCACTGTAATACTCCGTAGTACCCGTTTTCCAACTGTCTGGATCTTTACTTTTTGATTTTAGGCTAAAGTTTTGGTTAGTGACAGTAACAACATACCATTCATTATTGTCAGGAGCTTCGTTGTCATTATCATTAAATCTGATTTGGGTATCCCGATGTGAAACTCCCCACGGTAAGCCAATTCAAATCATTTCCAAGATCATCATTCCCGCTGGGTTCTTGTCCGATCGGCATCCGAAAAGAAGTTGCTGTTTTGATGTCGGAGATGGGAATAGGCGGAGATGGCAGGTATATCTTGTTAGGGTCGTTTACGCCAAAATAGATTGGCGCAGACCACGGTCCATTCTTACCTATCCCTGCCCTTGCCATCCAGAGGGATGGGGTAATGCCGAGCTTTACGCTGATCGCGAGTTCTCCGCTTGGCGATTGAAAGGGACGTTCTTCAATGATATAAACGCCGCCACTGGTAAGATCGCTTAGCTCTATAACCGTGTCACTGGTGAATCCTGTGCCCGTAAAGACAATGTCTTGGGGCTGGGAAACACCGAAAAGATTAGAGGCAGGGTTAACGATCCCCTGAAGAACAGGGTCGCCTGACGCGTAAGGGATGAAAAGAACAACGGATGCGAAAATCAATCCGAGAACTAAACGCGCTGAATCTCTGGATTTCATTCTTGAAATCCTCCTTTTCTTTCTTTACAGCTTTACAGATTGAGGAATTCTCAATTCATATTTGAATCCAAACACGTTCAACAACACGTTGGAGCTTGTTGATTTCGGATTCCCGTTCTTGTTAAAGAGCGGGGAAGGCAGGGAACGCTCCATGCTTTTCTCGATCTTTAACTGGGGAATAGTTGGTGGGATTGAGCGCCCGGATGCAACTCTTGGATTATTCGTCTATTATACCACTTACATCAATTGTGGCGATGGTACGAAGAATGGGTTTGATTCCCCTTGCGCTCGCGTCCATTACATCGCCTTCTGTGAAATAACCAATTTCAAGTTTTTTTAATTCTGGGTTATAGGAGAACTGAGTGGTGCTCTCAAAACCTAACATTACTTTTTCAAAGTAATAGTTTTTATTCTTAACTAGATCATAAAGAACAAGAAAGGCCCCGGAGTAACAATTATTTATCCTCTCAATATGGGTTTTGAAATGACTTTTACAATAATCATCGCCATATACTAATAGATAAACCTCTACATTCTTAATTTTCGGAGTAACCTCTACTTCAAGAAACTTATACCTCTCAAGCTCTCCCGCAAAACCCTTAGCGTTCTCTATGATTGGCTTGTTGATGGCATCTAACCGTGCTCGACGCCATGCGCCGTCATTTTCGGTATATGCCTTGATTAAGAGGAGATCGTTGGTAATCCTATCTCCTTTTTTCGTAACCCCCACTACAGTATATTGTTGAGGGCTGGAGCCATAGTCAAGATTCTTCGCAAGTTCGGCCTTGAACGACCAGGTCGTGTCCCCATCTGTAAATAAATCAAGAGGGGTAAACACCCAGTCAACGGGCGGAGAGACAAAGCGATTAGATCGTGTTGGCACCCACCGCACCTCCATCTTCACAATGTCGGGGGAGTTGGTGCCGGAAATCGTGATCGGAGCGTCTTCTCTTACGATATGGACTGGAATCGGCTCGGTTGAGGTTGCTTCTCCTTCAAGAGGAACAGGGACAAGCTCTTTTGGTTCATACTTGCTTACCTCCCATGTCGCGGGAATGGTGATAGTTACAAAGCTTGAGCTTGAGGTATCAACAGGCGTTGGCTTGTTTTTCAACTGGGAATACAGAAAACTGCCGCCAATGCCGGCTATGATAAGAACAAGAACGAGAAGGAGTTTTGGTGCTTTAGCCATATAGACATCACCCTATGCAATGGGACTAAAAACCGTATAAAAATCGATGCATCGCGAAGCGCCGGAGCGGAAAAAAACCGCAGACGTACTAGCAGTACGGCGAGGATTTTTTTCCGCGAGACGCAAGCGAGGCGCGATTTTTATAGGGAGAGAGTCCCATTGCATAGGGTGATGTCTATAGCTTCACTAAACCATACAGGCGATTTCATTGTCAACCAAGATAAGATGCGAAAACCTCTTTCATATCGGTACGGTATCCGTCATAGCAACGTCATAGCAACATCGTAGCATAGGTCATGCACATCAGTCATTCGTATCAGTCATACATTCGAATCATGCATATCAGTCATGCGTCCATATATACAGATGTTAATTGACGGTGAGGCCATCTGGCGCGCAAGACAAAGCCCACGCACCGCGATTCCCTTCCGTACGACTATTGGGGAGTATAGCATGGAGCGTTGGCTAGCGCGAACGCGAAGCAAAGAGACTATCCCCTATCATTTCCTTATCATCATACTAGTATACTAGTATGATGATAAGAGTGAAAAGAAATGGACTAGACAATCAAGAGACGCAGTCCTGCATTAGACCTGTTCCCTCATAGCCTTTCTGCTAAAGTTTTCAGATTTTGTCCCTCAACGTTCGGGGCCTTCTGGCTACGACTTTGCGGAAATTGAACAGCCAGATACTTCAGTATATGCCTCACCATTTCCGCTTCGTCTCGCCAGAAAATTGAAAATTTCATCCGCGAAAATTATGAGGGGACAGTTCTTAGTGGTGTTCCACAAATCACTGCGTAAGGATACGTTCTTGGACGTAGCGGTTTTAGCCATTCAGCGGATAGTAATGGTTTTCCTGTTAAGGAGGTGGGACGAGAGAGGCGGACGCGGGGCACGTTCAGAGTTTGAAAATATGCCGCAGTTTCGCGTCCAGCTCTGCCAGATGGAGCCTGGATAACGCGCCAAGTTTGCCGGCAATCAGGTGTTTCTCAACGGTAACGATCTTACCGACTCTGATGGTTGAACCTACCTTCAATCCTGTTTTTCCGAAACCCGTATCTTCCGATTGGAGAACCACCGCATCTGAAGCGTCCGGTACAAGACGCGAGGTGACAAAAGCAAGACAGACATCGCCATACTCATTTTCCGGTGCAAGCACTACGGCTGGACGAAGTTTTTCTCCCTCCAAGTCAGAAAAAGGAAAACGGACAAGCACTATCGTTCCTTTTTCCATAAGTCCTGCTTTGAGTAAAGATCGGGCTCTTGTAGTAGAAAGTCAAAACTGCCGCCGACTTCAGCAAGCCGCGTTGTGTTGCCCGTACCCCCGCCCATTCTGGATAGAGAAAACAGGTGCTCCGCGAGAACCCGACGCACTGCTTTTTCCACAATTTCCTCAATTTTTCTTTCCTCAATAAGGACTTCCATATAGTTACCTTACCTCGGCAGAACTGTAGTTGCAAGACGATTGGCTATTTTTGAAAAAATCCTTCTTTCTATTTCCTTATGTACCGTCAGGATTCCAGTATCGCCAGTATTGAGCCGCCCTGTCTTTAGGCAGGCAGACTCTCCGACCCTTCAATGCGCTCACCATTGCCCATACTCATTCTACTACATCTATCATCGTACTAGTATGATGATAGGCAATGACAGATAATGAACATAAGCTAATAAAGCGGGTCCATGGAGCTCAAGTTTACACCCCTAAGAACTGTCCTGCTTTAAGTATCAGGAGGCAACTTTGCGCATCGGTGATGTCACCACGCATTACTATTTCAATTGCTTCGTGAATCGAAGACACGGTAACCATTTCTATTGATTCTCCGGCAAGTTTCGTATCTCCAAATGAAACATTTTCAGCAATAAAAAGATAGTGCGGTGAAGCAATGCGGCTTCCCAAGATTTCATCCGAACCAAGAGGAGTTATCTTCTTTGCCCGAATACCCAGCTCTTCGCGCAATTCCCTGTGAGCGGCTTCAAGAGGGGTCTCATTATCGCCAATTCCTCCCATAACGCAGGTTGTCTGAATTTCGTCAACGGCATACTTCCTTTCCCGCACCAGGTAAACTTTTCCGCTTTTATCAATGGGAAGCACGGTTACTCCGGGACGAACCCAAACTATATTTTCTTTTGTCCTGCCGGAGACTCAACAACGTCTTCAAATAATTCAAGCCAATCGTTTTTATATATACTGTTTCGTGATAACCGTTTACGTAGGCGGGAATCCATAAACCAAGTCTAGCATAAAAAAAGATTCACTAACTATTGAGAATAGATACCTCAGCGGGGGTAGGAGCAGGGTCGCGCGAAGCGAGACGGGCGATCCCGAATGAAAAGAGACCACGGGCGTAAGCCCGCGGAGCTTCATTTATCCATCATCATACTAGTATGATGATAGGTAAAGCGAATAGCAGAAATAACAAAGGCAGAGACGACAAAAAATGTCGCTCCTTTACCCTCGCCTTCGCTCTCGATACCGATCTCGCCCTGGGTGTGAAACGGGACTCCGTGAAGGTGGTATAATAGTTCTAGCTCTATAACAATTGAAAATGACAGTCAGTGAAGAAGGAGGCACTCTCGTGAACACAAACGAACGATTACAATCGTATTTTGCTGCTTTTAGAAAGAAGTTTGAGCCAGAACTAACAGCCTACCTCGATACTAAGTTAATGAGTATCCGAGCATTTGATCCGGTGGGAGAGGTTCTGGCCGGAACGATTAAAGATTTTATAGTTGGGAGCGGAAAAAGAGTGAGAGCTACACTTACAACCTTGGGGTATCGTATCGCAGGACAGGAAACGGTGGCAGATGTCTTCCTCCCCGCCATTGCCATTGAACTGCTCCACAGTTTCTTTCTTATCCATGATGACATTATCGACAGATCAGACATCCGTCGACATCGTCCAACTGTTCACCGTATTTTTCAACAACGCTATCAAGACACCATCGAGCCTATCTCGATTGAACACTTCAGCAACTCAATGGCGATACTCGCTGGCGACCTCTGTTGCGCAATGGCGTATGAAGCGCTCGCGAGGAGCAACTTCCCTCCTGAACGTATCATTGCCGCAATCAACTGTATGCATACTATCATAGATGCCACCGTAGTTGGCCAATCGCTGGATATTCTAAAGCCGTTTGAAAAGAGTGTTCCCGAAGAGACAATCATTAAAATACATCTTCTGAAAACGGCGAAGTATACCTTTGAGGGACCGTTACATGTCGGGATGATCCTTGGCGGCGCAGATGTAACTCTCCTTCGTTTGATATCAAACTACGCAATCCCGGTCGGAACTGCATTTCAAATTCAGGATGACATTCTCGGCATCTTCGGTTCTGAAAAGGAACTTGGGAAACCGGTGTCTTCCGATCTTGAAGAAGGAAAACAAACGCTTCTTACTGTTTTTGTTCGAACCCATGGCGCTTATGCTCAATCGGAAAAGCTAGAGTCGTGTTTAGGCAAGAAAAGAGTAAGTCAGGAGGATATCGATGCGGTGCGTAACCTTATGGTGGAGAGCGGCGCGTTAGCATACTGCGAGAAGTATGCGCGCAATCTTGTGATGCAAGGGAAACAATCCCTCGATCAGTTGATCATTCCAGAAGATATCCATACGATTCTTTACGATCTAGCTGATTACGTGGTAGACAGGACTTTTTAGGAGGTGGTTATTGTGAGTTTTCATGTGGCGATCATTCCTGACGGCAACCGCAGGTGGGCTCAAGCTCGAGGGTTGACGTTCTCGACAGGACATGAAGCTGGGAGTAAGATTCTAGAGTCGTTAATGGATACGGTGCTGAAACTTGAAATTGACTGGTTTACGATATGGGGCTCCTCCATCGACAACGTTATAAAACGGCCGTCTGTTGAGGTTAACGTACTCAACAAACTCTACGCCGAAGGATTGCATCGGCTTGGGGAAGGCGATTTTCTCCATACCTATCGTATCCGAGTTCGAGTTCTCGGAGAGTGGCAAAACTACTTATCTACAGAGGTCCAAACTGAAGCTAAAGCAGTTATGAAAGTAACCGAAGGATATCATGATCGATCATTAACAATTCTCTTGGCATACGATGGCGTGAGAGACATGGTACATGCCATTAACCATCTTGTCTACATAAGGCGGCAGAACGTCAATACTGTTGTGACGCCTCAATTAGTGAAAGCGAGTCTTGCGACGTGTGACTTGCCAGACGTTGATCTTGTGATCAGAACAGGCGGCGAGCCTCATCTTTCTGCAGGATTTCTTATGTGGGAAATAACAAATACCCAGTTGATATTCCTGGACAAGCTTTGGCCTGATTTTACTCCTCAAGATCTTTCGGAAGCGGTTTCTGAATATCATTCACGGATGCGCCGATTTGGCGCATAGCGGCGTCTGGAAAAGGAGGTATAAGATGATGGACGATATAATCCGTGGTGTTGCGCTGATTTTGGAAAACGATGAAAGCGAGATACTTATTCTGCAAGAGTTTCAATCAAAACCTCACTTCGGCAAGTATGCGGGGATGTTCTCTATCCCAATGGAAACTTCAGAGCCAGGAGAGCCTGATATATCTGCGCTGGATCGTCTCGTGAGTGAAGAATTGGTAGTAATGGATCCTCGACACCTCGATATCCAAGAGCGGTATGTCGGTAGATACCAAATCGTCAAGAATGTATGGGTATCTTTGTATGTAAAGCGGGCGACAGGAGTGATCACGCTTCCCCAATCAAAAAATGGGGGGGAAGTTGGAAACCATCGGTGGATTACTCCCCAGAAAGCATACGCTCTCTGGTTACGCCGGGGCGCTTTTGAGATGTTGTCAGATTACATCTCCGGACGGTCAGGGGTGACGTGTGAGTACTGTGCCCCCTCTCCGTCTTGAATACGGTTACTCGTGTCCATAAAAAACTGCGCCCCTTGGTGTACACCAGGGGGCGCATTTTATTTACTCAAAGCCGAATCGTAGTTCCACATTGTTCCTTCGTGGCCATACACGAGAACAGTCTATGATGTGTGCCGTTAAAAATAGTTACGGTGCGTTTCTGCAACGCAAGGAGAGCCTCCAGCTTTCCCATCATGCCGCCGGTTACATCACGAGGCGTCGCCAATGGTCGCCTTGAGGAAAGCAACCGGAGAAGCTCGCGGCGTGTGATCTGCAGGAGAGGACGCGAGCGAGGAGGCGGCGGGAAGCGCGCGTATACTCCATCCACGTCGGTTGCAAAAAAGAGCTTGGCATGGGGATAGTGTTTTGCGAGCGCAACCACGAGGTCGTCAGCAGAAACGATATGGGTCGTATGAGAATCTGTAAATACCACATCTCCTCCAAAGAGCGGGATACCTCCGTGTTTCATGGTAACTTCAATAAGTGAGGAGTGGAGGAAAGTCAACTGTTTTCGCTCGTACCGGACGAACGCGCTCGTCTGGAGCGGGATAACCGGAAGACCGATAGTGAGGAATGTCTCGGCAAGGTGCGTGGTAAGCGTTCTTACCGCATTCACTGTCTTCCCCATCCCTACGAGCCGAGATGGAGTAATGAATGCATCTTGTAAGCCGTAGCGATACACGAGTGGATGACCAAATGATCCTGCGCCATGAAGGAGAATAAGATTGGAGTGTTTGGCATTCCAAATACGGAGAAACGTTCTCGCAATCCGTCCGACGTGCTTTGCTCGGAAGAGAGGCACTCCTCGTTTTTTTGCGGTAATAACACTACCGCCGAGTTTCAGGATAATGAGAGATTGAGAACCCATCTTAAAAAACCTTTTCTGGCCTTACCGTACCTTTTCGGCTGCGCCGAGCGCCATTCGGTACTCGCTACAGCTTATCATACCCACCCTACTATCTCATACCCCATACTCATTACCTATCATCGTACTAGTATGATGATAGGTAACACAGGAAAAACAGCACACGAATGGATCGAGGGTTTTCAAGGAATCATCAGGAAACCGGCAGCCGGATGAAAAATGCGGCTCCCTTGTTCTCGCCTTCGCTCTCTGCCCAAATATCGCCGTGGTGCGCGGCAATGATTTGTTTTGCAATGTAGAGCCCCAGTCCCGTGCCCTGGATTTTGCGCCGCACGCTGGGGTCGCGCGTGAACTGTTCAAAGAGGTGAGCCGAAAGTTCTTGTGATATGCCGCGGCCAGAATCGCTCACTCGCACAAGCGCTGATTTTACTTTTTTCTCTCCGCCGGCCTCCACTTCATATTCATTAGATACGGCAACCTGCGCCCATCCCTTGTCCGTGTACTTGATGGCGTTGTCAATAAAGTTCTGAATCACCTGGCGCAGTTTTTGCGGATCAACGGACACGTTTACGACTTCTGCCTCGCTCGTGAAAGTAAGGGTAAGCCCCTTCTTTAGAGCGAGCGGCTTTAATTCTTCAACGACTTCAGCAACGAGTTTGCTTATATCTACTACGCTAAAAACATACTCCATCCTCCCCTCTTCAATCCGCCGCATATCAAGGAGGTTGTTCACGAGCGCGATCATGCGATCCGCGGCTTCTCTGATCTTCCCCACAGCTTCTTTCACCTTGTCTGATATAACTCCATAGGTGCCGTCCAAAACAAGGGCGGCATATCCCTTAACCGCCGCCATGGGCGTTTTTACCTGATGAGACGCAAACGAGAGGAACTCGGACTTTAGGCGATCTAGTTCCTTCAGCCGCTCATTTACCGCCCGCAGTTCTTTGGCGAGTTTTTCTAGTTGTTCACGTTGCTCAACTTCCCGCATAACGCTTTTAATAAGAAAAATACTAAACGTGAGAACTAACATAAAAACAGCAACTCTGAATACTAATATGACAATATCTTCAGAAATGAGTATTTCAATTAGGCTTACAACCGTGAGCACAAAGGCTAGAATTTCAGTTGCGATTATTTTGATATTTAATAAATGATGCCGAACGATGGCATAGAAAGTGCATATTACGAAAGGAAATATAAAAACAGGTACGAGCGGAATAAAACGTGGATTATCAAAAAATGCAGGCAAAATGAAGTTGAAGATTATATGTAAGGCGAAGGTTGTTAGCAACCCAGCGAATACAAGTTTTGTTTGAGCTGTTTCTAAACTAGTACCTCTTTTTATTTTCTTAAATAATAAGACAATGCAACTGATTGTTAAGATGAGTATCATTGCTGCGAATACAAAAATTGCTGGCCCATTGATGATTTTGTTAACTCTTCCATCGGGAGAAAGGCCGCCTATCTTACTGAAAACCAGTGGCGTTAAGTTAAGAATAGAGACGAAAACAACGAATGGGATAAGTATGAATTTGTATTTCTTAGAAAAAATTGTTTTCTCTTTTGGAAATACGTACAGCACTTGAAAAATACAGAAAGCGTGCCATACTGCAAAAAATATAACAACTCGAAGTAACCATAACGCAATATTATTAAACGCTGGTTGGTATGACAAATAATTAAACGTACTATAAAGGATTGCGACTAAAGCAAATAGTAAGAATAAGCGGTTAGTAACACTCTTCCTGTTGTTGAAGAAAACAATAAAGCCAAGAATGCCTATTGCAGCAATCGCAATGCCAACCAATACAAGGTCGATATTTTGCAGACTAAAACTTTCTTCAAGAGTCATATGCGTCATCAAATTAACTAGCTTCATTTACTGTCGGTGGTAATCGGGAAGAACGCGCGCTTGGCGGATCTCCGTACCCGATTCTAAAAAGAAGGATAGGTACATCCTGTTTTAAACGAAAGCCTTGTTCCACTGTGCGGTACGCATCTTTTACGAGCTGTTTTTGGAAATTAGATAATAAATTATCTTCTCCCGCAAATAATCGTTGCGCTAAAAAGAGCACTCCTGTAATGGGTTGTACACTCAATCCCATTGCAGTTGCACATAGCCACACTCGTTGCATCAGGCGTCCTGCCTCAATAAAATTTATCGGAGTTACTGCCGGCTCCGCAATAATTCCGATAGCGGCTGACGATGTGTATATTCGACTATTTCCTTTTGCGACAATTTTAGAAAATCCGATCTTGTTGAGTATCTGCATCGTAGACCACCTTTTTAATACGTGAAGGAGGAATTGTGCCGGGGGAGGAAGTTCTAGGGATTTCAGATACAACCCGCACTTTTTCATCTCTTCTTCCTTTTTAGTCCAAAGAATATTAGCAAAAAATAGATGGTGCAGATAGGGAATCTCTAGTGCGATTCGTTCCATCACACTCGCTGCTTCTGCAAGAGGCTTCATGCCACGCATTGTATCTATAAACCGTACTGTTCCATTTCCTACTTCTCGAACAGAGTCTATTAAACGATTTTTTTGTTCGCTTGATAAGAGTGTATTTTTATACGGCCTTCTATTCGTGCATCGCTTAAAAATTGCTTCATACAAGAATTCGTGTTTTTGAGATGACGGTTCAAGTGTTAACCGGGCGACAAGGTTCGAGTCCGCTGAATACGGGAAGAGTTGTACTTGTGTCAGGTATCCTCGGTTGGCTGCCGCGATACGCGCGTTTTCGATGAGCGCTCCGTGCGCGATGTAGGAACCTCCCTGTTGAAAATTAAGATAGGGGTGGTCTCTATCGGGAAGATTAAAGACATAAATTTTATTTTCTTCTATACAAAATTTCCATGGTTGCGAATTGTCTCCTGATGGAGCCCAGACCGCATCGCTAATAACTTGTCGTAACACCTCCTGCATCATATACAATTTACGATAGGATAAGCTTCGGCTTTTTCCCTCGAAGGGCGAGCAAACCTGGTGTATTTGCAAAACAAAAACTCTTGTCATGATACAAGAGAAGCCGGATGCGCGGCACGGCCCTCTCTCCTAACGCTGTGTATAGTTTCCGGAATTCAATATTGTGCTTCACAAGATTTTCAATAACACTCCTTATTACAACTCGTTCCAAGGAAAGAGTTGGCCTTACTCCTGGAGCAAGCTGGAGATGGATGTATAATTTTTGGTCGCGTTGGTTTACGGTTGTTTTATTGTACGCCGCGAAGTTTCCTGACAGAAACCGAGATACCCGTCTATCTTCAATTCCAGCTTTTAAGTGCTCGGGATAAATGTTTAAGGCGTAGAACGTGACCGCAACATCTGTTCTGCCACGCTGCATAAGAAAAGGGAGTTTCCATGTCTCGAAGCTCGACACTGCTCTTTCTTGGATTACTCCATGCTCACGTAAGAGGCGAACCATGCTTTCCCAACTTATGACAGCGCCAAGGTCATGGATGTTGTACCGAATAAGCGGAGCCGCCGTGTTTGCGGTAAATACAAGTTCTCCGTTCACTGCCTCGAAGAAGATGTGCCTGGGGGAATACTGAAAAAGAGCGGGTAGCGCGTGAGATGGTTCGCCAAAAAGGTCGCGGTAGAGCCCCGAAGCGGTGAGACTTGTTTGTCTCACAAAGATACTCGCCGGGGTCTCGTGCCCCAAAACACCTGCGTCTGCAGATCCATAGATACTCACGAGCGAATGGAGTTTATCCTCCGCGCCTAGGTATTTCAAAAACGCTGCGCGCCACACTTCTTCGAACGCATCTCCTGCGGTGATCGCAAAAACTCTCCGCCCAAGCCGTATCCCTTGCTTATGCGCTTCGTTTACCACATCCATAAGGAAGGGCGGGTACCCGGCGAGAATCACCTGTTCAAATTTTGAAGCGAGATCTCGAAGAACATAACATATATCATCTCGATCAATGCCAGGAGAAATAACAGAAATTCGGTATCCCCGGCGCGCAACTTCCCGACACGCTGCAACCGTGTAGTTTCCCGCAACCCATACTCCCATTGCGAAGCAAACAACGACGAGTGTAGACTTCTCTTTATCAATGTTAAATATTCTTTTAAAAATCAACTCATGGATCTCACCGCCAGCAACTTCTTGTGCATCGCCTCGAAACCAAAATGTTGGCTTTCCTGATGAACCAGAACTTGCGTACACCATGGGGGGAATTTTCCCGTGAGGGAAAAGTTCCTCAAGGGCATACTGTTGGATGTAATTTTTTTTATCAATAATCGGAACGTGTTTAAAATCAAAAATCGTTTTAATTCGTTCCGACCGTACACTGTGTTTTTGTAAGAAATCGCGATATGCAGGAACGCATCGCGAAACTTCGTGAAACAGTTTAAGTGCGCGGAATGCTCCTTCTTGTGTTTCTATTTTTCTTTTCAAAATTACAGCCCTTGCCATAGTGAGACACAACTCTTGCCTTGATCCACGTCTTAAAAGGTTAAAAAAGCTGCCGATGATTTGCGTCACTCACCGGCAGTGCTCGATTAAAATCTGGCTGTATGACAATCTCTTTCTCGCCTACTGCAAACTTCCACGGCTGGCTGTTGTGGCTTGAAGGGGCAAGAACCGCAAATCGCACCAAAAACCTAATTTTTTCCCTCAAACTTTGGAGTTTGTAAAAGTCATCAATAACGATATCCCACGCGCGGTAATTCTCCTGCATTTATCTATAAGTATATCATAATACAGGCTTCTATAAATGCCGCAAGAACATAAAAAAGGCAAGATGCTCTGATCCGCCCCTTGTGCTAGAATTCTGCTTGATATTTATTAACGCAAGCATTACGTTTAACTTATTGAATAAGGATAACGAACATCGTTTCGTAAAACTCTCCAAAAACCTTCAGGAGAGCATTTTTGCTCACAAGAAAAAGAAGGGCTTTAATAGTACTGATGTGCCGCTTGAGTTTTCATTTACCTATGGCGAGCTGGGAGAAGCTTTTGACGCATGGCGGAAAAAAAAGCTCGATCTTCACGAAGAACTGGCTGATGTGGCTATTTATCTCTATGGACTGGCATCTATTCTGAATATAGACCTCGGTAAAGCAATCGTGGAAAAGATGAAGAAAAATAAAAAGAGAGAATACCATACCGTTCGGGGTGTTCTTCTTAAAAAGAACAGTAGAAGCGGATGAATGCGGAGTAGTGCGGATAGGTACGGCGGCGTTGATTTGGAGATCAGCGAGAAAAAACGCGTTCCATGTTCACATTGTACTTCCCGCTCCGCAGAGGGTCTCCCAGTATGATTTTCCGCACGGCGTATGCGGCGGCGGCGCCGGAGAGCATTGCGGCGCCTGCAAGCTGGGGCCAGGTATAGAGCGCCTTCCCTACCTGCGACAATGACTCGTTCATTCGCGGGGTTACGTATTCCATGCCGACCATGGCGCTAATGCGTTTCAAATGTTCTTCGAAAGATACATCGTGCGTCTCTTGCGCTGTCTCTTCATCTACTCGTCCGTGAAAAATAGGTCGTTTCGGTTCCCGGTCAAATCGCTCAATATCTACAATGGCGTTATCGCCGTTGTCAGCGGCAGAGACAACGGGAATTCTGAATTGTCGAGCAAGCAACCGAAGCTCTATTTTCATCGCAACATCATCCATTTCATCAACCGCTACGGTGAGCTTTGGGGGGCCCGCAAGAAAACTTTTAAGATTTTTTTTATTGATGCCGTGAGGAAACAGAGCAATCTTTGCATAGGGATGTATCTCATATATCTGCTCTGCGGCAATGACTGCCTTGTTTGCCCCAAGCTCCGGGATGCCTGCGCGAATCCTGTTGAGGTTCGAGAGGGAGAGTTTATCGTGATCTGCAAGCCGCATCGCCCCTGTTCCTGAAAGCGCGAGGCAGAGGGCGACGTGCGATCCAACGCTCAAGCCCGCGATGCCCACTCTCGCTCTCTGAAGTATGGCCTGTTCTCGTTGGGTAATGAGATTGCGGTTGCGGGAGAAACGCGCTTCATCAAACTCTGCCGGCGCAAGAACATGCGCGAGGTGCTTCTTCCACGGAAAATACACCCACCGTCCCTGCATCCAAAGCGGCATTCTTTTCTCTTCTGCCGCAACGAAAGCGCTTGCGTCAACGTGCGCTTTGCGAGGGTTAAGTTTCAGCTTTGGGTGCCGCACAAGGAACAGTTCCCAAAGTTGATCCTTAAACTCGTCCCGCACGACAAGATGTTCGCGCTTCACTAACCTGCGAAATTCAGCAATATCGTCTCGGCGCTGTAAGGAAAATATGCGCGGCACAGCCGCGGGTTGGCGCTCGTTACAAACAAGAAATAAGGGTTTGGGTTGATTTTTTCTCATCTCGTTTCCTTAACAATATATTTTGATTTCAAGCTAGGCTTAAAGTACTTCTCATGGCTGTACGGCCAGAGAGTAATGCGCGGCCGCAGGTCTTTCCCGGAAAGGCGGCTTGAGGCATCGAGATACTCCATATTGACCTCTCGTAAACATTTTACCGCTCTTTTTTGAATGAAG
>Ga0213870_1000606_pt1 | contig 16640 bp, 18 predicted proteins | sample WICALVC2017_Meta_FD_160119 | JGI IMG/M metagenome (GOLD analysis project Ga0213870, IMG submission 160119) | Freshwater microbial communities from subterranean cave lake in Wind Cave National Park, South Dakota, United States - WICALVC2017 | ecosystem: Environmental > Aquatic > Deep subsurface >... | reverse complement strand
GGCCCCCCCGGTGGCTGTTCCCGAGCCCGCAACGTTCTTATTGCTTGGTCTTGGGATGGGTTTAGTGGCTATGAAGCGGAGGGGGTAAGAAAGTTAAGATTCTTCAATAGCTGAGTTTATATAGAAATAATAAATAGTTCTTGTAATTGGTTGCCTCTTCGTTGATTTAGCGAGGGGGCAACCTTTTTTTTAAATCTTGAGATCTTATTCCTGAAATTTGGGCTGAAGCGGAAAAGTTTTTGTTCCTGCCGCGCTTCGCGTGGCAATCAAATTTCGCAGTCTGGATTTTCTTACAAAAAAGTTCGGATTTTGTCCAACAAACACTACCTTATTGAATTAGTCGCCTTGCGACGAGATGGCTGGAAATTGATTGCAAAAAGCCCTTTAATTTGCTCGCAAAACTGCTTAGCAGTTGCAGGGGCGAAGCCCCGAGCGAGGCGACTCATTCAATATGGTGGTCCCAACGGGGTTCGAACCCGTGTTTTCGGCGTGAGAGGCCAACGTCCTAGGCCACTAGACGATGGGACCAATATTCTCAATACTAGATACTAGCCAATCATCCTATCGCGCATCCTATCGTGAATTTTTGGATTAGGATTCTCCTACGACGATCTCATAGGTTAAGCGATTCTCTGCAGAAAATTTCCAGCCATACCGCCACTGAAATACAATCTGATGTTTTCCTGGCACCATAGGAAGAAATTCAAAATAACGCATTCCAATATCGCTTACACGGATATTCCTAGTCCGATCGTAGTCATCATTTAATAACCGTAACAAGGCACTATCAAACTCTGGGCTCCATCGGCTTCCACGTGTTCGATCTTCCCAAATACGGATCTTAAACGGCTCACCCATGCGGACAGTTATTGCCTTAATAGATTCTTCTTGCATTTCCATCGGCTTGACTTTAAACAAATATGCTTGGGATGTCAATCCCAACTGCAATCAATAAATGCAACATTTTTTAATGTTAATATGGAGTATTAAACGACATTAATAAATAAGAATGAATAAAACACAAAGAAAAGAGAATATGCTAAAGAAGACAGATTGTGCGCGTATCATTGATAAAGCAATATCAAAGTCACAAGCAATTTTGCGATTTCATACGCAGGCACTCCCCAGCACCAAACCCTACAAAAAAAGCCATTGCAGGAACCCATATCACACGTGGTGTAAAAAAAGAAGGATTTTGTCTGCCTTCTATTACAATAATTAGCGTCACAAAAAAAAGACCTGTCACTGCTTTAAGAACACGGACACGGGTAGAATTATTCTGAAAAATCATGGCCGATAAATATCCAAAAACCCCGAACAAGCCCAGCAATAAAAGAGCATGTCCAAAATCCATTCTTTCAAAATTCAATTTTTCAGATAGGATAAAAAATCCGTTCCCCATCTGACGCTTTTCCACTTCTTTGCCGTTAAAATAAAGCGTCAACGCTCCCCCATCATAGTTTCCGACAATGTGAACAGGCCAATGCTCTTCACGAAAGATTTCCTCTACGCCCTCCCAGTCAACACGCACTTTTTTCAACGCGTTTCCTTCAATGGCAAAAGTCATCTCATCTTTGCTTTGACGAAGATAAAAAAAATCATGCTGAATGTTGGCAAAGGAAATAATCCGTCCTCCAGCATCAAATTGGCGAGACGGATAGAACCAAGCCTCAACGGCAAACTGCGCTGAGTCTTTGATGCGATCATAGAGTTGTACGCCATCCTTCCGACTGCTTAAAAAGTCAGCGCCGGTAAACACCCTTCCCTTTTTGCCTTGCTGATCAAATCGGTATTTTAGAATTGGATTTTCTGTGGGCATGTTATAGCCATTTTGAAAATGGCGCTGAATCTGTGCGTTCAATAAAATCTTGTCATAAACCGCCACTGAAATCAGGTGCCCCTTCCATGGACGCATCTGTTCCATATTATTCCCAATCAAAACGCGTCCATTGTTCCGCCATAGCGCAATCGGTTCTTGTGAAATAAAGGGAAGGGAAAAAAGAAAGGCGGCATAAAGAAAAAATCCGCCAAGAACAATCTTTTTTTGATAAGGAATATAATAAGAAATCAGGTTTTTTCTTTCAACAAAAAGCCCAACGCAAGCACCCATGCCCGACCCCAGTGTGTTGCTAAAAAGATCGGTAAAAGAGGGGAATCGCGCCAGAATGATAATTTGCAGTGTCTCAATACTCAAACTCATGCCACACCCAATGAAAATCGCCTTACACACGCTGTCGTAATATTTTTTTTTAGACAGAATAAAATGAAGTAAAAAACCAAAAGGAACGAACAAAACGATATTGGCACAAAAATCAGGGAGTTCGAAATAGGAAGGGCCAATAGGCCATGGAAGATGATGCATGGCTGGAGGGCGATATCTAAAGGGAACAATCGTTAGAAAATAGATCACAGCCGTGTAGGCTATGAAAGCAATCTTGTATTTTCTCTGCATCGGCCTTATTCGCGGAGCGTGACCACCGTTGCGCCGTCTCCCCCTTCCTGTGGGTATCCGGGCCGAAATCCTGCGGAATAGGGCGAGGTTGACAAATAATCTCGTACGGCCTTTTTCAATAAACCTTTTCCATGTCCGTGAATCAGAATGACTTCCGATTCTCGTCGGAATGTAGCCTCATCTAAAAAGCGTTCTACGCGATTGATTGCTTCTTCCACGCGTTCCGCATGGAGGTCTAATTTCATCACGCTTGAAGAATACACGAAAACCGATGTAGAATGCATCATGCGTTTTGAATTTGAAAAAATAGCAAGTCCGATTTATCCAGCCTATTTGCATCTAGGAGATTATTCGCTTGCGTTAGACAAAACACTTATTGCGTCTTTGAAAAAAAGCACGACGCTTGAAAATGCTTTTCAAATGATCGCAGGAGAAAATCGTTACCTCAAAATGATGATAGAGATTTGTATAACCACGTCAGAAGAAACATCCATTCTCACAAAACGACTTTTCACTGAGATGGCATCTTTATAGCGGAGAAAACTTATGGACGCTGAAAGCCTAGATCGCGCTTACTCATTTTATTCCAATTTCTACGATGTCATCTGGCACAAGTTGTTTCATGAGTCTCGGGAAGAGGCCGTTGCTCTCCTTAATCTTCAAGGCGGTGAAAGGGTGTTAGATGTGGGGGTTGGAACAGGCCTGTCTCTTTCGTTTTACCCTAAAAATTGTACGGTTGTTGGGATTGATCTTTGTGACGCCATGTTAAAAAAAGGAAGACAACGGCTTGCGCACTCTGGCGATTCTCATATTGAATTGCTTGAAATGGATGCCATGAATATGGCGTTCCACGACAATAGTTTTGACGCCATTTTTGCCGCGTATACCATATCGGCGGTTCCTGATCCGTCAACGGTTTTGGATGAAATGATACGGGTTTGTAAAACGGGAGGCAAGTTAGCCTTCGTCAACCACTTTCAAAATGGAAACCCTTTTATTGCCATGCTTGAGAAGCTCATCACGCCGCTCACAAAGAAGACAGGATTCCGCGCCGACCTGCATCTTGAAACCCTTTTTGCGGGCAAGCCTATCGTAATCGAAAAAAGAATAAGCGTAAAACCGTTAAACTATTGGGACTTGGTTTTATGCACCAACAAGAAATAGCGCGATGTCTCTAAAAGCGCGGCTATTCCTACTCCTTTCGGGATGCTTTATTTTTTTTGCGTGGGGATTCCGACTTTATGTCCTCACCATACGCTGGGAAACAGACCCGTTTCGTGTATGGACAATCTCCTTCGCAACTATTTTTGTCCTGATTGGGCTATTTCTCATTGGGCTGGCAAAATTAGGATCAACGGCAAGTCATAAAAATTATACGCAATTGATCAGTGTTTCTGTTTTTATGATTGGCTATTGGGTCTACAGATTGGCAAATTTGCTTTTATATCCTGATATTGATCCGAACCCACGCGCGCATCTTCATCTCTCTGTCACCTTCATGGTTATTGGGGCAGTGCTCCTTGCAATCGGGTGGAAAGGGATAAAAAGATTGACAGAACCTGTCCTGCCTGTTTAGTATGGTCTGTTCCGTCCCCATCGTCTAGGTCGGCCTAGGACATCGCCCTTTCACGGCGGTAACAGGGGTTCAAATCCCCTTGGGGACATTTTATATTAACTATTTTTAAAAAAGGAGTAAAAACATGGCAGTTAGAACATCTACAGCAGTTTGGAATGGCACTTTAAAAGAAGGAAACGGCACCATGACGGTTGGCAGTGGCGCTTACAATGGCCCGTTTTCCTTTGCCTCGCGTTTTGAGGCGGCAGACGGAACCAACCCAGAAGAATTAATCGCGGCGGCGTCCGCAGGTTGCTTTTCCATGGCACTTTCAGCAGGACTTGGCAAAAACGGCTTCACAGCGACCAAGGTGTCCACGACAGCAAAGGCTTACTTGGAAAAAGTAGGCGAAGGTTTTGGAATCACCAAAATTGAACTCACGAACGAATCCGTGGTCCCGGGGATTGATCCCGCTAAGTTTGCGGAGATTGCCGAAGGAACCCGAACCGGATGCCCAGTCTCTAAGGCATTGGCAGGCGTGGAAATCGCGCTCACCGCCAAATTGATTGGATAATCAAATTCAATCGTAGGGGCGTGCCGATGTGCACGCCCTTACTTTTGCGTATCGGGGAGACACATTAAGATTGACCCCTACCGCCAAGTCAATCCTGTATTAGTCTGACCTTAGTGCTTCTGCGGGGGCCAAGCGCGATGCCTTATAAGCGGGGTATAAACCAAATGCCACCCCTACCCCTATCGCAAAAAAGAAGCCCAACACAACTGAACTGGGAAGAATCACTGCGTTCCATCCATCAATAGCCCGATTGGCAAGCCAGCCAAATCCCCCGCCTAACAAGGTTCCGACCAAAATACCGATCACGCCTCCGACTGTACTCAACGCAACGGACTCAATTAAAAACTGTGTAAGAATCGCCTGACGCGATGCCCCAACGGCCATCCTAAGCCCAATCTCGGAGGTGCGTTCTGTCACAGACACCAACATAATGTTCATGATCCCAATGCCGCCCACCAATAACGCCAACGCCGCAGTCCCCCCTAGGATCACCTGAAAAGTAAAGACAATCATTTCAACGTTACGTACCAGTTGGTCTTGATTTCGGATTACAAAATCTTTTACGCCATCATGACGCTGAAGCAAGATGGCTGAAATTTTATGCGACACCTGCTTCATTTTTTTTCGTTCATCCACTTTAACAATAATCGAAGTGAGCAGATCATTTCCTGCAAAAAGTTTCATGAGTGTTGTCGCTGGAATCACAACGGTCATATCATAGTTAATGCCGTGCAATGCCCCTTTTTCAGCCAGTAGTCCAACCACAATAAAACGATGATCGCCTAATTTGATGTCACGGCCAATCGGATCGCCCGTGCCAAAAAGTTTCTCGGCAATCTCCTTGCCTAAAACAACCACCTTTTTAAAACCGATTTCGTCCTCTGACAAGAGAAACCGTCCCTGACCGATTTCGTAGTTCTGAATCTCCATATAAGTTTGTAAAACCCCTTCCACCATGACCGATTCATTGCGATCTCCCTGCTTGATCTGTAATCGAGCAGACGTTACGGGTGTCACCTGATGGGCGACAGCAATAGATTGTACGATTGCGTTATAGTCGGCATAACGCAGTCCTTTGGATCGTCCTGTAAACGCACGCTGTTCTTCTTCGGTGAGCGTTTTGGGGCGCACGGAAAGTAGATTCGTTCCCAATTTCTCAATCATTGAAACCGTCATGGCCTTTCCGCCCTCTACAATAGAGGACATTGAAATGACTGCGGCCACGCCAATCACCACGCCCATGAGCGTAAGCCCCGATCGCAGTTTATTCAAAGCAAGATTTGAAAGCGCGTTTAAAAAAGTTTCAACGATCATGTATCACCTTCCCGTCTGCAATCATGATTTCTCGTTTCAACCGTTTGGAAATGTCTGTATCGTGTGTTATTAAAATAAGCGTATGCCCTTTGTGGTTGAGTTCTAAAAGAAGATTCATAATTTCATCTCCGGATTTTGAATCTAAATTTCCTGTTGGCTCGTCCGCGAGAATAATTTTAGGCCGATTCACCAACGCGCGCGCAATGGCGACTCTTTGCTGTTGTCCACCCGACAATTCTGCTGGAAGATGATTCGCTCTATTCTCAAGCCCCACTTGTTGCAGGGCATCTTGCGCCTTTGCAATCCGTTCTTCTTTCGGTGTCCCATTATAAAAAAGAGGCAGGGCTACATTTTGGACGGCAGTCTGTCGAGGCAACAAATGAAAGGTCTGAAAGATAAAGCCAAACGATTGATTGCGCGCTTTGGCCATCTCAAGATCAGACAGAGACGAAACCGACACGTCCTCCAATAGATATTCACCCGATGTCGCTGGGGCAAGACAACCCATGATATGCAAAAGCGTTGTCTTTCCGCTTCCAGAGCGGCCCATAATCGAGACCGATTCACCTTGTTTGATGGACAAATCAGTTGGACAAAGCGCGTCCACCAAAACCGCACCCATCTGATAGGTTTTGCTGATGCCTGTAAGCGAGATCAGAGCCATTTTTTTCACTACGGGAAATTCCCCTTCTTTGTTAAGCAGGGGCAAGGCGTGGTAGGACACTATATCATAGCGAGGAGATTCTCCCCTGCGGCCACAAGATTATCGCGATGATCAGTCTTTTTTTCTTCACAGCCATATTCATAAGAAAGCCCGAGATCGTCAATCATGGTGAGATCGTCTTGTGGCAATCTGCCTGTTGTGGTGAGATAGTTTCCAATCAATGTGTGGCTGGCCCCAGCGGTAAACATCCACGATTGCAAATCGCGAAGATGCAACTCCCGTCCTCCTGCAGTCATAATATCTTTGGACGGCAACATAAGGCGGAACACCGCAATAATTTTGAGTATCTCCATCGGACGCAACGGCGGTTCTTTTTCAAACGGCGTGCCGGCCACAGGATGCAGAAAATTGATCGGCACCACATCTACATCTAATTCCTGAAGTGCCACAGCCAGTTCAATTCTTTGGTCAGGCGTCTCTCCCATGCCAACAATACCACCACAGCAAATCCGAATACCCGCGGCCTTGCAATATTCAATCGTTTTTAGGCGATGGTCATAAGTATGCGTCGTGCAAACACTTGGAAAGAATGAACGCGCAGTTTCCAGATTATGGTTATAATAAGCGACACCAGCCTCTTTGAGTTTAAACGCGATTTTGGGATCTTCAATGATGCCCAAGGAGGCGTCAATCCGAATTTTCCCGCCCGCGCTCAACGCACGAAGGCGTTCAAGCACCTGTTCTAAATCCCTTCCCTCACGCAATCCGCGCCACGCGGCCACGATGCCAAACGCCTCTGCCTTATGGCCTAAAGCCTCGTCAGCGGCTTTTTGCAACCCCTCTGCATCCATGAGGGGATAGGTGGGACTATCGGTATTGTGAAAGGCCGACTGCGCGCAGAAATTGCAATTTTCAGGGCAGTTGCCCGATTTCGCATTCACAATAGAACACAGATGCACCGTATTTCCCCAATAGTGATGCCGAACACGATTCGCCGATGAGATCAGATCCATAATGTCAGGGCCTGTCGTAGAGAGCAGTTTACAGCCCTCATCATAAGTCACGCGCGTTCCTAACAACGCCTTTTCTTCCATGGATCGAATAAAATCTCTCATTGTGCTATGCCCTTTTATAGGTTCCTGATTTTCCACCGCTTTTAAAAGTAAGGCCAATCTCGCCCAGTAAGATTCCTTTATCGGCCGCCTTACACATATCATATAGCGTTAATGCGGCGATTGAGACTGCGGTCATAGCCTCCATCTCAACCCCTGTCTGCCCGGCGGCGGTTACTGAGGCTTTGATTTGAATCTCCGCTTTCTCTGCATCTTTCGGAGTGATCACAGAAAAAGCAACATCAATGTTGCCGAGTAAAATGGGATGACACATCGGAATGAGTTCGGGCGTTTTTTTGGCGGCCATAATCCCGGCCAATCGCGCCACTTCCCAAATATTTCCTTTGGCCAATTGATTTGCTTCAATCAGCTGCAAGGTACTGCGATTCATAAAAACGGTGCCCACAGCGGTTGCGACCCTTCGCGTCCCAGGCTTTTGCGAGATGTCCACCATCTGGGCCTGATTTTTTTTATTCAGATGACTTAATTTTGCAAGCGGCATATCGCGTTCACTTTTAAAATATAGGTGCTTTTAGAGCGTAACGGCTCGGAGTCTATCACGGGCATATTTTCGTGTCAAACAAAGTGGGCACGCGTTCAATCAGTAAATGCAACGTTTAATCAACATATAAGATATATTGACTTTGAACACGGGGCGACATTATTTGATCTTTTGAATCGTATCGGGTATATTCACGATTCACACATCATTTAAGGAGATTGTTTTATGAGTATCAGACCATTGCAAGATTGGGTTGTTGTTGAGCAGGATGACGCAGAAGAATTTTATTCTGGAACCATTATTATTCCCGACGCGGCACAAGAAAAGCCTTATCAGGGGAAGGTGGTTGCCGTCGGAGAAGGAAAGTTTGTCAGCGAGGAACAGACGAAAGGCAGGGGACGGAAAAAAGCAAAAGAGGCCGAAAAAAAGTTTGTAAAAACCACCCTTGTTCCGGGCGATCATATCCTTTACGAGAAATACGCAGTACGAGAAATCGAAGTGGATGGCGAGACAACGGTCTTGGTCAGAGAAGAGGATGTGCTGGGTCTTCTTGTCTAAATGTTTTTTAAATTATGAAAGAAGGGCATGTCCTCTCTGCGTTGGGAATTGTTTTACTGCTGATGGTGATCTCGTCGGTTTTTCGTATGCGCGAGATTCGGTCTGATGCGAAATTGGCGCGAACCAGCCCAGTGACTGTGGTGAAAGCCCCTCCACTTGATCCTACCCGATTTGACCTCCTCAAAATCTCTGCGTTTGGTCGAGACCCTTCAGCAATGGTTTTTATTGACGGCGGAACCGTTGTTCGGGGAACCGAGTCTGAGATCGGCGAATTTGACGAACGCCCCATGAGGAACATTACGTTGTCACCTTATTTTATGGACCTCAAAGAAGTGAGCAATCTGCAATATCAGAAGTTTGTACAAAAAAATAATTGGCATCAACAGGAAGTCATGATTTTTTTTGATGATACAACCCTTCTTTTTGAGCCGAATCTTCCTGCAGTCGGCGTGACTTGGTATGACGCGGATGCCTACTGTCGCTGGAATGGAAAGCGGTTGCCAACCGAAGCGGAATGGGAACATTCTGCGGGAGGAAATGGTTTAGGCGGATGGCCATGGGGCGATGTCTATATAGCAGGGGCGGCCAATCTGCGCGGGACAGAAGATGGATACGCCTATACAGCCCCCGTCGGGAGTTTTGATTCGGGCCGATCCCCTTATGGACTCTATGATATGAGCGGAAATGTTGAAGAATGGGTGTCGGATTGGTACGACGAATTCTTTTATAAAGAAGGCCAAACCACGCTTCCTGAAGGCCCTGATACCGGAACCACGAAGGTCGTTCGGGGCGGATCATGGGAGAGCAGTGCGCCGCTCGCCCGCGCGACCAAGCGGCACACGGTTGACCCATCCCGTAAAGAAGCCGGCATTGGATTTCGTTGTGCGATGGATAATCCGCGATAACACTCATGGTTGTTGAAGTCAATCATCTGAAAAAATCGTTTGGGTCTGCTGTAGCCATCAACGGTATTTCCTTGTCGGTGAAAGCCGGCGAGATATTTGGTTTTTTAGGCCCCAATGGCGCAGGCAAGACAACGCTGATTCAACTGCTTTTGGGTCTGATTACCCCGACGTCCGGGGAGATTAAAATTCTGGGGATGGACCTCATCAAAAACCGCGAGGCGATTCTTTCGCAGGTAAATTTCTCATCAAGTTATGTCGCCCTGCCGACCTCTCTGACGTTGCGGGAGAATCTCGTAGTCTTTGCAAAGTTGTACGAGGTCAAAGATGCAAAGGCCAAAATCAACTCCCTTTTAACGCTCTTTGAAATCAGTAAGATTGCAGATACCTTAACGCGCAATCTTTCGTCTGGCCAATTGACGCGTCTTTCTTTGGCAAAGGCGTTGCTGAATTCCCCCAAAATTCTTTTTCTGGATGAACCGACCGCAAGCCTTGATCCTGACATGGCCGATAAGACACGCACCCTTTTAAAATCAATACGCAACGAAAGCAACACAACGATTTTATATACCTCTCATAATATGAAAGAGATGCAGGAGATTTCTGATCGCATTGTTTTTTTAGATAAGGGGGAGATTCTTGCGTGCGGAACGCCCAACGAGATTATAGAAAACTTTAAAGAAGAAAACTTGGAAGATGTATTTCTAAAAATTGCCCGCAGAAAGGACGCAAAACCACTATGAATTTTTTGCGAGTGGCCGCTTTAATACAGAGGCATTTGTATCTTTATAAACGGTCTATGCCGCGCATCATGGAGATATTTTTCTGGCCGCTCATGGATCTTTTGGTCTGGGGCTTTATCACAGTTTATTTTCAGCGATCCAATGTCGCTCTGCCCCGTTTTGTGACCTTTTTCTTGGGGGCATTGATTTTCTGGGATATTTTATACCGCGCCCAACAGGGGATATCCATTTCGTTTTTAGAGGAAGTCTGGTCCAAAAACTTGCTGAATCTTTTTGTAAGTCCAATGCGCCCAAGCGAATTTTTAGCGGCGCTGATGACGATTAGCGTTGGAAAGATGCTTACTGCAGGCGCGGCCAGTGCCCTACTGGCGTGGGTATTTTATGACTTTAATATCTTTTTGGTGGGGATTTCGCTGATTCCGTTTGTGTTGAATCTACTGATCATGGGCTGGGCCATTGGTATTATTAGCATGTCTGCGATTTTACGGTACGGCCAAGAGGCCGAAGTGCTGGCGTGGGGATTAGGTTTTCTCATTCAACCGTTTGCGGCCGTATTTTATCCCGTATCGGTTTTGCCGACATGGGTTCAGCCGATCTCTCGGATGATTCCGGCTTCGCACGTTTTTGAAGGAATGCGGGCGGTTTTAGAGACGGGCGAAATCCCTTATGAGAGCCTGATAAAGGCCACTTGTCTCAATGGGGTCTGTCTTGCCGTTGCGATATGTTTTTTTTATTACACGCTGGGCGTTGTCAAGGAAAAAGGGCTTTTAATCCACCGCGGAACGGAATAGGAGAATTTAGATAAAATCGTAAATAAACTTGATCGGCATTTTGCGCTTGACAGGGAAATCGCTGTGGGTTACGGTTAACGGTTCCGTTGCAATACTGGATTTTAGGGTGGCCTTTTTCTAAAATGTCTCAAGAAGAAAACATCATTATTCGGCAATTTAAAGAATTTGTTCCGAATAAAATCTATGCGATTGCGCCCAAAGAGTATCTTGTTCGGGGTTTTCGGTACTACGAGGACGAACGGCTTTTATCCTATCGCTGGAACGATGAGGATCATCAACTCACCGCCATCGTCATGGGGACCAAGGCTTACGAGGTTGATTTTTTTTGTAGAGAATCAACGCTCCACTATACCTGTGATTGCCCCGTATGGACGCCTTCATCTCATTGTAAACATGTTGTCTGCGCCCTGCTCACAACGGTTAATCTTCTGTCTCCAACCTTATTTCAATTGGCAGAACAAGACCAGATCCGTTTGCATGCCCTGTTGACGAACCTCTTAGAGATCGAAATCACTGCGCCGCAACAAAATCAGCCCCATCCTTATGAGATCGTTATTGACGGGACGAAAGAAATAAATTCAATTACCCTCAGGAAAAATCCCAAAAAAATGAATTCTCATAGAGCCGTTCCTTTGCGGCTTCAATTTCTTTTGTCGCCAGTTCGGCATTCATTATTCCAGAATAACTTTTCAGAATATATCCATGAATGGGGTAACGATGTGCCACTATTTTTCAAGACAAAAGAAGGCGATCGTCCCGTTTCTTGGGATCCGTTGCGCATTTATACATCACAAACAGAGGTGAATGTCACGAACAATACGGTTTTCATGAAAGCCTTGTGCCTGCTTACGAAAACAGTACGCGACAAGGTTTTTCTCATTGGAGATATTGTCGTTGATCTTGAATCTAATATGATCGGTTTTGTGGAGGACAATAGCGGGTGGAAATTTTATGATCATCTCTTGCAACTGTTTGTACCCAGACTTATGGACGACCAGACTAGGCCAGAACAGATGTTCATGCGGAAAGTCGCTCGTGAGTCCTTTTGGGACGCCAATGCGACAAGAAGTCGGCGATCAGCACAAGCATCGTTTAACATTCCATTAAAAGATTTTCAAGCCATACAAATTAATATCGCAAAAGAATTTCTTACTGCCAAAACACAAAAATCAGGGGAGACAGTGGACGCGGGATCCATACGCAATCTTTCTCTAAAGGTCGCGGGAAATCCCCTGCCAATTCAAATATCTCAACATACTTATCGCGTGACCGTTCATCCTCCAGAAACATCAGACGCATCTTATTTCCCCCATAAGATGATCGCTGAATGCCGTTTGGGTGAGCAAAGCGGCATGACGCATTTCCCAACGTTCCAATTTTTTACCCATGTCGCACAGAATAGAAACATGCCCGCGCCCTTGCGCGCAAAAAAACGCAAGGGAATTTTTATGGACCTGTTTTTATTTCTATTGTCATCGGTGAAAACGCACGCAGATGCAAAGCAGTTGATCAATGAATATATGATGCGCGAAGAATTTTCTGCGCTTGCCCGTTATGAATTAGCAGACGCCAAGGCTATTCTAAAGCAGTTTGTGGTTGCCTTCTTAAGCCCTGATTTTAGACTGCAATTTCATGAAAACCAATGGCATCTTATTCCGAACGATAAAGGAAAAGAGGCAATCCTCTATGAGATTGCGTTAAAGCATCTTGGGCCTGATATTTTTTATGAAATAACAAGCCACAATGAGATGACCGTTTCTTCCAAAAAAATCCATGAAAAGCTCACACTGCTCCACACAGACCTGACCTCTGCCGGCATTGAATTTTTCTATAACGGCAAGCCGCTGACTGCTTCTAAATGGGACTTTTCCTTTGACGCGCGGCGTGGTGATGGGATCGATTGGTTTGAGATTAAACCTGAGATTAAGTGCAATGGTATTGCCCTAAAAGAGGCGGCATGGCGCGACATGCTAAACGAGAACGGCGTTATGGAAAAAGACGGCGTGATCCATATTATGGATGAGAATGCGCGTCAGATTTTAAAATCGCTGGGCGCCATTTATACCATGGCGAACAAAACCAAGGTTGGCAAGAAGGAGATTTTTCATGTCCCCAGGCTTCAAATTCTAGATTGGATCACACTTCGCAACCAAGGGGTGTTGGTCAAGCTATCAGACGAAGACGAGGCATTGATCGCGCGTCTCACCGAATTTACAAAAATCGTACCCACCCGTTTTCCCGATAAAATCACAGCCACCTTGCGGCCTTACCAAAAGGAGGGATACCATTGGCTATCCTTTCTTTATCAAAGTCGGTTTGGCGCATGTCTTGCGGACGACATGGGGCTTGGCAAAACGCTTCAAGCGATTAACTTCTTGGCCGGGATACAGGAAGAAATTATTGTTCCCGCAACGCCTCTCGGGAAAAGGCCGCATCTGATTGTTTTGCCACCCTCCTTATTATTCAACTGGGAAGCTGAAATTGCCCGTTTTTATCCCAATATGAAGGTGCGCGCTTATGTAGGGTCAGATCGGAATACGGCCGTATTCAAAGATTGCGATCTGGTCATGACAACATACGGTATGGTGAGGCGGGATATTGCAAAGTTAAAAGAGATTCCCTTGAATGTGATTATATTTGATGAGGCGCAGGCGATTAAAAATATCTATGCCGATACCACTTGTGCCGTCCGACAGTTAAACGGATATTTTAAATTGGTGATGACCGGAACGCCATTAGAAAACCATCTGGGCGAATATTATTCTCTGATTGATCTTTGCCTTCCTGGTTTACTGGGTGAGTACGATCCTTTTAAATCGCAATTAAAACTGGATGATTCTCCTGCGCTTAATCTACTGATAAAACGGACACGGCCCTTTGTCATGCGACGAACGAAAGAAGCCGTTTTAAGAGATTTGCCGCCTAAAACAGAGACGGATGTTTATTTGGACTTAACGGATCGTCAAAAGGCGCTTTATCAGCAGACGGTTGCGCAAATTAGAACCACGATAGACGCGGCGTATCAAAAGAAAAATCATGCCCAAGCCAGAATTATTGCGTTGACTGCCATTTTGAAGTTAAGACAGTTATGTCTTTCTCCGTGCCTGCTCACGAAAGACAAAAACGAGTCTTCGCCAAAGACTGACTTCTTAGTGGATCGCCTGATCGAATTGATGGAGGCGAATCATAGCGCGCTTGTTTTTTCGCAGTTCACATCGTTTTTGGATATATTGGAGGAGGCGTTGGAGGCCAAAAAAATTCCTTTTTCCCGCCTGGATGGATCTACCGTTACAGGCAAAAGAAAGGGATTGGTTGAAGGGTTTCAGCAGGGAGAATCTCCGTCTGTTTTTTTATTGAGTTTAAAGGCGGGCGGGCAGGGACTCAATCTGACCAGGGCATCGTATGTATTTCATCTTGATCCGTGGTGGAATCCCGCGGTTGAAAATCAGGCCACGGATCGGGCGCATCGGATTGGCCAGACGCAATCGGTTTCTATTACGCGCATTCTGATGAAACATACCATTGAGGAAAAAATGATGGTCCTCAAACAAAAGAAGATGGCGCTTTATGAAGCGGTGATGGGAGACCCCGCAAAGGCCGGCAAAGGGTTCACAATAGAAAAGTCTGACTTTGATTTTCTATTAGATTGATGGACCGAGGCAATGTCAAATTTAGCTATCGTGGCATTTCGTGACGGCAATGTTGATGGTTATGGTGTCTGGCTTCATAAAGTTTTGCTTTAGTTCACACGGGACGCGAGGAAACGCCCAACGATTAAAATGAGTCGGCGCGCACAGACACGGACTAAAAATGCCACGCTCTCTGCGGTCGGCTCCATTGCCTTGTTGGGCCATATGGGCCGCTTACACAGACCCAACTATTTTAGATACCCCCATTACCCAACCCGTAAACCCTATAACAAACCGACTTGATGTGTCAAACTGTCTTACCCCTTAACCCTCAACCTCGGCTAGAAAATACACGAGTTCCTGTTGGCTGAAGCAACTACAGTGTCATGCATCAGCCTTTGCAAGCTTTCGAATCCACCTCCAATGCATTCCAAAAAACATAAAACTTAAAGCAACAAGTATACTTTCGACGATTATTATGCTTTTGGCTTGACGTTGTGCGGACTGGACATCGTCAGCTTTTGCAGCTTCAAACATCGCATGCAAAGTTTGATCATCTGGAATGTATGCCGCTTTTGATGCGTCACTGTCTTTGTAGGACGACTTAAGGACATCCATCTTGTAGTTCTCAAATGATGCCATACTCGGTCTTGGTGATTGTTCCGGGGAATAATAGTGCGAACCCACATAATGCCACGGATCGCTAAGACCAATGATGGAATTAACAAGCGGTGGAACAGACGTGAGAAAAGTAATGACCGCAACCAAGCAGACCGCGTATCCATAAATTTGTGCGGCAATGCGGTGTGACTTTTCCATAATATTTCTTCCCTTTATTGATGTGTCCGCTTCAGCCTAACGCTAGAGTTCAGCGGCGCGCGCTATTTGCGCGTCCGCTGGAACGATTTGTTGGGCAGATATGGGCTATACGCATAAGACCCAATTATTCATATGCCCTCATCATCCAACCAATGCACCCTACTCCAAACCAACTTGGGTGCGTCAATGGCCAAATAAAATAATACAATTACGCAAGACTGACACTGTTCTCACTGTTCTAAAGGAAGACTATTGCGGTATTATAATAATGCAATAGCGCAAGCCTTGTATCTTGTTATTTGTGATAATGTTAGTGGCGTAGATGAACAGATTCAATTGATATTGATTTGGGTATGACAGGCCGTTAAGCCTTGGGTTATCGAAACCGTGGGTCAGCGAGGTCGTCATACCCTTTACCCTAGAAGCCCGAACAGTCGGTAGGCAGTGGTTCGTCCTGTGCTTGGGCCACAAAGCCCGCATTTTGCAAGGTAGGGAGGTAGGGAACATTAACAAGGAGAGGAGAAACTTATGGAAACAAACGATTACTTTATTGGCATTGACATTTCTAAAGCCCAGTTGGACATGGTTATTCGCCCGACAGGAAAACATTCAACACGCGGTAGGCAGTGTCCCCAAATGAAACAAATTGATTCCGATCTGTCCTTGAAGATTCGTACTAGTCCCGTGTGGCGAGAGAAAGATGACTTTCTACAGAGCGCCCCTGGAGTGGGTCGCGTCCTATCAATGACCTTGCTTGCATCTTTGCCCGAATTAGGAAAATTAGATCGCAAGAAGATTTCGGGGTTGGTGGGTGTGGCACCTCTGAATCGGGATAGCGGGACGATGCGCGGGAAACGTTCGGTCGGTAGGCAGTGGTTCATCCTGAAAAGCAAAGAAGGTGGCCATTACTGCCTGTATGCGTAAGCTGTTGACGATACTGAATTCAATGCTCAAACACAAAACTTCATGGAAAGAAATTTGTCTTCAGACCTCTTGACTTTCAAGACAGTTGCTGACCCTATTTC
>Ga0213870_1000605_pt1 | contig 16654 bp, 11 predicted proteins | sample WICALVC2017_Meta_FD_160119 | JGI IMG/M metagenome (GOLD analysis project Ga0213870, IMG submission 160119) | Freshwater microbial communities from subterranean cave lake in Wind Cave National Park, South Dakota, United States - WICALVC2017 | ecosystem: Environmental > Aquatic > Deep subsurface >... | reverse complement strand
GGAGAAGATTATTCTTCAAAGTATCTTCAAAAAGATACACTTCTGTAGAAACGTAGGCGATTTGATGGCGGATTTTGTGAAATAAAATTTCATCAAAAAGTCGTCCATCAATCCTCACTTCTCCTTCAGTTGGAGTGAGCAGTCCCGTGAGGACCTCCAGAAAAGTAGATTTACCGTGCCCGGAAGAACCCTGGATTAAAATCCGATCTCCGCGTTCCGCTTTAAAATCAATGTTTTTCAAAACCAGAGCTTCTTCGTAGCGAAAATGAACCCCCTTCATCTCGATGCAATCAAAATCCAAGGACTCTTCCGGCTCCATGGAAATTGCTTTACCTTCCAATTCTTTAGAAAGTTCAAAGTAACGATACACATGCGGAATTTTTTCGCCAAGCACCATGGAAGAGGAGGAAAAGATCGTTACTTGGGTTTTGATACGATTGAAAATCACGAACAACACTAGAAGTATGGACATTTTTTCCTGAAACACCACCACACCCACAAATAACACCAAGAGCAGTCCAAAAAAGGCAAGTCCGTCCATAGACACCCGTAGTTTGGATTTAATTTTTTGCTGGGTGGTTCTCCATTCCCAATCTTTCCGTACCATCTCTTTTGCTTTCTCTAAAACGATAGTTTCCAGAGCATCTAATTTGATTCGCTCGAGACCGCTCAAAGTGTCGGTATAAAAAAACAGTAACTCTTCCTGGGTAGTGACCTTGATGGAGCTGATGTTTTTGATTTTTCGATACCCTTTACGGTTGATCCAAAGAGGTAAAACATAAACCAGGGCTGCTATGCCCAGCATTTTTGCTGAGAGCAGGCATGCTACGGTTATAAACACAAAAAATGCACAGACTGCTCCCGCAATTTCTAAAAGTTTTCTTGAAGAATCTGCCATCGAGCGACAATCGTAAATGATGGAACTCACAATACGTTCCCTACCGATCTTACGCGCTATTGAAAGGCTTGCGTGAAAATAGAGCGCCGTGATGCGTTTGGAATAATGAAGACACAGATCATGCTGAAGTCGAAGTAAATTGACTTCGCTGGCATATCTCGTGAGCATAGAAGCACAAAGAAAGAAAAAACAGCCACAAAACAACAAATAAACAAACCGAGGTTCTGCGAGAAAAGAGGAATCGTGAAATCGTGCCACAATAGCCATCACTTTGTTTTGAGCCAAAGATCTTTTGTTTGCATCCAAAATAAAATAGAGAAGAGCAATGAAGCCCGATTCCAAAAACGCAATGACTTGGAAAGCTAAAAACGTAAAACTCCAGCGTAATTTCCTAAGGCATATCGTTGCGATGATTTCCTTGAAAAGATCTTTCTTTCCAAGTGTGGTATATTTTCTGTCGATTTTTTTAAGTTTCATAAAGTTTTGATCACTCGCAGTTCACGGCAAAGTACCCCAGTAAAAGTTTTTTGAAAAGGAATGCGGGGAAATGAGGGAACTTTTGTGAACAAAAGTTCCCCCAAACCCCTTCAAAAAACTTCCACTGAAAAATATACAAAAAATATAATTTTAAATTGTTCCTCAATCAAATTTTTGTAGCGCTCGCCGTTCACGGCGAGCGCTACAGATAAAGTTTTTTGAAAGGGTCTGGGAAAACTTTTGTTCACAAAAGTTTTCCCAGCTCTTTTTTTTCAATCAGCGCCACCAGATGTTCCCCGATTTTTTTTCCGGCGGAACCTCGATTCGTGGGTGCTTCTTGCTCAACCAAACGTTTCCGTTTTTCGCGATCGAGGGAAGGATTTTTTAGATATTCGTCAATGGCGGTCAACAATTCTTCTTCGGTGTGCGCATTTTTGGTGCAATCTGTTTTTAAAATACGTTTGATGTGCGTAAAAGTTTCCAAAAACCAAGCCGGCTTTTCAGTATCGCGGTAGTGGTGCAAGCCTACATTGATGATAGGTTTATCGAAAATAGCAGCTTCGATCATGAGTGTGGAATATTCATTGAGGAGAACATCCGCATGATACAGATTTTCCGCCAGAGTCCGCATGTCCTCCAGAGGCATATCCACATCACTTTTTAAAAATGTCATCTTAGGTATGTTAAAGGCAATAATATCTCCATACTTTTTTTGAAAAGCATCCATCCGTTCTTGAAATAACTCTAGCACTTGCCCTTCTTTTTTTCTCTGTTTGAGAAGGTAGTTGGGATGCAGGCGCACCAAAAGCTGCACCGAATCTCCAAAACGTCCTTGCCGGATTTTCTCTAAAAGCATTTCAATCGTATCAAAGGTATTGCGAAAAATGAGATGGCTGGAAGTACCGTAAAATAAAAGCTTGCGGCCTTCTTTCAATCCATATTGCTTCAAAAATTCTACTTTAGATTTAGGTTTAAAACTGCCATCGAAATAAAAATCCCAGTGCGCAATACCGCCCACGAAAATTTTTTCCGCAGGAATGTCATGAAACACTTCAATTTCTTTTTTCATCAACTCATTCCAAGCAATCACATGATCCGTTTTTGCTCCGCGATAATCCTTGGTGGAGGGATTGTCCCAACTATGAACAATGGAGGCAACCTTGCATTGATACCGTTTGGCTGAACGCATGAACAGAGGATCAATGAAATAACCAACGGAAGAAACGATCAACATCTGCGGCTTGTATTTTTTAAAATAACAATCGTACATTTTTCCTGGAAATAAAAAAGATTCCAGGGCCACTAGAGATGTTCGCACAAAATGTGAACGCTTTCCAAGAGCAGTCCAAAATCGAACGATCTGAAATTCCAGCCAGCCCCGCAGGTTCTTGGACATCTGCTTTTCATACTGGAACAAGCGCACCCGATCGGTAGAATTTTCCATCTCCTCTGTGGCCCCTGACAAACATTTACGGGTTACTAAAAAAAGTCGTGCCCAAAAACTGGCTCGTGATTCCGCAAATGCTTCATTAAAAAATACAGGTTCCAAAATACAATCCGTATCTTTAAATCGCTCTTTATAAAATTCCACGCTGTCGTCTTTAAAAAACAAAATAATCCGATACCCCTGATTTTTCAGCACTTGAAAAATATCTGTATATAAAATGTAGCGCACAGAAAAATTGCGGCACAGTGAAATGAAAATCGTCTTAAATTTTTCATCCATAGCATGCTCTTTCTATTCACTAATCAATATTTTGGGAAGAGCATTGGGAAAATTTTTGTGAACAAAAGTTTTCCCAAACCCTTTCAAAAAACTTTGTCTGTGGTGCTCGCCGCGAACGGCGAGCACCACAAAAAATTATTCAAAAACTTTCATCCCCGGACAAGGTGTTTTTCAAACCTAATTCTTGATCATTCGCCGTTCGCAGCGAGTGATCAAATGAAAATTTTTTGAAGGGGTTTGGGGGAACTTTTTTTCAAAAAAGTTCCCCCATATCCAGTTCCCTCATACGCATCCACCACCCCTAGATTCCCAACCCATTTATTTTACATTCCTTCTCAAATATTCGGACACTTTTTCTGCGATAAATACTTCTGTTTTTTCCCAAGATTCCCAGGTAGCGCCGCCGATGTGGGGTGTGAGGATTAAATTGTCATGCGTATTGGCATATTCTCGAAGAGGATTCGAAAAAATAGGAGTCTCTTCCTCTTCCAAAACATCCAGAGCAGCACCTGCAAGACATCCGGAGTTTAAAGCACTCAAAAGCGCTGCTTCATTCACAACTTTGCCGCGCGAGGTATTCACAAGCCATGCTTTATCGGGAAGCAAACTCAAGGTACGCTCATTCAATAGATGCAAAGTGTCTTTAGAAAGCGGAACATGCAAGGTTAAAAATTGAGATTTGGAAAGCAACTCCTCCAGAGTCCGACAATGGATGATTCCCGGAATGTCTCGTTTCACCGGATCGAATGCAAATACCTTCATGGAAAATGCTTGTGCGTATTTTGCGATTTTTTCTCCGATACGACCCAATCCCACAATGCCAATATTTTTTCCGAACAGCTCAACCCCTACGAAATTGTTTCGTTTCCAAGCACCCGCCTTCACCGAATCGAAAGCCTGCGGCACTCGACGGACTAAAGAGAGTAACAGTCCCCAAGTGTGTTCTGCCGTTGCGTGGATGGTCCGTAAAAATTCAGTTTCGCCCTTCAAACTAAAAAGCACAATCCCGCGTTTTTTAATTTCAGAGATATCTAAACAATCCAAACCCGTGACATTGGTGCCAATCACTTTTAATTTTTTTGCGCGGTTTAAAATTTCTGAATCAATGCGGTGAGAAAAGCGTAAAATCAAAACATCCACGTTTTCTACTTCCGAACAAAACTCCGTGCGAGTCATTGTCTTCTCGGAATACTCTCCCACACTACGTAACAGTTCACACGCTTTTTCAGAATAAAACTCAGGATCGAGATTGAGAATACGGATCATTGATTTTTCCTAGCAGTTCGTTTCGCGGCTTTTTTCCATCAAAAATTCTGCAAAAAGGAAATCTTCTTCGTCGTCAATGTTCACCGATTCTTTTTTCTGCATGACATAAGGAACACTGTTTTTCGGAAAGAAAGTTTGCTGCTGCATTAAAGCTTCCACACGGATTCCGTAAATCGATCCATTCCGATGATATACGGGCGGCAGATATTGACGGTTCCATTTTTCAAACGCAGGATCCCAGGGACTGAGTCGCCCATCCTGGATCCGATACATACGCGCAGGATGCGCATCATACACACGAAGCACTCCAATCACCGCGTCAGCGTTTGATTTTTCAAGAAGTTCCAGCGATTCATGGATATGAACTACAGTACGAAATGGGCAGGTGGGTTGTAATAACAAAACAACATCAAATTGCCGTCCTGCATTTTTAAGGACTTCCAAAACATGCAAAGCCACCGGAACCATCGGCGTTTTATCTTCCGCAAGAGAAACAGGACGTTCCACGACTTCCGCACCCCAAATGCGTGACACCTCCACAATTTCAATGTCTTCCGTAGATACAATAACTTCCATTATCCATTTGTTTTTTTTTGCCTCGAGAGCCGCCAAAATCGTGTGCGCAATGAGCGGCTTACCCTGCAGCAGCCGAATATTTTTTCGTGGCACTCCCTTGGATCCACCACGTGCAGGAATAAGCCCTAAAATTTTCATGGGACATCTCCAAGGATAAAGAGAGAGGGAGCTGGGGGAACTTTTGTGAACAAAAGTTCCCCCAAACCCCTTCAAAAAACTTTAACTGAAAAATACACGAGAAGAATTATTTCGACTGTTCCTCAATCAAAGTTTTGATCACTCGCCGTTCACGGCGAGTGATCAAAAATGTAGCCTCTTATGGATGGAAAGAGGGGCTGTCGCTAGAATCTCAGCAATTTTTTTGCCGCTTGTGCCATCTCCAAAAAGCGTATTTTGAGGGTAGCGTCCATGGCTCATCTGTTTACAGATAGCGGCTCCGATTTGATTTGCGTTGTGATCTACGTCCATTACATTATTTCCGCGTTCGCGCCCATCTTGACGTGAGCCGATGTTCACACAGGGAGTTCCAAAATACGCCCCTTCGCGCAAACCGCTGGAACTGTTCCCAACGATACAGACAGTGTTATTCAAAATACGCGCATAATCTTCCACAGAAAAATTGCGGTAGAAATGCACGAAATCCGGTTTCTGGTGTTCGCGGTATAGGCGAATTCCTTTGGCAATATCATCGGAACCCGCGTCCACGTTTGGCCACAGCCACACAGTTTGCATTTTTAACGCATGAATTGCCTGGATGGTTTCCTCAATCTGACGCAGTCCGTCACCGAATTCTGTCGTGACTGGATGTTGTAGTACTAATAGATACGGTCTGTTCCAATCGAGCGGAGCGCCTGTTCCGCCGTATTTTTGCATCACAGAGTCAAGTGACAAATCAATGCAGGAAATCACATCAATCGAAGGGCAACCTGTAACCCAGATGGCATGAGGGGACTCCCCCATTTTGATTAAAAGCTCACGACTTTTGTGAGTGGCTGGAAAATGAAGATTTGCAAGTTTGCTGATTGCATGACGTACGCGCTCATCAATCGAGCCTGTCAGGTCTCCTCCCTGCGTATGAGCCAGAGGGATATTCATGTAACTGGATGCTATGGCGGTCGCCATGGTCTCATAACGATCTGCGACTGTGAGCACCACATCCGGTTTCAGATTTTCGAAGATCGTCGCCAGCTCTACAATGGCTAATCCTGTGGATTTCGCCATCGTGGTTGGATTCTCTCCTTCAATCACCAGATAAACTGTTGCGTTTGGCTCAAACCCGTCTTTTCGAATCACTTCAATCACGTTCCCGAAACGATAAAGCAAGGCAGAGGCGCCTACAATCAATTGCAATTCCAAATCCGGTCTATCTCGAATAGCCTGCAATAAAGACTTCACACGCCCGTAATTGGCTCGGCTTGCCACCACCACGCAAACTTTACGCTTTCTCATGATGTACTCCTAATTTACAGACCCTTAGTCAATAAGCGCGCCCGACAGGATTCGAACCTGTGACCCTCGGATTAGAAATCCGATGCTCTATCCTACTGAGCTACGGGCGCATAAAGGCTGTCTATAACGTGAGCCCTTTTGAAAAACAAGGGAAAAGCATTGAGCGGGCACTCGACGTTTCTGGGATGTATTGTGACTCTGTAGTGTTTTTCAATCAAAGTTTTAGAGCATTCGCCGTTCACGGCAAGTACTCCGATTAAAGTTTTTTGAAAGGGTTTGGGAAAACTTTTTTTCAAAAAAGTTTTCCCAGTTCCCTCCTCTTCTGTTATCAATGCTGTTCTGCACTTTTTACTAACTGGCTACAAAAAGGAAAATGCCATGAATAAAGTATCCATCCAAGACATTCTACCATCAGACCTCAAAGCTGAAACTGTATTGATCCGTGTGGATTTCAATGTACCCATGCAGAATGGGAAAATCACAGACGACACTCGTATCCGTGAATCTTTACCAACACTCCAACTACTGCAGAAGGCTGGCGCACGTACCATTATCATGAGTCACTTAGGACGTCCCAAAGGCAAAAAAGTTCCGGAATTCAGTCTCGCTCCTACTGCTGAGCGTCTTGCAAACATTTTAAACACCCCGGTGAAAATGGCTCCTGATTGCATCGGCACGGAAGTAAAAAAAATGGCGGACGCATTGAAAGACGGCGAATTTCTGATGCTTGAAAATCTACGTTTTCATCCCGAAGAAGAAAAAAACGACGAAATTTTCTCCCAAGAACTCGCTTCACTGGGAACTCTGTACGTGAACGATGCTTTTGGCTCCGCACACCGTGCGCACGCTTCGACGGAAGGCATCACAAATTTTTTATCTGCCGTGTCCGGCCTCCTCATGGAAAAAGAATTGAACTTTCTTTCTAAGGCTCTCACCCATCCTAAACGTCCCCTGATTGCCATTGTGGGTGGAGCAAAAGTGGGAAGCAAAATCGGCGTCTTGAATAAAATGGCTGAAATCGTTGGCAGAGATGGAGCCCTGTTGATCGGCGGCGGTATGGCTTACACCTTCTACAAGGCTCAGGGTTTAGAAATTGGAAAATCTCTCCTGGATGCCGAAAATCTGGAAGTTGCGCTCAACTTTCTGAAAAAAGTGAAAGACACGGGAGTAAAGGTATTGTTCCCTGTAGATGTGGTCGTTGCCGATGCTTTCAAAAACGACGCCAACTTTAAAACCGTCACACCCCAAAACATCCCCGCAGATTATCAGGGCATGGATATCGGACCTAAGACCCGTGAAATTTTTGCTGCCGAAATCAAAAATGCAGGCACGGTACTGTGGAATGGGCCCATGGGCGTTTTCGAAATGTCAAACTTCGCACACGGCACTAAAATCGTTGCCGAAGCAGTGGCTGACTGCGCCGGCATCACCATCATCGGCGGTGGAGACTCTGCGGCAGCTATTGAACAAATGGGACTCGCGAAAAAAATTTCACACATTTCCACCGGAGGCGGCGCTTCCCTAGAATTCCTGGAAGGAAAAGTCCTTCCCGGTGTTGCTGCCCTTCAAGATCAAGAAGATGAAGAACACGAATGTTGCGGCGGACACCATGCGCATTGAGAATTCTCTGTAGTTCAGACAGTAGAAATAGAGGAACTGGGAGGAACTGGGAAAACTTTTGTGAACAAAAGTTTTCCCAGACCCTTTCAAAAAACTTTAAATGGGTCACTCGCCGTGTGGTCACGGCGAGTGACAAAAAAATTGATTGGGAAAGAATCATTGATTGACATCATTTTCAATAAACTATGGAAGATATCCTCAAATATATCCTCAGAAGGGGTACTTATATCTCCTTGCCAAAAACACCTATCCTGTCATGTGCTCCGTAACTTCCAGTCAAAGTTTTTTGAAAGGGTCTGGGAAAACATCCCCCTTAATCCCCCTTTACAAGGGGGATTAAGGGGGATGTTTTCCCAGTTCTTTCGAGGAGTTTTTACTAGTGTCCTCATTTTATTTTTTTCAGTTGTTGTCTTTGCTAAAGACTCAGAATTCCGTGGTATTTGGATTTCTGATCCCACTCACCTGAACTGGAAAACTGTTGTCGCTGACGTCAAAAAAGCGAAGCTGAACGCCATCTTTGTGAATTTTGCTTCTGCTGGGGCCTCTTTTTTTCCAAATAAACTTCTTCCTTACATTCAACCCGACCAACCGCTCAGCGAACTCTTGCGCTTAGCTCACAAGGAAGGGATTCATGTCCATGCAAAAATTCTTACTTTCTTCATGCACTGGGTCTCCAAGGATCAGATGAAAAAAATGATACAGCAGGGACGCGTGCTCAAAAACATGCAAGGAAAAGTGGTTTTCCAGTCTGAAACCCCCTGGCTTGATCCGGCACAAGCAGAGAACCAAGAACTCATGCAGAAAGTGATTTCTGAAATCCTCAATCGTTACAGTGTAGATGGATTGCAACTCGACTATATCCGCTACTTTGAAGAAAACGATGTCCCTCCCTCCATCATGCGCATCCGACAAATGATCATCAACAGATTCGTCTCGAAGACTGCGCAGCTCGTGAAAAAAATACGTCCCCAAGCACGTTACTCCGCATGTGTATTTTATAATTTGAGACGCGCTCAAAATGAAATGGGACAAGATTGGGAAAACTGGATACAGCAAGGGCTGTTCGATTTCCTCTGCCCCATGAACTACACCACACAACCTAAAGAATTATCGAAATGGATCCGTGAACAGATCCGTATTCAAAAAGGACGTACACCTTTATACTCCGGTCTAGGAGCCTACATGGATCTCATGACTTCTGACATTCTCATCCAAGAAATTGAAACAGTGCGCCACCATGCTCTGCCAGGTTTTGTGCTTTTCAGCTATAATCCAAAATTTGTTAAAAACATAATCAATACTCATGCCCTTTCAAAAGTGTTAGATCATTCTATGTAAAAAGGTTTCGGAAGAAAATTCTCAAAGCCTTTTTTGTTTAAAAATTTTCTTTTGCATTGGAAGATAATGCTTTATTCTATCTGATTCAGATCTTAACGAACAAAGAGAAAAGGGAGAGTAGATTCCCTTCTCCTCTTTATCATTTCTCCTATTAGTAAAATAAAGAAAGGCTGACTAAGATGTATTACGAAAAAGACGCAGATTTATCCTTTTTGAAAAATAAAATAGTTGGGGTCATTGGTTACGGCTCTCAGGGGCATGCGCATGCGCAGAATTTGCGCGACTCTGGAATCCAGGTGATTGTTGGTCAGCGTCCAGGTTCACCCAATTACGATTTGGCGAAATCACACGGTTTTGATCCGATCTCTGTTTCTGAGCTGGCACAAAAAGCGGATCTGATTCAAATTTTATTGCCGGATGAATTCCAGGCGGATGTGTACGAAAAAGAGATCAAACAACATTTAAAAAAAGGAAAGACCCTGCTCTTTTCTCATGGATTCAATATTCATTTTAAACGAATTATCCCTCCTGCCGATGTGGACGTGCTGATGATTGCGCCCAAAGGGCCTGGACATCTGGTGCGTAGTGAATACGTCAAAGGCGGCGGTGTTCCCTGTCTCATGGCTTTGCATCAGGATGCTTCAGGGGAAGCAAAAAATACTGCTCTGGCCTATGGCAAGGGAATTGGCGGAGCACGTGGAGGTATTTTAGAGACAACATTTAAAGAAGAAACAGAAACAGATTTGTTTGGCGAGCAGGTAGTGCTCTGTGGAGGTCTTTCCGCATTGGTGAAAGCGGGATTTGAGACTTTGACGGAGGCAGGATACTCGCCAGAATTAGCCTATTTTGAATGCGTGCACGAATTAAAGCTCATTGTAGATTTGATCTATCAAGGCGGATTGAGTTATATGCGCTATTCGATCTCAAACACGGCCGAGTACGGAGACTTTTCTCGCGGACCTCGTATTGTGAATGTAGGAACGAAAACGGAGATGAAGAAAATTTTAGCAGAAATTCAAAATGGTTCCTTTGCAAAAGAATTCATCGATGAATGCAAAAGCGGAAAGAAAAATTTCAAACGCATTGAAGAAGAAGAAAAAAAACATCCCGTAGAAGTGGTCGGACGTAGATTACGTAAGATGATGCAATGGATTGATTCTAAAGAAGTATGATGGAGAGGAGGAAGAACTGGGAAAACTTTTGTGAACAAAAGTTTTCCCAGACCCTTTCAAAAAACTTTAACCGCTCACTCGCCGTGCGGGCACGGCGAGTGAGAAAGACTTTAGAATATTCACTACATTCCAAAATTTATTGAAAATGATGCCATTCCATAACTGTTCCCCCAATCAATTTTTTTTTCATTGGACTGGTAATCGCCTTCGGCGATTACCAGTCCAGTTAAAGTTTTTTGAAAGGGTTTGGGAAAACTTTTTTTCAAAAAAGTTTTCCCAAGCTATTTTGAACTTTTCCGCCGCAATGGGTCGCTTCTGCGCTTCTCACCATCGAACCTAGTTTAAGAAAAATCAAGGGCTATAAGCATTTTCAAGCCCTCAGAAATGCAATGAAAAATGAAAACTTCAACCTTAAAAAAGCGGCTTGAATCAGGCTATGGAATTAGCAATTTCAACTAAAAAAAAGATTGCACCCGAAAAAAGAGTAGTACGCTAAAATAAAAAAGGAGCAACAAAATGAGAAGTTTCTATAAATTTATTATTGCGCTAATGACCTTAACTACTCTCCAATACATAGTAAACGCAGGAACTAAAGAAGAATTAGAAGAAGAAATCAGAATAAGCAAAACGATGGAACTCATGAAGGCTAAAATAGAAATAGAAAATCTGCGAAAACAAGAGCAAGCAGATAAGGAGAGAATGGCACGGGACGCTAGAAAGCAGACAAAAGCACTTGCTGCTATGGCTGTAGCAACGAATAATCTAGCTTTGGCAACACTACAAAATAATAATCAAACGCAAAACTATGTGCCAAGGCTAGTTTTGTGTTGTAATGAGAACCACTGCCACGATCAAACTTGCTACAGAGATTATTAATCAGGTGAAGTTTGATTTTTCAATAGTGCAGTTATAGAAGCGAACTGAATAAAGTTTCCACGTATGAAAGAAAAATTAATTATTTTTGATACGACGTTGAGAGATGGGGAGCAGTGTCCTGGGGCGAGTTTGAATACTGCTGAAAAATTAGAAATTGCTTTGCAGCTTGAAAAGTTGGGTGTGGACGTGATTGAAGCGGGTTTTCCTGTTTCCTCTCCGGGAGATCATGAAGCGGTTTCAGCTGTTGCAAAAGCGATTAAGAATGCCACCGTGGCTGGTCTTGCTCGAAGTTTGGAGAAAGATATTGATGCCGCGTATTCTGCTGTGAAAAAAGCGGTGAGTCCGCGTATTCATGTATTTTTGGCGACTTCTAAAATTCATTTACAATACAAATTTAAGAAAGCGGAACCGGAAATTTTAAAACAGGCTGTGGAAGCTGTCAAATATGCACGAAAAAAAGTGCGCGATGTGGAATTTTCTCCGGAGGACGCTTCTCGTACAGACTTACCTTTTTTGGCACAGATCGTAGAAGCGGTGATTCGTGCAGGAGCAACCACGGTTAACATTCCTGATACGGTGGGGTACTCTATCCCGGAAGAATTTGCAAATATCATTGAGTATTTGAAGAGAGAGGTTCCCAACATCAACGAAGCGGTGATTTCTGTCCACTGTCATAACGATTTGGGTTTGGCGGTAGCCAATTCTCTGACTGCAATCAAACATGGGGCCAGACAAGTGGAATGCACGATCAACGGAATCGGTGAACGTGCTGGAAATGCAGCTCTTGAAGAAATTGTCATGGCAATCAAAACACGCAGCGATTTTTTTGAAAAAATGGTCACGCGTATTGATTCAAGGCAGATCATAAAAACTTCCAAATTGGTGAGCCGTTTGACCTCGCTCATGGTTCAGCCCAATAAAGCCATTGTGGGTGCTAACGCATTCGCGCATGAATCCGGTATTCATCAGGATGGCATACTAAAATACCGACAGACTTATGAAATCATGGATCCCGCCTCCATAGGATTGAACGAAAGCAATTTGATTCTTGGAAAACATTCCGGTAAACATGCTTTTAAAAACCGAATGAAAAAGCTGGGTTACGATCTGGATGAAGAGCGTTTAATCAAGGTCTTTCAAGCTTTCAAACTTTTGGCGGATCAGAAGAAAGTGGTTTATGACGAAGATGTGGAATCCCTCGCGGATGAAAATTTGGCCAAAGGAAAAGAACCTTTCAAGCTCGTGTACCTCAATGTGTCGAGTTCGACACCTCCCGGTGTCCCCATGGCTACAGTGCGTTTGGAACATCATGGTAAAACACTTCAGGAAATTTCTACGGGAGACGGGCCTGTGGATGCCCTTTACCGTGCCATTGAACGCTTGTCTGGAGTAAAATTTAAACTCGTAGATTATAAACTCCAGGCTTTGACTGGCGGCGAAGACGCTACAGGAGAAGTGTATGTCAAAATTGAAGTTTTAGGAAAAATGGAATCTTCAGGACGAGCCTCCTCAACAGATATCCTCGTGGCCAGCGCCAAAGCACTTATCAACGCGCTGAACCGTTACTTTTTCCGCCTCCAAATCAAAACTAAATCAAAAAATGTTGATTAATTTCGAAAATCTTCCTAGAACAAGGTGAAGAAAATTGTATAGGAAACTTGTTGAAAGTTGGGGGGAACTTTTTTGGAAAAAAGCTCCCCCAAACCCCTTCAAAAAACTTTGACTTGGAAATTTCCATATTCCCAACAAAGTTACTAATAGTTGTTCCTCAATCAAACTTTGGGGTACTCGCCGTTCACGGCGAGTACCCCAGTTAAAGTTTTTTGAAAGGGTCTGGGAAAACTTTTGTTCACAAAAGTTTTCCCAGCTCATAACCTAATCCAGCGAGTGATCATGTCTAAATTTATTTTTGTGACGGGCGGGGTGGTTTCCAGTTTGGGGAAGGGTATTGCTGCTGCCTCTATTGCTAAACTTTTGGAATCACGCGGGATCAAAGTGACCATGATGAAGTGCGATCCTTACATCAATGTTGATCCCGGTACTATGAATCCATTCCAGCATGGTGAAGTTTACGTCACGAATGATGGAGCAGAGACAGATTTAGATCTGGGACATTATGAACGATTCACAGGTTCAGATTATTCACAATTGAACAACATCACGACCGGAGCGGTCTATCGTTCTGTGATTGAGAAGGAACGCAAAGGCGAATACCTGGGATCCACGGTGCAGGTGATTCCGCATATCACCGATGAAATCAAGTCACGTATCCGAGCCGTGAATCCGCACGGAAAATACGATGTGGTGATCGTTGAAATTGGCGGTACAGTGGGCGATATCGAAAGTCTTCCTTTTTTAGAGGCCATCCGACAACTGCGTCAGGATGTTGGGATGATGAATGCGATCAATATTCATCTCACCCTCATTCCCTATATTAGCAGCGCTGATGAAATCAAGACGAAGCCCACCCAGCACAGTGTACAAAAACTTCGAGAAATTGGCATTCAGCCAGACATTCTCTTGTGCCGCACTCAAAAGGTTCTCGATAAAAACACACGGAAAAAAATCAGTCTCTTTTGCAGTGTGAGTGTAGATGCTGTGATTCAGGCGCTTGACGCATCCACCATTTATGAAGTTCCCCTCTTACTTCAAGAGGAATGGATTGATGAACTGATTGTTCGCATGCTCAATTTAAAATCTACCAGCAAACGTCTCTCAGACTGGGAAAATCGTGTGGTATCCCGCATCAAAAATCCAAAATACGAAGTGACTATCGCCTTCGTTGGTAAATACATAGCACTTCAAGACGCGTACAAATCGGTTTACGAATCCCTCATCCATGCTGGGATCGAAAACGACTGTCGTGTGAACCTTAAAAAAATTGATTCTGAAAAAATCAATGCAGATACGGTTGAAAAACTACTCAAAGACGTTCAAGGCATTCTTGTACCTGGGGGATTTGGAGAGCGCGGTGTGGATGGAAAGATTTATTCCATCCGTTATGCGCGTGAAAATAAAATTCCTTTTTTTGGACTTTGCCTCGGGATGCAGCTAGCGGTGATTGAATTTGCTAAGAATGTGTGCGGGATGAAAAATGCTCATTCCACAGAATTCAACAAAAAAACTAAGTACCCTGTCATATCTCTTTTGGAAGAACAAAAGAACGTAACATACAAGGGAGCTTCCATGCGGCTTGGTTCATATCCTTGCAAAATAAAATCTGGGACCCTTGCACACAAAACTTATGGGACGACTTTGATCTCAGAACGTCATCGCCACCGCTATGAATTCAATAACAAATATCGTAAAGACATGGAAATCCATGGCTTTTTATTTTCTGGAACTTCTCCCAATGATTCGCTCGTAGAAATGATCGAGATCAAAAATCATCCTTGGTTTTTGGCCGTGCAATTCCATCCCGAATTTAAGTCAAAGCCTGATGCAGCGCATCCACTCTTTCGCGATTTCATTAAAGCGGCCATGCAAATGACTCAAAATAGGGCTTCTACTATTATGGACGATGCGGATTGAGAATGTCCTATGCAAGAAAATCTCGATAAATTTTCAGAAGAATGCGGCGTGATGGGGATTTTTGGAGTCCCTCAGGCTGCTTATCTCGCTTATCAAGGACTCTATCAGCTGCAGCATCGTGGTCAAGAAAGCGCTGGTGTTGCGACTGATTTTGAAAGCCAGATATATATCCATAAAAACATGGGGCTTGTCTCTGAAGTCTTCAGCGGATTTGATTTCAAAAAACTTCCAGGGGACATCGCGATTGGTCACAACCGCTATTCAACGACAGGTTCCTCTCTTCTTTCCAATGCGCAGCCTTTGTTCATGGAGAGTCGTTTTGGAATGCTGGCTTTGGCGCATAATGGCAATCTTGTTAATGCTGGGTCTTTGAGAAAAACCCTTCAAAACGAAGGCTCTATTTTCCAAACCTCATCAGATTCCGAAGTGATGGTGCATCTTTTGACAAAATCTAAAGAAAAAGAATTTGTGGAAGCCATGAAACAGGCCCTTTCACAGGTGACTGGTGCTTTTTGTATTACCGCTCTTGTTTCTGGGAAACTCATTGCCGCTCGTGATCCCATGGGCTTTCGTCCGCTCTGTCTTGGAAAACTGCACGAGGGCTGGGCTATCGCTAGCGAGACCTGTGCTTTTGATTTGATAGGCGCAGAATATGTTCGAGAGATTGAGCCCGGGGAGATTTTATTGATTTCTAAAGAGCAAGGCTTAGTTTCTCATCATTTACCAAAAGCCAAAAGACAGGCGCGTTGTATTTTTGAATTCATTTATTTTTCCCGCCCGGACAGCGTGATTTTTGATTCCAACTGCGATAAAGTGCGTCGTGCGATGGGGCGTCAATTGGCTCGAGAGGAAACCATGAAAGGCGGAGACATTGTGATCAGCGTGCCTGACTCTTCAAACACAGCTGCTCTAGGCTACAGCGAAGAATCTGGGATCCGTTTTGAGTTAGGTCTCATCCGCAATCATTACGTGGGACGCACTTTCATCAAGCCAAACCAAGACGCGCGCGCTCTATCTGTGAAACTAAAATACAATCCCGTGAAAGGAGTCTTGAGAGGCAAGCGTATCATACTCGTCGAAGATTCTATCGTGCGGGGTACCACTTTGAAAGAATTAGTCAAATTGATCAAAGCCTGCGGGCCCAAAGAAGTCCATATCCGAGTGGCTTCTCCGCCCATCATTTCGCCCTGCTTTTTTGGCATTGATCTTTCCACCAAAAAAGAAATCATCGCCAGCAATAAAACAATTCAAGAAATTTCCGATTACGTGGGCGCTGATTCCCTGCAATACCTCTCTTTGAAAGGTATGCTCGACGTGGCGCCTGGTCCTTCTGAACATTACTGTGTTGGCTGCTTCACGGAAGAGTATCCGGTTCCTCCTCCAGAAAACTTCACTAAAGGTATGATGGAGTCTAAAGAGAGGGAACTGGGAAAATTTTGACTGGGGCATTCGCCGTAAACAACGGCTAATGTCTCAAAGCTTTGATTGAGAAACAGCCACTGAGTAACAATACATCCCAGAAAAGGAGAAAAGATTTCTTTATCGTTTGTTTCATTCGGGGTAATTTGCCACACTCAATCCATTCGTCCTGACCACCCGCATAATGACTGTTCTTCAATCAATTTTTTTGTCACTCGTCCTTCGACAAGCTCAGAATGAGCTTGTCGAAGGACGAGTGACACAGTTAAAATTTTTTGAAAGGGTCTGGGAAAACTTTTTTTCAAA
>Ga0213870_1000604_pt1 | contig 16669 bp, 15 predicted proteins | sample WICALVC2017_Meta_FD_160119 | JGI IMG/M metagenome (GOLD analysis project Ga0213870, IMG submission 160119) | Freshwater microbial communities from subterranean cave lake in Wind Cave National Park, South Dakota, United States - WICALVC2017 | ecosystem: Environmental > Aquatic > Deep subsurface >... | reverse complement strand
CAAAGCGCATCTGTCGCACCTCCTGTAGGACTGCTGTCCGTGTCATGGTGGCCCTCCTGTGAGGCCCCACCTTAAACCGGACAGATCATGTGCTACATAAACCGGACAGATGATGTGCTATCTACATCGTGCCGTGCCGTGCTTGACAGCGCGCGCGCCGCGCCTGTACGATGACAAAACTGTTCAGACGATCCGACCATACGCCGCATGGATGCCATCACCAAAGAGACCGAGGCGGCCAAGCCGTTCTCGTTCAAGGAGTTCGGCGACGCCCTTGTCGAATTCTTCAGCTCGCTGAAGCTGGCCATTTTCCTAATGATCACCATGGCGATTTTGGCCACGGTGGGGACGGTCATCCAGCAGGGCGAGCGGCCGGACGTCTACATCAAGGAATACGGCGAAAGCGCCTATTGGTGGTTCGTCAAGCTGGGCTTCATCGACATCTATCACTCCTGGTATTTCTCGTCGATCCTCGTGCTCCTCTGCATCAATTCCATGACATGCTTTCACCAGCGATTCCCCGCGATCTGGCGTTCGATCAGGCAGGACAAGGTCAACGTGACGGCCCAGTTTATCCAGAATCTCAAACGATCGGCCACGATTGATCTTGCGGCTGAACGGAGCGCCGTCACCGAGGACATGGCGCTGGCCTTTGCCGAGCGTGGCTACCGTGTGCTGGTGAATAAGGACGACGCCGAGACAACGATTTATGCGACGAAGGGGATCATGGGGCGGGTAGCGGCGCACGTGGCGCACCTGAGCGTGACGGTCATCGTGATCGGGGGTATTCTCGGCAACGTCATCGGATTTCGTGATTTCGGCGTCTGCCTGGAGGGAGAGACGTATCACATCCCGCAGGGCAACTTCGATCTCCACGTGGACAAGTTCTGGATCGATTACTATGACAACGGCGCGGTCAAGTCCTACAACAGCACGCTGACGGTGATCGAGAACGGCGAGAACAAGCTGACCAAAACGATCACCGTGAACGATCCGCTGGTGTACAAGGGCATCTGGTTCTACCAGTCCAGCTACGGCGATTCGTGGGACCGCGTCGAAAAGGCGCGGGTGGTGGTGCGGGAAAAGGCCACGGATAAGGTGGTCGGCGAGGCCATCCTGGACTGGAAGAAGGACGCCGTCTTCAAGGACCTCGGATTGACCCTCCAGTTAACCGACTTCGTGGCCGACTTCGGGTTTGACGCCAAGGACCGTCGCGTCTACTCGAAGACGGTCGAGCACGACAATCCCGCCATCAAGCTGGCCATCACGGAGCGGGATCACACGCTCACGGCGCCCTGGGTGTTCTACAATTATCCGGACCTGTTCGACATTCAGGGCTCCCAGTACAAGTTCGAGCTGACCGGCTATCTCGCGAAAAAATTCACCGGTTTGCAGATCGCCAAGGATCCGGGCGTGCTCATCGTCTGGGTCGGGTCCACACTGCTCGTCGTGGGCGTGACGCTCTCGGCGGTTATCTATCACCGCCGGGTATGGGCGAAGGTGGCGCCCGGGCCGCAGGGGCAGGGGGTGGTCGTCTACGTCGGCGGCACGGCCTACAAGGGGCAGATTGATTTCGACCGTGAGTTCGACCGGTTCACCGCGCGCCTGAAAACGCAGGAGAGTCGCACTACGGCATAGTGATCTTGGTGGAGGAAAGCGATGTTTCGATCCCTGTTTCTTTTTGATGTGACCTTCTGGCTCTATCTGGCGGCCGTCGTGCTGTACTTCAGCTATCTCGCTGCGTCACGGACGGTCTTGCAACCGGCGGTGGCGGGGCATACGGACGAACCGACGGTCAAAGAGGGAAGCTGGGCCGACACGCTGGGGCTCCTTGCGACATGGGTGACGTTCTTCGGTGTGCTCGTGAACGGCCTGGCGCTCGGCGCCCGCGCCTATGAACGGATGCAAATCTCCGGCACGTTCGCGCCCTGGTCCAATCAGTTCGAGGCGATGGCCTACGTCTCGTTTGCGACGGTCGCCGGCTATCTGGTGCTCGAACTGAAGTACGGCATCAAGGCCGTCGGGGCCTTCGTCGTATCCATCGGGTTCATCGCGATGGGGGCGGCGTCGTTGTTGCCGTACCGCTATCAGACCGCCGAGCCGCTCGTGCCGGCGTTGAACAGCTACTGGATCTACATCCATGTCTCGATCACGCTCACCAGCTATGCGGCCTTTGCGATGGCCGGCGGGTTGGGGGTGATGTATCTGCTGAAAGAGCGGGCGGAGCGGCGCGGCCTGGCGGCCACGTCGGTCTACGCCACCTTCCCGAGCCTCGAAAAGATCGACGAGTTAGGCTACAAGGCGGTCATGGTCGGGTTCCCGCTCTTGGCGTTCGGCACGATCCTGGGCGCGATGTGGGCGAACTATGCTTGGGGCGGGTACTGGTCGTGGGACCCGAAGGAGACCTGGGCGCTGATCGTGTGGCTGATCTACGGGGCCTATATCCATGCCCGAATGAATCGCGGTTGGGAGGGTCATCGCGCGGCGATCTACCAGATTTTCGGCTTACTGATGGTGGTGTTCTGTTTCTGGGGCGTGAACTTTTTACTCTCCGGATTGCACGCGTACGCTTAGCAGCAGGCATTCTATGACTGAAGAATCCATGACGAACTCCGCTCTGCAGGTGAAGCGGTCCGGGGCTCGCCGGCTGGTGGTCACCCTGGTCGCGGTGGCGATTCTGGCGCTGGCGTTCGGCGTGGTCTGGTTGCAGAGCGCCAAGTACGAGCCGCTGACGGTCGGCATGGCGGCGCCAGATTTCACGCTTCCGGATATGGCCGGCAAGAATCAGCGACTGTCCGACTATCGCGGCAAGGTCGTGTTCCTGAATTTCTGGGCGACCTGGTGCAAGCCTTGCAAGGAAGAAATGCCCTCGATGCAGGCGCTCTGGGACACCCTCAAGAAGGAAGAGTTCGCCATGCTGGCGATCAGCATGGACCGGGTCACGACCAAGAACGACATCCCGCCGTTCGTCGAGACCATGAAGCTCACCTTCCCGATCCTGACGGACTCCTGGGGCCAGACCGACAGTCGGTATAAGCTGATGGGCGTACCGGAGACCTATATTATTGACCAAAACGGCGTCCTGCGCGAGAAGGTCATCGGTCCCCGCGACTGGAGCAGGCCGGAAAGCGTGGAGACCATTGTCCAGTTGCTGCAGCAGCAGCCGAAGTCCGCCCGGGCCGACTAAAAAAGAGAGTTTGGTGCTTCGACAGGTTCAGCACGAATGGTTATCGGATGACGCTGCATCTGTTTTTCCGGTCACCCTGAGCTTGTCGAAGGGCCTCCACGGCGTTTCTTGCCTCATTGTGGGTTTCATCCTGATGACGCTCGTGTCCTGTGACCGCGCGTCCGAGCCCGACCCGACCGGCTTCGGCAACATGCAGCCACTCCCTGTCCTTGCGGAGGCGCCCCGCGTCGGCTACCTGGCCCCCGATTTCGTCCTGACCACGCTCGATGGGCGGGAGGCGCGGTTGTCCGACTATCGCGGCCACGTCGTCTTTCTCAACTTCTGGGCGACGTGGTGCGGGCCGTGCAAGGTGGAGATGCCCGCGATGGAGCGGCTCTATCGTGAGTATCGCCGCCAGGGGTTCGCGATCCTCGCGGTCTCCTCCGACCCCGAAGGGGCCGCGGTGACCAGGCCGTTCCGGGAGTCACTGGGGTTGAGCTTCACGATCGCGCACGACCCGGAGATGGTTGTGGGTCGGATGTACGGTGTGCGGACACTGCCGATCACTTTCCTGGTCAACCGCGACGGTGTGATCACGCATCAGATCTTCGGGGCGCGCGACTGGCAGGAGCCCGAGGCCAGAGCGGGCATTCAGAGGCTCTTGAGAATACGCTGAGCGATGTTTGCCCAAGGCCCCGACGTATCGCTCTTCATCGCCTTTGCCGCTGGGCTGCTGTCCTTCGTATCGCCCTGCGTCCTGCCGCTGGTGCCGTCCTACATCACCTACATCACAGGCCTGACGCTGGAGGAACTGACCAGCGAGACGGAGCGGGCGCGGGTGCGCGGCGTCATCGTTGCGAACTCGCTGCTCTTCATCGCGGGCTTCTCCTTCGTCTTTGTGGCCTTCGGGGCGTCGGCCAGCCTGGTCGGGCAACTGCTGAGCACCTACCAGGATGTCATCCGCAAGCTGGGCGGGGCGCTGATCGTGCTGTTCGGCCTCTACGTGATGGGCGTGCTGAAGATCACGTTCCTGATGAAGGAGATGCGGGTGCACCTCAAGAGCCGTCCGGCCGGCTACGTCGGCTCGGTCCTCGTCGGCGTGGCTTTTGCCGCGGGATGGACGCCGTGTATCGGGCCGATCTTGGGGACGATCCTGGTCTACGCCAGCGCCAGCGATTCCATGCTGACCGGGGTCAAACTCCTCGCCAGCTATTCGCTGGGCATCGGCCTCCCACTGTTCATCACGGCGCTCGCCGTCGATTCCTTCCTCAATTACTTCAAGAAGATACGTGCATATATGTACGCCATCTCCGTCGCCAGCGGCATCTTTCTCGTGCTGGTCGGCGTGATGATCTATACCAATTCCCTGACTATGCTCACCAGCGAGCTCGAACGACATGGCATCGGCTGGTACATCGGGCAGTAATTAGCCTCTCGCTTGTCATTGCGAGGAGCGCAGCGACGAAGCAATCTCAGTGATGGCCGCGGCTTCGCCTCGCCATGACCCTTATCGGGTCAGATTGCCGCGCTTCGCTCGCAAGGACGGAAAGAGAATCATGGATGACGTCATCGTCGTAGGCATGGGGCCGGCCGGCGCCATCGTTGCGACTGACTTGGCGCGCGCCGGCTGTTCCGTCCTCGGGCTGGAAGGACAAGCACATCCCCGCTACAAGGTCTGCGGGGGCGCGCTGTCGGCCCGCATTGACCGGCTTTTAGAGCCGGGCTATCACGCCGTCGTCGAAGGCACCATCCACACCGTCCGCTTCCAGTTCGCCGGCACAGACGCCTTCGAGATCACCGCTCACGATCCAATCGCGTATATGGTTATGCGGGACCGTTTCGACGCCTACCTCGCTCAGAAAGCACAAGAGGCCGGGGTCGTGATCCGTGAGAACGAGCAGGTGGCGATGCTGCGTGAGCATGCGGATCACGTGGAGGTGGAGACCAGCGAGGGACGGTATCGCGCAAAGGTCGTGGTGGGCGCCGACGGCGCCAACAGCCTCGTCGCACGGACGCTGTTTCCCGAACGGCGGGGGCGCGTGGTGGGTGCGCTGGAAGGAGAGGTGCTGCTGCATGGGGCGACGTCCGGTCTGGACACTGGGGCCATCGTGCTCGATCTTGGGGTGGTGGCGGGCGGCTATGGCTGGGTGTTCCCGAAAGAGGGACGGCTCTCGATCGGCATTGGCGGATTTCAGGGGCGGCACCGGAATCCGAGAGCGGCCTATCAAGGATTTGTGAAGACGGAGCCTACGCTCGACGGGCTGGCGGTCCCGGACGGCCTCGGCCATCCGATTCCGCTCTACGCCGGCAAGGAGACGGAGCGGCTTCCGTTGACGACCTCACGGTCGCTGCTGGTGGGCGACGCGGCCCACCTGGTGGATCCGATGCTGGGGGAAGGGATTTACTATGCGATCATAAGCGGGCACATGGCGGCGGCGTGCATGATGGAGCGTCTGCGAGGCCTGACGCCGGACCTCCGGGCCTACGACGCGCGTGTGGCCGGCGAACTCTATCCCGAGTTTTGCGCGGCGGCCCGTCTGGCGTGGGCGGTGTATACATTTCCAGAGTTGGCCCACGGAGCGCTGCGCCGCAGGCCGAACAGCATGCATCTCTATGCCGATGTCCTGAAAGGGCACAGGACCTACCAAGGCTTGCTGGCTGCAATGGGGGACAGGCTGCAGGGTTTTATCACCCGCGCGGTCCGAGGCAACGCCGCGCAAATATTCAGCAGTTGACGTTCAGGCCGCAGGTGATGATGGAGGGATCGCTGCCGGTTGCGTCGGGCAGGGGAAGGTCGGCCGGTTTCCCGGTCAACGAACGTGTTTTCGATGCGGTCGGCAGGGGCGCAGGGATTGCGGATTCCGTGAAGGGTTTCCCGTTGAGGGAAGCCAGGAGCGTCTGCCCCTCCTTGCTGATATTGGATTGGGGATAGCGGGTCAGCAGCACGGTGAGGTGCTCCACGGCCCGCTCGGGGGCGCCGATGTCCTTGTACGTCTTGGCCAGATAGTACAGCGCGTCAGCCGAAATATCCGAGTCGGGATAGAGGGTGATGACCCGCTCGAACCGGTGCAGGGCCGCCAGGTAGGCCGTCTGGCGATAGTAATGCCGGCCCACGTACAGTTCATGCTCGGCGGTGCGCGCGCGGCTTTCCTTGATCTTCGTCTTGGCGTCCAGTTCGTAGGCATTGCCGGGGTAGTCTTTCAGTAGTTTCTCCATAGCCTCGATGGTCATGCGGACGTGCTCCGGATCGCGGTCATGGGTCGTGACCTGCGTGAAGTGGCTCAGGCCCAACCGGTACTGGGCATAGGGCGCGAGCATGTGCGAGCGGTGGAGATCGAGGAAGTGTTGGTACTCGACGGCGGCCTCGGCGTAGTCTTCCTTCTCGAAGAAGGCTTCGGCACGCTTCATGATGACGTGCGGATCGTAGTTGCGCTCGACGGGATCACTCTTGAGGACCTGCTCGTCGGCATTGACCACGGGCTGCTTCGCGGTCGATGCGTCCTTGGGTTGGGCCACGCTCGAACACCCCACGAGAAGGCCCACGAGGAGGAGCGCCAGAAACTTGTAGGGGCTTATCCGCATAAGCGCGGCATTCTACCCCATATGACAATCACGATTCAAGGAAAATTGACACGCCTGTCTGTCGCTTCCTATAATCTGACGCTATGAAGCCACGGACGACGCCATGAGTCCACGATCGCGTATGATCGGCACGGGCGGCTACGTCCCGGCCCGTCTCGTCACTAATGACGAGTTGGCCGGCCTGACCGGCGTGGCGCCGGCCACGATCTTCCATCTGACCGGCATCCGGGAACGTCGGTGGGCGGCACCGGACGAGGCCACGTCTGATCTGGCCCTTCACGCCGCGCAGGCCGCACTGGAGGTGGCGGGTACGCCGGCCGCGTCGCTCGATGCGATCATTCTCTCCACCACGTCGCCGGATACCCCCATGCCCTCGGCGGCCTGCCACGTGCAGCGCATGCTGGGCGCCAAGCGGGCGTTCGCCTTCGACCTGGCCGCGTCCTGTTCGGGATTCCTCTATGCGCTGTCGGTTGGGGATCTGATGATCCGGATGGGTCAGGCCAGCCGGGTACTGGTGGCTGCGGCGGAGACCAAGTCGCGCTATCTGAATTTCAAGGACGGCAACACCGCGATTCTCTTCGGCGATGGAGCGGGTGCCGCCATCCTGGCTGCGGGCGATGAGCGTCACGGGGTCCTATCAGTCAATCTGCACGCGGATGGCTCGCGCGCGGATCTGATTACCATTCCAGCGGGCGGATCGCGTCTTCCCGCATCTGAAAAGACGATGGCCGAGGGGCTACATGCGATTCACATGCGCGGCCCCAGTCTGTTCCGGGTCGCGGTGCGCCGGCTCGAAACGGCCGTGACCGACCGGCTCAAGGAGCACGGGTTGGCGGTCCGGGACATCCATTGTTTCATCTTTCATCAGGCCAACGGGCGGTTGTTGGGCAAGGTAACGGCGCGCCTAGGCATTCCTGCGGACAAGACCTTCAGCGTGATTGAGCGGTATGGCAATACGTCGTCCTCGGCGCTCCCGCTCGCGCTGGATACGGCGGTGTGCGCAGGCAAGGTCAAGTCAGGCGATCTCGTCTGCTTGGCGACGATCGGCGGCGGTCTCACCTGGGGCACGGCATTACTTCGATGGTAGGGGTAAAGGGACCTGGTTACTTTTCCGAAAGTTGCCTGTCCCCGTTTTCGCTCTGCACACTCGCCGCCAGCATCGCGGCTTCGATCCTGCTCTAGCGTGGTGGAAAGTATGGGCCGCGCCGGCGTCGTTTCGGCTGGAAAGCGTCGGGTCTCTCCCTTGACAGTGCCGGTGGCAATGGATAGAATGACACTCGAGAATTCTCCGCAAGCGGCCGACAAACCGTGGAGGTGCCCGATCCAGCCGGGGAGGAAACCGAATGTTCGAACGATTCACCGACAAGGGCCGAAAAATCATCGTCTTGGCGCGCGAGGAAGCCGAGCGGCACCAAAATGATTACCTCGGCACCGAGCATCTCGTCTTGGCCATCTTGCGCGAGCGAGACGGCGTCGCCTTAATGATCCTGAAAAAGATGGGGCTCTCCTCCGAGCAGATTCGCCTTGAAATCGAGCGGAACCTTCCGGGCGGCGGGACGACGATGACCTTCGGGGAGATTCCCTTCAGCCCGCGGGTGAAGAAAGTCATTGAATATGCGGTTGAAGAGGCCCGCCTGCTGGGCCATAATCATATCGGCGGAGAGCATCTGTTGCTCGGCCTTCTGCGGGAAGAGGAGGGCATCGGCGGAAAAATTCTCCGGAGCCTGGGCGGCAATCTTCTGACCGCTCGCCAATTGACGGTGTCGTTTCTGCGCAAGAGTTCCCCGCGGGAGCGCGATCGCAAGAGTAACACGCCAGCCCTGGATGAATTCGGGCGCGACCTGACCCACTTAGCGCAGGAAGGCTCGCTGGATCCGGTCATCGGCCGCCAGGACGAGATCGAGCGGGTGCTGCAGATACTCAGCCGACGGACCAAGAACAATCCGGTGCTGATCGGGGAAGCCGGCGTCGGCAAGACGGCGATCGTTGAAGGGCTTGCCCAGCGCATCGTGGGCTCGGAGGTGCCCGATAATCTGCTCAACCGGCGCGTCATCGCGCTGGACCTGGGGTCGCTGGTGGCCGGCACCAAGTATCGCGGCCAGTTCGAAGAGCGTCTCAAGGTGGTCATGAAGGAGATCGTCCAAGCGGGCAACGTCATCATCTTCATTGATGAGCTGCATACACTGGTGGGAGCCGGCGCGGCGGAGGGGTCCATCGACGCCTCCAACATGCTCAAGCCCGCGCTCTCGAGGGGCGAGATACAGTGCATTGGCGCGACCACCCTGGATGAGTACCGCAAGCACATTGAAAAGGACGGGGCGCTGAAACGGCGCTTCCAGCCCATCCATGTGCAGCAGCCCAGCATGGAGGAGACCATTCGCATTATTCAGGGGCTGCGCGATCGGTACGAGAGCCACCACGGCATCGAAATTACGGAGGATGCCATCGCCGAGGCCGTCAAGCTGGCGGACCGGTACATCACGGATCGGTTCTTTCCCGACAAGGCCATTGACGTGATTGATGAGACGGGGTCGCGCGCCAAGCTGCAGGCCTATGCCTTGCCCGGCGATCTGCGCGCCATGGAGCAGGAGCTCAAGAAGGTCGCTCGTGAGAAGGAGTTGACGATCGCCCTCCAGCATTTTGAGGAAGCCGTGAAGTTCCGCGAGGAAGAAGAACGTCTGCGCAATCTGCTGGACGATTCCAAACGGGAATGGAAAAAGAACCAGGAGAAGAGCCGGCCCGTGATCACGAAGGATGACGTCTCGTACGTGGTCTCCAAGATGACCGGCATCCCCCTATTCAAGCTCGAAGAAGAAGAGTCTCAGAAGCTGTTACGCATGGAAGAGGCGTTACACAAGCGTGTGATCGGTCAAGATGAAGCGGTCTCTGCGGTGGCGCGCTCCATCCGGCGCTCGCGGGCCGGGCTGAAAGAGTCCAAGAAGCCGATCGGGTCCTTTATCTTTCTGGGGCCGACGGGCGTTGGAAAGACGGAACTGGCGCGGGCGCTCGCGGGGTTCCTGTTCAACACCGAGGATGCGCTCATTCGGATCGACATGTCCGAATACCAGGAAAAATTCAGCAGTTCACGGCTATTCGGGGCACCGCCTGGGTACGTCGGCTACGAAGAAGGGGGGCAGCTCACCGAAAAGGTGCGCCGCCGGCCCTATTCCGTGGTGCTGTTTGATGAGATCGAGAAGGCCCATCCGGATCTCTTCAATGTGCTGCTCCAGGTCTTGGATGATGGCGTCTTGACGGACAGCCTGGGACGGAAGGTGGATTTTAAGAACACGGTCATCATTATGACCTCCAACATCGGGACCCGCTTCATCAAGGGGGCCTCGCTCGGGTTTCAGCGCGATACCAAGGATGAACTCAATCTGCGCCAGAAGGACAGTATCCTGGGCGAGCTCAAGCACATGTTCAGTCCGGAGTTCCTCAACCGCCTTGACGAAGTGGTGGTGTTTCACCCGCTGGACAAGACGCATCTGGTCATGATCGTGGATAATCTGCTCGTTGAATTCAATCAACGCCTGGCGGAGCGTGGAATCGAGATCGAGGTCTCGGAAGAGGTCAAGGCCTGGCTCATTCAGGAAGGGTACCAGCCTATCTATGGCGCCCGCCCGATGCGGCGTTGCATCCAGAAGAATATCGGCGATCCGCTCTCGGAAGACTTGATTAGGGGGCGGTTCAAGGAATCTCACAAGGTCAAGGTGGTCCTCAAAGACGGGGCGCCGGCGTTTGTCGAAGAAGAGGCGCTGGCCGGCGTCTGATCCCACGACCGTCTCTCACCCACGTCTTCCGCTGATTCTCGGAATTGAAACGTCCTGCGATGAGACTGCGGCCGCGGTGGCCGGGTCCGATGCCGTCGTGCTGGCGGAGGTGGTACGGTCGCAGGTCGAGACCCATGCCCGCTTCGGCGGTGTCGTGCCTGAGCTGGCCGGCCGTCGCCATATCGAGTCTATTGATCTGGTAGTGAGGGAGACGCTCGCGCGCGCGGGGATTGGCACGCAGGATCTCGGCGCGGTCGCGGTGACCGGCGGGCCCGGCCTGATCGGCGCGCTGCTGGTCGGCGTGGCGTACAGCAAGGCACTGGCGTATTCCCTGGGCATTCCGCTGATTCCCGTCAACCACCTGGAAGGTCACCTGAGCGCATCGTGGCTCGGCGTCACCCGTGTGTCCCCCCCGTTTGTCGCGCTGATCGCATCGGGCGGGCACACGAACCTGTATCACGTGAAGGCGTGGGGCGAGTCGGTGCTGATGGGACGGACCCTGGATGATGCGGCGGGGGAGGCGTTTGACAAGGCCGCCAGGATGCTGGGCTTGGACTATCCAGGCGGTCCCGTCATTGACCGGCTGGCGCGGGAGGGCGATCCCGGTCACGCTCCCTTCCCCCGCCCGTATCCCACCTGCGACGACCTCAATTTCAGTTTCAGCGGGATCAAGACCGCCCTGCTGTATTACCTGCGTGACCGCGAAGCCGCGGGGCGGTCCTGGCACGTGCCGGACGTCGCGGCGGGATTTCAGCAGGCCATGGTGGAGGTCCTTGTGGGGAAGACCCTTGCCGCGGCCCGTTTGGCGGGTACGCGCAATGTGGTGGTCACCGGAGGCGTGGCCGCCAACTCGCAACTCCGCGCCCTCTTCGACGCGCGCGGGAGAGCAGCGGGCGTCGCGGTCCACATCCCACCGTTTCGCTACTGCACGGACAACGCGGCCATGATCGCGGTTGCCGGCGCTCGGCTCTTTCAGAGTGGACGCGCTGCCACGCTGGCATTCGAGCCCCGGGCGGATTGGGCCATCGGCGACTGAGGCCGGCCATGTCCTCTCCGCACGGCAATCTGACAGGCCTCAAGCCCAACCAGCTTCGACGGTTGGAGTACGTGTACCGACGGCGGGTGCCGGAGGATGCGATTATCTCCTGGGAACTCGCCCGCTTCTGCACCGGTCTGTCGCATGAGATCGGCCGGCAGATCGGGGTGCTGATCAACCGGCGCGGGGTTGTTGTGGATGTGATCGTCGGCAATGACCGCGAGGTTGTGCTGCCGGACCTGTCGGGATATCGCCTGGGGCGGCGCTCGCTGCGTGGGATCCGGCTGGTCCACACGCACCTTCGCGACGAGCCGCTGAGCCAGGACGACCTGACCGATCTGGCGCTCCTGCGGCTCGACCTGATGGCGGCTGTCGGTGTCAACGACGACGGCCAGCCGGGGCGCCTGTACGCTGCGAATATTCTCCCTCCGAATCACGCCGGCAAGCCGTATGCAGTCTGGACGCCTGTCGCGTTGCAGGAGTGCGACGTGCGCCTCGGAGAATTCCTGCGCGCGCTCGACGAGGAATTGAGCCAGACCAGGCCCGCGCACGTGGTGCGTGACGACCAGGAGCAGGCCATTCTAGTCAGTGTCTCACGGGAGAGCCTCGCCGATCAGGAGGAGTCGCTGGTGGAGTTGGCGGAACTGTCGCGGTCAGCCGGCCTGGCGGTGCTGGACCGGGTCGTCCAGCGGCCGCAGGCGATTCATGCCAAATATCGGCTTGGCAGCGGCAAGCTCAAAGAAGTGGTCATCAAGGCGTTGCAGCATGGGGTGGACTTTCTGGTGTTCGATCAAGACCTCACGCCGGCCCAGGCCACGGCGATTGCGGAAGTCACGGAGCTTAAGGTCATTGACCGGACCCAATTGATTCTCGATATTTTCAGCCGGCGGGCACATAGCCGGGAGGGAAAGATCCAGGTCGAGCTGGCCCAGTTGCGCTATCTCCTGCCGCGTCTGACCGGGAAGGGGACGGCGATGTCCCGGCTGGCGGGCGGCATCGGGGGGCGCGGCCCGGGCGAAACGAAGCTGGAGGTGGATCGCCGACGGGTACGGGATCGGATCACGCATCTCGAAAAACAGATCGAGGCGTTGGCCCGGAACCGCGCCCAGCAGCGGGCGCGTCGGCTGCGGCGGGACGTCCCGATCATCTCGATCGTCGGCTACACGAACGCCGGCAAATCCACCTTGCTGAACGTCCTGACCTGCAGTCGGGTCACGGCGCATGACCGCCTCTTCGATACCCTGGATACGGCCAGCCGACGCTTGCGGTTTCCGGCGGAGCGGGAAGCGATTGTGACTGACACGGTCGGGTTCCTCCGGAATCTCCCCGAAGAACTGATGGGCGCGTTTCGCGCCACGCTCGAGGAACTGCACGATGCCGACTTGCTGTTGCATGTCGCCGACATCAGCAGCCCGACCCTGGAACGGCAGGTGGTGGTCGTGGAGGGGATCTTGCGGGAACTGGGCCTCGATCGAGTCCCCCGCGTGCTGGCCTTGAACAAGGCCGATCGGGTTGATCCGGCCCAGGCGGCCATCCTCAGCGCGCGGTTGGGAGGGGCGGCAGTCTCCGCCATGCAGCCGGAGACGCTGATGCCCCTGCTGGAGGCGGTCGAAAAACGGCTCTGGAGTTTGACCAAGACCGGCCTTCCCTGCTAACATGCCCCATTCTTTCCACTGGTCATGGGTCCCTCCGTGGAGATGGCCGTACGGCTCCTACAGTTGCTGGATGAGGAAATCCCGAACCCGACGGTGGCTCTCCATTCGACGACCGCGCTCCAGTTGCTGGTGGCCACGATCCTGTCGGCCCAGTGCACGGATGAGCGGGTGAACCAGGTGACCCAAGGGTTATTTGCCAGGTACCGGACGGCTCAGGACTATGCGAATGCCGATCCGGCTGTTCTGGAGAAAGAGATCCGCTCGACGGGGTTCTATAAGGCGAAAGCCAGGCATCTCGTTCGCTGCGGGCAGGTCTTGGTCAGCCGGTTTGAGGGACAGGTGCCACGGACGATGGAGGAGTTGATCACGCTTCCTGGTGTGGGCCGCAAGACGGCCAACGTCATCCTCGGTCAGTGCTTCGGGGCGCCCGCTGTGGTCGTCGACACGCACGTGAAGCGCGTGGCGCAACGGCTGGGGCTGGCGGATACGGATGACCCGGAGAAGATCGAGCGAGCGCTGCAACTGGCGCTGCCCAAGGCCTTTTGGACGAGAGGGTCGCACCAACTGCTGTTGCACGGGCGACATGTCTGCCGGGCGCGCGCGCCCCAATGCCAGGCATGCCGGTTGTACGCACTGTGTCCATGGGAAGGGAAGCGCCCCGCATGATCCGCAGCATGACCGGGTACGGCCGGGCCGAAGGCCGTCATAAACGCACGCCGATCACGGTAGAGATCAGATCCGTGAACCACCGCCACAGCGAGGTCGTGGCGAAAGTGCCCCGCGCGTTGCAGGCCCACGAGGATCGGATCCGCAATCTGGTCCAGTCCCGCGTGGCCCGCGGGCGGGTGGACGTGGCGGTGAACTTCAGCGGCGAGCGGGATCCCGGGCGGGGGCTGGTGCTGGACCGGGCGCTGGCGCGCCGGTACCTCGCGCTGCTCAAAGAACTGCAGCGGGATCTCGGGCTCAAGGGGACTCCGGACGTGGCCTTGCTGGCCGGTTTTCGGGATATCATCAAGCCTGCCGAACCGGCGGCTGACGATCCGGGCGCGGCGCGCGCGGCTGAAAAAGTGGTGGCGCAGGCGTTGAAGGCGCTGGATCGCATGCGCCGGCATGAGGGCCGCACGCTGGAGCGGGATCTGTTGGCCCGGCTGAAGGAGATTGTCGGACGCTTACAGGTGGTCCGTCTCCGATTGCCTGGCATCGTGCAGGAGCGGCAGGCGCGGTTGCAGGAGCGGGTCAATCGGTTACTGGCAGGCGCGCGATTGCCGGTAAGCGCGGGCGGAGGCAAAGACGGGCTGGACCAGAGCCGGGTCGCGCAGGAAGTCGCGCTGCTGGTCGATCGGAGCGACGTGAGCGAGGAGCTGACCCGGCTGGGCAGCCATCTGGACCAGTTTAGGAATTTCCTTCGCAAGGCTGAGCCGGTGGGACGCAGCCTGGATTTCCTGTTGCAGGAGATGAACAGGGAGGTCAATACCATCGGCTCCAAAGTTGGTGACACGACGGTGACGCAAGAGATTGTGTGGCTGAAGGCGGAATTCGAGAAGCTCCGCGAGCAGGTGCAAAATGTTGAGTAGCGCGATGCCGGGCGTACGTCGCCGGGGGATCCTCTTTGTGGTGTCCGCGCCTTCCGGGGCCGGCAAGACGTCGCTGTGCCAGGAACTCGTCACCCGGTTGCCGGATGTGCGATACTCGGTCTCGTGTACCACGCGCAGGCCTCGCCCTGGCGAAGTGGAATCCTGCCACTATCATTTTGTGGATGAGGCGACGTTCCGTAGCATGATCACGGAGGGCGCCTTTCTCGAGTGGGCCGAGGTCTATGGGAATCTCTACGGGACCCCGCGGGCGCCCATCCAGGAATGGATCGCGCAGGGGAGCGATGTCCTGCTCGACATCGACCAGCAGGGCGCGAGGCAAATACGGCGGCATGAACCGGAGGCGCTCTCGATCTACATCCTGCCGCCGTCCCTGGATGTGCTCCGTCGTCGTCTGGAGGATCGGAAAGGGGATGCCCCTGAGGAGATCACCAGGAGACTGAAAAAGGCAAAAGATGAAGTCACACACTATCATGAATATAGGTATGTTATCATCAACGATGACTTGAAGTATTCAGTTCGTCAGCTCGAAGCCATCGTACTGGCCGAGCGCACGAGGACGTCCGGGCTGGACCTGTCTGTCCTAGAAGGGAATTTGCTGGGGAATGAGGGGGGAAATTGATGGACGCATTGTCGTTGTTGCCGGACTATCAGAAGGGATCCGTTGAGTCGCGAAGTCGGCTGGTGATCATTACGGCCCAGAGAGCCCGGCAGTTGATGCAGGGCGCCAGTCCTGCGCTGCAGACCAAACACACCAAGCCCACGACGATTGCGCTGGAGGAAATGCTGAAAGGGAAAATTCATTTTCTCGTCGGCAAGGAGGCGCAAAAGGCTATGAAGGACGCCCGCAAGCAGCGCGAGCGCGAGCTTGAAAAGCTGACCATGGCCAAGGTCGCGGGCGCGGACGTTGCCGAGATCAAAAACGATGTGAGCGTCGTCGTGGGCGACGCCCAACCGGCGGAGGCGAGTGAAGACGATTGATCGCGTCTCCCGCGCGCCGGGCGGGCGCTTTCGGGAGAAGACGATCGTGCTGGGCGTGACGGGGAGCATCGCCGCGTACAAGGCGGTGTCGCTCGCGCGTCGTCTGATGGCTGAAGGAGCGGTCGTGCAGGTCGTCATGACGCACACCGCGCAACGGTTCATCGTGCCGCTGACCTTTGAGGCGCTCACGGGCAGACCGGTCGTGACGGATCTGTTTGCATCGTCCAATGCCCCTTCCACTAAGGATGTTATGCCGCACCTTGCGCTGGCAGAATCGGCCGATCTGCTCGTGATCGCGCCCGCGTCGGCCCATTGCGTGGCAAAGCTGGCGCATGGTCTTGCCGATGACGTGCTCTCCACGCTGGCCGTGGCGGCGGAGTGCCCGGTGGTAGTGGCGCCGGCCATGGACGGCGGCATGTGGACCCACCCGGCGGTGCGCGACAACGTCGTGACGCTCAGGCAGCGCGGCGTCACGGTGTTGGAGCCGGAGGTGGGGGTGCTGGCTTCCGGACGAACCGGCAAGGGGCGCCTTCCTGAAGAGGACGCGATTCTGTCGACGATTGCGGGCGCGCTGCATCCCGTCAAGGACTTTCACGGCCGGCTGGTGCTCATCACGGCCGGGCCTACGCAGGAAGCGCTCGATCCGGTCCGGTTCATCTCGAACCGCTCATCCGGAAAGATGGGCTGGGCGCTCGCCGAGGCCGCGCGCGATCGCGGCGCCGAGGTGGTCCTAATTGCGGGCCCCACCGCCCTGCCGCCGGTTCCCAACGTGATGGTGGCGCCGGTCGTGACTGCCGAGGACATGCAGAAGGAAGTCATCACCCGGTTTGTGGATGCCGATGTGCTGATCATGGCGGCGGCGGTCTCCGATTTCAGGCCCCCCCACC
>Ga0213870_1000603_pt1 | contig 16710 bp, 14 predicted proteins | sample WICALVC2017_Meta_FD_160119 | JGI IMG/M metagenome (GOLD analysis project Ga0213870, IMG submission 160119) | Freshwater microbial communities from subterranean cave lake in Wind Cave National Park, South Dakota, United States - WICALVC2017 | ecosystem: Environmental > Aquatic > Deep subsurface >... | reverse complement strand
TACGTTGACCAAGACGGAATTTACAAAGCGCATGGATATATCAACTAACCAGATAGCGCAAATTGTGGAAAAGTTACAAAAGAATGAGAAAAAATCATAACGCGTACTAACTTAGGACAACTCAGGACAGTAGTACTTTACTTATGTAATTATTTAATATATACTTCTTTTCTCTTATGTCAAACAAAATTAAAAAATACATAGTAATCGATCCGAATATTCTAGGAGGGACACCTGTAATTGTAGGGACAAGAATTCCAATTGAGCGGGTTTCTAGTCTTGTTCGTCAAGGCTATACAACAAGCGCTTTAAAAGAGGAATACCCCCATGTGGATGCGGAAAAGATTCAATATATCATTTCTTATTTAACGGAAGAGGGACTTCATGTCTTCAAGAAAACATACAAGATATAAACTTCTTCTAGATGAAGGGTTACCTCCAAAAGAAAATTTTCCCGCGCTAAATAATCTTCATAGTGTAAAACATATAAAACACGATTTAAAACAAGGAGGAGCGAAAGACCCGGCAATTTATAAAATCGCTGAAGAAGACAACTATTTAGTTGTTGTTTTTAACACAAAGGATTTTAAACCCATGGTTGAAGACAACAAGCCTACAGTTATTTGTCTTTCAACTGGAATTACCAATAAGCAAATTGATCAAAAAATTTGCGGCATACTAAAAAAACTTAAGCCAGGACAAAAAAGAGGACATCTAGTCTCGGCTTCTATTTGTTAATTTCTCCTTATTCTCTGTATAATAAGAACTATAATGGGGTTTTTGAAGAAACATTTTGGCGTTTTTATAGTTCTTATCTTGTCGTTTTGGGCGATAAAACCGCTTTTTTTGGATTTTCCTGATATATTAGGATTATGAGAAAACATAAAAGAAAAAAAATATTTGCTTTTATAGATAGTCAAAATTTGAATTTGGGTACAAGTAAGGATATTTATAAAGGCAGGAAAAGAATTTATAAAGGTTGGAAATTGGATTTCAAAAAGTTCAGAAGATATCTTTCTGACAAATTTCGTGTCACGAAAGCGTTTCTCTTTATTGGATACATTGCCAAAAATAAGAAATTATACCGTCGATTGAAATCAGATGGATATCACCTTGTTTTCAAACCCACAGTCATGGATAGTCAGGGTAAACCGAAAGGAAACGTTGATACGGAGCTGGTTGTTTGGACGATGAGATTTGTATATGAAAAAGTCTGCGATCAGGCAATAATCGTTAGCGGCGATGGAGATTTTGCCGTGTTGGCAGATTTCCTGCTGGAGAAAAATAGACTGCTGAAATTTATCGTGCCAAATTACAAAACAATGTCAATATTGATAAAGAAGGTTTTCATTAAAAAGAAAAAAATGAATTTGTTAAGTTCTCTAAACGATGATCAAGAAAAATTGGCAATAAAAAACCGCTTTATCGTAGCGGTAACCGGTAAACACTTGGTTTCCCGGACGGGGGGGATACTTTCATTAACCACATAGGTTAATTTCGCCCTACCCATCGTGATTAGCAATAATTTATCAAATATGAAACAAAAAGTCAATACCCAAGTACTTATCAAAAATTTCGGTGTCATTTTTGTTTTACTTTTGTCTTTTTGGGCGATAAAGCCGCTTTTTGTTAGTGGTTTTTTCCCAATGCATGATGATACGCAGGTGGCGAGAGTTTTTGAGATGGGAAAGGCATTGAAAGATGGTATGCTTCCGGTGAGGTGGGTTCCTGATTTGGGCTATGGGTATGGATATCCGATTTTTAATTTTTATGCCCCGCTTGCGTATTATGTTGGGGGGGTTTTCGTCCTTCTTGGTTTTGATGCGCTTGTTGCTACAAAAATAATGATGGTTCTTGGTGTAGTTCTTTCCGGGATTTTTATGTATCTTTTGGCAAGAGAGTTTTGGGGAGAGTTGGGTGGAATTATTTCTGGACTTTTTTATGTTTATGCTCCATATCATGCGTTGGATATTTATGTTAGGGGAGACGTTGCGGAATTTTGGGCGTACGCATTCATTCCCTTAATGTTCTTTGGTTTTTATAGAGTGTTTAAGAAGAGTCAAGATAGCGATGGTTATACAGCTGCAAGTTCAAAGTTCAATCCATTCGGCAAGCTCAGGACAAGAGTTCAAAGTTCAAAGTTACAATTAAAAATTCAAAATGGCGTTTGGAAATGGGCTGTAATGGGATCATTAGGTTATGCCGGGGTGATTTTGTCTCATAATCTGACTGCCATGATGGTTACTCCATTTTTGATTATTGTTACATTGTTGTATTGTTACATTGCTTATAAAAAAACAAGAAAACTACATACCACATACTACTTAATACTTACTGCTGTTTTGGGACTAGTAATCTCTGCTTTTTATTGGGTTCCTGCTTTGTTGGAGATGAAATACACGAATGTTTTGTCGCAAATCGGCGGAGGAGCGGATTTTCGCGATCATTTTGTTTGCGCAAGCCAACTTTGGGAAAGCAACTGGGGATTTGGCGGTTCAGCGCCAGGATGTATGCCTGATGGGATATCTTTTGTAATTGGAAAATTACATATTTTTTCGTTTGTTGTATCAGTAGCACTTTTTATGCTGACGTTATTACGTGTAATTACGGGTTATTACGAAAAAATAAAAGAAAAAATGCCGGTTGTTATAATTTCGATTTTCGGATTTTTAATATCTGTTTTTTTAATGCTTGAAGTATCAAAGCCAATTTGGGAGTCAATTCCTGCGATGGCTTTTTTCCAGTATCCATGGAGGTTTTTGCTGCTTACCGCTTTTCTCTCTTCATTTATTGCGGGAGGAAGTATGTGCTTTTTGAATATTCACCTCGGGGGAGCCCTTCCGCCTCTCGCTCATTGGCTTCGGTGGACAAGTCGGTCACCCCCGAGGTGGGCAATTTTGATAGCAGGTTTTGTGGTTTTATTATCATTACTCATTTATCCAAACTCTAAACTATTTCAACCGCAAACTGTTTTTTCAAAAACCTCGCTTGATTATACGAATGATATAGCTTTAAAATGGACTGCTTCTAAAATATCTGATGAATATATGCCTCGTGATTTTGTAAAGCCAAGTAATCCCGATGAAATTCCCAACGCTCTTATTGTGCCAGATCTTGGCAGTTCAAAAATTGTATACGAATCATTGAAAACGCAAAGTATAAACGGGGTTTTAAGTTTGAGTGAGAATACAAATTTTTTAATTAAGATTGCTTATTTTCCAGCATGGAAAGTGTTTTTAGATGGAAAAGAAACATCCTTCAGGCCATTAAACAACGGTCTCTTGGTTTATATTTCTAAGGATCAACACGGACTTGAGTTAAAATTTCAGGAAACTTTGATAGAAAAGATTTCCAATCTAACTTCCTTGTTTGGCATAGTTGTCATAATTGTTGCTATAATTAAGTTTAGGAGAAGACTAATGGTAAATGAATAAGTTGAGCGTTGAGATTACAGTACCTGTATACAATGAAGAGAAAGAGCTAGAAAGACACATAACGAAGCTTTATAATTTTTGCAAAAAAAATTTAGAGTCTTATGATTGGCATATTACTATTGCCGACAACGCATCTTTGGACAATACTCCAATAATCGCCTCAAAACTAACCAAAATAGATCCGAGAATTTTACATTTTAGACTTGAACAGAAAGGGAGAGGCAGAGCAGTCAAAAGAGTCTGGAGTCAATCAAAAAGCGATATTTGCGTATATATGGATTTGGATCTTTCTACAGACCTTAATCATTTACCTAAAATAATTAGCGTACTGGAGAATGGGTACGACGTAGCGATTGGTTCAAGACTCGCTAAGGGAGCAAGAGTAGAAGGAAGAACAATGTTACGCGAATTGACATCAAGAGCCCTAAACTTCTTTTTCATACGATTTTTCTTCAATACGCATTTTACTGATGCTCAGTGCGGATTCAAGGCAGTAACGAAAAAGGTAGTTGAGAATCTTATTCCTAAAGTAAAGGACAACGAATGGTTTTTTGATGGAGAGCTTTTGATAATAGCAGAAAAAAACGGATATAAGATTTATGAAGAGCCTGTTCATTGGGTAGACAATCCGGGATCAACAGTTCGTTTAATCTCAACTATCTGGGGAGATTTGACGTCTATATTCAGACTGCTAAGAACAAAACCATGGAAAAACTAGATTTTAATTCGATTATCAAAAAGTCTGTCCGCGGAGTTTTTACATTAATCTCAAGAACATTTTTTCTAAACATCATTTCGTTTGCCACTTTTTTAATTATTACCAGTTTCCTGCCGCCAAATGAATTTGGTATTTATACCGCAGTTATAGCAATGCAAAGAGTCATAGCTTTTTTTACAGATTTTGGTCTAGGCGCCGCATTAATCCAAAAGAAACAGGAGTTAACAAAGGAAGATACAACAACAACCTTTACGATACAGGCAGGAATCTCATTTCTTTTTTTTATTTTGGTTGTGGCATTTCAGGGAATATTGTCCGGCTTTTTTAAGTTAAATGATGATGGTTTGAGACTTCTCTTGGCTTTGGTTTTTACAATATTCCTTTCTTCATTTAAAACTATTCCGTCTATTCTTCTTGAAAGGTCTATTAATTTTGGGAAACTAGTTTTCCCTCAAATCATTGAATCTATTTGTTTTAACTTTATTCTTGTTGCTTTAGTTATTAGCGGATATGGGATTAATTCTTTTACGTGGGCGTTTTTGCTGTCAAGTTTACTTGGGATTCCGTTTTATTATTTAGTTTCTCCATGGAGAATTAGCATAGGGATAGATAGGTCTTCCTTAAACAGTTTAAAGTATGGGCTGCAATTTCAAGCAAAAAACATTTTGGCTACCATAAAGGATGATCTTTTAACAGTGATATTAACTCGCTTTCTAACATTTACAGAAATTGGATACGTTGGTTTTGCCCAAAGGTTTGCTTTTTATATCTATCGTTACATTGTAGACAGTGTCACGAAAGTGACATTCTCAGCATACGCGAGATTACAAAGCGATATTACTTTTTTAAGAAAAGCGATCGAGAAATCTTTATTTTTTATTTCGGCAAGCATGTTTCCTGCGCTTTTTGGGCTAATTATTGTCGCGCCATACTTAATAGAATTTTTTCCAAAATGGAACAATAAATGGGAACCGGCAATATTCAGTATTGTATTTTTTTCTCTTAACGCTTTACTTTCTTCACTCTCCGGAATTTTGGTTAATGTTCTTGACGCAACAGGAAGAGTAAAGAGTACTTTGCGGTTAATGATAATGTGGACTGTTTTGATTTGGATACTTACTCCCGGCTTAATTTTTTTCTACGGATACAATGGTGTTTCCGTAGCATCGTTCTTGGTTGCCACGACAATTTTCTATACTACATATTTGGTAAAAAAAGTTGTTAGTTTCAATTTGTTGCAAAATATTTATAAGCCGGGAGTTTCGACTTTTTTGATGGCTGTTGTAGTTTTCATAGGCTCGAGAACTTTTGCTAAAGACGCTCTTTCGCTTGTATTTGTTATACTTATTGGTGTGGTAGTTTATCTTGTAAGCTTGATTTTTCTTGCGCGAAAGGAATTGAGTCAAGACATAATGCGTTTTGGTATAAAGATATGAATAAGAAAATTTCTATTTCTGCTGTTGTTTCGGTATTTAATGGAGAAAAGATTCTTGATGGTTGTCTTAAGTCTGTATCATTCGCAGACGAGATCATAGCTGTTGATAACTCTTCAACGGATAGGACTTTGGATGTTGCCAAGAGGCATACAGACTTGATTTTTACAAAACCTAACAATCCCATGCTTAATGTCAATAAGAATTATGGATTTTCAAAAGCAACAGGTGATTGGATTTTAAGTCTTGATGCTGACGAAAGAGCTACAACAGAGCTGGCAAAAGAAATAAAAGAAAAAATTGGAAATTGGAAATTGCCCGCTTCGCAGCGAGGCGAGGAAATTGGAAATTCCGACGTAGTCGGCTATTGGATTCCGAGAAAGAATATAATATTTGGCAAATGGATGGAACATACGGGTTGGTATCCGGACTATCAATTAAGGCTTTTTAAAAAAGATAAGGGAAGATTTCCCCAAGAGCATGTTCACGAAATGGTTAAAGTTGAAGGAGAAGTAGAATATCTTAAAAATCATATAGTCCATTATAATTATGAAAACACTTTTCAATTTTTGAATAAAATGACTAACATATATGTACCAAACGAAACAGAACAATTGATTAAAAATGGGTATAAATTTAACTGGCAAGATGCAATACGTTTTCCTATTAAAGAATTTTTAAGCCGTTTTTTTGCAAGAGAAGGTTATAGGGATGGATTTCATGGCCTAATGCTTTCTATTTTTATGGCTTTTTATCATTTTGTTGTTTTTGCCAATATGTGGGAGAAAAGGGGATTTGAAAAAATTGAAAAAAATCTTATGGAAGAAACAGCGGCTGAGACTAAAAAAGCTTATAGGGATTTTATTCTTTGGATTGGTAATGAAAAGCTAAAGACAATAGTAAATCCATTCAAAAAAATAGCTTATAAAGTATTGCGAAAAATCAGAAAAGTATAATTTTCTCACAAAACTATGAAGAATGTTTTTATCTCCATATTAAATTTTAATGGGAAAAAGAATACATTGGAGTGTTTGGAATCATTGAGGAATTTAAGTGATAAAGATTTTAAACTTACAATTGTTGTCGTAGACAATGGCTCTAAAGAGGAGTTTGATATGAAAAATGGATTTGTGGGAGATATACCACTTGTTGTTATCAAAAACGAGAAAAACTTGGGTTTTTCAGGAGGACACAATGTTGGAATTAGACAGGCTCTCAAACAAAACGCTGATTACGTGCTGATTCTTAATAACGATACGATTGTTGACAGAATGTTGATTGGGGAACTATTGCATACAATTGAGGAGGATAGAGGGATAGGAATTGTAGCGCCAAAAATTTATTTTGCAAAAGGGTTTGAATTTCATAAAGACAGATATAAAAAAAGCGATTTAGGTAAAGTATTTTGGTATGCTGGAGGAGAGATGGATTGGAAAAATGTCATAGGATTTCATAGGGGAGTTGACGAAGTGGATCGCGGGCAATACGACCGAATCGAAAAGACGGATTTCGCGAGTGGGTGCTGCATGTTGGTTAAGCGGGAGGTTTTTGAAAAAGTTGGATTTTTGGATGAAAAGTTTTTTTTATACTATGAAGATAGCGATTTATGCGAGAGAATAAGAAGATCCGGATATTCAATAATGTATTCGCCAAAAGCAATTCTTTGGCACAAAAATGCAGGGTCAGCAGGTGGTTCGGGTTCTAGTCTTCAGGACTATTATATTACGCGAAACAGAATGTTGTTTGGTTTTAGATATGCGATTTTTAGATTAAAACTCGCGCTTTTTAAAGAGAGCATGATGCTTTTAGCAAAAGGGAGACATTGGCAAAGAAGAGGCGCGTTAGATTTCTATTTGAGTAGATTTGGGAGAGGAAGTTTTAATATATGAGTAAAATTTCGGCAATTATTATAGCTAAAAACGAAGAAAATATGATTGCAGATTGTTTGGATTCGGTATCTTTTTGCGATGAAATAATTGTTGTTGACGGCGGATCAGAGGATAGAACTGTTGAGATTGCAAAAAGAATGGGAGCAAAAGTTTATCTACTTGAAACAAATGATTTCTCTAAACTTCGAAATTTTGGGCTTGAAAGGGCAAGGGGAGAGTGGTTGTTATATGTTGATGCTGATGAAAGAGTAGATAAGGTGCTAAAGGAAGAAATTAGCCATTTAATTAGTTTCAGCGACCGCAGAGAGAAATTAAATAGCTATTTTTTAAAAAGGAAGAATTTTTATTTAGGAACTTCTGCAAAGAATGAGTGGCCGTATATTGAAAAACTTGAGAGGCTTTTTAAGAAAGACGACCTTAAAGGATGGAGAGGCGAACTTCATGAGAGCCCGATAATACGTGGAAAGATAGGGGAACTTGATGGTTATTTACTTCACTACACACACCGCGATCTTACCTTAATGCTCAATAAGACAATTGAGTGGTCAAAGATAGAAGCGCAGTTGCGGTTTAAATCGGGCCATCCACAGATGGTTTGGTGGAGATTTTTAAGAGTTATGATTACGGTTTTTTTTGATTGGTATATTAGACAAAAAGGATTTAAGCTAGGAACGATTGGGCTAATAGAGAGTCTTTATCAGATGTTTAGCATGTTTGTAACATACGCAAGGCTATGGGAGAAGCAACAAAAAAAGTAGCGTGCTATACTGGAATTGATTCTATGAGTGACTCTATGTCTATTGAACAATCAGGAAGACTGTCTTTTGCGGAAGCTGCATCTCAACCTAAGTATATTAATCTTGAAACATTCTATCAGAATGAGGTAGATCGTTATAAAACAGAGCAAGCTCGCGTTTATGAAAAAGCTTGGGAGACAATAGAAAAAGCTGCCAATAAAAACAGTCCTAAACCTCAACTTCAGGAACAAGAAAGAAAACCAAGACAACCATCAATAGCAGATAAAGTCCGTAGACAAGCATTGCTTATGCAAGCTCGCCTAGAAGGAGTAAAAGATTTGTCTAAACTTGAAGAATTAGTTGATTATTTTGAATATCTTGATGAAAGCGACAGTAAAGGCATCACAGTACCAAAAGGATTATCTGATGACCAAAAAAAAGAAATCTTAACACAGTGGTCTGCCAAAGGCTGGGACGGAGACGTAAGCAGTTTTCACAATAAAGACAAAAGACATGACGAAATATATTTGCATGGCACAACCCCTCTTCGCCTAGGAAGAGAACATGTCAGATTTATAAAAAACTTAGTCTCCTCAGACAATAACCCAGTAGAGCTTGCTGAAGAATTACGCAAAATGGGATTTTCCTTTTACAGCTCTAGACTCAAAGATTCAGATCAAATGGAAAAGTTAGGTCAATTTTTTAATGCCCCGCACGCACAAGAAGCATTAGAAGTAGCACAAGGTATTTCTCGATGGAGACACGATGGATGGTTTCCTAAGAAAGGTGATTATTTTGCAAGACTTGTTGAAGTAGGTCAGATTGATTTCTTAACTCAGCTTGCTCAAAACGAAGACCCTAAATCAGCGCTTCATCCTGAGATAATAGATAAAATAGATACATTATCACGAGCTGTTAGTATAAATGTTGGAGCTACAGAAATAAATGAGCTGCAAACAATTTTAAATAATCCAGCTTATTTAGAATTTACAGCTTATCTATTAGAAGCTAATGAGCATCGCAGCTTTAGAGTTGGCAATACACGCATTTTAGATAATATCGCCGCTCTTGATAAAGCTGGAGTTTTAACTCCAACGCTTACTTTATATCACTCTGGTATTTCTCTTGATAATCGACCTTATAGTTTGTCTACTGCCTCTCGAGAATTGCTCTACATATTTGATGATTCTCAAGCTCGAGACTACCCCCACGAATCTCAACAAAAGGCAGTAAAGTTTTTGCAAGAACACTTAGAGCAAACGGGTGTTAAAGAATTTCTGCAAGATCCCCAAAAACAAGAATTTACTGGCTTACTAGCAGATCTTACAGGAAACCCCTTACCGATTAATCAAGTATCTGGACTAGAAAAGTTATTTGGCGAGGGTCTTAATAGAAAAAAAGAAGCTATATACGCTTTAAGATTCATGCAGGCTAACGGAGTTCAGCGTTATAGCTATGATTTAGAGAGATTAGGCAGGATGGCTTTGAATCAACATCTTATGGAGACGCTTACTAATCAGGACTTTTCTGTATTTTTGCAGAATTTAAAACATAAGACTAGTTACAGCTTAACTTCCAATGATCTATGTGATAGTAAAGGGAAAAGTAGGTTAGTAGAGATTTTTGATAACCCAGAGTTAAAACAAGGACTAATTCAAGACTCAACTTCTGCGATTATTAAAGCCAAACATCCAGATGGAAATTTAGATCTTTCTAGATCTGAATATTATATTCAATTAGCGAAAAACCCGAATATGATTGACACAATTAATACTTTAAGGGAACTTGGATACAACATTTCAGATGAGTCTCTTCCGGTAGAAGATTTAGAAGGTATTGCTAACAATCCTGATACGCTAAGTAGGCTTAGGTCTTCAGAATTAAATAATCTATTAAAAAGTTTAGGAAGCTATAATTACAAGTTTAAAATTGAAGATATTCAGCACTTAATCTTATTATCGGAATCTAGCGATAAAGAATATATCCTTCGTGGTCTTGGTCTTTTAAAAGACAATAACCTTGGAATTTCATATTACCCTAGGTTATCAGAGTATTATGCAAAACTTACGCAAATTCCCGGTATCGAAGATAAGCTTAAAGAAGCTGGAACCTCAATAACAAAGGACGACTTGGTGGGGAATAATCTCAAACTATTTGTGACCTTAGATGCAGATTCTGGGCTTTATAATCATGCAAGGAAACTTCTCTCAGATGATTATTTTAAGAATATTAGAGACGCTCGAAATAGACTATTTCAATTCGAGAGTAGCATGTATAGTGGTGAAATTTCTGAACCTGCAATTGCAAGAATTTTTGCTGTTTCACAAAAGGCAACTGAGCTAGATAGATTATCTCTCAAACTAGGAATTAATTCCGAAATTGCGAGAACAGCAGGTAAGGAAGATTGGCATAGTCCTTTGCTTCAAGCATCCAATTTCCAAGAAGCAAATGAAGAATTAACAAAATTAATGACACAGCTGGCTTTACCTGTGGTTTATTCAGATTTGCAAGGAGAAGAATTAGCTAGAAAGGAGAATGAGCTAGTAGAACTAGCAGATAGAAATAAAGAATTTGACGACGTTCTGGAAATATGTTGTAGATCTGTAGGGATTTATGGGAAAAAGTATCCGAGTAAAGGTAGCGAATTTGCTACTTTAATGGGCGCTGTTAAACAGTCACTGGAATTGAATCTAGGATCGAGTAATCCAAGAGAATATCTACAAAAACGTGCAGAGTTGTCAAATCATCAATTCGATAGGATATTTGAAGGTTTTTCGCAAGATATAAGAGATAGGGTTATGCGGGCTTGGTTAGACTTATCTTCGAAACGAAGGTTGCGAGTAAGTAGCAAAGTTGTTGCTGCTGAAGAGGCTACGCTGGATCGCCTTAATAGAATTAGAGATATTGTTAGAACTGATTTATCGGTCCATCTTCAAGAACTTTTTCTTACAAAGATAAAAGAACTGGAGCAAGCATCAAAACGAGGGGTAAATGGACCAGGCACAGAACAGCTTGCTATATACAAACAGTATTTGCTAACCCCAGAAGGTGCTGTCAGACAAGATACTCCTCGCATGTACCGTTCGGTTGAAACATTTATACACAATGCACAAGCCGCTCTTAGAAATCCAGAAACACCCAAAGAGGAAAAATCAAGCTTAGGTAAAAGCCTTGGGACATACCAAGCAATTTCAGATAGCCTAAAAGCGCTATATAGATTAGGAACAGTAAGCGGAGAGCGTTATAAAGCTCGAAGAGATTATTTAAATGAACACAATAAGCATATAGGAGAGTTTTCAAGTGGGCTTAAAAGGCTACGTATTTTAGATCCCGAGAGAAGATCCGAAGATGTGAATATCAGAGCTCTTGAAGAAGAGGTTCTACTTGATTTTGGTAAATTAACAGGGACCATGGCCGAAGAAGGAATTGAAGGTCAAGTTACTTTTGAAACAGAGTCAACGGTCTCCTTTAGGGATCTTGCACGAGCGCCAGCAATGACTCAAAGTTGCCAAAGGTTAACTGAAGTTACTGGCTATAATCAGGCAGCTTATTCTCGTGTCTTGGATGCGAACAATGAAATGATAGATATTTACGAAATGAGAAATGGCGAGAGAAATAGATTAGCAAGAAGCTTTGTTGAACTTTCAAAAATTAGATTAACTGGAGAAAAACGACCTAATCTAGCAGTTTTGATTGACCGTGAATATGTAAATCCACAATATCAAAATTTCAGCTATCAATTCTCCAGCGAAATAATGCTTCATATGCTTGATAGAATATCTAAGGCACCAGAATTATCCTTATTTTTTGATAGTAATAGATTTGGCGCTAATCCTGAAGTGTCGGAAGTGCTTGGATCCAGAGGTTATAGGCTAAGGCAGGTTTCAGGGGAATATTTTGTTAATGAAAGTAATGTAAAATTACAAAAATATTATGATTCAATGGGTGGTCTAGTTAATGTGACACAGCCTTCTTATAAACAATTTAACAATTTTTACTTAATAGAGAAAATATAAGAGCTTACGTTTCATGGTGTCTTACTTGCTATGGTCTATCAAATTGATCAATCAGGGAAAATAGAACAAACAAATAGGCAAACTATTGTGGCCTTGGCTAATGCTAAAAAGAGGACTGTTAAAATAACTTCAACTGAAAAACAAAAGCTAATTAAGACTATCTTGGAATTAGACAAACCAAAGAAAAAATATGTCCATAAAATATTTGCAGCTTTATTGTTCTTATTGCTAAAAGACGAGGAAATTAAAGAACCAATTATGATTGATAAAGAGTACTACGGACATGAGGCTGATATTAAAAATATTCTCCTTCAGATTTTTGAGAAACATCAGAGAAAAACTCCAGACATCAAGTTTGGATTGGTAGGTAAAAAAAGTCCTGCCCATGACAGTGGAATAAAAGTTTTCAGAAAAGAAGATAGGCCAACTGTAATAGCTAAGGCTAAAGATATTCTTGAGGTATTATATAGAGAAATGAAAAAAGCCAGCAAAAAAGGCTGGAGATCTCGATCTGGCCGAGATAATCCTTAGCTTAAACGTCCAGTAATGGATAGTGACTACTAAGGCATCCAACCTTATTAATAGTATTTTACTATGGAATTTAAAAAATGTCAATAGGACCTATGAGATTTTGGCCCATTTTATTTATTTTGGGATTATGGTTCATTTTTAGTAGTCCTTATTTTCTACAAGGAAAAGTTCCTTATTCCTCAACCTATCAGGTTAATTTTTTTGCTCCGTGGAGTCATTATGAGAAATTTTGGGGGCCCGTTAAAAACAATGCAATGCCTGATGTGCATACGCAAATTTATCCATGGAAAAAATTTACCATAGATACATTCATGAGGGGCCAAATACCTCTTTGGAACCCATATAGCTTTTCGGGAAATCCGCATTTAGCAAATTTTCAATCAGCAGTTTTATCGCCTTTTAATCTTCTGTTTTTTATTTTTCCTTTTATCCATGCATGGAGCATATTAATCTTGCTCCAGCCGCTATTAGCAGGATTATTTATGTATTTATTTGTTAGGGAGATTGGGGTAGGCAGAGTTGGTTCGTTGGTAAGTAGTATTGCTTTTATGTTTTGCGGGTTCATTGTTGTCTGGATGGCGTATGGGACGCTGTCTTTAGCAATTAGCGTTTTGCCTTTGGCTTTATTGGGAATTAGTAAATTTTACAGCACAAAACAATTTCGGTATTTAATACTTTTGAGCTTAAGTATTCCTCTTTCTTTTTTCTCCGGGCATTTTCAGATGAGTCTTTATTTTCTTGCGGCTCTAATAGCTTTTATAATTTCTAAAGGATTTGCAGTTCGCAACATACATAATACATTTTACTTAACACTCGCTACTGTGTTTGGGATACTTCTTTCTTTGCCGCAGATCTTGCCATCAATCGAGCTTTACCGCGAGTCTGTTCGAAGTGAAATCTTTCAAATAAGCGAAGCCATACCAATTCAATATCTCATTACTATTATTTCTCCAGATTTTTTTGGCAATCCAGTTACTAGGAACGATTGGTTTGGACACTATGCTGAATGGGCGGGCTTTATAGGTATATTGCCTTTATTCTTAGCTATATTTGCTATAGCAAAGTTCAAAGTTCAAAGTTCAAAGTTCAAAGTTAGTATTGGTTTCTTTACTGTTTTGGGATTTGTATCGTTGATTCTAGCAGTTGATAGTCCTTTGTCATCAGCACTAGTTTCTCTTAAGATTCCTGTTTTGTCAACAAGTGCGCTATCAAGGATTATTGTTCTTTTTAGTTTTTCGTTTGCGGTTTTAGCTGGGTTTGGATTTGACCGGTTGATTGGGGAGATTAGGGAAGTTAGGGGTATTAGGGGGATTAAGGCAATTGTAATATATTTTGGTCTTGGTGGATTATTTTTTGTATGCGTGTGGGTTTTGTTATTCTTTGGAAAAATATACCCTCTTGAATGGTTAATTGTTGCGAAGAGAAATTTTGTCTTGCCAACAGCGTTATTTATTGGAGCAATAGTTGTTGTTTTTGCGGGGATAATAAACAAAAAGTTAATTCTACTTTCTACTTTCTATTTTCTATTTTCCGTATCTTTCGATAGTCTTCGGTTTGCCCAAAAATGGATGCCTTTTGATCCTCAAGAACTTGTATATCCAGAAACTCCAGTTATCGAGGCCATAAAGAAAAATATTGGAATTAATAGAATATATGGCAATCTTGGAGCAGAAGTTACGACTTATTATGGTTTTCCATCTTTGGAAGGATACGATCCTTTATATATTGGCAGATACGGAGAGTTTATAAGAGGAGCTGCTAACGGAGAGTTTCTAAAAGGCGAACGATCTGTTGTTAAATTAGACAGGCGGGGAAAGTATACAGATCGAGTTTTGGATCTTTTGGGAGTTGGTATTATTTTTCACCCTATTGCAGACACAAATCAAGGTTGGGCGTATCCTGTTTGGGAAAATAAGGAAAGGTACGAACTTGTTTATAAAGATGATAAGTTTCAATTATTTAAAAATAAACTTTCTTTTCCAAGAGCAATGCTTTTTTACAATTACGAGGTAATTAAAGACGATAAAGACATAATAAAGAGGTTTTACAGTGGTGATTTTGATTTCCGAAATGTTCTTATCTTGGAAGAAAATCCTGATTTAAAAATTGAGAAAGAAGCTAAAGGTTCTGCCAAAATTATTTCCTATACACCAAACAAAGTAATTATTAAGAGTTTATCCAGCAGTCCTGCACTCTTGTTTATATCAGACAATTATTATCCAGGCTGGAAAGCAAAAGTTTATCCTGAGGGAAATCGAAGGATTGAGGGAAAAAATTCCGAAATATACAGAGCCGACTACTCCTTCCGCGCAGTGAAGGTTCCAAAAGGAGAGTCGGTTGTTGAATTTGAATATAGTCTTTTTTAAAATCTATTCTTTACTGTCAGAACAATATAATTTCATAAGCTACTTGCAGCAAAAAGGAGCTCTATTTAGTATACTAAAGTTGAATGAACGAGTTCCTAGGTATTCCTATTCCAGTCAATTGTGAACGTAGTAATTTGGGATTCTTTGTTGAACCATTAAATGCTATCAGTAACATAGCATTTATTTTTGCGGGAGTGGGTATATACCAATTATTAGCAAAAAACAGAGTCCAGAAAGTAGAATATAGATCACTATTCATACTAATCTTTTTGGTAGGGTTTGGAAGTTTCTTGTGGCATGCAACTAGAAATTTTTATGCCTTGATTCTTGATGCAGTACCCGTGGCTTTATCTTTTGCAATAATTACATACATTTTCTTAGGCAAATTAATAGGGAACAAACTAATCTCTTTATTAATTGCATTACTGTTAATTCCTACGAGGTTTTTTATTTCCAGCTTTGCTCCAACAGATATTGTCAGCAGTTTGGTTAGAAATTTAATTAACGCCACCGTATTTTTGTTACTTATTGTGTGGGCTTTCAGAAAATGTGGAAAGATTGCCCTTGAGGGAACTATTGTTTTAATTATTTACCTTATCGCAATCACAATGAGAAGCATAGATTTACAGGTATGCCCAACTTTCTATTTAGGAACACACTCCTTATGGCATATCTTTAATGCTTTGGCAGTCTATCTAACCGTAAAGTTTCTTATAAAATTAGAGCAAGCAAGATAGGAGGAACGATCTAGTTTAACGTAACCCTATTTAATTTGCCCTCTTTTGTTCCAACATTCTTCCTTCGACAAGCTCAGGACAAGTAAGAACATTGGAATAAGAGATCCACGTTAAATCTTTGTAGTTTTTCCTTTATAATCTTGCGGGTTTTTGCCAGAGATAAATGTTGAAAGTTTGTTATCAATTTGTTCATTTGATAATCCTGAGCTCAAGATTAAAACTCCTGCTTGATTTTGTTTAGCCAATTTCTTGAAACCAAGATCTAAGGTTACAATGGACATGCCCGCTTGTGATGCAAGTGAATAAATTTCCTGATCTTCAGTTTCTGTTGCTAAATTAAAATCGTGTCGGATGTGTTTTACAGAAGCTTTTTTAATAGTCTTTCTAAAGACTTGCGGTTTTGCAAAGGCAGAATCAAGTAGGAGTCTAAATTTAGGAAACTTCTTTTGTTTGGGTTTTTTAGTTCGCAATTTGGCTTTGATAGTAAGAAAGGATATTTGTAATGTCTTTTTTGGTCAACTTTTTGAGATCTGGTAGCTCCCTTTTTATTTTATTGAGCGTATAGTTCATTCCAATTAAAGCTAATACGCGAGCAACCGGAATCCTTGTCCCTTTAATTACTGGTTGCCCACCCATTATTTTTGGGTTGGTTTGAATTATTTCTGGCATACTAAGCTTAATTTATATCAAGCTCAGTTATTTGTCAAGGGTTGTAAATATTTGTAACAGGTCAGACTTCTAACATGATATTCTTCGAGCGATCCTGAGCTTGCCGAAGGAGAGTCGAGAAGTCTTTCGACCCTGAGATCAAAACCGAAGGGTTCTCGACGGAGTTTACCCTGAGCTTGC
>Ga0213870_1000602_pt1 | contig 16718 bp, 14 predicted proteins | sample WICALVC2017_Meta_FD_160119 | JGI IMG/M metagenome (GOLD analysis project Ga0213870, IMG submission 160119) | Freshwater microbial communities from subterranean cave lake in Wind Cave National Park, South Dakota, United States - WICALVC2017 | ecosystem: Environmental > Aquatic > Deep subsurface >... | reverse complement strand
CATTCTGGAACTCGATGCAGTTGCCCACTCCGAAGGAGACGATGTTATCGTCAAAATCTGCCAAGACGCGGCAGTTATTCGACGATATGGCTGGCGGCATGCTTTCAACTCACGCAAACTGGAACCGTATCTTCTCCAGGATGGTTCCGTCCGTCTGATGTACGAGGGCGACCGACCTGACGATCTAGACCGGTTCCCATGGGCCGACCTTGAGATTTTGCGCGAGGACGTTGACGGAATCAAAATCCTTGAGCAATATCTTCAAGCTGAGGCTTGGGGGCTAAGCGCCAATAATTCCTCGGCGGCCCCTTTTGTCACCGCGCCCAAAACCACTTCTGTTTCTTCCCGCGGCTGCCCCTACGGGTGCAAATACTGCTATCGGGGAGCCCAGGGAGAGCGCAAGTGGCATGTTCGTTCAGCCCGCCACCTGGTCGAGGAGATTAAGGAACACATCGCAAAATACGGCATAGTCTTCAAAAGCTGGCCGGACGACAACTTTGCGGTGACCTTCAAAAGAATCAAGGACCTCCGGGACATCGTGGTCGCCGAAGGCATCAACATCCCCTGGGGGACACACACTCGGCTTGACGAGGCTGCCGGCCTACACCCCAACCCCAACCAGCCCTTCAAAGAAAGATCTTTCTTCACCGACTACATCTTTGAGGATCCGCTTCGAGTCAAGCTGATGACTGAAGCCGGTTGTCGTTACATCGGCTTTGGACCGGAAAGCGCTCATCCAGATACTCTCGAGGAACTCGGCAAAGGAGGATTCACCCTCAAGGCAGGTCTGATTCCGGTAACGGTGAATGGCCGAGTATATTACTTCCCGAAAGCCATGGTCTACGGCATCAAGCACGCCATGGAAGCGGGAATCCATTCCAACTGCACCTGGATCATGGGCAATCCAGGTGAAACTCTGGAACGGCTCAAACAGACGGTCGCTTTCATCAAATGGCAGGCTGATTATTACGCAACCTTCGGCATACCTGAGGAAGCAGTGAATAAAAATATGTTCACTCTTACCTGGTATCCGGGGACGGAACTAATCAACCACCCCAAGGTGAGAAGCGAGTTGTCGCGGGTCTTCGGGCTTCAGTTCCAAAAAGTAAACGGTAAGTGGGAACCAATCTGCGACGAGGCGTTCTATCGCTATTGCCTGGAACTGGATGACGCCACTAAACTCCTTCACGGCCCTGACGGCGAACCGCTGAACTTCAGCGAGATGCCGGACGACATGTTCCTGAAAGCCCGGGAATACGTCGACTCCGACCAGCTCTTTCGCATTCTGGATATGTAACCCTGCACTCATTCACGAGTGATGCGGGATGACTCGGGGTCTTGATTTTTCAAGACCCCAATTTTTTTACTCAAGTAGTTTACTGACTTATCTAATTATCTTTTTAGCCATTCTTTTATACGTTGGAATGCAGGCAAGGCGATGAAATAAAGAATTCTTTAAGCTAACAGGTGATTCTTCCATACTGTAAGCCAAACTGACCAGTCGTCTTTCGGCGCCTTTGGGCATTACCGGAAACCCATGCCAGGCATCAGGATGCTGTTCAAAGAAAAACATTCCGTTTCGCATGCCCGGCGCCTGGAATAAAACGGTCTTCCGGTCAGTCGCGTAAACGCAGGTCCCGCTGGTATTGTCAGAATCCTCATTAAAATAAAGCAAAGTAGCCAAAGTTGACGGATACTTCCCCTTGTCTTCCCGAACCGCACCATCAATATGGGGCTCTTGAACGCAGCCTTCATTGCCGTAGGTGTGGCCAAAGACGGCCAGCGAATTAAACTCAACGCCGATCGAATCGCTTAAAAAAGAAATGAACTCCGGAGAGGCCGCTTCCTGAAGGACTTTCCGCCATAACGGCGGGAAAAAACGCAGATGACACCAACAACCCATATTTTTACTGACGTCATAATGAGGGGCGATATAGAAACGCTTATGCCCGCCGCCAGACATTTTATCCACCAGCTTGAATTTTTTCACATCGGGAAATGACGACGTTAATTCACGATAGACATTTTCGGGGAAAATATCAGCGATGAAACCATATCGAAAACCGCCGGGCGCGATCCCGAATGTTTTTTTGGCTGACTCTATCGAATTAACATTGAAAAATTCAATCATTTTACCAAAAAAGTTATTTTATCGGGAAATCTTACTTCAAAGTAATCGCCAGAAGCCTCTTCCAGATACACTAAGATAGTATGTCCGGAAGTGAAACGTCTGAAAAAACGCGAACGAATATATGCGGACTTGTTCCTTAAATACCAAATCAATTTAACCAAAAAACTCGAACCGAGTTCTTTTACTTCAGATTTATCTCTTTCTGAATTCTGTTCCCAATATAAAGAATACCAAATCGGTTTCTTTATTTCATCAAAGGCCAATCCTTTCCTGATGCGCTTTGAAACAGAATTAAAATAATTCTTTTTGATTTGGAATCTTGGTTTTGGGTCAGATGTTTTTCGAGCGGCAATTATGGTGTTGGAGTCATCAGGCGAATTATCAGCTATGATCTCGTAGCCGTTCTTATTCAGAAGAGCTTCTAAGGATTCTTTGGTAAAAGAATGAAGATGGACCAGATAAAGCAAGGCATAGTTTATATGCTCTCCGGCGGAATTGGGAAGAGCCAATATCAGAAAGTCGCCCTCGTCCTGCAAATAAGAGATCCTTTTGACAACCTCGGCCGGGTCATAAGTATGTTCAAGGACATGGTGGCTGAAAATCAAACCAAACGGCTTTTGTTCGATTAAATGCCTTTGAACATTTTCATCTTCGAATCCGCCGTGTAAAATATTGAATCCCAGGGCCTCCCTCACCAGTTCCGCCCGGTGCTTCGAGTTTTCTACGCCGATGATGTCTTTAAATCCGGAGTCCCTAAAATATTTAAGAACCTCGCCGTAGCCGCTTCCAATCTCGCAAACAGGCTTTTCCTTGTCGGGTTTTATCTTCTCTACCAATGAAGCAGCAAGGTACCGCGAAGGCTTAATGCCTTTGCTCGGTAAAACAGTCCCTTTCTGGATCTCGGCCAAAGTCCTTGGAAAGGTTTTATCCCACTCGCGGCTGTAAAAATCGTCCATCCAAATTTTTGTCGGCCTATCCATATAGCCTATATAGCCGCAATTTTCGCAAAGACCGACTCTGACTTGCCTGTCAGAAGCATCGATAAGACGGCAAATTAGCCTTAATCTTTTTTCACAAGAAGGGCAAGCTAACCATCTATCAAACGGCATTTTTTCATCCACGCTTAATAAACTTAGCCTGGAAGATTGCAATATGTCTTCGATTCTAATTCCCTTCATTAATAGAAGAAGTTTCTTATTGGCGGTGCTTTACCCCGCCAATAGAATTTCCTTTATAAATTTTAATATGAAATCTGCGATTCTCTCTCCGGCTTTTCCGTCAATCTTATACAAATGATTTTCTATAATTCTCTTTCTGCCCTCTCGGTCAATCTCCGGATTTTCTAAGTATTTTCTAATCCATAAAAATAAATCCTCTTTACTTTCTACGACTCTGGTCCCGCCCAAAACAATCAAACTTCTCAAATTATCTTCATTGTGATATCTTTTAACGCTCTTAACGTATGGTTTTTTCTCCCAGCCGTCAAAGCTCGCGATTATCTGAGGCTTGTCAAAGATAGTAGCGTCAAGACCTAAGGAAGTTGCAATATAAATGACAACATCTGAATAATAAACCGAATTTAAAAGATGGGACTGGTCATCCGGGCCGATTTCCGTTTCTTTTCCCTCTTTAAATTTTGTGCCTGGAGATTCAATTATAAAATGTCCATCTGGCTCAAAATTTGAAAAATCGGCTGGATGAGCAGGGTGATTCCGAATCAAAAACTGAATGTCAGAAGGCAAAAAACCATCTTTTACTCCGTCTTTCAAAATCTGACAGATTTGCCAATCAGTATTGGAAAGCGCATTTCCTGCTGGCGAAAACAAAATAAGTTTTTTATTAATATCGGCGCCTATTTTTTTGAAGAATTCTTGCTTTGACAAAGTTGAGCCATTCAACCAATTATCAAATTGAGGAAGCCCGACAACAAAAATCTTTTCTAAGGGATAGCTATGAAATTCATGAAGTTCTTTTTTTGTTTGGGGGCTGTTCACAATAACAAAATTTGGGAAAACCCGTAACGCTCCTTTAGTGGTGGTGTTATCCCAGGAACGAACCATTCCTATTACAGGAATTTCTTTTGCTTTTGCTTCTCTTAAAATAAAAGAGTCATGTTCTGAAAAAATATCGGTTGAAAATATTAACAAAGGAGAATATTTGTTTAAATACTCTTGGAGAAAATTTTTAGGAGAAAATAGAAAATCAAAAAATCGGTAAATTTTTCTTGCAAAACCAAGACGGCTTAAAATTTCTGCCACTGTATTGACCAAAAAATAATTCAAATAGCCGAAAAGGTTTCTATGATTGAATAGTCTCTCTTTCCTTTGATCCTGGACGTAATTTGTGTTTTGCAAAAGAAAAGCTAAGCGATACCAGAATTTGCTGTACTTACGTTTGACTGCCTCATCCAAATCAAAAGATTCAATTATTATGTTCTTGCCGCCGTAGTACCTTTCCAGAAAATCTTTTTTATTACTTGGAGCTAAAATTATAATTCTAAGTTCTTTGTGCTTTTTTAAAGTATTTAAGACATCGGAATTAAAAATATTCCGGGAAATAAAAGAATGATAACAAGTAATAAAAACTGTCTTCATGTTTTCTGAAAATATAGCCAAAAATACTTTTCTCCTTCGTCCTGATGGTGAATCAAGTTTAGCTTTAAACCTTTAATTAAATCAAAAACATCTTGCAAACTGAAAGCTGGACCATAAAACCAATCGCCTTTTTTCACCTCAATTCCCCTGACCTGGATTTTGGCTAAACCGCCTGGTTTGAGGACGCGAAAAATTTCCTCAAAATTTTTCTTAACCACGGCTTTGGAAGGCATGTGCTGAAAAACAATAAAAGAAAAGGCGAAGTCAAAATAATCATTAGGGAAAGGATAATTAAGCCCGCTTGTGGGGAAAAAATGAAGATTTTTGATCCGACAAAGCCTCGTTTTTGCTTGACTAACCATTTCTTCGGAAATATCAATACCTGAAACTTCGCTGAAATCCTGAGCTATGAATTCTGATATCCGACCAATGCCACAGCCGATTTCAACCACTTTGGCAGATTTAGGATTGGGAATTAAACTTCTAACTAAATCGTCGTTCTTTATCAAATTTTCATAATCAAAATGCCCCGATCTTCTGAATTCCTCTTCGTTTATACCTTGGCCTTGATTAGTTAGGACGAAATACTTGGCATTCTTTTGAGCCAAAAGATTCCATTTTTCCTTACTTGATAAAATACTTTCTGTGGGCAGAATAAAGTTTTGTACTCTCAATGCGCTATGTTTAATTTTTCTAATTATTTTTTTGAACATTTGGTTATAAACTCAATTCGGATAAAAGTTCCTTAAATTTTTCAAAAACAATTTCCGGGGTTATCATCTCAACTGCTTGTCTCGCGCCGGCAGAATCATATATCCGGGCATTCATTATCCGCAGAAACGGATACCCGGGAACATCCGCCTTCACAATAACATGCTTCTTGCCCCGCGGCGGCTGGACGTTTTCATCTACCGGGCCGACGATATCGATTGTCGCTACGCCAAATGCCTCGGCAATGTAAATCGGCCCGGTATCAACAGCGATAACGCAATCCAAATGGGCGATTAAAGCTTTTAGTTCATCCAAGTCCATCTCGCCGCAAGTATTCCAAATCTGGAAATCAGAATCAATCCCTGACAGCATCTCTTTAACTCGAGCCTGGTCACTTGAAGAACCAAGAATAACTATTTTAAAACCGTATTTTTTGGCAATCATACTACCCAATCGGCCAAAGCGATCTGCCGGCCACTCCTTTATTTTGTTGCCGGCTGTCGGAGTGATGCCGACGCAAATATCAGTCTCAAGATTTATACCGGCTTCAGCCGCTTTTGCTTGAACTTTCTGCCAGGCCGCAGACGAGTAAGTCAACTCTTTGCGCGTATCTTCGGTGTATATGCCAAAAGGTTCTAAAAGACGGAGATACTCCCCGGGAGCGTATTTAAGCATATTGTGCGGCTTAATCAGGACAAAGCGGCGCAAGAACTTATAGATCCTGGTCTCATAAGGACTTTCTCCGCCGATAACTTCCGGGACTATGACCAGCGGAATTCCGGCAACAAGCATCGCCGCCAAAACTAAACCATGAGGTCCGCATAAAATTGCGGCATCGACCTTCTTCTTACGCAAAAAGCGCGCCAACTCCCAGACGTTACCTGAATACGGAAAATACTGATTGACATAAGGATGATCCTTTAAAACCCCGGCATTGCCGGGCATCCCCACAACCAACACTTCGCCCTCGTGATACCTGTCTTTCAGCGCCCGAAAGATCGGCGTGGTACAGACCATATCGCCTAAGCGCCCCATCTGGGCCACGATAATACGCTTCGGGTTTCTGGGCACCGAATCAGCGGGGCCAAAAATAATTCCCCTGATCAATGCAGCAAGCGTGATTATAATCTTTTGAACCATATTTATAAGTGAAAAAAAATATATGTAAACATATTTTTCGACCGAGTGAAGTAAATATATGAATTCTTATCCATATTTTTTATAGATGATAAAATTCTCCAAAACAAGCATATCCATACCGCTTTTCAAAAAAGTATTTATGGCATTTTCCGGAGTATTTACGATCGGCTCGCCCCGCAGATTGAATGAAGTATTCAAAAGCATGGGAACAGAAGTTTTTTCCCGGAATCGGTCGATTAATTTCCAGTACCGGGGCGAATATTCCCGATACACTAATTGAGGACGGCTAGTCCCGTCAACATGGGTAATCGCCGGGACAACTGCTCGTTTATCTTTTTTAACCGGAATCACATAGAGCATAAAACGGCTGGGGTAATGAGTTCGGGCATTGGGCAGTTCAAAAAATTCTTCGGCGTACTCTGCCAATACCGACGGGGCAAACGGCCGGTACGGTTCCCGGAATTTAATTTTTGTGTTGACGATGTCTTTCATCTCGGCTTTGCGAGGGTCGGCCAAAATCGAACGGCTGCCTAAAGCTCTTGGCCCCCATTCAAAAGGCCCGTGAAACCAGCCGATTACTTTCCCCTCCTTGAGATTATCGGTGACAATATCCAAGAGCCTGTCTTCTTCAGGCACAAATTTATAAGACAACTGATTTTCTCGGATAGGTTTTTCTATCTCCTGATCAGAATACTCCGCCCCCCAATAAGCATGACTCATGACAAAATTTCGTTCTTTATTAAAAGCAATATGATCCAAAGCCAAAGCCGCGCCCAGGGCGCCGCCGGCATCTGAAGCTGCCGGCTGAATATAAATCTGCTTAAACGGAGTCTGCTCAATAATTTTCCAGTTGGCCACGGAATTCAAAGCCACGCCTCCGGCAAGGCATAATCTTTCTTGCCCGGTCAATTCATGAAGATGATTGGCTAAAGCAACCAAATGTTCTTCTAAAACCGCTTGAATCGAGGCGGCAATATCGGCATAAGATTCTTGTTCTTCGGCCAACCTTATATATTCTTTATCCTCTGGTTTTGGCCCAAAATAAGAAGGCCAGCCGGTTTTACGGGTGAAAAAACGGGAATTTTTATCACGCGGTCTTCCAAATAACTCAACGAATTTGTTTGAAAAAGTCTCCGAAAGCGATCTCTGGAATTTAAAATAATCAAGGTTTAATCTAAAGGAAGAATCATCGACAAGAGTGATTAATTTTTTTACTTTATCAACGTAGCGCGGAGTCCCGTAAGAAGCCATGCCCATTACCTTATATTCCCCTTCATTTACCTCAAACCCAAGGAAAGCGGTAAAGGCCGAATACAACAAACCCAGCGAATGCGGAAAATGCACTTCTTTGAGGATTTTTATTTTATTTCCTTCGCCTATGCTTAAAGCAGCAGTCGCCCACTCCCCCACTCCGTCAACGGTTAAAATTGCGGCTTTGTCCCAGGGCGAGCAAAAAAAAGCTGAGGCGGCATGGGAAAGATGATGATTTGAGAAGAGTATTTTCCAGGGACTGATTTTAAGCTGATCGGCTATAAGATGCCGGATCCAAAGTTTATCAAGGAATAAATGTTTAATCGACTCCCGGAACACGGCCGGAGCAAAAGGGAAAGTTTCCAAAGAAATCTTAATAATCCGTTCAAATTTAAGAAACGGTTTTTCATAAAAAACCACCCAGTCAAGATCGCCTGCGTTCAAATTCGCTTTCTTCAAAACAAAGTCAATTGCCAGTCTTGGAAATCCGGAATCGTGTTTTTTTCTGGAAAATCTTTCCTCTTCTGCCATAGCCGCAGGAACCCCGTCAATGAGTAGACAAGCGGCGGCATCGTGATAAAAAAAAGAAAGCCCCAAAATCTTCATATCAAAACTCTTTTTGAAAATCCTCAAGGGCGCGCATTTGTTTTCGGGGCAACTTGAAATTAGAGCCTGAGGATTTTTTATAGTTAAGAATTTTATAGGGAACGGCAAATAAGGCAAAAATGGTGAAATAAAAAACGGTCAAAAAAACATTGGAAATCAGATTCCCGATAAAAAATCCGAATCTTTTCCAATTTTTCCACAAACGAGATAAATGTCTCATATAAATCTCTTAAAAAATCGTATAGATAAACGGGCCCAGAGGCGTGCTTTGCCCAAGAACGATTATCATGAAAAACAACATCAAGAGAAATACCATGGGGATCATCCACCAAAGCTTATTCTTCGCTAAAAATTCCAATAAATACCCCAATATGATAAATCTTGTTTTAAATGATTGAAAAAAATTCTTCATATTAATTACCTATAAGTTTTTGCGATGTCAAGTAATCAAATAAAGCATCGGCGGCCCACTGGTGCCCCTTTTCATTCCAATGGCCGTCGCAAGGCCAGATAGTATCCCCCTCCTCTATTTGGGCCCGTTCTCTGAATAACGGGTTAAGAGCTAAATAAGGAAAGGAATTTTCTTGAGCAATCTTACTTAAAATCTTTTCAGGCTTATCCAAATCAATAGAATTGCCTTGGGTTGCAGCTTTAAATTTTTCCAATAGGCCACCGTGTACTCTGTATCCGTCCGTAAGAGATACTAACATAAAATTGGAATTATTTTTAGTAACTTCATCCTTAAAGTTTTTCAGCAATTTTTCTTCTCTAACCCACGCCTCCCGCCAAAAATCATTATATTCCGGCAGCAGGATTTCAACTTCGGCCGATAATTTATCGGAATTTTTTTCCGGGGACGATATAAAAGTCAGATAGCTTTTGCGCAATGTCGTAATAAGCACCGATTTCCGGAGGATTTTTTTGACTGGTTTGGAAAGACCCGGAAAAAGCGCAACACTCGAATTCTTTACTGCCTTATTATCTTGGCCAAAAGAAATATCTGTTTCAAAAGCATCATCTTGAATATCATTCAAGGCTAATGCGGCAATTACCAAATCCGGAGAGAACTGCATAGCATACTTTTCAAAATACAGAATACTCTTATAAGTTCCGTGGCTTGAAATGCCGAATGGGATGACTTCATATCTGTAAGAACGGCTATTTAAAGAATTAAGCTTTTGCTCGAGTAGGGCCGCTACGATTTTATCCTGCTTAACCTGCATCGCTTCTATATATGAATCACCGATAAGAGCTATCCGGAACACTCCTTCTGATTTTTCCAATGAATATTCCCGCGAATGAAACCCGTAGCTGTTCGTTTTTACATTATTTTGGAAACAACCGCCGCGAATATGGATATTCTTATTTGGATTTAATATTAAGAGCCCCGACTGATCTTGGGTATAAATATCGCTGGCCGCGTAATCCAAATAACGCAAAGTCATTTCTCCCATAATAAAAGCAAGAAGACATCCGAATAAAAAAATGAAAATTCTGGAAATAATAGATTTCATATTATATACTGAATTATACAATGTTCAAGGTAAATTTACCTTCTATTTTTGTTTTTTGCATTATTTCGATTGTCGTTATCATATCCATTCAATATCTGACGACAATCCCGCGCATATTTTATGATGAAGCCAGCGCCATTGAAGTGGCGAGAAATTTCCAGCTTTTTGGAGTACTTGATGTCCTGACGGCGCCGGGCCAGTTTTCCGGCTTTCCGTATATCACCGGCAGCAGCGGTTTCCCGGTTACTCTTCCGCTAGCGGCATTTTTTGAAATCTTCGGTTTTGGCTTTACCCAAGCCCGCATCTACGCCTTGCTCTGGCTGCTTGCATTCCTTATCATCGCCTGGTTTTTTGTCAAAAATTTCTGGAGTGCTTCATATGGGGCAGGCGCAGTAACGCTCATTGCCGGATTTGCGTCATTTCATGACAGCGGCCGAAGAGTAATGGGCGATATTCCCGGATTTGCATTGCTTCTTCTATCGCTTCTTCTCTTGCTTAAAAAAGAAAGAAAGTTCCTTGCCGGAATATTCTTCGGTCTTGCCGTCGCCGCAAAACCTTCGGTATATTTGCTTATTATGCCGGCCCTCATTCTGACATATGTTATAGCGGATTGGCGGCGTTTTTTTCGCAATCTTATGCCTATTGGGATTGGCGCGGCTATTCCCATTATATTTTGGGTTATTCTGCAATTCCCCGATCCATTAAAACTGAACACCTGGCAAAATGCAATTAATTTCTATCAGAACGCTTTTGGCAGTTCCTACTCGGCCTGGACAAGTATCCTGAATAATATTAAGAATTTCGTCTCGCAGACCACGCTTATATATTTTTCTCTCCTAACGATACCGACAATAGCAGCCCTAAAATCAAAATTCGCCAAAAAGGATTTATTAGTTTTATTTGTGTCCCTGTATGGGATTCTGGATCTATTGTATTTCCTGAAAAGCCCCGGAAGAATCCGTTATCTTCTCCCCCTGCAGTTTTTTATTCTGCTTCTTTTGCCATTTACAGTCGCTTGGCTTATCCAAAAACTGCAATCGCGCTTGACCCTTTTTAAAAAGTTTTCATTTCGCCACCTGTGGACTATCGCAATCAGCGGCCTTAGCGCCCTGCACCTCGTCCAATTTATATTTTTTTCCAATGTAATTTATAAAAATACCGCCCACCTTGAGGCCTTGAAATTCCTGGCTCAATACCAAGCCGAGACGATAGCCGTCCTTAATAGCCCCCATATCGCGGCCTTCCTGCCCCCGGAGAGAAAAATGCACTATATTCAAGAAACTGATCAAATTATTTTTGGCGCAAACCCGCTTGATCTGCCCCGGGAAAAACTGCCTGACCTCCTGGTTATGCCGGCCGGTTACGAGCAAAACATCATGCTTTCAGACGCTCAATTAAAACAATTGGATCGTTACGCGCTCGTATTGGACGGAAAATGGAAAATCTATAAATTAAATCCATAACGGCTTAATTGTTTCGTTTAGCTAAAACTATTATTGAAGTGCCAAATGGTAAATTTAGATGGGGCAAAATTAAAGCTTCTAAGGATAAAATTTTAGTAAACAGCCAATTGACTATTTCAGGAAGCTTAGAGACGGATTGGTTTAAACTAATTGTGTTACTTTTTTTTATCTTCTGAATCATTCTGTATAAAATAAAGGCGGGGGCAAGGAAGAAAAAAAAGTATGAAGCCATGACAACCTGATATCCAGAGCGTCTGAATTTCCGGCAGATTTCTTTTTTTGTATATCTTCTCTTATGCCCCAAAACCTCATCAAGTCCGGTCCATAAGAATTGATAGGCCGGTACAGTGACTAAAACATAACTCCCGGGGATTGAAAATTTCCTCAAATCCGAAAGAAACTTTTCGTCTTCCTGAATATGCTCCAAAACATCAAAATTGGCAATCAGGTCAAATTTGATACCAGATTTGAATTCGTTCAAATTGCCTGCCTTGATTACATTTTGAATGCCCTTTTCCCGGCAGGCTCGTATTGCCTCATCTGATGCATCAACGCCTAAAACCTGGCCATGCTTCTCCAAAAAATGAAAGTTACCTCCCGGACCGCAGCCCCAATCAAGAATTTTTAATTGCCGCCCAAGAAAATACTTTTTTAAAACCCCCTCTATGACCTGACGGCGGCCGACAAACCACCAATAATATTTTTCTAATTGCTCATATTCTTTTATTGATTGCGCTTCCATTCTATTTAAACCAGTATTTAATCCTGTAAAAAACCATATAAGCCAAGAATTCAAAAATCGCCCATATTTTGATGAAACTTCCCCGCCATTCATTTTTGTGGAAAACAGTGGGCACTTCGGCCACATTCATATCCAAACGCATAGATTCGAGCATAATTTCCCCGTCAATAAACCAGCCGCCGCAAGAGAGATTCATTTTATTGTAGGCTTCCCTAGTCATTAATTTTGGCTTTGCATTTACGTCTCTAAAAGACGCCCCCGGAAAAAGAATGTGGAAAATCATATTATACCAGCCGGAAATAAACTTTCGATAAGCTCCGTCCATTCGCACTTTCCGAAATGTTTTTACGAGATCAAATTCGCCGCTTTCAAGGACTCGGTATAGCCGGACAATGTCCCGAGACGGCATCTGCCCGTCTCCGTCAATAAACGCAATTACTTTCCCGTTAGCCGCCTTGAATCCCATTATCACGTCCCAGCCCAACATTCCTTTTTTCTCTACTGTTATCGGGACTACTTTAGGATTCTTTTCTGCAAGCTTGCGAATTATCAAAGGGGTTTTGTCGTCAGTTCCCGGGAAATAATTTCCGACTAACACCAGCTCGTAATTATCCATTCCTCCCTCGCGGAATTCCTTCTCCATTTGCTCCAGATAAGGAATTATTGTCTCGCCGCTTTTATAACATAAAACCACCACGGATAATTCCGGCTTATCTTCTGTCTTTTTCAGACTCGTATGAGCATTGCTGTTTGGCATGTGATTTATTTATGGAGGTTTAATTGATTCAATGTTGTTTTATAATCCTTGATTTTCAGTCCAAACACCTCTAAGTCCGGATTCGTGTTAAAAGTTTTTAAATCTTTAAGCCCCAAGACATTCTCTGAAGTAAAGGGCAGCTTAAAACCCACCCTTTCCATTAATTGCGAGAGTCGATAGGTAACTGCCAAAGACACTGGTATAAATAATGGCTGGACGCCAATACGGCGGGCCATCTCCCAATATAGTTCCTTCATGGTAATAATAGAAGGGTGGGCAATAGTAAAATTGCCGGCAATATTTTTGTTAATCCCTATTTCGATAATCCGACAGAGGTCGTCAAGGGCTATGGTTTGAATGGACTGCCCCCCTCCGCCGACCAAAGGAATTATTTTATGATTGCTCAAACTGGATGCGATCTTCCCAAAAAGTCCGCCGCCGTCTCCGAGAACCAGTCCGAGCTTCAAAATTAAATCTTTCTGAGAATCAAACAGGCCTTCAGCCAATAACTTGTTTCTTGCATAGCAGGACTCGGCGTTTGGATGAGCGGATACGGTTGATAGAAAAACCATTTTGATGGCGTATTTTCTTGAAAAAGAAATGATTTTTTCCGTTCCTTCCAGGTCTGTATTTAATTCTTTATCTTGCCTGCTGATAATGGGCCGATAAGCGCAATGAATCAGATAATCGGCTCCGGCAAATCCCTGATCTTTAACATCGGCCAAATTAAAAGAATAATAGGCAGCCGGGGGGCTTTTTTGTTTAGGCGGACTGCGCTGGAAAGCTCTGACCTGAAATCCTGATTTGGAAAAATAAGAAACCAGAGCTGATCCGACAAGCCCGCTGCTCCCTGTAATTATGACGGTTGGCTGGCTATTCATACTTCAATTTATTCAGTATGACCCTGAGCCTGTCGAATGGGTCATAAGAATAAGCGATGAAATCTCTCAAGCACCCGAGGGATATTAGTAACAGCATCAAAAGCTGTATTAATACTAATAATAAAAGCTGCGGTGATAATAATAGTCTTATACTTTCGCCGATCTTTTAATAATTCTGCTAAAAATAATACCCCCATAATTATTAGCATAGGATAAATCTGATACCGATAGCGCGTTTCGGCCACAATCCAAATAATCCCGGCCGGCGCCGCCAAGGTGGCTAATGTTATCATCCGCGATATAAAATCGCGTTTTTTTATGTATATCCATAAACCGGAAAGCCCAAACGCAAAAATTATAAAAGCAAAAATGCTGGAGAATATAATAGTCAAGATCTGGGAGATTCCCGACAAATGGAACCAGAAAGCGGCCGGCCTGGCGGCGCTGAAATAAATGGAGGTCTTGGCAAGCTGAAGTTTGATGAACTCCCAGGGATGTCTTAGGGCCAGATTCAGTACTTCCCTTTTACCCCTTTCATTCGCCGCAAAAAGGCCTTCTTCCAGGGTATAGCGATCAATCTCCTCGGTCGCGGTTAATTCCCCGATATACTTTGACTCCGGACTGTTGCCGACCCAAACGTCATAGCCAAGAATGTAGCTAGTAGGAATGAATCGGTGGTACTTCAGGTAATTACGCACCGTCCAGGGCGTAAGGATAATCACCGCCATAAAGGCAAAAATAGCCGCATAGCGCCACAGCCGTCTATAAATCAAAAATCCAATGGCAACCAGCATTAAAATGGTAACCGGCGGGCGCACTAAAAGGGCAAGGGTAAAAAGCGCGCTTGTTGCCAAAACATTCCGCAAAACCGGCTTTTCCCACATTGAAAGAGCAAAATAAATCCCCGACAAAACTAAAAATAGATAAAGGGTTTCGGTTAAAAGCATGGCCGGGAATTCCAGAAGATCAATAAAGAAAATATATAAACCGGCGCCGAGGGCCGCGTACTTTTCCGCATTAACTTCAACATAGAGCCGGCGAATAAGACGATAAACGATAAATGCGGAAAGGGTATGTAAAATTGATTGTATTATCCAAACGATCCAAAGCTGATGCCCGAAAACCCAATATATGGCCGCCAGGAAAAATTCATATCCCGGGCCGAGACGGCCGATAGCCGAATCAGGCAACGAATTAGTAGTTTCAGTATAGCCGGTGCCCTGGACCAAGCTCCAGGCGATGCTGTCATAGGCCTTAGCGTCAACTGACGGTTTTATATGAAAGTAAAAAGCATATGAAAGAGTGACGGCAAAACCAAGCAGCAATATAATTGCAATAAGTTTGTGTTTTTTTATTTGAACCATCTTGTGGTAAGTTAATCGAACCATCGGCTTTTAATCGCGGCTTTCAGGATTTTTAGGCCGTCTATGGGACGTATTTTTTTGCCTTCTTCAATCCGGCGAGCTTTATATGAAATGGGAACTTCTAAAATTTTGTATCCGGCCCGCTTAAGCTTCACGGCCAGTTCGGTTTCAATTTCAAATCCGCTGCTGTTCAATGAAATCCGCCTTAAGGCCGAGCGCGGAAACAGCTTGCTGCCGGAAAAAATGTCGTTTATCCCGATGCCGGTGCATAGGTTAACAACAAAATTAAGAAACAACCCTCCCCAAAGATACCTTTTATAGGCGTACTTATTTTTTGCCGGATCAAGGTGGCGGGAGCCGAATACGACATCGGCCCTGCCGTTTAAAACGGGTTTGATTAACAAAGGATAATCAGCCGGATCATATTCCAAGTCCGCATCCTGATTTAATATATAATCTCCGGACGCTTCTTGAAAGCCCCGGCGAAGCGCCGCTCCCTTGCCTGTATTTTTCGGCTGGTAAATAATGCGGCGGCGTCCTTCAAATCCGGCAAGAACTTCCCTGGTGCCATCCGTAGAACCGTCATCAACGATAATAAGTTCCTTTTCAATCGGGCTTAAATCCACCCGCTCCACCGCCCGGATAATTTGATTGATGGTCTTTCGCTCGTTGAATACGGGGATAATAATTGATATTTTTTTAATCATTAAATCTAAAAATATAAATATTTTCAGAATTATATGCCGGTTTTAATTTAAACTTTTCCGGCTCCCAGTTTGGATTTTTACTTTTGTCCCAAATAAAGTAATCAACCCTGTATTTTTTAAAGCTTTTATCAGGCGGGTTTCTCTGAATTTCTTCGGCTTTGATTAAAATTCTTTCAATTTCATTTTCAGGCAAGCGGGTCTCGTCTTTTAATTTAAGGTTAAACAATTTTCGCCACTTATTAGCCTGAACCGCATCTCCGTATCGATCAATGTATCTGACGCCGAAAATCGATCTTTCGTTTTTAATCACAAAGTCTTTATCAAATTCTTCAAAAAAATTATTGAAGATAAACCTTTCTTCTGCTTCCTTATCAGGCATTATAAATAAATTAGCATAGCGTGAGTAAAAAACATTATTAGAGGTATATACGGGGATTAGTTCAGAAATTTCTTCATTGGCATAAACCACTGAATCAGAAAGGATATTTTTATTAAGCCAGTCGAAAACCGCTTCGTATTTTTGGACATAAATATCCCGTTCAGAAATTCTGAAAACTCTTTGGGCATAGCCATATATGCCGTAAGTGCTCGCAATAATCATTAAAAAAGAGAGATAAAGTTTAAATCTAAAGTTTAGTTTAAATTTACTCCAAAGATAATAAACCGCAAAAACTAGAAAGAATACTGCCGGCATCCGGTAATGGCCGAACTCAAACTTCTGGCCGGTGATAATATTTTGATTAGTGACTATTAAGATTGAGAGAATGCCGGCAATAAAAAATAAAATTTCTTTACTTATTTTTATTCTTTTCAACCGGTATAAAATTCCCATTAAAAGTAAAACCGCCAATGATAAA
>Ga0213870_1000601_pt1 | contig 16747 bp, 18 predicted proteins | sample WICALVC2017_Meta_FD_160119 | JGI IMG/M metagenome (GOLD analysis project Ga0213870, IMG submission 160119) | Freshwater microbial communities from subterranean cave lake in Wind Cave National Park, South Dakota, United States - WICALVC2017 | ecosystem: Environmental > Aquatic > Deep subsurface >... | reverse complement strand
TTATATACCACACTGGTTCAAGACCCGGATCTTTTTGCCATTCAGGATCATTAGTCACGGCTGGAATAAATTGGGAGAGGTCTTCAATGGGTATCTCCAGTTTAACGGAGAAATAAATTGTCCGTTCCGCTAGACGCCTCAAGTCCTCACATGAAGCCCAAAAAGCTTCTTTGGCATCTGATCCAGATTGAAGCTCTCCTTGCCACTTGCTTGCCTCGAATACCTGCCATTCATGCCATAAACCCCCTTCTCGTTTGCAGGGATTGTGAAATTTTCCTTCAAACTTTTTATCTAAAGATAAAATTTCGATATTTCCTTCTTCTCTAGCTTCCTTAACTGCCGCTTTTTCAAAGAGATCTCCATCCAAGTGTCCAGCCACAAAGGCATATGCCACCGGGAAGTTTTTTCGCTTAATCATGGCGAATTTATCGCCTCTACGTATAATTACTCCTACGCTTTTATTGTCACATTTTTTGGTCATTATCTCACTCTTCCCATTTTTTCGTTAGAGTTTTTCCTTTGTTACTATATGTTACTATATTATATTAATCTTTTTATCAACTCTTCCGGGGTTTCGATAATTTCGGTAAATAGAATGTCTCGACATATTTCTCCTCCTTTTTCCACGGCTTTTTCAAGCTCCAGAGCATAGATAATCATATTTTTTCCGTGAGCAAATCCGAGCTCCAGAGTGGTATTCACTCCCAAGTATCCGTCTTTATTATAGATATAACAAACATCGGCTTTGCGGATTCGGTCAAAGTGTTCATGCACCATGGCCGGTACCCTATCCCGATACGATTTCGACTGGAGACGGTATTTTTCTTCACTTATCAAAAATTTTTTTCTCTGTCTGTCGAAATTCGGCTCAAATACTATAGGCACGCCCAGTTTTCGTAGGCGCTCAGCAAATCTTTTTATATCATCTTTATATCGTTGTGAGCCGCAAATGACAACAGATTTCATATGGCAACTTTACCACAAATAAAATAATGCCGCAATGTTTATTGCGGCAGCAGCGGCTGTTTAAATGTTTTTCTCCAACCACTGATTAATATTATTATGATCTCTTTCAAACCAGCGAGCATTGGAACGGATGCGCTCAAGGGACTGTTTGATCGTGCGCTCTGCGCCGGAAACCGGATTTGTGCTAAAGAACTCTTCCACCTCTTTTGCTCGTTCTTCGTTTGAAAATCCTCTAGTCACAATCTCAATAATAAGATTTAAGAGAATTCCGCTACTACGTCCTTCAATAGCCGGCCATTTATCTTGTAAAAATTTCCAGGCGAGATTTTTTCCTTTAGGGTTTCTCGCAACGCCAGCTATTCCATGTATCATGTCTTGCGCTCTTACTTCCGATGAAATAGAAAATTGTAAAGTACGCTTAAGTAATTCAGGGTTTACTGTTGATCCTAAAGATTGAAGGCAGCGGATTTTTTCTTCCTGCAGAGGCATTTCCTGATACAGCTTCAGCAGTTTTTCATAGGCCATAATGTCGCCATTGTTTTCCGCTAGTCCGTACTTCGCGGCGATCATATAACAGGCTAGACGCAAGTTGGGGTCAAGCGTTGTGCGATCAGCCGCAAAACGCGCAAACCTTTTCTGGGCCTCAAAAATAGTTTCGTAATGCACATAGTAACCTAACCTGCCGATAATCAGACCTCGCAGGAGAACAGTGAGATGATTATCATCCGGCCTGGCGTCCCATCCCAGTTTCTTGCCTATACCGAAGAAAAGATCTCGCGCGTACGGTATAAATTTAGAATAGCAGATGTCATCAACCAAAAGACTCCCTAATTCACCAAGATTTTGGCTTAAGTCCGTCCAGACCGCAAAATGGTCTTCATCGCGGTAGCTTCTGGCAAGTTCAAGAGCTTCGCCTGTTGCCAAATCTCCGGATCGGGCAAGAGCAAAAGCATCATTTATCAGGCCGAAACGGTCTTTGGGAGGCAATGATTGCGAACTGATTGCCGGTTGCAGTTTTTTAAGAATTCCCGCGGGATATTTAACCCGATAGAAACCGGTTTGTCCAGAGTTTAATTTAAGCCAGCTTCGGACGGGATTCACAATCATGGCAATTGTTTTTTCACTGTCTAAAATATCAGATATTATCTCCGGCTGTTGAGCCATTTTTATCTGAAGAGGTATTTCCCATTGGGCTTTATTTTCGGTTTTCTCTCCGCTTGAGATAAATCGGGTTTGTTCGGCAAGCAATAGTCCGGTTGCGCCGGTAAGAGTAACTAGAGGATATCCTGTTTGTTTGGTCCAGCTATCCATTATCTTTTTTACCGGTTTTCCGGAAGCATCCTCAAGCGCTTGCCACAAATCTTCGGTGGTCGCATTCCCGTATTGATTACGTGTGAGGTATAAATTAAGTCCTTTGCAAAACTTTTCTTTTCCTAAGTACGATTCCAGCATGCGAATAACCGAAGCGCCTTTGCTGTAGCTGATTTCGTCGAAAATTTCTCGGATCTCGGCAGGGTCTTTTACTTCTACTTCAATCGGATGCGAATTTTTTAGCCCGTCCAATTTCAGTGCCTGCGAAAAATCGTCAGCTACAAACTGGGTCCAGATATCCCATTCCGGGAAAAGATGATCAACCGCTAAGTAGGCGATCCAGGAGGCAAATCCTTCGTTTAGCCAAAGATGCGTCCACCACTCCATGGTTACCAGATTTCCAAACCACTGATGAGCAAGTTCATGCGCGACTACCGTTGCCACCCGCTGTTTGGCGGCGGCAGAAGAATTTTTTTCATCAATCAAAAGCGCTGTTTCGCGGTAAGTTACTGCTCCCCAGTTTTCCATGGCTCCGAACGAAAAATCAGGAATAGCAATGAGATCGAGTTTGGGCAAGGGGTATGGAATTCCGAAATACTCATTGTAAAATTCGAGGGTTTTTACCGCCACTTCGCGGGCAAAAAGTCCTTGTTCTTTTTTACCGGGGGTGGTGTATACTCTTACTTCTGTTCCATTTTTGATCAGGGTTGGCCCCATCGTCTCAAATTCCCCCGCCATAAAAGCAAGAAGGTATGTTGACATTACAGGTGTTTCGGCAAATTTTACCGCTTTTAAATTTTTGTCGCCCGGAAGTATATCCCAGTTTTCTTTTATCGGCATATTGGAAATTGCGGTGAGATTTCGCGGAATAATAAGAGTGATTTCAAACCCTGCTTTTATCGCCGGTTCATCAAAGCAGGGAAAGGCGCGTCTCGCGTCAGTGGCTTCGAATTGGGTTGTAGCCATAAACCGCTTCTCGCCATTTGCCGTGTACTCGCTGCGGTAGAAACCATGCATTTTATCATTTAGTTTTCCATCAAAATATATGATTAACAAGGAGTCTCTCAGCGGCAGAGTACGCGGAAAATAGATAGTTATAGTTTCTCGTTTTTCATCTTTCTCCACTCTAGCCATAGGAATAATGCGAAAGGAATTGTATACGAGATAGGCAAATTTTATTTCAAGATCCACGGCGTGCAGTTCAATAGACGACGTTTCTTCCGCAATTTCAATATCAATGTACTCCACTCCACTAAAAGTGAAATTTGCCAAATCCGGCTCAAGAGAAATCCTGTATTTTTTTGGATGGACATTTTTTGATAAACGTATGCCATAATCATTTTTTATTTCAAACACCACATCGCCCTCGGCCATAGGAACCTCCCACACGTGTTTTTTAAGGAACAACTGATATTATATTTACTGTAGTAATCTTTGTCAAGTGCTTAATGGTAAAAATATCGCTTTTCCTTTTTAACAGCGATCGCCGTTAAAAAGGAAAATGCTGTTTATCCCGTTAAAAGTAGAATGCCCCACGGCTTGATGCAGGGACGAAAGTAATAAAACCGCGTCTAGGACGCGGTTTTTTTTATTGCTTTTTATAAACCTAACTTATTTATAATATCTTGATATTCTGGTAAATCTCCATTTTTGCTGATCTGCGCATTTTCATAAGGTCGCGCCGCTGATTTATAGTAATGGTCGCTAAGCTTGTAAAAAAGAGAAGGAAGTTTGGAAAGAAGAGCGAATTTCGGCGTATTACCCATTGCTTTTTGGATGACGCGAAGCGTTATTACGGTACAACAATAATTGGTTAGACCGGCGTAGCTTGAACCGCCTCCATATTTTGCGGAGATTTTACGTATCTCTCCTGCCAGCATTATTATATAAGTGAGCAGTTTTTCTTCAATCTCGATATTATGAGTATAAGGATCTTCTAAAAGGGCTCCGGGATTTACTTTTAATCGCGCGCGCATCTCGTCTCCTATATTATGGAGAATGCCGCTATTTAAGGCCAAGGTCCAATAACGTTGTTCCGGGGTAACTTCTTCTAAGAGTTTAATTACAACACCGCTTAATGCTTCAAATATTTTTTCATGCTTACTGCCAGCGGATTCAATAATGATTTCTATTATTTTGCTGATCCATAATTCAAAATGCTCGCGATCTTTTGGAGCAATATAAGGCATATATCCTTTAATCTCCTATACTTTGGGGTTAGGGGTTTTATACCACGCCAGTCCGTCTACCATCTCTAGCGTATAGTCGGCAAATAGGTTGGGATAACGGCTTTTTACTTTTTCCGCAATTTTGCCAAAGACCAGACGAATTTCTTCTTCTGCTCCCGGGTCAGTGCGCATCTCAATGATGTGGCGAAGCGCTCGCGGATTCACCGACCAGCCAATGGCAGTGGCAAGGCCGTCAGGAGCAAAACGCCGCATAAACGAAGTTTTCTTTTTCTTTTCATGAAATGGTTTGCCCGGTTCGTCCAGTTTGAAATGTTCCGCCATCCAAACTTGATGTTTTTCCATTCTTTCAACAAGATCAATATTTCTTTCCATGAGTTCCTTATCTTCCAAAGCCCATTTTGGAATCCACATGCGTAATTCTTCCAAACGCACAAATCGCAAACTTTCTTGGGAGATGGCAATCCCTATGCGATGGCGAACAAGCTCGTGGGTAAAGACCCGGCTGACATCAGCGATAATAAAATTCAGCATGGGATGTTCAATGACCGATCCGTGTTTTACTCGGACAATGTTTTGGAGATATTCGTCATTATGCTCTCTTATTTTTGTCACATTGGGATTAAGGCCGGGTTTGAAACTCCGGTAGCATCGCCGCCCCATAACTTCAATAATTTTTTCTGCGTCGCTTGGCGCATCCGAAGTCCACTCCGCGACTCCCAGATGATCAAGATAAAGATGGAGTTCATCTTCAATAATCCGCGTCTCCCCTACTAAGAATACCTTGGGTTCTACTAACTTCATTTTTTTCTCCTCTTGTTAAGGCGCTAAAGGAAAGATAGCAAAAATAAATCAACCGTCAAGCTGATGGTTGATTGATATTTATGAGACTCGATCTCGTTAAAATTTTGACTGCGTGTTTCCAGACAATTTTGCCGATTTCTTCCGGAGGGAGAATTTCTCCGTTTTCCACGCATTCAATTATTACATGATCTTCCGGAAATTTTTTAGCAAGCCAAAGATAGGCCCTTTCCGCGTTTTTAAGATGGTTGAAATCTGTTTCATGTCCGTCTTTTGTCCTTTTTTCTCCATGCATTAATTTCTGACATATTTCCGTGCTTACGCGCAGGATAATCACCAGATCCGGCTTGGGTATTTCCAAAATTCCATATTCAGTTTTATACAGCCATTGCAAAAATTTATCGCGTTCTTTGTCGTCCGCAATTTTCCCGCCCTGGTGGCCGGCATTGGACTCTACATATCTGTCCAGTATTATTGTAAAACCCAGTTCCAGCAGTCTTTGGATTTCGGAAGAGATATCAAACCTGTCCAGTGCGTAAAAAAGTGAAGCGGCATAAGGATTTACATCGTTCGGTTTTCCGTAACTCCCGGCAAGATATTCTTCCACCAGCCCGGCAGATTTTTTTCCATACTGCGGAAAAGAAAGCGAGGTTGCTTTAATTTCTTCTTTTTGTAGCCGTTCGAGCAGGAGTTTGGTTTGGGTTGCTTTACCGCTTCCATCTGTTCCTCCAATGGCTATAAGTTTTCCCAAAGAAGTGTTTTTGTCCATAGTGCCTCTTTTATAGCATAGCTATCCGTCTATTCCCACAAAATTAAGATTGCGGAAAAGTTCCTGCCGCAAATTAAAAAACCTGTCCTCTTGCTTTTCGGGTTTTTGTTCAGCAATGGTAATTTCTTTCCAAGGCAGAGCTTTGCAAGGGAAAGGCACGCGTACGTTGTCAATGAAAATGCTCTCAATAGTAGTGCCGCTCCTTCTTACGATAAAATTACGATGGATGCCATCCATGAGCACTAGCTCACTGTCGTGTTTTTCTACAATAGGCGGCACGTAGTGCGCAAGCGAAATTACTCCTTCTCGGCTCTTTCCCACTACAATAAAAGCGGTAAGCCCGTAAATTCCCCGCGTTATCAGAAACCCGCCAAAAAGACTTTCAAAATTTTCAAGGATCGAAACGTATTTATTGCGATAGACAAAACGCTGGCCGATATTAAGCTATTCCGGATCCAGACGCATTAAACGGATAGGACAATCCGTAAATACCTTTATTTTAGGAGATCCGATTAAACTTATGTTAAAGAGCAAATTTTGCAAGTCTTCATTTATCACTGCCGTCAGAATAGTATAATAAAAAATCATCGTCAACCTTTTGGTCCTCTTAAAAGTTTCAACTCTTCTTCAAGAAGCAGTGAAGCGATTAAAATCATATTTATAAGAAGTTTGGCTGATTGCGAAAACTGTTTAAATTTTGTTTTGGCTACAGCTTTTCGCATTGGGGTTACTATGGGAAGAAAATAAGAAATGGTCCATTTTTTACCCAGTGCTTTTATATTATAGCAAACACTTGAAATATTATCGTATAAATCGGCAAGTTTAATAAGACGAACCGATTCTTCAGAGTGTAAAACCTGCTTTATATATTTTTTCTTTTCATTATCACCCCACCAGTTAGTCATTCCTTGAATCAATCTAAGCCCCCCATCTCCAAAAACGGCCTTTATTTCCGGCTCTTTGGCATCAGTATCTTCCAGAAGATCATGGCCAAGCGCCGCAAGAGTAATAATAAATTTTTTTTGGATGCTACCCTCTTTGGTTATATTTAAAACTAAATTCAAGACGCGCGAGACTCGTAATAGATGGTGCCAAGCCGGCAGGCTATTATCGCGAGTTTGGCCAGCGTGTTTTTTTTGCACGAAGGATAAGGCATTTTTAAATTGTTTTTTGGTATCCATGGCAACTTCAACCTAAATTAAAAAACGGGCATTTTCAATACCCGTCCAAAGCGAGATTCGCCAGCAGGCGATCCGCATTTTATTCTAAACAAAGCTCAAAATATCTGGTATGGGCTTCTATATCAAGAATAGAGGCATAATGTTCATTTCTTTCTCTAAAGACAGGTAGTTTGAATTCCGGAAAAATAATAGACAGCCACATAACCATGGCAGTCGCATTGCGTCCACAGCCATCGATCCAGGGATGTATAACACCATCAATCATGTGATCAGCATAGGCAAGAAGTTGCGTTTCTTTGTGCAGGGTACGGGTTGAAGGCGATAGGCACATTTTATAAAGTCTGGAGCTTAACTTGTGACTGAAGTTGTCCATCGCAAAATCAAGTTCAAGCAAGGGAATACGAAATGCAGTATAATTAACATCCCAAGTACGGTATTCAGGATTAAGAGAGTAGAATATTCCGGTTATTTTTGACACCTCTTTTGCCTCTTTACATAACTTCTCATATTCTTCCAAATAGGTATCAGGCGATCGAAGGTTGTGGTTTATAATTCGATTCCAGCTTTCCATGCGCATTTGGATTCCCTCCGGGGTCCCCTGGAGCAGTTGTGCGCTATTCCATACATCTTCGATCAACTTTTCTGTATTTTCTTCAACTTGTTTTCGTAATTCCTTGCCGCTTAAGAGGAGTTTCTTTTTCTTTTCACTTACCAATGTTTCTGAAGTCCCTTTAGCGGTTCTGCTGCGCTTAATTATGTTATCTTTAAATATTTGCGCAAATTCTTTGAAAGTAACTTTATTATACATCTGTCATATCTCCTCTATACGAGAATAAAATAACTATCATTTTTCAAAGTTCGTTACGGTTTCCTAGAGCATGTCCAAAAACCCTTCTTTGTGAAATTCTGCAGATTGGCGCAGAATATGGGGTTTTCGGACATGCTCTAAAAATACCATAACTTTTTTAAAATACAAGTTTACAGGCATAGGGCAATATAGTATGTTTTTATATATTCTTTGACATATTAAGGAAGCATACTATGGAAGAGCTGACTGAATTTGAACGAAGAGCGCGACTGGTTGCTTCATATTTTAACAGGAAACTTCGGCACGGCAAAGATATTATTCCACCGCCTTTCACGATTGAGCTTTTAGGCACGCCATCCGGAGGGAAATCAACTTTGGTGAGGGAGTTGGATAAGTTTTGGAAACGACAGGGTTTTCGAGTGTGGCATCCGCAAGAGGGAGCAGAAGCGGTGCGTTATCTTGACCGTTCAACTCCCTTTTATAATATTGCTACCGGTCTTTATGCTTATCAGCTTCTCATGCAGATTAGCGAGGGACACCAATATGACCATGTCATTTTTGAGAGATGTATTTTTGACGCATATACCTGGATGAAATATTGGCGCAAATTAGGTAAGCTCTCTTTGGAAACAATGAAAATGCTGCAAGAATCGTTTCTTCTTGGCGCCCCTCGTATTGATTGCGCCGTTATTGTTATTTGTGATCCCGATGTCGCCATGCAGAGAGAGACAAAAAATGAATTGACTACCCAATTAGGCAATCATACAAGGCCAGATAAAATCCAATTTATACTGGATTGCAATCAGGAATCATACGAGGAATTAAACAAAAATTTCCAAAATCTATTCTTATTTGATACCACTAATCTTGACGAGAAAACTATGGTGCAGGAAGCGGCCCGAATAATTCTAAATGTGCTTGAACAAAAAGTAATAGAGTGCTCCCACTAAGAGGTAAGACATATATGGCTAGTTTGTTACCTCTTTCAGAAGTCTATAAAGATAAATGTTTGACCTCAACAAAAGTTAAAAAATAAAAAGACCCTTTTAAGGGGTCTTTTTAAGATTCAATTTCAATTCCCATACTTCGTGCAGTTCCGGCGATTATTTTTTCGGCCGCTTCAACAGATTCTGCATTTAGATCTTCCATTTTTCGCTCAGCGATTTTGCGTATATCTTCATGTGTCACCTTACCTACTTTTTTCTTATTCGGTTCGCCCGAACCTTTTTCTATAGAAGCGGCGCGGCGAAGTAAATCAGAGGCAGGAGGAGTTTTAAGGCGAAATTCAAAACTGCGGTCTTCATAAACCGTAATTTCCACCGGTATGATCTCTCCTTCCATTTTTCCGGTGGCATCGTTGTATTTCTTTACAAATTCTCCGATATTCACTCCATGGGGGCCGAGTGCCGTACCTACGGGAGGAGCAGGAGTGGCTTTGCCAGCGGGGATTTGTAGTTTTATGATTGTTTTGATTGCCTTCGGCATAAAATGTTCAAGAATATACGAATTCGTATATTTGTATATTTGTTTTGATTCGTATATCCGCGATTACTCTTATAATTTCTTTATTTGTAGCGAATCCAACTCTACCGGCGTATCTCTTCCGAATACGTTAACCAGAACTTTGATTTTTCCGCGCTCTTGATCTATCTCTGCGACTTTTCCATCAAAATCTTTAAACGGGCCATCGGTTATTTTAACCGGATCACCCGGATTTACTTCAATTCTAAACGTGGGTTCTTCCTTGCCCATGCGTTTAAGAAGTTCGTCAATTTCTTCTTGCGACAATGGCGCGGGAGTAGTGCCTGCTCCCACGAAACCGGTTACCCGCGGAGTATTTCGCACCACATACCATGAATCGTCCGTTACGATCATTTCAACCAATACATAACCCGGATAGATTTTTTCTTCAATCACCCTTCTTTTGCCATTTTTAATTTTTATTTTTTTCTCAATGGGAACCAGTACGTTGAAAATTTTATCTTCCATACCCATGGATTCAATGCGCTGTTTTAGGTTTCGCGCCACTGCGTCTTCGTAGCCGGAGTAGGTATGGACGGCGTACCAATTCTTGCCGAATTCCGATGTTTGTTTAGGCATATATTCCCTACTAACTACCAATCGGCACTAATCTACTAATCAAATTAGTATATTGGCACATATTAATAATTGGCAGGGTTAAAGTACAAATGTATTCAATATATATTGAAACAAAAAATCTAAACCGCCCAAAAATAAAGCGATTATCGCGCTGATTAAAATAACGGTTAGGGTATAGCGAATAATTTCCTCTCTCGCGGGCCAGGTTACTTTTCTAAGCTCAAGACGCGATTCTTTGAGAAATAATACTAATTTATTCCACATATAGCCATCTTTAAAAGGCCCCAAGGCCTTTTAAATCAATTATTATAATTATAATGCATCTTTTCTACTTGTGTCAAATGTCAAGATTCTTTACGGTTTTGGCGTGACTTTGGATGAATTTTTTTCTTGGCATAACTTCATCGCCCATCAAAATATCAAAAATACGGTCTGCTTCGGCAGCATCTTCAACGGCGACTTGTTTTAGGATCCGGGCGGCCGGGTCCATGGTCGTAGACCACAATTCAGAAGGGTTCATTTCGCCCAAGCCCTTGTAGCGTTGGATTTCTATGCCTTTGACTTCGACGGTTTTATCGCCGATCTCTTCGCCTTTAGCTGCGGCGCGCTGTTTTTTGTTTTCCAATTTATGCTTTTTTAATTCTGTAACTGCGGCGTCTCTTTGGGAATCGGAGTATGCGTATTGTATGGTTTTCCCTGACTGGATTTTGTAAAGCGGAGGCTGAGCGATATAAAGATAACCCCGTTCAACAATTACGGGAAAATGCCTATAGAATAAAGTAAGAAGCAGCGCCCGTATGTGATTTCCGTCTGAATCAGCATCGCAAGCAATTATAACTCGATGGTACCTCAGCTTTGCTTCATCAAATTCATCTCCGATTGCCGCGCCCAAAGCTATAATTAACGATTTTATCTCTTTGGATGCAAGCATTTTGTCAAGCCGCGCCCGTTCCACATTCAAAATTTTTCCGCGAAGCGGAAGAATGGCCTGGAATTTCCGATCCCTGCCCATCTTACAGCTGCCTCCGGCACTGTCTCCTTCCACCAAAAACAATTCCGATTCTGCTGGATCGCGCGATTGGCAATCCGCCAGTTTTCCTGGGAGCATCAGACCTTCAAAAGCTCCTTTTCGCAGCACGGTTTCACGAGCGGCTTTGGCGGCTTTGCGTGCTTTTTGGGAAAGGAGGGCTTTACCGATTATCTCTTGCGCGTCATGGGGATATTTTTCCAACCACTCCCGCAGAGCTTCGCCCACAACAGTTTCTACCGCGGTCCTTGCTTCCGGGTTGCCAAGTTTGGCTTTGGTCTGCCCTTCAAACTGCGGCTCCCTGATTTTTACCGATATTATAGCAGTAATGCCCTCCCGCGCATCATCGCCGGTCAGTGTATCCTCATCCTTTTTAAGATATTCATTTTTCCTCGCGTAATCATTAAGGGCGCGTGTCAGGGCTGTACGGAATCCAGTTAAATGCATTCCACCTTCGCCAGTATGTATATTATTGGCAAAAGAAACTTCTTTGGCTTGAATGTCATCCGTGTATTGCAGTGCGGCTTCCACCAAAACTTTTTTTGAATCAAGTTCCGATTCTTTTTCTATATAAAATATATTCTCATGCTTGGGGGTTTCGTTGCGGTTAAGATAATCAATATATGACACGATACCGCCTTCAAAATAAAAAGTATGCGAATTAAAAATTAAAGAGCCATCTTTTGCTTTTTCCTCTTTTCTTTTATCTAAAACCGAAATTTTTATGCCCTTGGTCAAATATGCTTGCTGTCGAATATGGTCTAAAATTCTGTTCCAGTCAAAAGATATTTTTTCAAAAATCTCCGGGTCCGGTTCAAAAGTAACCGCTGTTCCCGACCCCCTGCATTTACCGACTTTTTTTACTCCGGCTTTTGGTTTTCCGCGCACATATTCTTGTACATATTGGTTACCTTCACGGCAAACTTCGGCCTTCATCCAGCTTGAGAGAGCATTCACTACCGAAACGCCGACTCCGTGGAGTCCCCCTGAAATTTTATAAGACTCCCCACCGAATTTGGCACCGGCATGTAGGGTAGTCATCACTGTCTCCAGCGCGGATTTTTTAGTCTGTTTGTGAATATCTACAGGAATTCCTCTGCCGTCATCCACCACCATTACTTTATTTTGCGGCAATAAAGTAATCGCAATATTTTTTGCGTACCCGCTAAGCGCTTCGTCCTCGGCGTTATCCACGACTTCCCAAATTAAATGATGCAATCCGTCAGGGCCGGTGGAGCCAATATACATTCCCGGTCTTTTGCGGACCGGTTCAAGCCCTTCAAGCACATAAATATCTTTGGCAGTGTAGGATTCTTGGGTGCTATTTTTTTTAGTTTTTTTAGCCATAAATATATTGATAGTATAGCATATATTGGTAACACGTTCAATACAGAAGCCAAGTTCTTTGTTTAACAAAAATCCGCTAGAATAAGCGGATTATAACTTTGGTTAAGTTATTTGTGGATGATGATTTCAAACTCGAGTCAATTATATACTGCTTATATGACGGTAAAGCTGTGCTGAAATAATTTTTTTCCAACAAAACATTTTTAATTTACCGAGACAGTCCTCGACTATTTTTTTTGCTTCTGATGCGGCAATCTCATCATCGGGGCTATAGATAGTATATCTTATAGTTTCATATCCCGCACTTCCTGTTCCGTAAATAACATTACCAGGGTGTGCAGATTTTGTTTCTCGCTCTACATAAATTTCTAAAAGATATTTCATTTAAAGTACTCCGTATGCATTACTCTTCCATTTGAATCCAATATCTCTCGTTTGTATGTATGGCCGTTTTTTAACAGCCATTTCTCATCATCAATTCCATCCCGGTTTAGATCCAGCTTGACCTGCGACCATTGGTTCGGGTTATTAGACCACCTAACGGCATCATTTTCTGGAAACCGAATGGCCGTCGCACGAAATGCCTCATAAGGCATGATATCCGCCAATTTATTTTTTCCTCTGCGGTTTCCATATTGATCAAGCCACTGTTCTATTTTCATACGAAGTTCTTCCGTGGTTAGCGCAGTGGTTTTTGGCTGAAGGGATGGAGGTGGGATGAATTCTGATTGGCCTGTGATTGGATTAATTGGCCTTTGTGTGTATCCAACAGAGGTATTTTCTCCACCAACGATTTGGTTAATAAGATATATTGTTCCAAATACCATTCCGATAAGAATAAGACAAGCGATCAGCAAAAAAGTTTTGAATTTCATGCGTTTTCCTCCTTCTTTCTTTTAACTGCCGTAGCGGGTTTCAGTTACTTGTTCATTATAAGTACTTTCTGCGGGTTCGTGTGAAGAGCCATGAAAATATTCAAACATGGTGGTGTAGTATATATAAGGAAATAACCAATTATCGTTATGTATCGAAATATGTTGTATTGATTGTGGTTTATATGCCCCCCGCCTTATTTGGCGGTTTCTTTCTCTAAGCTGATTTATATATTTATTAGGAACTCTTCTTGTCTGACTTTGCGAAGCTTCTACTCTTAATTGTTGCATTTGAGATAGTTGTTTCGAAACCCCTTCTCTTCTTGGTTGCAGTTGTTCAATGATCAGTGTTTGGAATTCTTTTATAGTATCGTTAATTACAATTATCTCTTGCAGCCAGTCTGGAAGTGATTCTAAACTATCCAGTTCGGCTTTTAGTTTTATCCTCAATTTTTCAAGGATTGTTCCGTCTACATTTTGTAAAGCATCTTTTAACTCCGAGTAATTCTTACTTTTTTCCGAGAGAACGCGTATTTGTTCTCGCATCCGGTTAATCGCATTCTTAAGCATTTGAGCACTTTTTTGTAGTTCTTGATACTCCTGACGTACTTTACTCCAGTCTTTTTTCTTCAAGATGGCTACGATTTCATCAGCTCTTTTCCAGTCGAGGTAATATCGGGTCTGTAAAATATTTCTGGGGTATGCATCGGTGCCATACCCGCAGTCCGTAAGCTCGCGCAGTCCCTTTACGCGTTCAAAATCATCTAATAAGGAAGCAACAATTTTTTGATCCCCTTGCTCTTTTTCCAGCCCCTGTTCCAACTCCGCCTGTTTGGATTCGAATGCTTCAGGATCAAAGTCCAGCAGGAGTTCTTCTATTTGTTTTTTTATTCTTTTAGATTCCATATTTAGAAGTTCGGTAACTTTTTGTTTTGTTATAAAATCGGGAATTTTGTAGTTTAGTGCATCAATACTTGTTTCTTTTAAATCCGGCAGGAGGACAGTTGCAGATTCTTCTAATTTTTCTTGGCGCTTTTTTTGCAGCTCACTCACTTTTGTTGAGTATTCATTGATTTCTAATCCAATTTCTTCCAACCAAGTTTTTACGATACCAATATGCTCATCCAAGGCCTTTAAGAATTCATTTTTATCCGCCATTCGGTTTCCTCCTTTCGTTGACTAGGACGTTGCAAATAAAGAGTAATCTTCTTCTCTGTTCTTAAAGTAATTTTCAAACATAACTTTCAAATTGTCTTTTGGCATATTTTCTTTCCACTCTAAGGGTTTGCCTGGATACGCGATGATATCAGTATAAGGATTGAAGCCAAGCTGCGTCAGTTCCCGATTCCTTATCAAGTATTTTCTATTTTTTAAGTCCCCATGCCAAAGATGCAAAATTTGTCCCGGCACAGCGCCGATTTTACCCATGATTTCCTCAAAAAATGGTTGACCCCAGTCTTGAAAATGCTGGATTTGATTAATATCTTTATCCGTCATCAATTTCATGCAAGCTCCTTCCAAATCTCCAAAAGCCGCGTGAGCCATAAAATGATCTGCAGACCCTATTATGGCGTGCTCATACAAACCACGGCGGCGTAGAATATCGTATCTTGCCGCCCAGCCGTAGCCAGTATGGCCATGCTTTTCAAAATTCCCAGAAAAAAGTGTTTGATGGTCATCCGATGTAATAGAAGCAAAAGATCGGCATATATCTCCTTTGTCCTGTCTTTTGAGGTTTTCCGGCGGTAATCTGTTGCAGGTTTCAAATACTTGCACCAGAGGAAATTTTTCCAGCAGCTCCACCGTATCTTTAGGCCAACTTTTGTTTAAAAATAGCAAATCACAATCGAGCCAGACCACGTATTTACAAGATGGAGGCAACCAGGAAATTGCTAAATTTAATAATCTTTCCTTTTGCCAGATGCTTGATCTGCTTCTCACCCGAATTACATCAATAGATTCTTGTAAATCAAAAGGATGTGTTCCAAAAGCACATTCTACCGTGAGCAAGGATAGACCCGACTCACGTATAGCATGGGCAAAAATTTCGTGATTAAATCTTCGAGTTTTATAACCGCATGGATTGTAATAGGATGTTATTACCCACAAATCGCGTACAAAACCGTATCGAAAAGCGTTTAACTCTTTGTCGGAAAATACGGCTATTTCACTCATTCCGTAGGATCCCCCTTTTTTATTTAGTTGTTAAGGTACGAAGCAAGTCTTATTTTAATATAATATAAGATGAGATTAATGTCAACAAAGGCGCTTTTTATATCAAATAAAATCCCCTTATTTAAGGAGATTTATAGAATTTATAGGAACTAGTATTTTCAGTATATATTGAGTTAGGTATATGTATGATGCGGGCATGGAGTATCTGTTGGGGCACCGCCATGAGAACAAATAGCAAACGCGCGAGGGGTACAACATTGCTTTTCACAAGAAAATTGAACTAATTGCCATGTTTTAATTAGCTCTCTTAAACTATAAATTACGGCTGTAAACCAAGCTAGAGTTACAATTGAACCAACCACGATTTGATAAAGATCCATCTTTCACCTCCTCTTTGGATTGAAATGGATTATTGCTAGTAGTAACTGACAGCAGTGTATATGTCAATAGAGCTGTTATTTCCTGACTTCCCAGCCGTTTTCTTCCAGAGCCTTGATAACTTTTTGCACGCGTTCATCCACTTCTTTATCTTTTAGCGTGCGCTCGGGAGATTGGAATACTAAGTGAAAGGCAAGAGATTTTCCTTCTTCCTCGCGCATTCGTTCGTCTTGAAAGTAGTCAAAGAGATCAACATCTAAAAGAAGTTCTCCACCTGTATTTTCGATTATATTTTGTATCTCTTCGGTTTTAATCTCAAGGGAGACCACAACTGCTATATCCCGAATTACTGCCGGAAATTTTGAAACAGGTTTATATTCCGTTTCCGCGCGGGCAAGTTTCCATAGCTTCCCAAAATTTATTTCAGCGGCAACTATTCGAGCTTTGGCCTTGATGTTTTTTAGAACTTCGGGATGGATTTCGCCAAAACTTCCTATTTTCTCGTCTCCAATTTTTATTTCAGCGAAGCGGTATGGATGAAATTTATCACGGTGAGTTTGTTGCCGGTTAACTGCATCGTCGTACCAAAAGTCGCTTATCCCAAGTGACTCCATAAGAAGATCCAGTACGCCTTTCAATTGGTAGAACTCATCTTCTCCCGAAGACCCCTTTTTTGCGAATAAAATAATTAAATCTTTATGTTCGATTAAGCCGGAAACGGCGATACTAAAGCTTTTTTCTATTCCAAAAATTTTAACAGAATCGAAATCACGCAGGTTCACGGCAGCCGATGCGGCATATTTAATTAAAATCTCAGGAACAAGAT
>Ga0213870_1000600_pt1 | contig 16753 bp, 18 predicted proteins | sample WICALVC2017_Meta_FD_160119 | JGI IMG/M metagenome (GOLD analysis project Ga0213870, IMG submission 160119) | Freshwater microbial communities from subterranean cave lake in Wind Cave National Park, South Dakota, United States - WICALVC2017 | ecosystem: Environmental > Aquatic > Deep subsurface >... | reverse complement strand
ACTAACACCTACACAAATTCCTCAGTCCACTCTTACACCACGAGTGGGAGGCCGAGGACGACCGACTGATAAACCAAAACTGCCCAAGACGCCACCCAATCCGTATCCGAAAGGTCCGTATTGTCCTGATACAGACTGACATGCGACAATGAAACAAACGGCCATACATGAAAAAAAGTCCAGGAGAAGTACATCGTTTCGCACTATGAATGGACGAGCTCATACTGTATTTTTCATAGCTTTTGCGATTTTTGCCGTCGCACTCGTATTTTTCTTCATAAACAATTACCTCTCACGTATACGAGCTTCAACTACCAAAGCCTTTGTAAGTTTTCCGCCCGGTTCAATTCTTATTTCAGCTGAGCAACCATTAGGGAGCATCGATTCCAATCGAATCTCAGCCTTTGATCTTACTATTTCCGCCACCGGTCAAGAACAAATCACGGCTCTGGGCAGTCCCGTGACCTACCCGGGCGGAGACAGTAGTATCTTTACTCCGGTCATAGTACCTCAAACGCTCCCCTCTACCCAAGTGCGCCTCGCCTACGTCATCCAACAGCCCACTGCCAATCTCCCCGTCGCTTTGTCAATACCCGTAACAACCAGTAGCGGGGGAGCTGTCACATTTGTTGCGGGCGCGACACAGGAGATAGTGGGCGTCATTGTGAATGCAACCGACAATATTTATCAAATCGTCACCACCACGCCGACAGTAGGTGTACCGACCGCAACCGCGACCGTGGTACCACCTTTACCAATTACCCGACCCCGTGCGATAGTCAGCTTCCCCGCATCCTCCACCTACACGCAAGGGCAAAGTCGCACCGACACAATATTTATCTTAGCCGACCAGCCGGTCGGTGGTATAGCTACGAATCGAATTTCTGCATTTTCACTTACCATAAAAGCAGTGGGAATGGCGCAAATTACCGGTGTAGGAGCCCCCTCGACCTACCCAGGCGGAGACAGCAGTATCTTTACTCCGGTCATCGTGCCATCAGTATTTCCAGCCAACCAAGTCCGTATCGCCTACATCATCCAGCGACCCACAGCCGATCTCCCCACAGGGATTCAGTTGCTTATCACAACGAGTGGAACGGGTACGGGTGCAGGTTCCCTGACGCTTGATACAAGCGCCACACAAGAGGTCGTGGGTGTCATAGGTACCGGTACAGACAACACATACGAAGTCGTAATCGGTACCTATGGTTCATCTGGTACACCTACACCTCCTGCGCCGACCCAATCGCCAGTAGCCCCGACAATTACCACTACTACCACACCCCATCCTTCAGGTACGGGAGCACCCTGTACTAAAGAAAAGGGTGATTCTGATTGTGATGGAGACACCGATGACGACGATTACCAGAAATGGAAAGATCAGTACGACGATATGCCGGATAGAAAGAACAAAGACAACCCCAACTTTGACTGCCGGGAAGAGGATAAAAAGTCGCACTTCGTAGATATGAAAGACTTTGAAGTGTGGAGAAGGTGGAGATGGTGGAGAAGGTGAAAAGTGACTATTTATTTTTTATGAAGATGTGTTCTATGATGGAGTATATATGACGCTTACGAAACGTCAAGTATATACGGTAGTATTTTTATTGGGGATCCTCCTTCTGCTTCCACTTCTTATGCTTGTGGTACGCCGCGGACAGGATATCCGCTTACGGGCGCTGACCGGCAAGGCAAATCTTTTACTTGCCAAAGATACCTTGGATGTCTTTGTCAACAACGAATTTACGATACTTGTTTCCATCCAGCTCACTGAGCCCACACTTCGCATATCGGGGGCTGATCTCACTCTCCTTTACGATAGCGCTATGGTGAAAGTAGTCGATATTGCTCCTGTGGTTACTGCTGATGCTGCCAATGCGGCATTTACCGATATCATACATACCTCTTCCGGGGGGACATTTCCGGATGGACGCACATTTGCGCGTGTTGCCCTTGTCGCCCAGAAACCCAATAACCAGCTTTCTGGTGGTACCATCCAGTTTGCGCGTATCCGTATGAGGGCCATTAGAGTGGGGACGACAACAATCGAGTTCCCGACTGATAACCGCTATACCGAGCTTGTGGGTATCAATCTCTAAGAGCCTGTTTGATGAAAAAACTGTTACTTATCATTTTTGCACTGTTGGTTGCGGGAGCCGGGTTTTATTACATCAGTGGTTTGCTTGTGCCATCCCGCGCGGAAGCACCCAGAGCCTTGGTTAGTTATTCGGCAGGATCACTTTTTATTCAAGCCGAACAACCCGCCGGAAATACAAATACCAATAAAATCTCGGCCTTTGATCTGACAATTACCTCTTCGGCAGGCGGGAATATTACGGCAGTGGGTACACCCCTCACGTATCCTGGTGGAGATGCAAGCATTTTTACCCAAATTATCGCGCCTTCCGGCCTGCCTGGCACCCGAGTACGTTTCGCCTATGTGATACAGAGGCCGACTGCAGAGTTACCAGTGGCAATACGGATACCCATAACGACCAATGCGCCGGGAGGGGTAACACTCGCCACCGGTTCGCTCCAAGAGGTCGTTGGGTATATACCTTCCGGAACGGGAAATAGCTATGTGGTGGTCGCATCAACTGGACCTTCTCCTACCAGTGTACAGGGCGGCAGCTTTACCATTGAGGTAGGTACACGAGGAGTTCTTGAGTTTGCTATCAAAGATTCGCTCGCACCCACCAGTACGCCCGTGCCTGGTGTCACAAATACGCCGCGACCAGGCGCCAGTAATACTCCGCGACCACAACCAACCACGACTCCTTTTCCGCACGTGACATCACCTCCTATCAATACCAACACACCGCAGATCCGATTTGCACTCGTTTTGGAGAGTGCGGTGAATTTCCCTGAAATTAAGGTACGTGTGAAGGTTACCGATCTGGTGGCCGCAATTACTCCGGCGGCAAATCAACCGCAAGATACCTGTAGGCAACCAGGACACGCGCAGATGTTTTATGAAAATGTACAGATGGTCGCCGATGGATCTGGCGTCTGGCGACCTAAACCAGGCGCTCCTTTTACAAAAGGAGGCACTGTATATTACATTAGTACCGATGGATGGCTGCCTCTTGTGGATACACAAGCAGGCAGAGCGTATGCCATCGCACTGAAGGGTCCCAAACACAGAAGCCAACGTATGGTGGATACTGTATTGTTACAATCCGGCCAACACCCAAATCACGACTTTGATTGGACAGGGCTACCATTGGCGCCTGGAGATTTGCCTGATCCCAATTCTGGTAATCGTCAAGACTGTACCGTGAATACGCTTGATCTCTCGCGCATCGAAGGACTTTTGGCCGCGACCGATACAACAAGTCTTGCGATTGCCGACGTCAACTTTGACGGAGTTGTAAATGGAAATGATATTTCAAAAGTCGTGGGTACGTTATCAACCAAACCCGACGATGATTAGTATGAATAAACTACAACCGGAAGAAGTGAAAAAATTTTTTATCGTTGTTTTGCTGGCAGTAGTATTGTTTTGCGCTGTAGTGATGATCCGTTTGCTGCGAGCGCCGGAAAATGCGATCCCCAAAGATCAAGATTCAAAGGCGGTCCAACTAGAACCGCCTGCACCTACCGATATTCCCCTGGCGATTCCTGCCGGGAAGATGATGATCAGTCTGCATGACAGTACCCAGATACTACTAAATGACATAAAAACATCAGCACAATTAAACGTCGGAGAGACGATTGTTACTGCGATACGGATAAATCCCGGCAGAGGAGAATCAATCAGCGGAGCAGATGCAATCGTGCGATTTGACCCTGCGAAGCTGACTGTCGTAGAACCGATAAAGACTGATTTTGATTTTGCCAATTACCCTAGAAAATCCGTTGACGCAAAAAGTGGAACGGTTAAAATTACTGGCTACGGAATCGATTGTGATCCCTGCAGCGGATTGTTGGCTGCGATTACATTTAAGGCAATTGCGCAAGGACAAACCTCTATAGATTTGGATTACTTACCTGGTTCCACCAATCTTTCAACCATCGCGCAAAAAGGGACAGGGAGAAATATCTTGGGGAGGGTGGAGGGAGCCACGGTAACAATTTCTAATTTCTAATTCTTAATTTCTAATCTCCCGCCAGCAGTCCCGATGGATCGGGATGAGGCGGGAAAATCAACAATGTTCTAATGTTTAAATATTTAAGCATTTTGAAATTAAAAATTAAAAATTTGCCATGTACCGTTTTGTAATTACAATAACCCTTATTTTAGTTGCTTATCTTTGGATAGGTGCAAAGCTTCACACTGTTACCGCACAAACTGTCTCTATGAAATTTGAACTTGCCGATCCCCAAACACCCATCGGTGTCGGAGACTCGTTTCAAGTCAATATACTCATAAATACCGGCGGGATTGATTCGATAAACGGTGACGCGTTGGTTACCTTTGACCCTGCCCGAGTCACGGTAGACTCAGCCACGACAGGTAACTTCTTTACTTATTTTTCAAGCAGTCCCTTGGGAGGGTACAACAACAAATATCTGGCATCGTCCTGGGAAGAGAGCGTGGCGCATGCCAAAAATGCGTCTATAGATACGCTGTTTGCAACGCTTTCTCTCAGCGCTGTCTCGGCGGGGCCCGCCACCCTTACCTTTGACTGTACCAATGGAAGTGAATCAGATACCAACATCAATCGCGCATCAGACTCTCAAGATATCATCAGTTGTCCGTTACAACCGCTTTCAATTTCCATCGGGGGAAGTGGGGGGGCAAGTCCTACACCAGGTGGTGGTGCGGGTGCTTCCACTCCGACTCCTGCCGGTGGGAGTTCCCCCACTCCACAAACGGCGATCCCAACCGCCACACGGACACCCACACCTACTCGTACGCCTACACCCACACGGACACCCACACCAATTCCCACCAATACTCCTATTCCTCAAGCGCGACCATCAGCCTCTGAGCTTCCTCGTGCTGGAGTGCTTGGACCGACTTTATTGTTGGGAGGATTGGGGACACTCTTGACGGTGATTGGAATTATGATTATCCTTTAATGAGAAATCCAAATGACAAAATCCAAAGATTCAAATCAAATCCAAAGCTCAAAATTCAAATGAGATATTCCTTTGGACTTTAGATTTTGAACTTGCTTTGACATTTGGATTTGGGATTTTGAGTTTTTCGAATATGCAGCTTTTTTCTTTTCAAAAAAAAATCCGCGTCGTTTTGATTGTCGTTTTTCTCATCCTTGTGTTGGGAGTGACAGTACTGGTGGGACGTGAAGCAGCGGTAAACCTGGCCAAAGCTTCCAGCTGTCCCGCCCAAAAAATCTCGGTGGCTCAAGTCACGGGGAACTCAGCGGTGGTAGTCTGGGATACCGAAAATGATACGCAGGGGAGAGTAGAGTACGGTGTATCGGCCAATAACCTTTCATTTTCCACACCGGAAGGTTCAGTTGGTAGTAAACACAACGTTCCCCTGACGCTTCTGACTCCCAATACCGTCTATTATTATCTGGTGACGATTGGGAAAAACAGATGTGATGCGACCGGTCAGGCATGTACCGATAACTGTGTACCATTTACCTTTACTACCGCACAGGTGAGTCCTCCCTCTCAGATAGTCTCGACCAATACGCCTGCTCCCACGATTCGTCCGACGAGCTCCTCCAGTCCATCGGCGACGGTGCGTCCGTTTGGCCCCTCACCCACAAGCGGTCTTTCAGCGTTTTGCTCAATTGTAAAAAATAACGTGGGAAAAAACAGCAAAGACCCCAACTGGAACAACGTAAAAAAATACGATGTAGACGGAAACGGCGTCATCAACGGCCTCGATATCTTCAAATGTCAGAAGGAAGGCAAATAAGAGAAATTAACATCTTCAAATGTTTACACCTTAAATTTTGGTCGCAAAATTTAAGGTGCCAAAAGGAAGGGAAGTGAGATTTCGCATTTAGGACGTAGTGGAAAGAAGTCGCCGCGTCAGACGCGGCGGAGTCTCACTTATATATGTCTATATATATTAAAAATATTAAAAAGGAATTGTTTCGATGTTTCGAAACATAAGAACAAGGGAGAAAGGTTATGACGCAAGTATCGAGAAGACCACTGAAAAAGGATATTGAAGCTAGAATAAGCGAAGTATTTTCAGAGGCTATTTCAAATGTGCGAGGCGCTGACGATGTGTACAGTTTTATACATGATCTTTTGTCTCCGGTTGAACAACTGATGCTAGCCAAGAGATTGGCGATTGCCCTTATGCTTTACAAAGGCTACAACCAACGCAGTGTGTGTCAAACACTGAAAGTGAGTTTAGGCACCGTCAGTCGTGTGAATGCAGTACTTCAATATAAGGGGGTAGGTTACAGAAAGGTCATATTGCATGTGATAGGAAAAGATACCCAAAAAGAGTTTTGGAAAATCATCGAGGATTTTGTATTAGAGTTTGTCAAACCCAAGCGCGAAGCCTGGAGAAATGATTTCAAAAGACAAAAGCAGGAGGCGTTTTGACACGCCTCGATTAGTGACAAAGTTGGGATAAAAGCTATCTGGAGTGAAGATGCAAAGGATGTCTTGCCTGAAAAAATTTACCAATATTTTCGGATGCGTTCAAAATTTCTACCCCTACAAAGTTTGCCCAATACGCGTGTAGTTGACAACTCCATACAAAACCATTATAATTGTATAATATGGTAAACCGTGTTATACTTCAAGTACCAATGACCAGAGAATTAAAAGAATCAGCAGAGTCTGTCGCGCTTGATTATGGTTTTTCCTCCTTGCAGGAGACAATTAGGCTCATATTAAACAAGCTTGCCAAGAGAGAACTTACCGTTTCAGTGAGAGAGGAGAAAGTGGTAAGGTTGTCCGCCAAAAACGAAAAGAGATATCTCAAACTCGTTGAAGATATCAAGAAAGGAAGAAATATTGTCTATACGAAAAACTCTACTGACTTCCTTAAGAAACTTCGTTCATGAAAGCCCACTTCCTCAAGTTATTTCGGAAACACTATCACAAAAGAATTGAGTTGAATTCTTCCCTCGATAAACGATTCGAAGAACAATATTTACTCTTTCTTCAAAACCCCACCGATCCGATCTTAAAAAACCACGAACTTAAAGGGGACAAATTGGGTATGCGTTCGTTTTCTATAACTGGTGATATTCGAGTAGTCTATTATATTCTTGACTATACCGCCTACTTTGTAGACATCGGCACCCACAACCAGGTGTACTAATTTTCGAGCTCGATATCTTCAAATGTTTACCCTGAAAAATTTCCTCAGAAATTTTATAGGTCGAAAAAGAGGGAAATAGTGTTGTACGATAGATTTATACCTTCTGTTTTCCCAAAAGAAACTTGGCCATTTCTTGTGCTAGTGGAAGACCGGTGACATCTTCAAGCCACAAAAATTGTCCCGCAGGGTTTAACTCAAAAAAGACATACTCTCCCTCTGGTGTGATTGCCATATCAATTGCTCCAAACTGTAAACTATAATGGTCTATTAACTTTCTAAGTCTTTTTTCTAGAGACAATGGTATGGTAACCACGTGATGAGGTACACTTGCTATATATTCTTGAGCTTTTCTCCAGTCAATTTTTGTTCCTCTATATTTCTGAGTATCCATTGCAACTGCAAATATTTTCTTACCTATTATAGTAATTCTCAGTTCATTTTTCTTGATTATTTCTTCTTGTATATATGTAGGGCAATTTCTCACGAGAGAAAAATTTTGTGATTCTGGAATTTTGGTAGTAAATATACCAAGTACTTCACCCCAAGCCATAGCGTGTCCTACATCAATAGATTTCACAATTGCCCGTTTATTTACCAGCTGAAAAAACTCACGCGCTCGATCAGGAGATGTGGTCACTATAGATTTAGGTATTGTTAATCCAAGCTGTTGTGCGATATGTAGTTGTTGTAATTTCTTGCTGGCACGTCGTGTATTCCCAAGTTTATCTACAACGAGACATTTCTGTGGAAGTGACTCAATTAAAAATCGTATTGCTCCTGCAAATTCCTACTGTTAGGTCAGGCCACGGTGGAAGGCGATTTTTCCACTCGCATAAACTGTTGTCTGACCGTTTCCTATATCATAGTGTTATTACAGGGCACTATGGTGATGGATAGACGACAACTTCACGGCGTTTTCTTTTCACAAGATCTGGATACGCACGTTGGGGGTAATAGAGTGCATTGGTTATAGGCACATAAAGTGGGCGTGTATTGGATACCGCAAAGAGCCGGTCACTATAATACTCCGGATCTTGTTTTTTCTTCTTTATCGCTTCTTCTATTGGAAGTATCTGAAGCTCCTCACTTGATTTTCTTGTCCCATCCAGTTTTGCGGTATGGACAAATTTTATCCAACGGTAGTATTCTTTCACTTTCGTAGCACCGCTTCCCGCGTGGTCTTGGTGGGTGATAATATTTTCAAAGCCTTCATCCCGGACTTTATCTCTTTGGTATTCGTAACCCATGATATAGAAAGCCTGTTCATAGAAATAAACAAATTTTTTCATCATGTCTACATGCCATGCTTCAACAATTGCGTGACGCTCCTGTTCAGAAGCGAAGAAAAGTTGGGGGTACACCTTAGTAAGCTCTTCCCAAAAGCGACTTGTATCCAAAAGTATCTGACGTCCAAAAAAATCATCGATACCCATGCCTTCCTTTGGAGAGCCCCGCTCTAAACTTTTTCGCATGATAGAGAATACATCTTTGGATCGCCAGTATGTGAGTATTTCTGCTGGTATGCGACCGAGGTCAATCTGCTGATTTCGACCTTGCGATTTAAATATCTCTTTTATATCAGAACGGAAAGCGAGCTCAAACCGGTTAAATTTCTGCCTCGGAAAGAGTTCCTCTTGACCCAGTGCTTTTTGAGTCATTTTAGAAAAAACCACTCCCATAGGATCAGGGTCAATGGTATTTATACTATCTGATTGGATATCTTCTGCTTTCTTATATGCCAGAGAGAGCAAGATTGTCCGCATAGCGGTCCACTTCTCTTCAATAGTCCTTTGTGGATCACAAATATCTGATAACAAAATGTCCAAATCAAGCGCGCTTCGGTAAGGTATAGATGAGTCTGTCAAAAGTCGACGCACACTCTCATCAGCCACAGGTCTGAGCTCGTCATCCATGAACCCTGACGAGAATTTCCAAGCTTGTCTGAGATAGTAGTTTATCCAAGGTTTATGTATCTTAAAACGATTTGCAAATCCGTTGTAGAGTGCTTCGCGAATAGCCTCATACTGGTTACTACCTTTTGGCAAAAGGTTGAGAGCGGCATTTTCCCGCAGCGTACGGTATGTCGTCATTCTTTTACCGAGCTCTTCATACCAGAGTGGGTGACGAGCAGTGTCAACTTCAAATACCTCACACACGAGCCCAAAAATATCTTTTAATTCAGTACTATTTGAGAGAAGTTGATATTCAGTTGGCGTGAGTCTATCCATCTGGAGTAAATTTTGTGCCAAAAGGAATGGTTTTTGAGTACCCGTATTTTCCAAAAATGGTATATTGCGCTCAAAGGCTAGGTTTTGATACGCGTAGCGAAGCTCACGCACCAGCTTTACCCGTTTCATGATGTTGGTTTGCAACAGATTTTCGCTGCCATCCTTAAGTAGTGCATCGATGGTGTCTTGTGATAGGACATCGGTTGCCCTATCAAGTTCAATTCCCTCTGAGGATAATGCTTCTTCAACGGTAGGGATCATTTGCCACGTAATTGCGGAAAGCGTTTCAAGTGACTCTTTAGTGAGTTTACGCAGCGTTGCCCACGATACGGTATTTATTTGAACTTGTCCAGTTCTGAAGCCTGCGGATTCAATCGCAAAATCAGAATTACCTTCAAAAAAATCAGACAAACGCCTATTCCATGTTTGTATGAGCTGATATTTTCTGCGTGCTGAGGTATTGGCAAGTAGCTTTTCAATCAACTTCATTCGCATTCGTGTCTCAAAGTAATTCGTTTCAAAGCTCAACATTGGTCGAATAAGTGCTTCACTCCCATCGGTGCTGACCTGTTGGTGCGCCCGTAATCCTTCATCATCTGAGAGGCAATCCTGTAAGTAAATAGTTGATGTGCCATTTACTTGTATATCGAGCCTGTTTTCTCTCAGTAGGGTATCGACTTCTATTGGGGTCAATTGGATGACTTTATCTACTTTATCTCTCGCATAAAAAGCGTAGGGGATTTGGAAGTACGGTGCCTCGGTAACCAGTACTGTTTCATCGTAGTTAACCTTTGTATGCGGCTTCTTTTGTTTCTTAGCTTGCTTATCAGTTACCCTTATTGCAATTTCGCTAGGGTAATTGTGGTGATGAAATGATCGCTGCCATTGATATAGATAGCGTATCTTTTTAGGATCCACGCTAAATACGTGAACTTCTTCACGGATTTCACGGGCAGCGGCGACTTCTGGTCCTTCGGGTATTCCATTTCTGGTTTTTACGCGTCCGCCCACCAACTGTACCTGACCTGCTGCTGGAGATTCATGGCCTTTCAAAAGCCACATTGACGTAGTGGTGTACATATTTTCCAAAGGATACCAACCCCGATTTCGAAAAAAATCTATAGTCCTTTCTGTAGGAATGAGTGGATCAAGGACGTTGTTAACATCATTGAGACGTGTTACAAGTACAGATACACGTTGATGTTTTTCCTCTACTTCGGGAGCTTGCCGGTGTTCCCGCAGTGTCCGCCATGTTTTTATAGGGTGACGTATAATTTCACTAATTGTTGTCCGTGATTGTTGACGTTCCTGTAACATATAAAAAACCCCGCTTGGCGGGGTGGTGTAGTCGATTATAAATTCCTATATCTCGTCACACCACCTTTCGCATCCGGAAAAGGACGTGAAAGAGGTGAACGATAATAATGGTATAGTATGCCTGTTTCATAGAACAATAACCTATAATACTACCTCATCAGATTAAAAATGTCAACCAGATGAACTCGTTGAGAAGAATCTCAGGAGGCGGGCTTTTTCGTGGAGAGAAGTGGTTTCAGGTTCGGCGACTGTCTCCAATACAGAATAAATTCATTTAAGACTTCTTAAATATTGAAGAAAATTACCCGGTGTCAAAACGATTATTCCCATATTTGAATTTATTCTATTTATATTGAAGTGTTTAAGATTATGCGTAATCAAGAACTTCGTTTTTGAGCTGTGTGTACCAGCTACAACATGGGAATCTTCTTGGTCAAATACAAATTTTCCGTAGGTATTTTCGAGGACTTTTTTGGTAATTTTAGGAGTGATTATTTTGTATTTATCAAGCTGAGAATTAATCAACACATGATTTAAATTTAATCTTATTGAAACTTCTAATATTTCTTCTTTAACGGTTTTAGAGATTATTTTATTTAACTTTGGATTTTTAATGATTTGAGACGATGCACCTGAATTTGAAAGCAGTGAGGCTATAATAACATTAGTGTCTAGAAAGACACTGATTTTTTCCATATACTTCTTCGGACGTCTTTCAGGGTATTGTTTATATTTGCCAAATTTTGTTCATCTACGGATTGCGCTTTTGAAATATCATCATCCATGCCGGTAAAAGCAAACGATAAGGAACTTTTGGGTATACGGTAGACTTTACCGATTTTTTTGGCGATTATTTCCCCGCGACTTATCAGCTCATATACGGTATTTTTGGAAAGCTGAAGAATTTCGGCCACCTGTTCCGGAGTATACACAATTGGGTCTAACATGACTATATATTACTATTCATGGCTCATTATGTCAATAGTCAACTGATTTCCATCGATAGTACTGTGACCAAGTTTGAGGTAGCATAGACCAGAGCTCTCTTTTTTGACTTACCCTATAGTAGGTGATAGAATCATAAGTTATTTCTCTTCGGAGTAAGTATGTCAAAAGAAGACGTATTTATTAGAAATCCGCCAGCAGATTTAAGTACATACAATATACTACGACTAGATCGAATTGAGATATCACAAGAACACCTGGAGGCGTTTTTTCGCCATATAGGCCAGTTTACGGGTGATCGGTTTGATCGTGACTGGAAAAAACACAGATTGTCCGGACCCGGCATACCCTTCTCAGAGCCTCATGAATCTATGCTTCACCCGCAGTATCGCTTATTTAATGGTGAGATTGATTGGGCAACGCACATAGTTTCTGAATCAAATGAGTACATCCCTGCCGATCAAATGCACCTAATATATGCGGCGCTCGAACTTTCATTTATTGCACACAGAGACCACTACAGAGATAGTCATGAAAACGTAGAGTTTCCAGATAGTAAGTACCCGTACTCCAAACATTTAACTGATGTGGCCTTGTCACTAATCCGTACTCACAAGCAGGATGCCGTAACAATTGCCGCCAGTCTCCTGCATGATTCTCTGGAAGACACTTGGATGACACCAGATATAATCCGTGAAAAAATTTCTCACGACTCTATTTTGGCGCAGGAAGTGGCAGAAACTGTGAGAGGATTATCAGATGTACGGCGTCCCGGTGTAGCGAGAGAAGTATCCGCAGATGAGTACACCAAGCAAATTGTTGAGTCGTTTTTGTCAAACCCGCGAGTAGCAATTATTAAAGTAATCGATCGATTGTGGAATATGCGCAGTTGTGAGACTTTTGATGAAAACCGGAGACGACGCTACCTTAGGGAGACAGAGGATATCATCATCCCCGTCGCGAAACGGTTGGGCATGTATGAGGAGGCTGAAGAGTTAGAGCAATTGGTAATAGCCAAAATTGATAATGAGCACGAACAATGGGTGAAAGACGCACAGGGATTTATAGAAAGAGGGTTGCCCCAGGAGTATCTCACACAACTAAAAAGTGAGCTTGAGATAACCTTGGGTGTACCATTTGTGCAAGTACGTCGTCCAAAACCTTATGATTTATTCCTGAAAATGGAAGAGTTGCGGGCGCCATCTCGTGATGATATTCACCTCAATATTGATGTACCTATTCCTACGGGATATGCCACGATAAACAATCCCTCTCAGTGGGGTCAGGCGGTGCTTCATATGGTTGATAGGATCGCGTTTTCCAAAGAGAAAGGACTTGTACTTAATCCATCGACGGAACAAGAGAGTAGACAGCAATTTGCCGAGGAAGTATATGAGAGATTGAGCTTTTCGGTGACGGCTCATGCCCTACACTTTTCTGATTCTTTGCAACTGCACCTTCACGTAATGCCGCAATTTTATTTTGATCTCGAACAACGTTCGCTAACAAAGTTGTACCGCCATAGGCCAACGCTACAAACTGATTTTACGGTAGGGGCAGGTAGCGATTGGCTCGCCAAGGAGCATGTTGGAGCCTGGAATAAATGGGAATTCTTGCAGGGGTGGCTGAATAGACTCAGAGAAAAGTACGAACGGGAAGGAATTGTATATTCGCAGCTTATCCGGTTTTTTGAACCTCGCATCAGAGCTGGTTTTATGGAGATTATTGGTATTGATGATAATGGCAAGCTTGCTTCATGGCGAGTACGAAAACACTCGACAGTATTAGATTATGCCGCTGATGCACTTTCTGATTGGAGAACAACCGACAGAGTAATCGTAAATGGGTTTACTGTCTCATACCACCATGAACTGAATCCGAGAGATCGAATCCATATTGTTCGAAAAGGCAAAGAGCGGTGGGATCCCGAATTTATATCAAGTTTTAATACCTATCCAGCTGCAGCGATACAGGTGAGAACAAACGTTGAGAGGATAATTGATCTTGAGGGTAAAAGAGGTAAAGAGCGTATGTTACGACGGGTCCTTAAAACAGGGAAACGACGCATAGAACGAGAGTTAGATCCACCTGGAACCCCACTGAGGATCGGGTTACGAAGGGTACGTAAGCTAATTGAACAATCATTGAGTTACCGTATAAGTGATCAGGATTTCTTCAGAGAGGTCGGTTTGGGTAATGTGGATTCCTCACTCATTCGACAGGTTGCCAAAGCGCTAGAAGGTCCCAATCGACGGGTTGCCGGGTACGAGGTGTGGTTTAAAAAAGATGCGCCTGGTCAAGCAGATGCAGTGCTATCGGTCCTAAGTAAATTCAATATACCCATAAGTATACGAGATATAGGTACGGAAATTTATGGAGACGTCGATGATGGACATATTCAAACGACGGGCCCTTCAGCTGTGGTATTTTACTTAGATCCAGACGATGATATTAAATATCGCGAGCTTATTCTTGACACAATTAGAGCAGATAGACGTTGCCGCAAAAAGGGATTGACTGATGCTGAAGTGCGACTGGGTAACAGTTAATAGGCATTGATATTGTTTTATTGTTTAATGTTTAAGTGTTTAAGGGAACGGTCCTAGTAAGAGACTATTTTGACAATCCAGAAATGAAGGATTTCTTCACAATCACAAACCCATGCGAGCGTCTACAGATGCCGCTCGTAGAGTAGAAGATCGGGGATACGGTCAAAATGTTTTCTGTTTCTTGTAAGTAAAATAAGTGAATGGTGGAGGGCTGTTGCAGCAATCAAAAGATCAAGATCGTCAAGCCGCCTGCCTTTGGTTTCAAGATTTGCCTTCAACTTCGCGTAGATCGTCATGATTGGTTCTGTGAGGGTATAGATGGTGAGTGAAAATTGCGCGACAGTTGCGGTTATGATGCCAATCGCTTTTTGAGGATTGGTCGATTTATACGCTCCATAAAATAGTTCTCCATACGTGATAATACTTGCCGCCGCACCGTCGCCAATGAAATCCCGACCAATTGCATATTTTCCTCTGATGTGATCGATGATTACACTCGTATCAAGTAGATACTTCACAATCGGATTTTTCTTTTACGAAAGTGTCTGAATTTTGTCACATCGGGAAAGTCAGGCATGATTCCATAATACTTTTTTAGAAGGATTGTGATGTCCTTTTTCTTATTCGTATCATGGAGGATTGGTACAATCTTAGCGATAGGCTTACCGTGGCGTTTCACGAGAGCTTCTCTTTTTTCGAAATAAACCCGGTTGAGGACCTCAGCCACTCGTTCTTTCAACTCAGTTGCGGATATAGTATATGTATCCATAATGTACATTATACCCAAAATGTACGAAATAGTCAATATGGGGATTTATACAATATTGGTAATGGTCCTTGAAAAGGTTACCCTGACAGTTTAGAAAAGAAATAATTTCACCACAATCACAAATCCATGCGATCGCAGAAATTTTTGCCATTCACTATTTGACACCAAGAGTCATGAAGAGTAGTATTCCCATATCCGACCTATAGTAGTCGGGCATTTTTATGGCAACAGTAAAGGTTGAACAACAACCATATCAGTTTACGTGGGAGGGAGTTGGTGAGCATGTAATGCCGCCAATAGAGGATATAACCGATATTATTTATATGGGTAGAGGTTCACCACCAAACTTCGAATATGGTTCAGAAGAAATGGTCAAAAGTTTCGTAAGATATTTTTTCGCAGGTGAACATCACATGCATCTTGCATGGAAAGCTCATGAATTTGCAAAAAATACCTACAAGGAAATAGGAAATGTGCGTGATACAGGCGAACTTTATCTAATGCATGCATTGCGGCTTATGATTCGATTCTTTGGATTTTACAGCGCCTTTCAAGCGTATTGTGATGAAACAAATAGCGGGTTTAATATTTGGGAGGATTATTCTGCCACAAAAATGCTCTCTGCCGCAACAGTAGTAGGATATCTTCATGATCTACCTGAAGATGCACATAAATTTCAATACACTTACAAAGCATATTTTGATGAAATAGACGGCATCAGAAAAATCAGCGTGAAAAGTCAGACGCTTTATGGATCTTCCCCCATGATGCAACTTATTGGACTTGGTCTTGAAGCGCTTAAAAAACCTGAGGGGTATAAAGATTTAGATCCAATTTCCGTTGCACAATATCAAGTTCAGCAAATTTTGGACCTACCAAAAAAGCTGAGGCTTGTGCAAGACGAGTTGGGGTTAACAGAGGAACAAATTGAGTTTTTTTCATTTCTTATAGCTTCATTAAAATTATGTGATCGACTCGATAATGAAATGACTCTTTTTCGACGTGATACCAAAACCGGGGATTATATACCTATGACCGATAAAAAAGTTGCCAAAATTATAGATTCTACACTTCAAGCATTCTATCCACTGCAGGAAGCCGTGACTCGCTATATTTTGGCAGATCGATCCGACATGTCAAATTTCAGTCACTTTTTAGAGCATGGCAACCAACAGAAGTGGCCAGTCAATATAAAATAAACCATATCAATAAAACTACGCCGCTTATGGATAGTGAATTAGGATTCAAAAGAGCTTGGAAAAACATACTAATTTTTCCTAAGAAAGAGAGGTTTTGGTGTCAACTCTACATACCCAATGTTTTAGATGAAAATGAGGTACATAAGCTTACGGATTATTTTGATTTTTACAATTTAAGCAATTCCAGATATGAGCGTATGAGCAGATATACCGGACAACCAAGAATAGTTGGAAAATTCAATTAATTACTTCATAATACAGAAATTTATACAAAAATTTGTAGTCCTTGAATATGAGCATAGAGTTATTAGGTCAAAATATAGTTCCTACCACAAGCGATTATATCCGCAAAGAATATCCGCATGATAGGGCGTGGGCATTGAGCCAAGTCTTAAGTGCGCGCACCGAAGAACGTGCAGAGATAATTCGTCTTCCTACCCAATGGATGGGTATGGGAACCCGTATCGCGCCGCCCCCTGAGAGCATCCCTGATGTATTATGGATGGGACAAGGTAGCCATGAAGGATTAAAATATCTTG
>Ga0213870_1000599_pt1 | contig 16781 bp, 18 predicted proteins | sample WICALVC2017_Meta_FD_160119 | JGI IMG/M metagenome (GOLD analysis project Ga0213870, IMG submission 160119) | Freshwater microbial communities from subterranean cave lake in Wind Cave National Park, South Dakota, United States - WICALVC2017 | ecosystem: Environmental > Aquatic > Deep subsurface >... | reverse complement strand
TTGTCGCACTGCTTTGGAAAGGAGCGAAGATTGTTCAGCGCATTGAGGATCCATTTGGACAAATACTGGCCATGGGAACCACCCTGCTGATGGTCATGCCGGCACTGATGAATATGGGGGTCGTTACAGCGCTTTTGCCCACAAAGGGACTGGCACTGCCTTTTATTAGTTACGGCGGATCTTCGCTTTTAATGAATTGGACTGCCGCAGGAATACTCTATCGGATTTCCAAAGATATTCCTTTACGCAGGTCTAAAAAGAAGGAAAAGATTGTACAGATGGAGGCTTTGCACGCATGAATATTGTGATTGCAGGCGGCGGCACCGGCGGACATCTTTACCCGTGTATTGCCTTGGCCAATACATTTATCAAACGCGAGAACAAGACAAAAATGCTTTTTATCGGAACAGCGACAGGAATGGAGGCGCAGGTTGTGTCTGGTCACGGGTTTTGCTTTGCCGCAATCAGGGCGCAAGGTTTTGTTGGAAAGCCGCTACTCGGAAAACTGCGCGCTTTGTCTTTTATGGTGGCTGGCCTGTTTCAAGCGATTGGCCATCTCAAGAAATTTGCGCCTGATCTTGTCATTGGCATTGGGGGATATACGTCAGGCCCTGTCATGATTGCCGCTTTTATTCTGCGAATCAAACGGGTCATTCTGGAGCCAAACCTGATTCCGGGAATGATGAACAAGGTGTTGGCCCCTTTTGTTCATCTGGCCGTTACCGCATTTGAAGCCACAAGAAACGATCTGCGCGCTCGCAATATTTCCTGTCTGGGCGCGCCTGTTCGATCTGAAATATTGGGTATTCAAAAAATCTCCAAGCATAAAGTTGTGCCTTCAGTATTGATCTTGGGGGGAAGTCAGGGGTCGCATTCCATCAATCAGGCTGTCATGAACGCCCTGCCATTTTTGAAAAATGCAACGATTACAGTTGTGCACCAGACAGGGACAAAAGACTATGATGCACTCCTTTCTGCGTATGCAAAGTATAGTATCCATGCGCGCGTTTTTAAATTTATTGAGAATATGGCAGAAGTGTATGCGGAGGCTGATTTTGTGATATCACGCGCTGGGGCCATGACACTTGCTGAATTGGCGTCTGTGGGGCTTCCGGCATTGCTTATCCCTTTTCCTTACGCAAAAGCGCATCAAGAAAAAAACGCGGATATCTTTGTTTCGGCAGGCGCGGCTGAAATGATGTTAGACAAAGACCTGACCGGAGAGAAAATTGCGGGGCAGATATTGTCGTTTTGCAACAACCCTAAAAAACTGTCTGTCATGGCAGAGGCATCCAAGAAATTAGGACATCCCAACGCCGCAAACGAAATTGTGTCAGCCTGTTTTTCATTGGTGCGCGGTGGTTGTGACTCCATTTTATTTCAAGGTGCGGCTGGGAAGGGTTAAAAGATGGTAGGACAACAGATGCAAGAAGAAATTGCAGAACTTTTTGAAGGGTATCAGGGGCGCGTCTTATTGAATGAGGCGATGGCCCCCTATACAACGCTTAAAATTGGAGGGAAGGCAAAGGCTTTCGTCTTGCCTGAATCGGTTGAAGAAGTTGCTTCCTGTGTCAAACGGATGGGCGAAGATCGTTGCCCGATTTTTGTGCTGGGGGCCGGCAGTAATTTACTGGTTTTAGATGGCGGAATAGACGCCGTGGTATTTCATTTGCACGATTTGAATCAGGCGACATTAACGGGGGATACCACGTTCTACGCAGAGGCAGGGCTTGCCTTTCCGCGTCTTTCAATGATGGTCGAAAAATTAGGACTCTCTGGATTGGAATTTGCCGCAGGGATTCCAGGAACGGTTGGGGGCGCGGTTGCAATGAACGCAGGCATACCATCAGAGGAAACAGCCTCTGTTTTAAAATCAGTGACGATTGTCGGCACTGATGGAAATATCTCAACGCTTCCAAGAGAGGCGATCCCGTTCTCCTATCGCAATGCAGGATTGCCACAAGGGGCAATTATTGTTGCGGCAGAGTTCCGTCTTAAAAAGGCCAAATTACACGACATTGAAAAAAAGCGGTTTGACTTACTGAAAAGAAGAAGAGAGACCCAGCCACTGTCCTATCCCAATGCAGGCTCTATTTTTAAAAATCCAACAGGATCGTCTGCGGGAGCAACGTGCTCTTCGGGAGGTACGACCTCTGCGGGAGCAACGTGCTCTGCGGGAAATCTGATTGAGGATGTGGGGTTGAAGGGGACGCAAATAGGCGGGGCGCAGATATCGGAAAGACATGGGAATTTTATTATTAATTTGGGGAATGCGACTGCAGAAGATGTTCTAGCCCTCATAAAATTAGCGCAGGAGCGTGTTCTTATTGAAAAAGGAATTGCTTTGGAACCTGAGATTAAAATTGTAGGGAGACCCCGTTGCCTTTAGCATCATTGATTGAAAAAAAGATTGGTGTTTTGATGGGAGGGCACTCTTCCGAAAGGGAGGTCTCTTTAAAAAGCGGATCTGCCGTGACGGCTTCACTGACAAGGCAGGGGTATCATGTCTGTACAATAGATGTCAACACGGAGGTTGCGGCCATGTTGCGGCAGGAGCAAATAGATGTCGCCTTTATTGCCTTGCATGGTAGATACGGGGAAGATGGAACAATTCAAGGACTGCTTGAGATGATGCAGATTCCCTACACAGGTTCTGGCGTCTTGGCATCGGCATTGGGAATGAACAAAGTACACGCGCGCGCTCTTTTTAATGCAGTAGGGCTTGCCACGCCACCTTGTGTGATTTTGACAGAAAAGGAAAAAGAGGCGTTCAAGAAAATCCCGCCGCCCTTTGGGTATCCTGCGGTTGTTAAGCCGATATCAGAAGGGTCAAGCGTTGGGGTTACGATTGTGGACGGGCCTTCTGCGATGGCGACTGCGTTAGAGGAGGCGTTTCGTTTTGGCCCGCAAATTTTAGTGGAACAATATATTGCAGGCACGGAAGTGCATATTGGCGTTTTAGATCAAGCACCCTTAGGGGCGATTGAAATTCGCCCCAAGACTTTGTTCTACGACTATACGGCAAAATATGTAAAAGGCATGTCAGACCATATTTTCCCAGCCGACATTCCGCCCAATGTTTATCAGGAGATTCTGCCTTTAGGGCTAAAAGCCCATTTGGCATTAGGTTGCGCGGGATATAGCCGAGCCGATTTTATTTTAGACAAGGCGTACAAACCGTATGTGTTGGAAGTCAATACCTTGCCGGGAATGACAGAAACATCTCTGCTCCCGGAGATTGCAAGGGGTGTTGGTATTTCATTTGATCAATTGATGGAGAAGATTTTAGCCGCCGCGTCACTGAATAAGTAACTTTCTAAAAGGAGATTTTGTTTATGGCAAGTATTGTATTAACACAGGGCAAAAAGAAAAATCATGCGGAAACTGCGTCCGCAAAATCGGGACAATTTGGTTTGATTTTAGTGGGGGTTTTTTCGATTGCCATCTTTTTTGGCATACAGGGTTTTTTATCCTCCTCTTATTTTGAGATTAAAGAAATAAGGTGGTCTGGGGTCAAGCAGATTAATCCAAAAGAATTGGATCAGCAGTTTCAGTTTGTATTGGGAAAAAATCTGGTGCATCTTTCTATTGCCGATGTGCACAGTGCGCTGATTAACAATCGATGGGTGAAAGAGGCCGTTGTGAGAAAGGTCTTTCCTTCGCGTGTGGATGTCACTTTGACAGAGCGTGTGCCAGCGGCGGTGGAGATAGACCCTTTAAGCAATCGCATGGTTTTACGCGACAGTGAGGGTGTGGTATTAGAAGAAGGAGAACAGGCCAATCTTCCCCACATGATTTATTACAATCCGAACACCTATACAAAGGCGATGGAATTAGCGCCCCTATTGGCCAAACACAAAGATGCGCTGATTGATCTTTCTCATCCGAAAGAGGTTTCGGTGCGTCTTAAAAAAGGGGTTGTGAATATTGGGAGTGAGCATTTTACAACGCGATGGGAGCGATTTGTTAAAATAGAAGAGGATCTCAATAAACGGAATGTTGCCCCGTGGGAAGCCGATTTGCGTTTTCCATCGCAAGTGGTTATCAAGACAAAAACCGCGTCGGTAGAACCAGAAGAATAGTGTAGATTACAGGAGTTGCAATGGCCAAACATGAAAGACTTTTGGTGGGGCTGGATATTGGTACCACCAAAATTTGTGTGATCGTCGGTGAGATTGTAGAAGACAAACGGATTGATATTATCGGGATTGGGACGCATCCTTCCAAAGGCTTAAAAAAGGGGATGGTCATCAATATTGATAGCACGGTGGAGTCCGTAAAACGCGCTGTGGAAGAGGCGGAGCTGATGGCCGGTGTGGAGATTAACTCCGTTTATACGGGTATCGCCGGAGGTCATATTCAAGGCGTAAATGGCAAAGGGGTGATTGCCATCAAAGAAGGCGAAATCACGCGAAGCGATATCGAACGGGTTTTGGATGCGGCGAAAGTCGTTTCTATCCCCATAGATCGGGAGATATTGCATGTGATTCCGCAAGAATTTATTGTGGACGGCCAAGACGGTATTAGAGACCCCCTGGGGATGTCGGGAGCGCGGCTGGAGGTTTGTGTTCATATTATTACGGGGGCAGTGACCTCTGCGCAGAACATTGTAAAATGCGTTAAGAAGGCAGGTCTTGAAACGATGGATGTGATCTTGCAACCGTTGGCGTCCAGCGAAGCGGTCTTAACACCCGAAGAGAGAGATTTGGGTGTTATGGTTGTGGATATTGGGGGCGGCACAACCGATATGGCCATCTTTGTCGAAGGCGCGGTGCGGCATACAGCGGTGTTGCCTCTTGGGGGAAATCATCTGACCAACGATATTGCAATTGGGCTTCGCACCCCGCCGGGAGAGGCCGAAAAACTAAAGATTCGATACGGGTGCGCCATGACGGAATTGGTCAAAGAAAATGAGACGATAGAGGTTTCGAGTGTTGGGGGAAGACCGCCCCGCATTATGTCGCGACAGTTGTTGTCTGAAGTGATTGAGCCGCGGGCAGAAGAGATATTTACGCTTGTTGCAGGAGAGCTTGAAAAGGCTGGGTTTGCAGATAAAATTCCATCTGGGGTGGTGCTCACGGGTGGATCTTCATTAACCCATGGCATGGTTGAGCTTTGCGAACAGGTGCTCAATCTACCTGCCCGCATTGGGACCCCTTCTAATATGGGCGGTCTGATTGATATTGTACGGAGTCCCATGTACGCAACTGGCGTGGGATTACTCATTTACGCGTATCAAAGTCAGGCGAGTAAAATGGCCGTATCCAACCAGAAGAAGGGTTTTATCAACCGTATCAAGGAAAAAATGAAAGAGTGGGCAAAAGACTTTTTTTAAGGAGGGAGGCCGCGGCCTCCAGCGAGATGACAGCCCCGCAGTCGGCGTTCCGACCCGCAGTCGGCGTTCCGACCTGTTGGGGCTGTGAAAAAGATGGGGGGACGTGATTTTGAAGTGTCATTGCGTATTGGGGGATAGATAATAATTAACAAGGAGAAAGAGTATGAGCGCGTTTTTATTTGATGAAGAGGATGAGAGTTTGTCGTTGGTTAAAATTAAAGTAGTTGGGGTTGGTGGTGGCGGTGGCAATGCTGTGAATAATATGATTCTCCATAGTTTAAAAGGGGTGGATTTTTTGGTGGCCAATACCGACAATCAGGTATTAAATTTAAGCCATGCCCCTTACAAAATTCAGTTGGGCGCAAAACTAACACGAGGGCGCGGTGCAGGCGCAGATCCGCAAATAGGCCGTGACTCCGCACTTGAATCTACGGATGAAATTAAAGAAGCGTTGATGGGAAGCGAGATGGTTTTTGTGGCCGCAAGTTTAGGCGGGGGAACAGGAACAGGTGCGGCCCCTATTATTGCAAACATTGCTAAAGAAATGGGTATTCTAACGGTGGGCGTGGTTACCAAACCTTTTTCGTTTGAAGGAGGCATGAAGACCCGTCTTGCAGAAGAAGGGTTACGAGAGATGAAAAAAAGCTGTCATTCTGTGATTGTCATTCCGAATCAGCGGCTTTTGAATATCGTTGAAAAAGGAACCACTTTAAAGGAATCCTTGCTGGTGGCAGACGATATTTTACGTCAGGCTGTGGCAGGGATTACAGACCTCATTATGATGCCGGGACAAATCAATGTTGATTTTTCAGACGTGCGGGCCATTATGTCTTATCCGGGACGCGCTGTAATGGGAATGGGTATTTCTAAAGGGGAAAATCGCGCGGTGGAAGCGGCGCAATGCGCCATTGCCAGTCCATTGTTAGAAGATGCGTCTATTGAAGGGGCAAAGGGGATATTGGTGAGTATCTCTGGAGGCCGTGATATGGGACTGCACGAAATGGCCGAAGCCGCCGCCATCATTACTGAAAAGGGTGATGCAGATGCAAAGGTTATTTTTGGCACTTCGGTGGGAACAAGCGATTCAGAAGAAGTACGGGTTACGGTTATTGCCACAGGCTTTCAGGGAGAATATATCGGGGATGAAATGGGAGATGGACGCCCTGTCAAAAAAGGACTTTCCATGGATATGGAAAAAAGAGGTATCTTGAAAAAGGTGCCGCGCGCAGTGGGAACAGGGACTTACAATTACAATGAGGATGAATGGGATGTGCCCACCTTTCTGAGACGGCAGGCCGATTGAGGGGTGCCTGTCCCCGGCGGAATCAAGCGGCCTCGTTGGGGCAATCTGTCTTGCGAGGCCGCTTAAAGGACAAGAGGCAATGAGCGTTCCTATAATGGAAGATTCTATCACTTTGCCGCTTTTGAATCGGGTGGGTTTTTTTCATTTTTTCGGCACAAAGAGGCTAGACGAAGGGTGCGTCAAGGGATGCAATGATGGTCGCGCCTTGCGGCTCACGCAAGTCCACGGAAATAACATTATAAAAGCGGATGCGAAGACTGCAGATAGGTTGTCTGGCGATGCCTTGATGACAGATCAGTCTGGGGTTCTGCTTACGATTTTCACATCTGATTGTTTGCCGGTGATCATCATTGATCCTGATCATCATGCAGTGGCCATTGCGCATGCAGGGTGGCGCGGCAGTTTGTTGCGTATTTCTCAAAAGACGATTTCAGCGATGACTGACGCGTATGGTTCTGATCCGTCTTCTCTTTTGGTGGGCATGGGGCATCGGATAGGCCCGTGCTGTTTTGAAGTGGGTCGTGATGTCTGGGAACAGGTTGAAGGCGATCCTGATTATCAAGAGGGTGTGCAAGAAGGTGTTATTGCGCGGCGTCACGGGGAGAAGGCATGGATAGATATCCCACGCTTAAACCGCATACAACTTTTACAGTTTGGTGTTAAGCCCGAGAATATTGCAGACGCGAATATCTGCACCTGCTGTCATCCCGAACAATTTAACTCCTATCGGCGCGATCATATCAAGGGACAAAACATGGTCAGCGGGGTTTTAATCGAAAAATAAAATGTCGAATCAGGTTGCGCAAAACCTAGAGACTGTGCGGATGCAGATCAAAAAAGCGGCGATACGCGTTGGGCGGAATCCCGAGGAGATTACGCTTGTTGCAGTTTCTAAGGGGGTAGGGCAAGAGGCCATATTGTCTGCGGCCAATGCAGGGGCAACCGTTTTCGGAGAGAATCGTGTGCAGGAGGCGATTGAGAAATTCTCTGATACAACGTTTCTTCCGCCCGTGTCGTTACATTTTATTGGATCGCTTCAAATGAATAAGGTCAAAAAAGTGGTTGGTTTTTTTGATCTAATCCATTCCATAGATTCAATTCTTTTGGCGGAAAAGGTAGCAGAAGAAGCAAACCGACAATCACGCATACAGTCTGTTTTGGTGCAGGTCAACATTGGGGAAGAGGCTAAGAAAGGCGGTGTTTCTGTCAAAGCGTTTCCTCAGCTCGTTGCGGCTATACGAAAACATTCCTCTCTTTCATTGCAAGGGGTGATGGCGATTCCTCCAAATGTAAAAAACCCGCGTCCTTATTTTGTAAGGTTAAGAGAAATGAGCGCGGAGGTAGGTTTAACAAAATTGTCTATGGGGATGACCTCTGATTTTGAAGAGGCGATTGAAGAAGGGGCCACGTGGGTTCGCATTGGAAAGGCTATCTTCTTGGCCCCGATTTGACCCAATTCTTTGCCTACGGTATCATGGGCAATGATCAAAATTCTGGACAGATATTTGTTCAAAGAAATGTTCTTCCCATTTCTGATGGGGATTTTACTCCTGACATTTCTGATGCTTCTTCATCAGCTTGTTAGGCTGACAGAATGGGTCAGTGATAAAGGAATTAGTCTCTTCACGGTTTCTGATCTTTTTGTGCGAATGCTTCCTTCTTTTTTTCTGCTTACCATCCCAATGGCAACGGCTTTTGCTACGATTTTAGGCTTTAATCGTCTATCGTCCGACCATGAACTCACTGCATTAAGCGCATCGGGGATACCGTTATTACAAGTTTTTAAATCTGTTTTTATGTTTGCGATTGTCTCCGCATTGCTCACATTGCTGATGGGAAATCTCTCTGCGCATTGGGGCACTTCTTCGTTTAAGTCTGTTGCCATTAAAATGCTAAAAGAAAGAATTGGCGTGGGATTAGAAACAAGCCGATTTACAGAAATATTCCCCGGATTGATGCTTTACGCAGAATCCATTGTTCATTCCACAGGGGTGGATTCCAAAGACAGCGCGGTAGACGTCACCAAACTAGAACGCGTTTTTATCTATGATGGAAGGTCCTCGCGTAAGTCGCAAGATGTGATTGTCGCCCAATCTGGTTTCTTAATGAGCAATGACGGGGTGATCGGACTAGAACTGCAAGAGGGAGCGATTCATACGCATAATCGGCCTATGGATCAGCGCATTGCTTTTGGAACCTACTCCTTGAAAATGCGGACGCCGCTTCCTCAAACTTCAGTGTTTGAAATGGAAAGAAAAGATCGTGACCCCGTTCGCGCGCAGATCGCGCTTTATAAAAAATATTCGCTTGCGTATGCCTCTTTTTTATTTTGCTTTTTGGGAATCCCTTTAGGCATGATCTCTGGAAAAGGGGGGCGTTTATACCCTTTTGTCGCTGGGATTGCGTTGATTGTTCTCTATTACGCATTGTATAAAGCAGGAGACTATTTTTTTCCGTTGCATGGTAGTACCCCAGAATGGGCCGCTTGGGTTCCAAACTTTGTCCTTACGCCCATGACGATCATTTTATTTTTTCTCTACGCAAACGATATTGGTTTTTCCAAGACCAGAAACTAAACGTGGCGCGCTTACCCCGATACATTCTGATTGCGTTTCTAAAACTGCTCATGGTGATCCTGACTGCTTTACTGATGATCTTTATGACGATCTATTTTCTTGAAAGAATCAGTTGGTTTTCAGAGGGACAAACGGGTTTTTTTTTAATAGCGCAATATTTTTTATTAACACTGCCTAAAACGATTACAGACTTAATGCCGCTTGCCCTTTTTTTGTCCTCTCTGCTGACGGTTTCGTTGCTTTCAAAAAACAATGAGCTGATTCCCATGATGGGTTCGGGCATGAGTATTGCGGCCATAACCGCCCCGATGCTTGTGTTTGGAATGGGGATTGGTTTTATTTTTTTCTTTCTCAATGGATCATTTGTTCCTGCAACTTATAAAGCGGCGCGGATCGTACAAAAAGAGAAGATAGAGAAACGGGGCATGGGAGGAACCTTTATACAAAATAAAATCTGGATTCGTTTGAACGGTCGGGTCTTGCTGACGACAAAACTGATTGATGCAGAGAACAACAAATGGGTCGGTGTCCATTTTTATTATCTGGGGCAGAAACAGCCGCTTGATAAAGAGATTGAGGCTGAAACGCTTCACTTTGAAAAGGATCAATGGGTTCTATTAAACGGTGTGCAAATCGTTTATCAAAAGGATGGGACAACCCTGCGCATCCCGTTTGTTCGTCAAGAGGTTCACATTGAAAAAACAGTACTTGATCTTCAACATATAGAGGTCGCGCCTGACGAGATGACTTACGAACAACTACACGCTTATATCCATCAATTAGAAAAAGATGGGCTAAAATCAACTCGGTATCAAGTTGATTTAGATCGCAAACAAGCCTTCTCATTGTCCAATTTTATTGTGGTGCTTTTGGGCATCACCATTGCATTTTTATATGCGGGGCAAAAGCAAAAGGCAATCTCAAAGAGTGTGCTTGTTGGCCTTGCGATCTTTTTGCTTTACTGGCTGTCGCTTTCAGTTTTCGTTTCATTGGGTAAAACGGGACAACTCTCTCCGTTACAGGCAGGATTTTTGCCCCATATCCTGTTTTTATTTTTCGGGGGGTGGCAATTCCTAAGACTGCACCAAACCATAAGACTTTGAAATTTTAGATGCGTGCCAGTTTATTGCGGAGCAAAAAGTCGGCCAACACCAGTGCCATCATGGCCTCGGCGATGGGAACGGCGCGAATGCCAACACAGGGGTCGTGCCGCCCTTTTGTTGCAATCTGTGCGGGGTTGCCATAAATATCAATGGTGTCCTGTGGCGTGGCAATGGACGAAGTCGGTTTAATGGCGATGCGAACAACGATTTTGTCTCCATTGGAAATTCCGCCCAATATGCCGCCAGCATGATTGGATAGAAAACCGCTGGGTGTAATCGGGTCAGAATTTTCAGATCCTCTCAAATGCACCACGTCAAACCCGTCCCCAATCTCAACCCCTTTGACGGCGTTGATAGACATCATTGCGGCGGCCAGCACCGCATCCAGTTTATCAAAAACAGGCTCTCCAAGACCCGCGGGAACGCCTGTTGCGACCAGTTCGATTTTAGCGCCAATAGAATCTTTTTCAGATAAAACCTTTTGCACCATTTTCTCCATCTCAGGCACAGCATCCGCATCCGCGCAAAAAAATGGGTTTTCATCAATCTGAGAAAGATCGGTTTTTCGGGCGACAATGTTTCCAATCTGCGTGACATATCCAACAATTTCGATTTTCTCGCGTGCAAGCAACTTTCGCGCAATCGCGCCCGCCGCAACACGCGCAACAGTCTCGCGCGCAGAGGCGCGGCCGCTTCCGCGATAATCACGAATCCCATATTTTTTCAGATAGGTATAGTCAGCATGACCCGGGCGAAAGAGATCTTTGATCGTGTCATAGTCGCGGGACTTTGCATCTTCATTGTAGACAATCAGCGCAATCGGCGTTCCAGTCGTCTTCCCTTCAAAAGTTCCAGAGAGAATCTTTACCCTGTCAGACTCTTTCCGCTGTGACACAAATTTGCTTTGGCCGGGTCTTCTGCGATCAAGGTCTTTTTGAATCTCCTCTTCGGAAATCGGCAGTCCTGCAGGAGTGCCATCTACAATTGCGCCCAAAGCGATGCCATGACTTTCCCCAAATGTGGTGAGACGAAACAGTTGTCCAAATGTATTGCCAGCCATTTTTTATTTAGCCCATTTAATGGTGCAACCCACAGCGTGCGTTTCCGGGGAGTCAATCGGTAATCCTGCAAGTGTGGCCACAATGGCATCGCGTAAAAAGCGCGTGTTGACTTCGTTTTCATTTTGCCAGTTATCGTCTATCTTGCCGGTATATTGCAGAGACCGTTTTGCATCAAGCAGAAATATCTCTGGGGTATACTGCGCGCCATACGCCTCTGCCACTTTTTGATCTTCGTCTCGAAGATACGGAAAGTTGAATTTCTTCTCACGGGCGCGAACCACCATTTTTTCAAACGTATCTTCCGGATGCAGTGTCGTTTCATTTGCATTGATCGCAACAAACGCGACGCCTTTGTCTTGAAATTCGTTTTGAAGGGCAATGATTCGGTCTTCATACGCCTTCACATAAGGGCAATGATTACAACTAAAAACAATGATCAGGACGGATTTTTCTGAAAAAGTTTTGAGCGAATAGTTTTTTTCGTCCACCCCGGGCAGATAAAAATCGGGGGCAACGGCATCAAGGGCAAGACGGTTTTTCTCCATTTCAAACTCCTACATTTTATGAAGCGACAGATAGTATCATACTTTAGGTTGGGCAAGAAAATAATGTCGTCCGATCCATAAGAGCGCAAGTCCCGGCACCATACCCAACAGGCTGACGCCATAGAAAAGCGGAAAATGAAGCGTCTCGGCCAAATACCCAGCGGGCAGACCGATAACCCTTGGCATCATGCCGGCCAGACTTGAAAAAAGAGCGTATTGCGTCGCGCTGTATTGCCGTTTTGTCAGACTCATCAGCAGGGCGACAAAGGCGGTTGATCCCATTCCCCCAGATAGATTTTCAATGCCAACAGCCAAAACGAGTCCCATCGTACTGGGTCCCGCAAGTGCCAAGCCCGTAAAAACAAGATTGGAAACCCCTTGAAGAATGCCAAATATCCATAAAGAGCGATACAGGCCAATTCCAGCCAAAATCGCCCCTGCTAGTAAACCGCCCACAATCGTTGCGATAAGCCCCAACCCTTTATTCATCACCCCAATATCGGTTTTGGCAAAACCAATATCCATCAGAAAAGGGGTGGTCATCGCCCCTGCAAAGGCGTCTGGAAGTTTATAAAGGACAATGAGACTCAAGAGTAAAACAGTACCCCGCATTCCCTTGTCGTGAAAGAAAGCCGTAAAAGGCAATATGACCGCCTCTGTCAGTGTGCGGGGCGGGGTTATTTTAGGTTCTGTATCAGCCCATAAAACGGCCACAACGCCGATGATCATAAAAGGAGCCATCATCATATAGACCGTTGCCCATGGAAAATGGTCGGAGAGAATAAGTGCGAAGGCACCCGAAATAAGCATCCCAAGGCGATATCCCAACACAAAAACAGATGCCCCTGCCCCTAACTCCGCAGGTTCAAGAATATCGGAGCGATAGGCATCCACCACAATATCCTGACTGGCCGAAAGAAAGGCGACTAAAACTGCGGTAGAAACCAGCCATACGGTTTGTGTGACGGGATTAAAAGAGGCCATCATCGCAATCGCCCCCATCAGGGCTAATTGTGTCATTAAAATCCAGCCACGGCGACGTCCTAATAAAGGGAGAGAAAACCGATCTAATAGAGGTGCCCAAAAAAATTTTATTCCATAAGGAAAACCAATGAGCGTCACTGCGCCAATTTCCGTAAGGCTCATTCCAGCATCTTTAAACATCGCTTGAAGTGTCCCGAATGTCAGGGCCAACGGAAGTCCTGAGGAGCACCCCAATAAAAGGAGTACCGCCATTTTCTTCTGGGTAAATACTTTTAAATATGTTGCCATTTAAGACGGTTTCCCATTTCTTGTGGCGAAACTTTACCACGATTGGTTTCATTTTAGCCAATTTTTTGAGTTGAATATCACTAACCGAGTTGTGTATAGTGTTCAGATGTGGTTTTCGTTCAAAATATTATAAGGGAGGCATAGCGTGCGTGTAAAAGAAACCTACTTAAATCCAAAGCAACAGCTTGCGAAATGGAAAGAATTGAATCAATGGCTGGCAAAAGCATTTTCAAAAGAAGTCATTCCGGAATCATTGTTTAAGGATGCTGAAGAAAAATTAGAATTAGAAGCGCTAAGTAGTCAGAGTCGCCTTTTTTTTGGGTTTGGAGACGATGGCAATGGAAATGCCGATCCGTTTTTATCAGGTCACCTTTTTGTCAACTATCTTGTACAAAAATATCCTTGTGAGAAGTGGCGATTTATTGACTTTTATCCAGCACCGCCCGATCCCATGCGGTTTGACTTTTATCGTCCGAAAATAAAAATGCGAGACGGGGCGGCGGCGAGGCCAAAAGGATTTTACGTAAAACAGATTTTAGAAAATGATTACTTAAATGGAATCGGTACAGAGCATAAAGCCCTTTCTCCTGCAGATGTTCGAAAGCTTTCTCCCTGGGGATGGGGATTTGAGGGCTTTGAATTTCTAGCATTAGAAGATGCGTACGTTGGTTTGATTCTAAAAAAAGATGTTGGGGCGTTTATTCTCTCTGACTACTCTGTTTCGCCTTACGGCACCACGGATTTTTCGAGCACAATGCTCGTGGGACACTCAAGAGGGAAGTTAGAGCTTGGCATGACCAATGTGCGTGACAATATTCCCAAATTCGCTCCGTCCCACTTTGCGTAAAATAAAACGCGATATCGTCGAAATTTAGGGCGGCGTACCCAAGTGGTTAAGGGAGCAGTCTGCAAAACTGCGATTCATCAGTTCAAATCTGATCGCCGCCTCCAGTTAACGGGGCTTGCGTCGCCCCCTCCATTGGCAAAGCCAACGGAGCCTCCCCCTCAACGCTCCGCTTTGTAAGACCTAGGTAAGACTTAGCGGGGCTTGCGTCGCCCCCTCCATTGGCAAAGCCAAATGGAGCCTCCCCTTCAACGCTCCGCTTTGTAAGATTTAGCGGGGCTTGCGTCGCCCCCTCCATTGGCAAAGCCAACGGAGCCTCCCCCTCAACGCTCCGCTTTGTAAGACCTAGGTAAGATTTAGCGGGGCTTGCGTCGCCCCCTCCATTTTCAAATGTCAAAGGCAATGGAGGGGGAGGGCTTCTCTTGTATTAAAATAATCCTGCTGGGGCATGGCCGGAACTTGCCATGAAGAAGAGCATTGGAATGGATAAGGCGGCGTTTGTTCGTGAGGCTAAAAAAGCCAACCGCGCAGAACGTGTCTTTTCTTCTGGTGTGGCGACGACAAGACCCAACACCTTTTGCTGATTTGGCCATATAATAAACCAGACGTTGAACAACATAATGGTGCCAAGCCAAGCCCCCATGCCAATCACGGCATCTGGTCCTTGCAGGGTAAAGGCTGTCGGTACGCGCGGCCCTAAGAGGGCCATGCCGAAAAGCCATGTGGCCAACGCGCTATAGCGAAACCAAAGCAACGCGCGCGGGACTAAGAATTTAAAGGCCTCAGCCTTTGTCTCTGGTGTGATTGCCTTTAAAAACGGGATTTGAATCAAATTAAAGTAGTATAAAATTCCAATCCATATAATTCCAGCCAAAAAATGGCCCCATCGAAAAACAAGCTCCAGAATCTCTGGCATATATCCTCCTTAAATTAAATTAATTACAAAACGATTATTAAAACTGACCTCTTAGACCAATCCCTTTACCACCCAAAAAAGGATCACTGTCAGGATAAATCCAGAGGCAATGGTCCCCTCTATCGAATCAAGCGGATTTTTCATATTTCTCTCCTTTCGTAATATTTTAGTAAGTCTTTCAGACGGTTTGATCATACAAGACTTTCGCATACCTGTCAATCTAAACCCAAAATTTATTAAATAATTGACAATAAAGCCATTTTATGGGTATCATGGGAATCACAGGATGAGGCACTGCCTACCGAATGAAAATTACAAAACTAAAAAAATCAACAACATCTCAAAAGACTTCTCCAAAGAAGGAGCCTTTGAAGACCCCTCCTTTACTCAAAAAGATACAAGCGAAACCTTCAGTGAAAAAAACAGTTTCGCCGGTATTGGCAGAGGCCAACGAAAGAACCGAATGGAGAAAGGAAAAGCGGGAATATTGGAGCGGCCGTTTTCGAAAGATTTTAGCTGAAATTGCGCTGAAACCAAAAATTAAAAAGTCGTCTTTCTTTTAATCCAAATTCTGAGATAGGATTTTCAATTTCAAACTTGACACAGCCTCACTGTTGTCCTACTATCCACAAGATTACTTTTTTTATGGAGTGTTGCGCGTGACAGATACGGAGTTACATTTAGAAGCTATGCCCTTGAGGTCTATAGATGATGTCTGGTTTCAGTATAACGAAGCACTCAGCCAGATTGAAGGAGAGATTAAAAAAGGACTAGACTCGGCAGTTCCCCTCATTAACGAAGTAGCCCAATATGCGCTCGTGGGCGGGGGCAAGAGAATTCGGCCACTTTTACTTATTATCAGCGCAAATCTGGGCCAGACTATTGACGAGCGGCATCTTGTCCTGGGAGGTGTGGTTGAATTTATTCATACTGCGACCCTTCTGCACGACGATGTTTTAGACGATGCGAAAACCCGTCGTGGAAAGCCTTCTGCCAGAAATCGTTATGGAAACCATGCCAGTATTTTAGTTGGCGATTTTCTATACACGCGTGCAGTTTGTCGCGTGGTGAACATGGAAAATTCCGAGATGAACTATCTGCTTTCCACCACCTGTAGTAAGATGACAGAGGGGGAGACGTGGCAGTTGGCCCATACAAGCGATTTTAATCTTTCAGAAGAGCAGTACCTTAAAATTATTGCCTATAAAACAGCCTCACTGATTTCCACTTGTTGTCAGTTGGGTGGAATAATGGCGGGCGTATCGTCCGAAGAAAAAGACGCCCTCTCTTCCTTTGGCCACAATCTGGGCATTGCATTTCAAGTTGCGGATGATACACTAGATTACGTTGCGGATCAAAATCTTTTGGGAAAAGCACTGGGGCAAGACATCAAAGAAGGAAAGATGACCCTTCCACTGATTCATCTTCTCGCGCATTGTCAGACAACGGAAAAGGAGATGCTTATTGAACTCATTAAGAACGGGAAACCCCAAAAAGACCTCTCTTCCATTTTGAGACTCATGGAACAATACGGATCAATCGTTTACGCGCAAGAAAAAGCGGCCATCTTTGTTGAACAAGCCAAAGAGAAACTCAATCTATTCCTCCCATCAAAACACAAAGACGCTCTCTGTACCGTTGCAGATTATGTCATCTCACGCGGCTATTAACCCGACATCTGTAAATGAGGTCAGGAGCCTTTGTTTGGCCTACATACATTTCTTAACGTTCCCTAACCTGTGGCATTCAATAATCGCATCACAGTAACAGGGTCATAACAGGGTCAGGCATGACTTATTGACATTTAAGGTTTTGTGGTCTAAGAT
>Ga0213870_1000598_pt1 | contig 16788 bp, 9 predicted proteins | sample WICALVC2017_Meta_FD_160119 | JGI IMG/M metagenome (GOLD analysis project Ga0213870, IMG submission 160119) | Freshwater microbial communities from subterranean cave lake in Wind Cave National Park, South Dakota, United States - WICALVC2017 | ecosystem: Environmental > Aquatic > Deep subsurface >... | reverse complement strand
GTCAAAGAACTTGAGGTCACAAGACCGGAAGTTTATTACGGGGAAATCCCTAATGAGTATGTCATAGTCAAAACGAAATCCAGAGAATTCGATTATCCTAAAGGAGAAGAAAATGTCTATAGTAACTATGCAGGAAAAGGCGGAGTTGAAATCAATTCTCCTATACGGCGTCTGTTGTATGCGCTACGTTTTGGTTCCCTGAAACTATTTCTATCCAGTGATATTACGAAGGAAAGCCGTATCATGTATTACCGCAATATAAAGGAAAGAGTGAGTAAAATTGCTCCGTTTCTTACTTTTGACCGCGACCCGTATCTGGTGATCGATAGAGGCAAACTGTTTTGGATACTTGATGCCTATACATCAACCGATCGTTATCCTTATTCCCAACCGCTACGGTTAGATGGCGGTAATGTTAACTATATTAGAAATTCAGCCAAAGTAATAGTAGACGCTTATGATGGGACAATCAAATTTTATCAAGCCGATTTGGATGATCCAATTATCAAGACCTACGCTAAGATATTCCCCAAAACCTTTCAAAAACTTGAGGAAATGCCCAAGAGCTTGATTTCCCATCTTCGCTATCCGGAGGATATCTTTACTCTGCAAACCGCAATCTACACCACGTACCATATGGATGATCCGCAAATTTTTTACAACAAAGAAGACCAGTGGGAAATTCCTGCCATTACCCAAGGGGATGATAGGCAAACCATGAATCCGCGTCACTTGATTATGAAGCTTCCGGGCGAAAGAAAAGAGGAATTTATTTTGATGTTGCCATTTACCCCAAGAGCCAAAGATAATCTCTCTGCGTGGATGGTAGCCAGAAATGATGAAGAACAGTACGGCAAACTCGTCGTCTACCGTTTCCCTAAAGACAAATTAGTGTTTGGACCTAAGCAAATAATCGGCCGGATCAGTCAGGATGCACGGATCAGTCAGCAAATTTCCCTTTGGGATCAAGGCGGATCTCAAGTAATTCAAGGCCCGCTTCTGGTCATTCCAATTGAAGAATCTTTGGTTTATGTCCGGCCGCTATATCTGAAGGCAGCAACAGGAAAAATCCCGGAACTCAAACGGGTTATAGTTGCGTATGAAAATAAAATTGCCATGGAAGAGACATTAGAAGCAGGCCTTGCTAAGATATTTGGTACTGCCGAGGGTCAAGTAATAAAACCATCCGAAGAATCTGCCCAAGCAGCACCTACTGACACGACCAAAGAGGGCCTTCTGAATCAAGCTAATGAAAGCTATGAAGCTGCTATCCGCGCGCAACGGGAGGGAGACTGGGGTAGGTACGGAGAAGAAATAAAACGCTTAGGAGAAATCCTAAATAAGCTCAGATAATGATTCCGTTCATTATAATCAGAAAAGTACTTTTATCCTTGGTGCCTCTGATTCTCTTTTATCTTTTGAGAAAAATAGGCAACAAGCGCCAGCCTAAGAGAAAATCACATCTGTCCGAATTTGACAAAAGCCAAATTGTGGAAGGAGAAATTGTAGATGAAAGTAGCTGTAACCGCTGATATCCACTTCGGTGTTGGCAATAATCAACTGACATAGACGGCAATAAAACAGAGAAAGAAATTAAGGTTAATTTTTCTCAATAAGCCCCAAGAGAATCCATATCCAAATCATCACAAAGGAGTAAAAAAGACTGTTAACAAAAAAAGAGTCAATTATTATTCCTCCAACTGACGCAAGTACGACAAGCCCAATATACTTTTGAATATCTTTATCTTTATGTTGTTTGTAATTCAGATAAGATTTTTTTAGTATGACCCAAAGCAAATTTAAATAGAAAATCAGTCCAATAATTCCGGTTGTTGCAAATATAAAAAGAAAGCTATTATCTGTTCCGGCATCTGCATGACTTTCCGCTGAACCAACAGCGTTCCTAAATCCATATTTTACTTGAGCATATCTGTAAGTATTAAATCCAACGCCAAAAAATAGATTATTTTTTATTATCTCTATAGCAACTTTTGCCGAATCAATACGTGCCTCTGCTGAAACAATACGAAATAGATTTATATTTTCAATATAGAAATTTTTGGAAGACGTTAAGATAAATAGTACAGATACACAAATTATTAAAACTAACCATTTGATCTTTTTGGCTGATGTTAAAAAAATAAATGCGCTGACAATAAGCATGATTAAAGCGCTCCTTGAGTAAGTTAGATAAACAGAAACTAAGGTAAAAATAGAAATAAGACCAATGAACCAGACTTGACTAATTTTGTTTTTTAAAGAATTTAAAAGCAATCCTGCTAGAAAAATTAGATATAAAACAAAAAAACTGCCGGCAAAATTTGGATCTAAAAACGTAGAAAACATTCTATACATGTGTTCATCCCATCCCAAATAATACAAATTACGAAGACTCGTATAGAAAAAATGCTGGGTGAATCCCAAAAAAATAATCACTGCTCCTATACTCAAAAGTAAATATATAATTTTTTCTTTAAATTTGACTTGAAAACTTTTCACTATAAAAATTAACGATGCATACAGAATCCATCTTAGGATATAAGAAAAAGCAACAAAAATTTCATTACCGGAAAAATTTTTAATATTCAGCAAAAGAGAAATACACATAGTTGCTGCAAGTAATATTATTGGGATAAATAAGTTATTAGATATAATATTCTTTTTCCATTTTTTAAATGCTTGAGGAACCCAAACCACGAACAAAAGTATTGCGGCAATATCAATAGGTTTTATTGAAAAATTACCAAGATCAAACCTAATAAGTTCACCTAAAGGAAATAATCCTAAAAAGACAATAAAAATAATTTTCAATAAACCCATTTTAGTCCTCCGATAGAATAAAGTTTAACACCTGTTGTCTTATTATAATAAATTAGATTCCAATTTCTAAATCGCCAAGGAGTATTGTTACCTTGGATAGCTACGTAGTTAAACGTGTCTCCCTTTTTAACATAGGAGGCATCTATAAATGGAAAATTAACATAATAAAGATTGTGAAATCCATATAAGAGAACTATATCATCTTTTTTTATCTTCTTGGAAAAGTATCCGTCTGTGTCATAAAAGTCTCCAAATGAAAAATTTAAATGTTTGGTGAGAAATTGAGATTTTGTCTCTTTCCCTAAAATAACAGGAATATATTTTGAGTTTGCAACTCCTCTATAAAGTATTGAAAATAGCGAAAGAAAAACAATTGATCCAATAAATAGTTTTTGTATTCTTAAATTTTTCATTTTATTTATAACTACAACGCTTATAATTGAAAATGCTGGAAGATAAGGGAGAATAAATCTACCTCCTCCGGTTTGTGGTGTTAAATACCAAATAAAAATGGAAAGGAAAGAATATAAGAAAATTAACTTTATTGAAAAATTAAATTTTTTATATATAAAAATTGCAGCCGGCAACATTATCACATAGAAAGGAGAAATGGGGTCTGAAAGATCTAAGGGATTTATTAAATTTATACCTATTTTAATAGGATATATGTTTGTAAAAAACGGATAAACAGGACTACCAGTGTTGATGAAGGAAGAAAAAAACCAGGGTAAAGGAATAAGAAGTGCAAACCACCAATATAGTAGCATATTGATAATTATGCTCTTCCATTTCAATTTATACTTTTGGAAAATTGCAAAGAATATTAAAAAGGTAAAAATAGGAAGCGAACCAAGCGCAAGAAGCTTCGTAGATATGGCCAAACCAAGTATAGCTGCAGATTCTATTAATAATTTTGTATTTTTCTTTTTTTGCCACTCTACAAACGCCCATAATGCCATTATTTCAAAAAAAGTTCTTGCTAAATCTATATATGCAGTAATAGACAAAAAGCCTACGACCAAATTAGAATAAAAAAGCACAAGCACTAAAAGGGAAAAAGTTTTTGACAAAAACTTACGGGATAAGTTGTAAAGCGCGATCAAAGATAAAATTCCAAAGAAAAAATGAATAAGCTTTGCCCCTATCTCTGTTCCAAAAGATAAAGCTGATATGTATAGCATTTCTGTAAGTTTTGGCATTGCCGAGTAATAAAGCACTCCGCCTGGGACATAGTCTATTGAATGATTTTCAAGGTAAATTTTAGGCAATGTGAGGTGATACCAAAGAGCATCAAAACCTAGTTCCGGCCCAAGAGCTCCAATTAGACTTACCAACCCTTGTAACAAAATTATTACTAGAAATACTAAATTGAATTTTGTACTTCTTTTTGCAAAACTTATTAATTTACTTATTAAATTTTGTTCTTTTAGATTTCTTCTCATAAAAGAACAAATAACAAATACGAAAACAAGACTAGTTATAATAACAGTTGGCTTATATAGAAAACCGGTAAGACCAAGAAAAAAAATAATATAAGAATAAATTCCTATTAAAAGCGTTAGAGTAAACATCTTTTGTTTTAGAGAAAAAACAGTTGGCTAAATTACTTCTATTCTAGGTAAAGGGAAAATAAAATGACCTCCGTTTTCAAGATAGTTTTTTTCTCTCTCTAAAAACTCATCTTTAAAAAACCAAGGTAAAACCAACATGTAATCTGGTTTTTCGCGTCTCGCTCTCTCTTCAGAAATAATTGGAATAGAAAGTGAAGAGATGTTCTTTCCCCACTTTTCTCTATTACGCTCTACCGCAGCTTTGATAAGCTTGTTATTTAACTGATAAAATTGCAGTAAGGTATTTCCTCTGGTAGATGCTCCGTAAACATATATAGTCTTATTTTTGCTTACTAGACTTACTATTAGATCATAAAGCTCTCTTTTGTTTTTTTTAACCCTAGAAGCGAAATCGTTATAAATCTTTACCTCATCAAGCTTTAAAGCTTTTTCATATTCCCTCCATCTAAAAACCGACTCTTGGATAGATTTAGCTTTTTTGCGTGAAATAAAAGTTATAAAACTCCCTCCATTTATCGCACTCTCCTCTACATGAAAAATTTCCAATCCGTGACGCGACAGTAAATTTTCCAAAGATAATAGAGAATAATACTCTAAATGCTCATGTACAATGTTATCAAATGCATTGTTCATCAGCATTCCTACCAAATAGTTTTGCTGAACTACAAATATACCATCCTTTCGCAGTATTTTCTTAATATCTTTTACGAAAGAATTAGGATTCTCTATGTCATAAAAACAAGAAATAGCAGTTATTATGTCAGCTTTCTTTTTCAGCTTAAGCGCATATGGTTTAAAATTAAAAAAATCATTTATAACGACGTCCGCATGCATCTTACATTCATTTGCAAATTTCCTAATGGGTTCAAAGGCTACTCTAAAAACACTCTTGGGGTAGAAACTAAGTAAAGTTCCATCATTTGCTCCAATATCAATCGCAATGATTTTACGCCGCTTAGTAATTTTCTTTTGTGTTGCGACAACAATTTTTTGCAATTCCTCCTTCATTGTGTTGTTAATTCCAGACCTATATCCATATCGCTCTGTATAAAGAAGAGTTGGTGAAACTGTATTTTTTAGTTGTAGTAGGTTACATGCTCTACAAAGAACCAAATCCAGTGAGGATTTTTCAGGCTTAACATTTTTGTCTGAGAAATCTGATAGAAATTGTTCTCCCAAAGATAATATTTCTATCAATTTTTTAGATTTGCAAGAACGGCAATTTCTGATCAATGTAGCTATCATTATACTAAAAAAACTCAATTTTTAAAGTGGCAGATGGGTTATTTATTGCGTATAGATACTGAAGCGAAGGAGCATAACTTGCTAATAATTTATATTTACTACTATCGCACCCTATTAATTTTAATTTCGCACAAAACCAGTTAATATCTCCACCTTTTATTAATAGCTTTGTTGCATTCTTTTTTATCAATAAATCAAAAAATCTATTGTCTTTATAAAAAGTATTATTTATATCTATATAACTAAAATTTGCATAATAATATCCATAGATACCATAAGTAGCAACTATATCTTTGCCAAAAATCCACTTGCCGAACTTACGATCAAAATCATAGTAACTTGAATTATCCCCAGAAAGAATGCGTGTAAGATATTTATTATTATCTGCCCATCCAAAACCATATGGTAATGTAGCTAATGCACTTGTAAAGTAATAAGAAAATAAAACAAAATACACGCTTACCGCAATAATTCTAAAAAAATTTATTTTCTCAATAATAATTTTCAAACCGCTTGAAACAAATAAAACAAATATTGAATATAAACCCAGTAAATACCGGGGATAAAAGTATGTAGGCATAAAAATATACGCTATAGATAAAAGCGCAAAAAACAAAAACAACCCCGACTTTATCATGACTCTGATGTTGCTTAATTTATTGTAAAAGAAAAATCCTATTCCGAAAAAAAATAGTGGGCTAAATTTTAATATATTTTCGTAATTAAATATCATCTTGTTAAAACCGATGTAATTCGATAAACCAACAGGATCTAAAGGATTTGGAAGAGATTCCGAGAAAACCGGGTAAAAAGGGCTCCCTGTTAACACATAAGCCCTAAAGTACCATAATGAAGGAATTAGCAATGAAAACAATAAAAAAATAACGCTCATTTTTACTTTGTAGAATTTGTTTTTTGCGACAAGAACTATATAAAGAATAAATACCGGCAGGAATGCAATTGTCCATAACTTCGTTGCCAAAACTCCTGCAAACAGAATGCCAGAGAGAATAACGCTACTATTACTTTGTTTTCTTCTTGTAATAAGAATTACCGACAGTAACCAACAAACCAGCCATTGAAAATCAGTGTTTGCTTTTGAAGAAACTTGTATCACAACAGGCGCCGTTATGAACAACAAAACACTTAAGCCTCCAATGTCTATTTTTTTATTCTTAGCTACATGAAAAAGCAGCATTAAAAATATAATATAAAAAGCAAAATGGACATATCTTGAAGCATCTTTAATCCCAAATGCCTGTGTCAGAACATATAGCATGTCTCCCAATTGAGGTACTGGAAGAACAATTGAAGAAGACAGCTTTGGGTCTATCATAATGGAGTGAGCCTTCAAGTAAAGATAGGGTAAACTTGTATGATGAGAAATAGCATCTTCACCTGTCTCTGGAGGCATTAATCTTAAAAAAGCAATAAAAACAAAAAGAGATATTGCTATAAATATCCACTTACCGGATTTATATTCTAAATATATTCTCTTTAAAAATTCCATAAATTGTTTTAGGTAGTAGCCTGCGCTAAAGATTGGATACATTCCAATAATTATCACTAAAAATAAATAAGCCAATATTGTATAAAAATAAAGAAAAGAAAATATTCCAAGACTTGCAATGCCTGTTGCAAAAAAAATGTATCCCAACCCAATATTTATAAAAGGTGCAAATTGTCCATTGTTTTCTTTAAATAAAACTAGCCTAATCTTACTACCAAGCAAATAGATCATTAAAATAATACCTGCTGAAAAAAATAAATATAGAAAAACGAGAAGGACTCCAGGCAGACTAAATGAAATACCGGTAAAATCTTCCTGAAGAAATTTAAAATTATTAATTGTATTAGAAAATAAATTAAAATTCATTGTTAAACCAACGGCTTATTTTTTGTATACCGTTACAAGTATTGCATTATTTGCCTTAACAAAGTAAACCGGTCTGTACTTCTTTTTTATATCTGTCTCATCAAAACCTTCCCTTAAAATGTTGTAATGATTTACGATAACATAATCATATTCCTTACGATTGTCATATTTTTGAACTTTCAGTTTAGGCATAGGTGGAGCAGAAGTAAGTGGGGAGACAGCGAGTCCGACAGTAGATCCGTCTTTCGCATTCTTAACAACATACGCTCCTGCCTCGCCTATTCCTTGTCCCCACCATCCAATCTGAAATAATTTATATTTATAAACAGTATTTACTCCCCCAACCAATTCATTAAAATAGTCAAGGTAATATGGTTTTATTAAGAATAGTAAAATAAATAAGTAAATAGTTATCGGAAGGAAATACAGAAGCTTTAATTTTCCTTTTATTTTAAACTTAATCATTAAGGCATTAAATCCAATCGCTGCGATAATCGCTAAAGATGGATAAATTTCTATTATGTAACGCAAACCATGTTGACGCCACGAGTAAAAAGACATAATAAATGGTATAAAAAACCAAAAAACCAAAGAGATTAGCATCCAGTTCTTTGTTCTACGGATAATATTAAACCCTGTGAAAAAGAGAGCAAGAATGAGGAGAGGAATAGTTGTAAAAAAATATACTATATAATAATAAACAGGCGTAAGCACTAAATTTCCTAAAAATATTTCCGGAACAGAATAAGTGATTTGTTTAATGTCGCTATAAAAAGTTGGAATCCAAAGTTTATTGTTAATTTCGTTTATTTCTTTTAAGTGAAAAAGTAGTTGTGGCCAGATAAATACAAAAACGACAGCACTTATTATAAAAATAGATGCAAGCAAGGGAAAAATTTTTTTTACTAAAATCATCTTTCCATTTTTAAAACTTTTTCCATAATAAATTACAGCCATGCAAATAAATAAAAGAAGGAGAAATACATTAGATTGTTTTACTTGTAATGCTATTCCTGTAACAATTCCAGAAAAAATAAGTTTTTTTATGGAATAGCTCTTTAAAAGAAGAATGTAGGAATATACAGCAAGAGGATAAATAAATATTTTTGCGCTCTCTGCAGTCACAAGCTGAGAAAGTCCTAAGGAAAAAGGCAACATGGCAAGAATTACACCTGAAAAAATACCAACTATAGGCGATGAAATTGTCCACCCGATCATAACCACTATTACAACGCCCAAACTAAATAAAATTGCGGAAAGGAGTCTTGAGTAAGTTAAATCATAATTAAATATGGGATTTCCATTTGGCAGGATTTTTTCAACATCAAAGTGCGCGGTTACACCATATAAATATTTTACTAAAGGAGGGTGATCATAGGTTGTATAAAAATAACTATTTCTAAAATCCCCTTTCCTTAAGAGCTCAACCATTTTATACCCCTGCTCTACATATTCAGACTCATCCCATGTTCTCCCCATTTGATTTAAGCTCCATAATCTCAATGTAAAGGAAAAGCTAAAGAGAATAAAAAAAATAATCCATTTATTCATTTTTATTCATAATTCGCAATTTAGCTCTCACCAAAAATGAATGAAATGACATCGTTATTGCAAAGACCAATCCGTGAGCCCCATCCAAAAATCCTTTTTTTAAAAAATAGTTAAGGGTAAATTTACCGATTGGAAAAAAAATAATCGACCACCAATACGCTTTTACTTTTTGAGAATGTAACTCTTTGGCCTTAAGACTTGTATAAAAGTTAATCTCTTCTAAAAATTCAGAGATCGTTGGGTGAGGATAATGAATAATTGGGTTTATTAGAATACCAATTTTCCCTTTAATTTTCCATTCCTCATGTACTTTACCGATCCATTCACCTTGGCCTTTTTTTGCCAATCTTAATAGCTTTATATTGCCAGATTCTCCATGAACTAATTCTTTTCCCCATATAAAATCCATTCTCTTTATAAAAAAACCGTTAAACTTACTTAATTCCTGATCTGTTAATTGATTTATGATATTGGATATTTCAAAAGCAAGAGCATCTGATATTACTTCGTCGCTATCAACGAAAAGAATCCAGTCGTTTTTGGCTTTAGACAAACCGAAATTTCGCTGTTTTGAAAAGTTATCATTAAGAGGATTCGTATAAATCGCGGCTTTGTATTTTTTTGCTATTTCAATAGTTTTATCCGATGATTTATCATCCACAATGATTATTTCATCACACCATTTTATAGATTCCAAACATTTCTTTATATTTTGTTCTTCATTTTTTGTTAAAATTACCGCGCTAATCATTTATTTTATTTTCAACCTTTATTCCATTTGCAGATTCAAAGACATATATTTTTACTGATTCGTTTTCCCTGGAAGGTGCATGCCCTAACCACCATGTTAAGTATTCATAGTTCATCGTAAAGCTCTTGTGTTTACTCGCTTCCCCTTTTCCTATCAAATTATAATCTTTGTTTTGAGTCATATTCAACATATCATAAGATGCTTGAATGCGTTTATCAAGAGTAAACAATTTGCTTCTCTTATCAAATAAGAAATCATTCTTTAGCATAAAGTGAATATTCCCTGCAGTCAAAATTAATATAAAAATAAAAACTGGAAAAAAAGTTATCTTTTTATTCATAATAAAGTCAAGGAATGAAGAAAAAATAAGAATTACAATTGGAAAAAATAAAAGAAGATATGCATCTGAAGGCGTTTGATTAAGAACGATAAAAATAAAGGGGATAGTAAAGAGTAAGAAAATAACGTTATACGAGGCGGTCTTTTCTTTTTTAAACAGCATGTAAATTGCCCAAGCAATTAGAGCTACAAGAATGAGCATTGGAATTAAATTGCTTTGAGCAAAAATTAATTTTCTAAAGTTATCAAATAAAAAATCGAGCATGACAATAATTTTATTTATTGAAAATGCCAGATTTGGATTATAACCTAATAGCGAGGCCGCTCTATAGATACTCCATGCGGCAAATTTTAAGGTTTGAGGAAATCCATTTCTAACGTCGTACAATATCATTGGCAATAGGGGAGTGAGAAGTGAAAATAAGGACAAAAATATAATTTTTTTGTTAAATATTTGCCTGAAGTTTTTTCTGTCTTTAAAAAATTTGTACATTAATATACTCACTAGAACTCCCCACAAGACAACAGTTGCTATTTCAAAATTGTAAAGAGCCGTCACTAGAAATATTGCCAAGGGCAAATAACCAAACTTATTTTGAGTAATTTTAAAGAGGGAAAAAGTTAGTGCTATTACAAATAACGGTATTGGGCTCGTATGATATGGAAATCTCATATAGTAAACTGCAAGAGGCGAAGTTGCGTAGAGCAAAGACGCAATTATCCCTACTCTCTTCCCGAAAAGAGCTGATCCTACGATGTACATTCCAACAACCGATAAAACTCCTAAAATTATACTAAGATATGCTCCTGATACAGGATCAAAATTGAATATCCATAAGAATGGAGAGAGAAGATAAGTCCAAAATGGCCCCTGATATAGCCAAGGATGGCTTGAAGCAATGCCTACAAGCGGAATTTGACCATCTATGATGACATCTTTTGCTGATAGATAGAACCAGCCCTGATCGCCTATAAAAGTCATTAATTCTCTTATCTTAAAAAAACCAAGGAAGAGCGAGAGAATAAGTATAAAGCCAAGAAATAATTCGTGTTTCCCAAGATTTAAGAATAAACTAACAATAAAAGCAAAAAGTCTCCCATAATTTTTTTTGAAGAAATAATGACGGCTTTGGGAAAATATTGTATTTATGTCTTTTCTTTTTTTAGCACTTGCTTCCCAAATATGCAACACTTTTGCCTTTGGAAGAATATAATTCTTATATCCCATTTTTTTAATCCTTATTGCCAAATCATATTCTTCAAAATATAAAAAAAACTTCTCGTCAAACATTCCAGCTTTCTGAAATATAGATTTTCTTATCATAAACGCGGTTCCGGGAACAACATCAAATTCTTCTACATTTTTTTTGTTCCAATCTTTATGAAAAAACTTCTTTGAGATGGGATTGTCTGGGAAATATTTATTCACAAACGAATTAACGACTAAGGCGCTTGCTAAATTATATTCATCGCTTCCCTGAGAAGGATAAACATTCCCCGCCGGATCAAAAAGTAAAGGCGCTACCATTCCTGATTTCGGGTTTTTTGTGAAATTATAAAGAGTATCTATGCAGCCTTTTGCAAGGACTGTATCTGGATTTAGGAAAAAAATAAATTCTCCCAACGCGTGTTTTACACCTTGGTTATTTCCCGCTGCGTATCCGATGTTGCCTAAACTTTTCACATATTTAACTTTGGGGAATTTTTCTTTAAGATTTTCTTTTAATCCGCTTTTCTCATCATTATCGACAACAATTATTTCATACGAGACCTTAGGTTTTAAATTTTCAATAGAAGAAATACAAGCAAGTAATTCTTCTTCAACTTTATAATTAACGCTAATTACAGATACCTTAATCTTCATAGCTTTTGCTCATCTTTTCCAATAAAGTTTCTAAATCATCTATATTCTTTTTCCAAGTCCATTTTTTTTCTATCCAAGCCCTACCACTACCGCCTAAGCGATTTGAAAGTTCTGGGTTTAGTAAAAACAGCATAATTTTATCTGCTATTTCCTTTGGATCAAAATCTACTAAAAAACCAGTTTCGCGATCTATAATCGTTTCTCTGTGCCCACTTACTTTTGTAGCAATAACCGGTACCCCGCACGCCATTGATTCAAGCGGAACCAATCCAAAAGTCTCAAACCTGCTAGTGCATAATGTCACTATTGACTGCGAATAAATTTTTACAAGTGTTTCTTCAGAAAGTCGCTCTCCATTTGCTTTCTTCCAAAATATTCTATGCAATTTTGGCCTGATATCTGCAGGTATATATTCTAGTGCTTCTTTTGCCAAATCATATCCGTCAGTTGTGATACCCGGTGATCCAATATATAATACTTTATTTCTCTTTTCTCTATCTACCACATGAAAAACCTTTTCATCTACACCGGCGTACACTACTTTTGGATAAACCTCATATGCCGCAATCATCCTCTCACGGATGTGATAGCAGCTCGCAATCGTAAAGGACGCAGATCTCACATTCTGGCGATCTATTTGCTTACGATATAGTCTTGTAAACTCTTCGTAGATTCTTCTTAAAAAATCTACTTTTTCTCTTAAACGATAGGAATACTCATAAACAATTCTAAGAGGCTCTTGACAATAGTAAACATTAGCTGTTTTTAGGAAACGCAAGATAAACGGCGCCTGAGTTAATTTATCCGGGTGAACTAAAACTATGTCATAGTTTCGACTATCAATCTCAAAAGCAATTTTTTTGTGTAAATTTTTGAGAGAAAAAAAATTCTTGTAGTCCCTTATAAACCTCTTAATAACAGGTAACGCTGACGTTAAGTCAATTTTATATTTATAAGTATTTCTGCAAAACTTAGATGGATCAAAAATATCGTTTTTGGCATTTACAACATACAAATCTAATATGTGGCCTTTATTTCTTAATCCTCTGACGTGCTCAAAAACAACCCGCTTTGCGCCTCCAAATGACAAATTATAAAAAACTGCAATTTTCATTTTATTTTAGCCGATTTAAATACTTTTAATATAAAAAAACCTATAAGCGGAAGCTCTAGCAATGCTGATAGCAATGCCGAAAAGCTTGCGCCTATTATTCCAAAACTACTTGTCAATGGGATAATTGTAATTCCTAGGGTGAAAAATCTTGCAAATGTCATTCCTGCTACATAATTTTGTTTCCCTAATGCCAAAAAAAGAGAAGAAGTTAAACCGGATATTCCTCTTACCATCCCATAAACAACCAATACTTTAAATACTGGAACTACATCGCCCCATTTAGGCGTTAGCAGTATCTCAAAAAAAGCTCTTGGTAAAAAAAGCATTATTAAGCTTAGGCAAACTATAGGTACTGAAACTGTCAATAGGGTTTTTGTGAAAGCTTTAAGCAGTCTCTCCGCGTCTTTAGATATTTTGGAGTAAACAGGAAAGATTACTTTATTAACAACATCTGATATTTCACTGATTGGCAACGTAGAAAGAGAATAACCCATTTTATATATTCCAACACTCGCAGCTCCCAATAGTTTCGCAACAATAATTGAATCTCCTTCCCTGGCAATATAATTGAAAATTCCATAAGCTGTTACCCATTTACCTCTATTGACTATTAACTTCATAAGGTTAAATTCAAATTTCAACAATGGCCATGGCTTGAAAAACATAAATGATAAAATCACCTCAAGAGTAGCTCCGGCAATAAGCCCCCAAACAAAACCTATTGCATCTGTTAGCATCAGCGTTAATATTATTGAGGTTGCCGAATCAAATGTGTAAATTGCAATTCTTAACCAAAATTCTTTTTTAAACTCAAGCTCTTTTTGGTATTTTACAATCGAGGGGTTAATAAACCCTCTAATTAAAGGGACTAGACTTATCAAAAGCAAAAATCTATGTAAATCTGGTGTGTTAAAAAAATTAACTATAAATGGTGACGCAATAATTATTGCAAGAGAAATAAACGCTCCGCGAAACATTGATACTAACCATGCCGAACTTATGAATTTATCAATACCATTTTTTTGCTGTATCAAAAAAATATTAATTCCGGTCTCCGTCAGAATTTCAAGCATTGATAATATAATAGATGCAATTCCAAAAACCCCAAATTGAGCGGGTGTCAAAATTCTAGCCAGCAAAACTCCTCTGCCTGTGGCTATAATTCTGGAAATTAATCTAAACGCACTCATCCAAGAAACACCTAAAAATGCCTGTTTTGAATATCCCATCTCTGCGTATAATTATAGCAGTTTTTTATATATAGAAATTGAAACCGGAGCCTGAATAAGACCAGACATAAAATAATCACGATCATCTCTAAATAGCTTCAAGAGTGAGAAATCTGGAGTTGCAACAAAAATTTTTCTATATCCTCCATTGCTTAGTTTATTTATCAAGAGTTTTTTAGGAGAATACCTGAGATAATTCTCTGCTATTTTTTCATTTGTAACTACAACATACATAGGTAAATCTTTAACTGACAGGTTATCGACTATTTTATAATTAAAATTTACCGCACTAGTTGGGTGATCTTTTAAGTAAAAATCCTTAAGCAGAATATCCGGAAGAAATTGATAAATTGGAATATTCTCTACTCCTATCACGGTTTTAGCAGGAATATTATTTACTATCCACTCCGTTGATTCCCATCGAGGATCAACCCTTAATTTTATATACAACCAACTAAATGACTCAGCTGCCTGAAATAACAAAAGTAAACATAATATAACAATTAATATTTTCTTGGAAACATTTGAATAAACTTTTAGTATTCTTTCTAAAAAGAGTCCACACGATAAGGACATAAAAGGAAGAAGCACAAGCAGCCTATTGCCTCTAGCCTCAATCTGTAGGAAAATTAAACTCGTAACAAAGAAAAATAATGATATAAGAGTAAGGATGTAAACTCTTCTGATCTTTTTAACTAGTTCTTTTTTAAAAATATTTTTCATCAAAAGCAACAAGCCAAAAAAAGAAAATAAAGAAAGAAGAGTGCCAAAAACCGAAGGGACTCCTTTGCTTATTCCATATATCCAATATGGCATATTCAGAATATAGTTTTGAGTATATGATGGAGTTCTGATCAAATTGTCGTAAAGATATTCCGCGATATTTCCTTTTCCAAGCAGGAGATCAGGAATACCAAGCAATAGAAAAGTGCAAAAAAATATAAATATTCCTCCAATCAATTCAACAAAAATTTTTTTTCTGTTTGTGTTAAACAATAAAAACACACTTGCCATTATTGGTAAAAGAGGCATTGCGCTGATCTTAACTGAGATTGCAACTCCTGAAAAAAACGCACTCAAAAAAAAACTTGTAGTGTTAGGTTTTGATGAATATTTTAATAGAAACAAAAAAGACAAAATAATCCAAAATACCAGCGCTATGTCATATTTAAAATAATTACTAAGAGTTAAAAAAATGGGATTTACAACAAAAAGAGAAGTCGTCCAGAATGGATTGAATTTAAAATATTTTTTTGCAATATAATAGATTAAAATTATACCTAGAATACCAAACAACAAAGTATTCAGTCTTAGTATCTCAAACAATTTTTGCTGCATTTCCAAAGAATCTATGGACGACTTTATTGAAAAAGGATTAAATATTCCAAGCAAAACAAAGGGCGCAAGATATACTCCAGAAAGAAAAAAATGGAACATAGAACCGTTTGCTGATCCTGAAACATTAGGAGAACCATGTGAGAAAACATTTCTTACCGACTGAGCCTGATGCCATTCATCCATAAAATAATTAAATGGATGATTATTCCCAGGAATTCCCCAATCAATAAGTATAATCATGCAGACAGTATACAGCCCAATCAAAAGAACTATGAATCTATTGTTTTTTACTACTGAAATCATAGCTTTTATGCTTATACTTTTGATTACTCCAAAAAATGTACCTGACAAAACTGCAATATCTGATGTTACCTGCAGAAGGGGAAGAAAAAAAAATGCCTTTATATTTTTGACATATTTATAATTTTTAAATATCGACCAGACAAGGTAGAAGAAAGCACCAAAAGAAACTGCGTACAAGGGAATAAACGATTTCATCATAAAAAAAAGCGTTAGAAGATAAAGACCAATTATATATCTTAAGAAAATTAGAAGCACCTTAGTCCGTAATATTTCTGCCTGTGCATCTCCAAATGCAAAACGGAAAAACATAACAAATGCCTGCTTGATATTTTTTCTTGGAACCCAATTTGTAATCGCATTTTTAGCAAAGGCTATGTTCGCTTTAACAACTCTTAATTTTTTTGCAAAAACATAATCCTCGTTATTACTAAATTCTTCAGGGAATCCTCCAATTTTTTTCCATATAGATTTTTTAAGTGCCATGGAACGGGTGGCTGGGAGAAACTTATCCTTATCTACCCTGTCCGGCATTATCAATACATATGGTATTAAACATTTCTCGAAGATATTTTCAGCATTGCCCTTATAATAACCGGCAACTACATCAACTTTTAGATCCTCAAAAGGCTTTACGATATTTTTAACCCAATCCCTGTCCAAAATGCATCCGCTATCAGAACAAACAATAATTTCATTCGATGATCTTTTAATTGCCTCATTTCTGCCAACCGACCTATTCCCTTTCTTAGAAATAACCTTTATTCTATTTTTGGAAATTGGAAATTGG
>Ga0213870_1000597_pt1 | contig 16801 bp, 13 predicted proteins | sample WICALVC2017_Meta_FD_160119 | JGI IMG/M metagenome (GOLD analysis project Ga0213870, IMG submission 160119) | Freshwater microbial communities from subterranean cave lake in Wind Cave National Park, South Dakota, United States - WICALVC2017 | ecosystem: Environmental > Aquatic > Deep subsurface >... | reverse complement strand
GGAAGCCAGTTGATGGGTAAAAAGCTAGGGGAAGAATTCAGTTACAAAATGGGAAGCAAAAAAACAAAAGTTAAGGTTTTAAAAATTTCATAAATTATGGAAATTTCTATTTTTCTCGCACGGGTTATTGGTATTGTAAGTATTATAACTACCATAGCAATATTTATCCGCTATAAAAAATCCCTTCAATTTGAAAAAGAAGTAGCTAAAAATCCTGCGTCCATTTATATTAGTGGATTCGTATTTCTTATTCTAGGCGTACTTTTAACGGTAAGTCACTCTATATGGACGCTTGATTGGCGAGTTATTATAACCTTATTGGGTTGGGTTATTTTAATTAAAGGTATTGGCCGCATATTATTTCCCGAGGCAGTTGGCAGGATGATTGATAAAAAACAAACTAATCATTGGTTTATTATTGGAGAGATATTAATATTTATTATTGGATTATATCTTTTGTACTACGGTTTTATTGTGTATTAATTGATTTTGGGCCCTTGGTATAACGGCAGTACACCTCGCATTTGTCCCGATAAATTTAAAATTAAATTTATGCGAGGATCCTCGATAATTTTGGTGGGCCTTTAGCTTATCGGTAGAGCACCCGGTTTGCATCCGGGAGGGGCGGGTTCAATTCCCGCAAGGTCCACCAAAGTTATCGGGACAATGAGGAGATGCGAATTCGATTCTCGCCAGGTCCACACATATAAAAATAGGCTTTTGGGGTCTGTTTTTATTTTCTAGCAAGTGAAGGCAATAAAATGTGAACGAGTAAAAATAAAGTTATTGGCGAGTAATTTATTTTTATGAAGTTTATATTTTATTGCCAAGCGGCGACAAAAATATGCCATACATTTTTACCTAATATAAATACCCCCAAGTTTGTAGTTTATCTGAATCTTGGTACCATCCAAGTCCTATGTCGGTTCTGTAAAACATATTTTGGAGCAATACATTATCAAGACGGCCGTATACCTGTTTTCTTGCGTCTTCAACAGTAACTCCAGATCCCGTAACAACTATTGCATATCCAGTTTCACCAGCTATCTGCCAATTTCCTTCAACTAATTTTACATCTCCCAAATGAATTCCTTCCAAGTTTGGTTTTTTAAAAATAATAGATAAATCTTTGTAAATGCTCATTTCATTTTTATCATCATAGGGAAAGGGCGGAACCGCGCAAACCACTCCCACTTGAAAACCTTTTTTTGTTTTCAAATCAAAGTTTTCTCCTTTGGCTATTGAGTGCATAAAATTTCCCCATTCGCTTAGCGCGCCTTCCATTTGAATTGATATAGTTGGGTAGCCAAATCTGCAAGTCCATTCAAGCGGATAAATACCTCTGGCGTTGGCAATGCAATTAATATCAATATATCCCACATATCCTGATTTTCTAATTTCTTCTTTCATTTTTTCAAGGGTGGATTTAAAAATAATATTGGGTCCCGACCAGTACATTAAATTGCCCATTTCACCGGTGAAGGGACCGATATCTCCAGGGAAAAGTTTTTTATGTTCAAAATTAATATTTATGGGATATATAAAATCATTGCCGTTAAAAAATGCGCCAACCGCCACTTCAACTCCTTGGACAAACTTTTGAAGCTGAAATTGTTTTACTTTCTTTTCTAAAACTTTTCTATTTGATCTTATTATTTCATAAATGTCTTTGCCGTCTTCGTCTTTTCCTAAAAATAAAAGTCCCTTTGAATCCGATTGCATAAATCCAGAAGGCTTATATACATATCTGCCGGGGTTTTCTTCAATAAATTTTAAAGCTAAGTCATAATTAAAAAAATCCCAATGCGGTAAAGTGAGCATACCCATTCTTTTCATTTCTGATTGGCCAAATTCCCGGTTTTCTTCTAATTTGTCTGTATATTCTGATCCACCAACTATTAATTTACCCTTTTTTCTTAACTCATCTGCCTCTTTACCAAAACCAAAATCATCAAAGACAACCACATCACACCAATCAATAAATTTTTTCCAATCATCAACTTTTTCTAAAAATCCATCATAGACATCTTTATCGTACTCGCTTTTAATATAAATTTTTACTTCATGCCCCTCTTTTTTTATTTGCCAGGCAAGATCTCCCGACAAGCTTTCCCAACTTACAAATAAAAACTTTTTTAAATTTTTAGTTATTATTAAATTCTTATTTTCAATATGGTTATTTTCTTGTTGCATTTTTAAATTTTTTTTAATTAGTATTATCTCATTAAAAACTATATTGAATAATAATTCAATACGCGCTATTTTAAAAACTGTGGATATAAATTTAAAAATAGTATAAAATATTTTTTAGTTTTACATATAATAAAAATTTGTTATACTACATTTACATAAGCTTGTATAAATGTGGTATAATAGAATAATTTCTTCGTCGCTCCGTTGGCGGAGAATCTTTAATAAAAGAAAAAATATTTTTTAATATTTAAAAATATGTTTTATATGGATATATCAATTTATTTAGCAAGAGTTTTTGGAGTTTACTTAATTATTGTGCCTATAGCGGTACTTATTAACCGTAATTATTATAAAGAATTATTGGATGATTTTTTTAAAAATTCTTCATTCGTATTTTTTTCTGGAATTATTCATCTTGTATTGGGATTGTTTATTGTAATGGCCCATAATATTTGGACTAACGACTGGAGAATAATAATAACTTTGCTTGCCTGGTTAGGGGTTTTAAAAGGCATTATTCGCATAATATTTCCTTTTAGGGTTGCAAAATGGGTTAGTAAAATTAAAGATATTAGAAAATTTTGGGTGTGGTGTTTTGTGATGATTTTGCTCGGAATTTATTTAACATATATTGGATTTACTGCTTAAATTGAAATTGTTGAGTTGTCAAATTTTCGTCAGTCAAAAATTTGACTAAAGTTAATATATCTTGTAACATCAGCTAAACTGTTCTTTTTATTTAGTAGTTTAGCATTTATACCCGCGATGCAATATTTTAGAAAAATTTTCCAGATTATTGCGTCGCGGGTATCACTAACAGAATTCTTGGAGGGTTTGCCAATGAAAGACTCATACACCACTGGTCAGGTTGCTCGTATATGTATGGTTTCTATTGGGACCATCGTCAAGGAATTTGATCTTGGACGGTTAAAAGGTTTTAGAATTTCAGGAGGTTATAGACGAATTCCAAAGAAGGCATTAGAGGATTTTATGAGAGAAAACGACATACCAGTGAATGGATCTGTGTTTGAACTACAAGACTATCAAATTTGAGCAGTTTTATGTCCCGGCGTCGCAAAGGATCTGGGACTTTTATTTTTATAATTTATTAAACATATGGCACTTTCTATTGGAATCGTTGGTTTGCCTAACGTAGGCAAGTCAACTCTGTTTAAAACTTTAACCAAAAAAGAAGTTGATATTGCCAACTATCCTTTTTGCACCATTGACCCTAATGTTGGGGTTGTTTTAGTTCCAGATGAAAGAGTTGATAAATTGGCAGAATCATCAAAATCTGCCAAAAAAATTTATGCCGCTGTTGAATTTATTGATATCGCCGGTTTGGTAAAAGGAGCAAGCGAAGGCGAAGGATTGGGAAACAAATTTTTGGCAAATATCAGGGAGACAGACGCCATTTTGTATGTTTTGCGCACTTTTAAAAATTCAGACATTATCAATACTCAACAAGCAATAAATCCATTGAAAGAAAAAGAAATTCTAGATGTTGAGTTAATTTTAAAAGATTTGGAAACGGTAAATAAAAGAATTGAAGATTTTGATAGGTTAATTCGTACGAATAAGCCTATGGTCAAGGCAGAAGAAAAAGAATCTCATATTTTTAAAAAAGCAAAAGATTTTTTGAGCCAGCAGAAAGTATTGATAGATCAAAATTTTACAGAAGATGAATTATCTATTTTAAAAAATTACCAGTTACTAACATTGAAACCAAGATTATATTTATTAAATGGAAAACCCGAAGAAGTAAGTCAAGAGATTTTGTATGCTCTTGACCTATACCCAAAATATCGCGATCGCGATATTTTGGGTATAGGTCAAAATTATGTGATTCTGGATATTGCGTCAGAATTTGAAGCCGAAAATTTATCAAAAGAAGAAAGAATTGAGTTGGGTCTCCCAGAATTATCCAGCATGGATATTTTAATTAAAAAATCTTATGAATTATTAGGATTGATTACTTTTTTAACTACGGGCGAAGATGAAACAAGGGCTTGGACAATTAAAAAGGGGGATTTGGCTAAACGAGCAGGCGGAGCAATCCATAGCGACTTTGAAAATAAATTTGTAAAAGCTGAAGTTATTTTTTGGCAAGATTTATTAAAAGCGGGAAATTACGCCAAGGCCCGCGAAACGGGATTGATTAGAACGGAAGGGAAAGAGTATGTTGTGCGTGACGGAGACGTAATTGAATTCAAGCACGGATAAAATTAGAATCTAGAAAATAGAATTTTTAAAAAACCCACGAGATTATCTCGGGGTACATTTCTTATGGTCTCTGGAGAGAAATTACAAAGATTTGGCATATTTTTCAATTACTCTTTCACAATCAAAAATTGAAAATTGTAAATTGAAAATTAAAAATTCCATCACCAGAGGTAATGACAGTTATCCACAGATAGACACTTGATTTAATTGCCTAATAAATGAGACAATTAGCCAATGTGTCTTTTTAATTTAAAGGGTCGGCAGCTTAATTTTTTAAAAAGATGAAATTAATATATGTGTTGGATATTTAGTGTTACACAGTAAATACATTTCGTATCTACTAACATCTAAAACCTAACACCTAAAAACTAGTTATGGCATATAATGAATGGTTTTTAATAGTTATTCAACCTTTTTTGCAAGGGTTAGTAGGTTTTATTGCTAATCTAATATTAGCAATAGTGGTTTTTGTTGTTGGTTATTTAATTTCAGTTGGCATAGGAAGAGCAATAACAGAAATCCTAAAGTCAGTAAGGTTTAATAAACTTTTTGATAAAGAGGGTTGGGACAATGTTCTTCATAGAGCAAATATAAATGTAAATCCGGCTGAATTTATCGGAGCCATTTTTAAATGGGTGTTTGTTGTTACCTCTTTGTTGCTGGCGGTAGATATTTTAAAGTTAACCCAATTTGGAATAGTTTTAACGCAGGTTTTGAATTATCTTCCAAATGTGGTGGTTGCTTCTTTAATTTTTGTGGTGGCGGTCATTGTATCTGACATCATAGAAAAAATAATAAGAGTAACGGTAGAAAGAATAAAAGTTGGTTATGGATACATCGCTTCTTCCATTGTAAAGTGGGCAATCTGGGTATTTACAGTTTTTCTGATTTTAGACCAGCTTTTGCCAAAGAGTTCGTTAATAGAAACTTTATATAACGCCATAGTTTATGGAGTGGTTGGTACCGTTGCGCTGGGTGTGGCTTTAGCGATTGGTCTTGGCGGCAAGGATACTGCTGCCGAAATTATTCAAGATATGAAGAGAAAAATAGAGCAAAAGTAAATCATTGGACCTGTTTTTTAGAATAAAATAATGAAAACTTAGATTGTGTAACATCCATCCGAGCTCGGGTCTCGGATAATCTCGGATAACCTCTTGGATAATCTCGGATAAAGTAAGAATGGTAAGTTATCCACAATATTTATTTTACTCGACATTATTTTTTGTGTTAGAATGAAATAATGAAGCATTCTTATTATAAAAATTCAGTAGAAGTTTTTCAAAAGTGTAAGCTATCAGGCAGGGCAATTATGTTGTTGATGAGCTTCGTGGTTTTAGGTCTTGGTTTTAGTAATACTGCTCTAAGTTTTCATGATACTCCTTTTTGCACCAATAGTTGTAATCCTCCAAATGTACCCGCTAGTGGATGTTTTAGAGATTGTTTATATGATGGTGCTCCGGGAGGTCGTTGCTGTAAGACCGTCCATGGCCCAGGAAGTTTGACAATAGTTAAAAATACCAAAGGAGGGGACGGCGCTTTTAAATTTGATATTTTTCCTACGCCGCAGGTAGTTAATATTTCAACTAGTGGCGGTACGGGCCGGCTGAATATACCATTAGACGCAACAATAAAATTCCATGGTGATAGTTATAGTACTAAAGAAACACTCCCATCTCCCATAACTGGACCTGGTTGGGCGCTTTCTAACATTAAATGTGTAACTCCTTCTGAGGGGTCGTTTTTTCTCCCCCGCCCTGATTATTTAACAAATTCCATACCGACCTATATTTTTTCAGGACAAACAACCACTTGCACTTTTGAAAACCAAAAACGAGGAACTTTAAAGATAATTAAAAATACCAAAGGCGGAGATAAAGACGCTTTCTTTAATTACAATATTAAACAAAGAAAGACTGAGATTCCTAATTCTACCACTAAATCTGAAAGATTAACGATAATAGCTGATACTTCTGTTTCCCCTGGTCCAAGCTCATATACCGGTGAGTCAATAATATATTTAGATCCAGGCCAGTATGAAGTTTCTGAAGAGGCCCGAAATGCAGATGATTGGACATTTAAAAAAGCTAATTGCGTTGTTTCTTCATCGTCGTCTTCATCGTCATCTTCAGTTGGAATACCGACAGGGGATGGCGTAACTAATGTGCCTATATTGCCTGGAGGAACAACTACCTGCACTTTTGAAAGTAGCGGACAGGGAATATTAAAAATAATCAACAATACTATAGGCGGACAAGGAAGTGAATCGTTTGATTATAATATTCAAAGATTTGATATTGCATCGCCATTAGTAATTAGTGATAAATTAAATGTTAAACCAAATAATCTTGTTAGAGAAAATAGGTTAAGAGGAAATGAATATATAGGTTCAAAAGAGAAAGATTTAGATAAAGGTATAGCCGTGTATAGGATTACCCAAAAAATCCCGGAAGGTTGGGCACTTGATTCTGTGGTCTGTCAACTGCAAGATGGGACTAAGGTTTGGACAATACCTACGATCTATGATCCTGGGATACAGGGTGTAACCGTAGGAGTTGGTCGCACCATTACCTGCACTTTCGCTAATACTAAGAAGGGAGAGCTAAAAATAGTGAAAAATGTAATAATTCCTCCTCCACCACTCCCTCCATTTCCACCACTACCGCCTCCATCCAGAAACAATGAATTTGACTACGATATTAATTTTATATCCACAGATTACCTGCCTTCAGGGCTTTTACCTTTTTACATGAAACCAACGGGATCGGGCTGTGGTAATAGTAGTGTTTGCAGTATTGACGAAGATTGCAATATCTGCAAAGCAGATTGCAGGAGTTGTAATGCTCCTCCTCCAAAAGAACCAGGGCCAGGATACTCGCCTACAAGGATAACGGCAAAACCCGATAGTGGCGATTACAAAAAAAGAGTATACCCTGGCGACTATCAGATAATTGAGTACCCCCCCCTAATCCCCGCCAGCCAAGGCAGTTGGTTGCTTAATAAGATTGATTGTAAATTAGAAAACGGAGACAAAACTGGAACGAAAACAAACAGAGGAATAACAGATCTAAAAATCTATTCTGGCAAAATCACCACTTGTACTTTTGAGAATGAGTTAAAGGCTCCACCAGAAAGTGGAGGTGGGGGTGGCGGAGGCGATGGAAGTGGAGGCGGAGGCGAAGTCGGTCGTCGTGGTGGTGGCAGTACCCCCGGAGAAGAAACAAAACCAACCCAGTAGCCCCTTCAATGACCAATGATAATCGTACTCATTTAAAAACCCCATTAGTAGTCTGTCAATGGTGGACATTAAAAAGCAAAGCGTTTGTTATTTTAAGCTTTGTAATTTTAGTGTTGGTTTTAGGATTTAGTTTTAGCAACATCGTAATTGGTCAAAATTTAAGTCCTTCCACAAAAGGAGAGCTAAAAATAGTTAACAATTCAATTGGTCTTGGAAAAATATTTTACTATCGTATTACACCAACCCCTTCCATTTTTTCCGTCATATCTAACGGTACAAACTCACAGCCTTTAGATGAAGGCAAATATAAAATTTTAGAGACACTTCCTTCGAATAATAATTGGGTAATGAGAAATGTTTCTTGTTTTATTCTGCCTCCTCCGCCTCCGCCACCGCCACCTCCATCTCCGCCACCCTCGCCACCGTGCGACAACTTAAGTGATACAAGTTCTGATTGTCGGCTCGAAGAACTCGAGAATAGCGGTGGTGGCGTCAAGACCAATGATCTTACCTATGCAAGCCAGGAATACGAGTTGAGAAATGGAGTCAAATACGTAACAAAAATTGAGCCCAAAATCGGTGGTTTTCATTATTTAAGACACTCAATCTGGTACAAGTTTAAACCCAAGGTTGACAAGAAAGTTATTATTGACACCTGCGCCAGTTCCACTGACACTGTTATGTCGCTTCGCAAGAAGAGTACAGATTTCTTTGGTACCGAGGTCGCCTTTGACGACGATTCATGCGCGCACTTAGGAGGAAGTAAGATAACCTATAATGTTACTGCAAAAACTGATTATTATTTAGTCATAGACTACTACGACTACTACGGCTACGACCCCGAAAAGCCCTTTAGGCCAATTATTTTAACATTCACCGATAGTTTGTCGCCTCGACCTCCATCCCCGCCTCCACCACCGCCTCTGCCACCCCCAGGAGAACCTACGGGAAAACGGATAACTGGAAAAAACGGCATAGAAGATGTAGGGGTGGTTAAAGGCAAAACTACCGTTTGCACTTTTGAGAACGAGCAGGTGAATTTAAAAATAACAACAAAAGCGATAGGCGGAAACGGAAAAGAGAAATTTAATTACAATATTGAAAAATTTTCTTACTTTTTTCCACTTAATAATTACCGTCCATTACCGTATAAAGCACGCCATAAATTAAATGTTGAAACTTTTAACAAAATAAAAGAAGATGATTTGAGGGGAGATGAATATATGGGTTCAGACGGAATATTTTTAGGAGATAATGAAATGGAATTAGAGCCAACAAAAGTTATTAATTCATACACTGTTAGCCAAGAAGTTCCAGATGGCTGGGCGCTTAATTCTGTTGTCTGTCAACTAGAAAATGGGACTAAAATTGGGACGCCTACGATTTATAAATACGGCATAGAAAATTTGTTTATAAAAAATGATAGGGTAGCCATTTGCACTTTCACCAACACCAAGAAAGGAGAGATAAAAATAGTAAAAAATGTAATAGGTATGACCGCATCACCTACTTCGCCAGGACAACCTCCACCGCCTCAAAACAATGAATTTGACTACGATGTTAATTTTCTATCCACAGATTACTTGTCTTCAGGGCTTTTACCTTTTTACATAAAACCAACAGGCTGTGCCGATAGAACTTGCAGTCTTGACGAAGATTGTAATATCTGCAAAATAGATTGTCAAAGTTGTAACGCTCCTCCTCCAAAAGAACCAGGGCCAGGATACTCGCCTACAAGGATAACGGCAAAACCCGATAGTGGCGATTACAAAAAAAGAGTATACCCTGGCGCCTATGAGATAATTGAACGTACCAACCCAACTCTTCCTGGTCAAACCAGTTGGTTGCTTAATAATATTAATTGCCAGTTAGAAAACGGAGACAAAACTGGAACAAAAACAGGCAGAGGAATAAATAATCTAAAAATCTATGCCGGTAAAACTACCACCTGTACTTCTGAAAGCGCGCTAAGTGTTAAAGAAAAAAGCGGAGGCGTTCGCCGTAAAGACGCGCAGCAGGAACCAAAACCAGATTATCCTTTCTAAATTTTCCATGAGTTTCCAGACGTCCAATTTCTAGAACACATATTATATTTTATGCTGAATTTATTTAAAAATTACAAAATCTTATTTTTGACGCCATTGAGTTTTTTAGTTTTAGGATTTGCTTTAACATTTATTTTTGGTAATACTGTTATAGTTCAAGCTCAGTTGCCTTTGCCTTGCTCTGGTAGCAGGAACGAGTATTGTTATCGTGGCAACGTTTGTCAAACAGGATCTACTCGATCTAGCAATATTTGTTTGGGTAATAATGAGATATGTTGTTTGCGGCCTTCTCTTCCGCCAGGAAGAATAAAAATAGTCAAAGAAACAACACAGGGAGACGATACGTTTTATTTTAATACACAGGGAACGTTTTATTACGAACAAGAAATTAAATCTATTGCCACGAGTGGGGGAAGGGGTGAAACAACCATTGAACCCGCACATATTCCTGGAAGATGGCCTATAACGGCAAATTATTGGATAGTCGAAGAACCCAGAGCTGGTTGGATAGTTAGTGATTTTTCTTGTAAATTGGAAAGCGGAGCTGTAACCGGTAATAAGATACGGAACGCTATTAACAGTATTGGGGTGGAGAGCCAAAAAACAACCACTTGCACGTCTAAAAGTATAAGGAAAGCAAATTTACAAATAATTAAAAAAGCAACGGGCGGCGCTGAAATTTTTAACTACGATATTATTTCTTCAAGACCAGGTATTATAGAAGGGGGGGTATCATCGGTTAACGCTAATAAACGAACTGGTCCAAATCAATATAGCGGCTCAATTTCTCCACATTTTTTAGACTTAGACCAAGGTGAATATAAAATTTTAGAAACAATGAAAGATGATTGGACATTTAACAACTCTGTTTCTTGTACTATTCTCCCTTACCCAACACTACTTCCTCCCCCTCCTCTTCCTCTGATTTCTGGGCCTACTGGAACGCCAATATTTGACAAACGTAGGAATATTACTGTCGTCAACCCATATTATGGTAATTATGAAATTGAAGTAATAGAAAATGGCATAGAAAATGTAAGGTTGGTTAGCGGTCAAACAACTGCTTGTACCTTTGAAAATACTAAAAAGGGAAGTCTTATAATATTTACTCAAACAATAGGCGGAGATGGAAATGAAAGATTTCGTTACAATATTAAAGGGTATGATAATGTTAATGTGTCTCCGTCTGTAATAACTTCTTATGGATATACTGCGACCAACAAAAAAATTAGAAGAGATATAGATAAGGGAGATCAATTTATGGGTTCTTCTGGAAACATTCTTTTAAAATCAGCCGAAACCTCATATGTGATTACCCAAGAAAATGACTATGGTTTTATGCTTAATTCTGTGGTCTGTCAATCAGAAAACAAAACTGGCAAAAATAAAACTGGCATTGGCAAACCCATGCAATTTGCCTATGGGGTTATGAATCTGATTATAGCGCCAGGTGAAATAACCATTTGCACTTTTATTAACACCAAGAATGGGGAACTGAAAATAGTGAACAAAGCAATCAGCGCAACCGGGAACGAGAAATTTGACTACGATATTGATTTTGTCCCCTCAAAATACCCACCCTACCTTTCCACAGAGAGTTTAAAATTCCCGCCTTCACCTAAAACTATTACCGTTAAATCTAATGATAATAAAATAGAAAAAATATACCCGGGTAGATACAATATCATAGAGGGCTTCCCCCAATCCGTTTATGGTTCTGCCAAGTGGGGGCTTGGCAATGTCGGTTGTAAAATAGCAAAGAAGGATTCAAGTGGAGAAGAAATAGAAAAAGACACCGGACAAGAAACAGGAAATGGGATAACTGACATAGAGATCATTGCTGGTAAAACCACCACCTGCACTTTTAATAATGAGTTGAGAGTTAAAGTTAAAGAGAAAAGTGGAAGCGGCCCAGGTGGAGAAGTTGAGGAAGAAATAAAACAAGGACCGCCCGGGGAAGAATTTTAATTCAAGGTAATTTATATGTCTTTATTATTTTATATTTTATATTTTTTATATTTAAAAAAGGTCGATACAAAAATAAATTGTGTAAGTTGTGTAAGTCCCGAGCTTTTACAAACTTGTACAAAGCTTGCGTAAAAATTAGATTAAACTATAAACAATATGTCAAAAATAATTTTAATCGCCATTGTGGTAATTTTATTGGTTGTAGTAATTTTGGGAATATATATTATTTTTAGTTATAATGAAGTTGTTGCTCCTGTAGGTAATTCTGTGGGGAACCAAAACACAAATGCTACTAATTTTGAAATTCAAGGCGTGAAAGTTGAAATATTAAATCAAGGAAGTGGTGTTGGGACAAAAGAAAATGATTATGTTACCACTCATTATATAGGCGTCTTGGAAGATGGCAGGGAATTTGACTCAAGTATTAGTAGAAATTCGCCATTTACTTTTCAGTTGGGACAAAATACGGTAATTAAGGGTTTCGATTTGGGGGTGCTGGGGATGAAGGTTGGTGAAAAAAGAAGAATAACAATTCCGCCAGAATTAGCTTATGGATTAGACGGTTTCCCCCCCAAAATACCTGAAAAGGCTAACTTGATCTATGTCATTGACCTGTTGAAAATTAATCCTACCGAACAGCAATAAAATCATTCCCGAATTAGATGGCATACTCTAAGGGTGCCAAATCCAGTTGTTTGGGTTCTGGATTTAATTATTTAATAAAACAGTCCCGTGGTTCGTACCACGGGACTGTTTTATTGTGCGACAAAATACCGTGTAGATGCCCAACGTCTACGACACAACTGTCTATGGACCCGACATAGGACTTGACACAGTTTTTAAATAGATTAACATACGAATATGATGATAAATCAAATTAAAACCATTTTTAAAAGAAGCGAATAAATTCTGGATTTTTGTGTGTCGGTTGGAACCGCTTCTAAAGTAAGGCGGTTTTTAATTTATTTTATTATAGTACGTTAAAAATTTTACCCCAATTAAAAACAAATTCAAAAGATTTGGATTTTTATCATACCTCATAGTGGGCTTTACTCTACTATTGAGGTTGGCAAAAATATTGATTGGGTAACCATAATTGATTCAAGGGGTCTTGGTTAATTATGGCGTCTGGTTACACATTTTCAAAACGTGTGTAATTGGACTTAACCCCGTCAAATAATTTTTAACTTTTTTAAAAGTTAAAAGTTAAAATCTAAAAAGATTTTATTTGACTGGGTAAAGGTAATCAAAGCATACAGCTTGCGCAACTACCAACCTTTAACAGCCAACTTCCAACACGTCGTCGTGTTGGCGTTAATTGTTTGAAGTTGGCAGTTGCGTGAGCGCAAGATACATAAAATCTGTATCTATTCACCCGATCAAATAATTTTTCAAAACACCCGTTTTGAAAAATTAGCCCTTTGGGCTATTTGACCGGGTAAACTTACGCAAGAAATATTCTGGATGAGCTCAAATGTTGAGTTTATCGAAGGATAGGTTATAAGCGAATGGCGGATGCCTTGGGATATTAAAGCGATAAAGGACGTGGCGTGCCTGCGATAAGCGTCGGGGAAGTGGCTAGCAACTTTTGATCCGGCGATTTCCGAATGAGGAAACTCAGCGCTCGTAATGGAGCGTTACTCACGCAACTTTTAGCTCCCAACTTCTAACTTCCAACTCGTGTTGGCGGTTAATTGTTGGAGGTTGGAAGTTGCGTGAGAGCTAACCCGCTGAAGTGAAACATCTCAGTAAGCGGAGGAAAAGAAAACAACCCTGCGCTAAAGCTTCGGGTTGCAAGCTAAACTAAATAAGTTAAAATAGTAAAATGAACCAAGTTTATATTTTACAATGTTCTGATAAAACTTATTATACTGGATTAACAGATAATATAAAAAGAAGATTGAAAGAGCACAATTTAGGACTTTGTAGATACACAAAATCAAGACTACCAGTACAATTAAGCTGGGTTGGAAGTTTTAGAAATAAAAAATTAGCCGTTGATTTTGAGCAGTATTTAAAATCTGGTTCAGGTAACGCTTTTTTTAGGAAAAGATTAATTTAATTTATTCAGTGAACTTGTCCTCCTTCGCTCTTTAATTTGTAAAGAGCTTCGGAGGACTATAGAGCTATGAACTTGTGTTCCGTAGCTTTAGCGTAGGAACATTCCCTTAGTAGTGGCGAGCGAAAAGGGAAGAGTCTAAACTAATTTTTCGCGCAAGCGAAAAATTAGGGTTGTAAGGAGATGACGTCGGGAGCTCAGATATCGGATATCAGACATCGGACATCGGAAACTTTTTTCCGAAATCTGACATCTGAAATCTGACATCTGGACATCCGAGGGAGAGCATTTAGGTAATTTATTAAAAGAAGCACCCTGGAAAGGGGCGCCATAGAGGGTAATAGCCCCGTATTATAAAATAATTTTACGCTCCTTGTCGTTTTACTTGAGTACTGTCGGGAATGACAACCTGGCAGGAAGCAGGCCGAACTATCGGCCAAGACTAAATATTTAATATCACCAATAGTGAACAAGTACCGTGAGGGAAAGGTGAAAAGTAGGGGGTTGACCCCGGTGAAATAGAACCTGAAACCATTTGCTTACAAAGAGTCGGAGCCTGCCACATCTCATTTCATTTGATGTGGAATTTCCAATTTTTCAATAACCAATTTTCATTCAATTACCTAATAAAATAATTTCTCAAACAAAAAAAACGGCGCCAACTTTTTGGGTTGACGCCATGAAGGTTACACGTTCGGCTACTTCGGCGGTGTGATCGGGCGTTCCAACAACGCCGTGAAATTCGTGAAATCGATGGTGTGAACGCGCCATCCACTGTTCGAGAAATTCTTGACCACTTTCTCGAGCACCCTGATGGACTCCGTTGCACCACCTGCGTAGCCGATGTCCTCCTGAAGGATGTAGACGAACTGGTACTCGTACTGCTGGTTCATGGTTTGTAACCTTTTTCCAGAAAGAGCTGATCCGACATCGCGACATGCGAATGCCCAGATAAAGGCTAATTAAGCCTATTGTTAATTATAGCATATACAGGAAGCCTTGTCAATAGTGAGTTTAAGAAATTGAAAAATTATAAATTGATTGAAAATTTAAAATTGAAAATTGTAAATTTCAGAAACATCGAGCGAAGCGAGATGTGGCTGGTGACGGCGTGCTTTTTGCAGAACGAGCCAACGAGTTTGACTTTTGGGTTGCCTAAGCCCCTCCGGGGTGGAGGCACAGCGAAAGCGAGTGTTAATAGCGCGAAATATAATCCAAAGTTCAAGACCCGAAGCGTGACGAGCTTACCATGAGCAGGATGAAGGATGCAGAAATGCGTCTGGAGGTCCGAACCCGTGAGCTGTGCAATACTCTGGGATGACTTGTGGTAAGGAGTGAAAAGCTAATCGAGTTACGTAATAGCTGGTTCTTCCCGAAACAGCTTTAGGGCTGGCGTCTATTATGGAATTGGGGGGTAGAGCACTAAATCGAAATCCTTGGAGTTTCTCCAGGTTTTCGAATTAAACTCCGAATACCCAATTTTTAAGATAGGCAGTTAGACAGTGGGGGCTAAGCTCCATTGTCAAAAGAGTAACAGCTCAGATCATCGTCTAAGGTCCCTAAATTAAACTAAGTGTTATGAAGGAGGTGTTTTGCCCTCGACAGGCAGGAAGTTAGCTTAGAGGTAGCTATCTTTTAAAGAGTGTGTAACAACTCACTGTCCAAAGCTTGCGCAACTTCCAACAACTAACTTCAACTTCCAACGACATTGTTGGCAGTTAGAACGTTGGTCGTTGAGAGTTGCGCGAGCAGGGGTAAAATGCGCCAAAGATTCCCGGGGCTAAAGTTTAATACCGAAGACATGGGCTTACGCAACTACCAACTGCGTTAACTTCCAACTAACAACTTTCGACTTCCAACAATTGTGTTGGCGTTGTTAGTTAGTTGTTGGCGGTTAACTCTGTTGGCAGTTGCGTGAGCGGTAGGGAAGCGTTCTCAATGCAGTGAAGCAGGAGGGTAACCGACTGTGGAGCGTTGAGAAGTGAGAATGTTGGCCTGAGTAACCGCAAGCCAGGTGAAAGCCCTGGCCACTGAAAGTCCAAGGTTTCCTTGGCAATGGTATTCAACCAAGGGTTAGTCGGTCCTAAGGCAAAGCCGAAAGGCGCAGCTGATGGACAGCCGGTTAATATTCCGGCACTTGGATGATTTTTTACTACGTTGCACATCACAATATTTGCAGCGGATTATGGATTTCACGTTCCTGACCTTTAAGGGTAGGGAAAATTTGGTAGCAATACCAGAAATTGTAGAAAACGTGGTGTCTAGAAAAGGCGTAGTAAGTTAACTTCATTCAAACCGTACCGCAAACCGACACAGGTGGACAAGCGTAAGTATGCTAAAGTGAACGGGTGAGACCTCGTTAAGGAACTAGGCAAACAAGTGGACGTAAGTTCGCAATATGTCCTGCCACTACATCATGTTGCGCATGATGCCGCCAAAATTTCGAAATGCGAAATTTTGGCGGAAATCCTAAATACGAAATCCTAAATCCTAAACAAATATCAAATTACCAAAATTCAAAATAAAAAAACGGTGCTAACACGTTGTTAGCACCCTGACGAGTGAGCGATTTTCGGTTATGAGAAGTATTCACAACCGGTTCGGCAGTTTTCCTGAGCTTCTTGTCTGGTCTCATAGGGACCATCCCAACAAGTAAAAGTAGGGTAGCAAGCCTCCCATTTCATTGAGCGGAATTGCCTGCAAGCCTCTTTTGCCGTTGGAGCTTGAGTCATTTCTGCCGTCCTTGTCCCGTCTTCGAACTTAAAGAATCCAACCCACCAGGACATAAAATCCTCCTTTCTGGAAAGTGGTAAATTCATCATAAGTTTATCATGTTAGAATAGTTATGTCAATAGTAAATAATTTTTTGAATTTTGGAAATTTGAATTTGGTATTTGTTTAGGATTTAGAGATTAGAATCTAGAGTTTCATCACGCTCAGCGTGATGTAGTGGCTGCAACAACCGTACTTCAACCGACTGTTTATCAAAAACACAGCTCCCTGCTAACTCGTAAGAGGATGTATAGGGGGTGAGGCCTGACCAGTGCTGGAAGGTTAAACCTGCGGGTAACTGCCAAC
>Ga0213870_1000596_pt1 | contig 16807 bp, 17 predicted proteins | sample WICALVC2017_Meta_FD_160119 | JGI IMG/M metagenome (GOLD analysis project Ga0213870, IMG submission 160119) | Freshwater microbial communities from subterranean cave lake in Wind Cave National Park, South Dakota, United States - WICALVC2017 | ecosystem: Environmental > Aquatic > Deep subsurface >... | reverse complement strand
CCTTTGTTGACTTTGATTTCAAGCAATGCAGGCCCGTCTATATTTTTTATTTTTTTAATTTGATTAATGATTTCCTCTTTAGTTTGGGCGGAAATTGCGTAAGAATATCCATTAGCAAGTGCAATCTGAGATATATCAATATTTAAAGCAGCGGTAGGCTGTCCTCCAACAGAATCATGCGCGAAATTGTTAAAAACTATGTGCTTGAAGTTTTTTGGCTTAAGCTGGCCAATTACAGATAAAGCTCCCATATGCATAATTAAGGCCCCATCGCCGTCAAAGCAATATACATTCCTTTCTGGCTTTTCCAATGCAATTCCAAGTGCTATTGAAGAAGAATGTCCCATGCATCCAACAGTAAGAAAATCTTTTTCATGAGTTTGTTTATTCACTTCCCTTAATTCAAATAGCTCTCTTGATGTTTTTCCGGTTGTCGACACGATTATATCATTCTCATCAAGCAAAGATACAATAGCCTTTATTGCCTCTTCCCTGTTCAATTCATAATTTGTTTTTATTTTGCTTTTCAATTCATATTTTTCAAAAGTATTTTTTTTAACAACAATAGCATAAGGTGATTTTTTGTTTTCCATATGCTCTTTTGCTTCCTTTATTATATTTTCAAAATTATCGTCTAATATTTTGTATGGCATGCCTAATACTTTTAGCAATTCCAACGTGATTTTTCCCATTTTTTTGTGCTGGGGCTCATCCTTAACATTTGGTTCAGCTCTCCATCCAATCAGTAATAGTATAGGTATTGAATAAACTTCTCTATCAGCAAGTGAAGTTAATGGGTTTATCACATTTCCTAGACCAGAATTTTGCATATAAACTAGTCCAAATTTTCCCGTAGCAAGATGGTATCCTGAGGCAATTGCAATTGCATTGCCTTCATTTGCCGCAATAATATTTTTTTCTAATGGTGTGTTATCTGTAACATATGCACAAAAATCCTTTAGCAAAGAGTCTGGCACTCCAGCAAAGAAGTCTATTCCATTCTCTGCAAGGTGTTTATAAAATTTTTCGCAACTTATCATTTTAGAGTTTTCCTTCTGGAATTAGGCTAATTATATCTTTTATAGGGGTGCATAGCTTATCTGCTTCATAGCACCTGTGGTTTTTAAGTATGGATTCTGCTGTTTTGACCATTGCAGGATAAGCGCTCCTCAGCATTTGATTCGCATAAATAACTATGTTTACTCCAGCTTTTATCAATTCTTCTTCAGTAATCATGCTATAAGTGGAAGGTACAGCAACAAGCAGCACCTTATGTGGAATTTTTTTGTATTCTTTGCAAAAGTCCAGGATTTCCTTTGATGTTTTCTCTTTGCTATGTATCATAATGCCGTCAGCTCCTGCTTTGATGTAAGCCTTGGCCCTCTCAATGGCATCTTTTACTCCTTTTTTCAATATGAGGCTTTCAATTCTTGCTATGATCATAAAATCGTCAGTCACTTGCGATTTTTTTCCTGCAGATATTTTTTTTGAAAATTCCATTATAGGTGCTTGTGTCTGATTTGCGTCAGCGCCAAAAAGTGAGTTTCTCTTCAATCCAATCTTATCCTCTATAATTACTGCTGAAATACCAAGCCTTTCAAGAGTTTTAATAGTATAAACAAAATGCTCTGTTAGTCCGCCTGTATCACCATCCACAATCATGGGCTTTGTTGTGACTTCCAAAATTTGGTTTATGGTATGGATTCTGGAACTTACATCTACAAGCTCTATATCAGGCTTGCCTTTGGATAAAGAATCTGTCAGACTACTCTCCCACATACCATCAAACTCCCTCACTTTATCCACTTCCACAATTTTTGTCTTTTCTGCTATCATTCCAGTAAGACCGTTATGGACTTCAAGCAGCCTGACTAATGGCTTTAACTCTAATAGTCTTCTCAATTTTTTAAATCTGATTTCTGGTGTAGTTCCGATTCCAAGAATGTCTGCTGCTAATTGCGTAGCTGATACTTCTTTTGTGTATTCTGGTTCAACAAGTTTGCCATTCCATTCCTTCAGAACCTTAATAACTTTTTCTCTTATGTGTTTTTGCACACCTGTTCTCCAGTCAGCGCCGTGAACTACAAAATCAGGCTTCAGTTTTCTGAGATTTGGAGTATAATCTAAAGTTTCTTGCGGAATTACTAATCTAACGCCTTTTATGTTTTCTATGACTCTTTTTCTATTTTCATACGGCAGCAAAGGCGCTCTTTTGTAAGTGGCAATTGCTTTATCAGTAAGCAAGCCTACAGTAACTTCGCCAAGATTCCTGGCAGCCTCTATAATATTGATATGACCATGATGTATAATATCTGTGCCCATGGCTACATATACTTTTTTCATTTTCTCTTTCCTCCATATACCCTAAAAATCTTTTTTATGACATTATCTGTAGATAATTTTTCGTAAAAATTTGGCTGAATAATCTCTCCTTTTATTCTTTTTATATATTCAGCGCCTGGAACTTTCTTCCAGTTTGACCCTAAAACAAGTATTAATTTTGCATCTGGAAATTGCTCATTAAGAAGCTTCAAATTTTCCGTTGGATCCAGTTTCTTCTGCACCATTACCATGTCAACGCACCTTAGAGAGGATATTATAGCCTTTCTTTCGCTTAGGTTTGCCACAGGCTCCTCTTTATACGCTTTGATCGCATCGTCAGTAAGAACTCCACAGACATGAAAATCGCCAAGCGTGTTAGCTATAGTAAGAAGCCTTAAATGGCCATAATGAAATAGATCTCCAGTAACAGATGTGTATACAATAGACCTAATCTTATCTTTCTCTACGCTTACAATATCTCCTTCCTTGACTCCAGAGCCCTTTGGTATGGTCACACATAATTGTCCATTGGATTTATTAAGCCAAACTACACGTTTCATGCTACTAGTGACACTAGTAGAGTATTTAAAGCTTTCGGTTTGGTAAATAGGACTCAGCACTAATATTTGCTTAGTTAAATAGAATAATCTTTGACAACAAAATTAAATGTTTTATTGTTTTGTAGCATATACGAATGTCATCTGACCTATATCTCTCCTCAAGGCTTCTCTCTTCCTAAAATATTCTTCAAAGGTCCCATATTCTTTCATTCTTCTAAGTCTGTCCAATGCACTTTTCAATTCGTTTTTTGTTGCTAAAGGCCAGACTGAAACTCCCGCTCTCCATTCAGGCTTGAAAGGGCCATCAGTATCAAAATGTGCATTTCCTTGGAATGTAGCGTCGATTGGTGCAATGCTGCCATTATACTCAAACCCCATAACTGTTAGTCTAGTAACTAAATCTGGAATATGTAGATATCTATCTGCCAATTTTTGCGCAGCTTCAGGAATCAAATCAAAATACCAAAAGCCGTCTCTAAGCTGCCTTTGGCTTATTGTTTGTATTACCACCAATCCTCCTAGCCTTAAAGCCCTATAAGCTTCTCTCAAAGCCTGTTCTTGTATGTCATACCCACCCATATGATGCAATGACACGGCAAACAATGCAGCATCAAAACTTTCATCTGGGATAGGTAAATTCGTTGCATCTCCAACTCTAAAGTCTAGATTTGGAATACCTCTTGATTTCTCTTTAGCCTTTCTTATCATCTCTTCAGATATATCAATACCAGTAACTCTGCCCGTATACTTAGCTAACTCAATTTCGTAATTACCTGTACCACATCCTAAGCTTATTAATTCAGTTTGTTCAATCGGAACCCTAGAATTAGTAAGGCCATGGTTACAAAGAATGCCTAAAACTGCTTCTAGCCCAGCAGGCACTCTGGTTTTATCATAATCTCTGCTAACTGTATCATATTTCTCAAAATCACTATTTGGATTTGTTGGTTTCATTTAAATCATTTAAAATATTTTTATTTTATACAAACTTTAAAATCATATTCTAGGCAACAATCCCATAACATTTAATTGATAGTATAAGATTAGAGGCGCTCTTCCTATGTCTAGTAATTGGTGTTCAACACCAACATTGGGAATTTTCCTGTCAGCAATGATTCTGTTAATTAAGCTGGGTTGATTATCAACAAAAACCAATGCTGTATGCTCCCATGCATCAATATTTGGCAATCCTTGCTTTCTAATTGCTTCTCTGGCTTTAATTTCAGCTTGTTCAGGGCTTAAGGATCTTTCATGCTCTTTGCGTGCCCTTTCATAAACATTAAATGTCCTCTTATGCATTTCTACTAATTGAGCTGAGCTGAATTCAGTCTTTGCATAATAAACAAAGCCTGTAGTCTTTGAAAAATCAGGGTCTGTATGGTATCCAATTACTCTGACATCTGAAAGTTGCTCTGGAAATACTCCCAATTCATCGGTAAGACCTACATAAAAATTCGCAGTAAGGATATTTCTTCCTTTAAATTGGTCCAAAACATGATCCGGAAGAGCCGTGCAGGAGTTTGCTGGAACTATGCACACCTTCCCAGGCTCTACTTTTCCACCCCTAATGCCATAAACAAACTTATTGTCGTCAGTTAAAATTAAGCCACTAGTGAGTGTTGGTGTAACATCATTTGACATTCCTTTCCTAATAGCTTGGATATGGTAGCTGCTTGTAGCCAATAGTTCTAGGTCTCTTGGGTCAATTTTAGGGTTTAATCCCTGTAGAACCAATAATACTTTTCTCCACTCAGGGCGGTGTATGCCATCTGCATATTTTTCTCTGTGTTCCTGAAACATCTGTTCTTCATCTTTCGGCTGTTCAACTGTTGTATGTATTTCCTTCTCATTGAATGGAGGTTCAAATAAATGTATCCTTTGCTCTAGTCCGGAATTTGTTTTTGTAAAAATATCCACACGCTTAAAGAGTATTCAGTGATTTATAAATTTTCCTATTTTTACCACTTTAAAATTGTAACATCAAACTATAGTTAAAGACATTAATTTTGTTCCAATATTGTTACTTATATATTAAAAGACCAAACAACAATTATGGTGGCAAACACGCATTTTCTTGGTGAAAATGCTATTCGGAAAGGATTTTTGCGAACTTTGTAACGCAAAAATCCTCTCCACTCAATTTGCCACCATCGTTGTTTGGTGCTGTCTTTTGTCGTCAAAAAATCCAACCACTATGGCTGGTGAGACGTACCACGTTCCTATACAAAGTATAGGGTTGTGGTACGGCGAACGAGCATTTTTGTGTTAGCAAAAATGCGACAGCCATTAGTAGTGGTGGGATTTTTTAGCTATGATAATTTTTTAAAATAAAAGAAAAACGTTTTTTATGTCCTTTACTACATCCTAAAATTACTTTCGGTTCAGAATTTCTTTAAACCTTTAATTTAAACTGGCTTTGGTTGGATTTGATATGCTCCAGAAGTATTTTTTTAAGTTTCATTGCTAATTTGCTATTTTCCTTATATGTATTCTTTTTTTCTTGTGGATCTTTAGCAAGATCGTACATTTCCCATGTATTAGGGGTTTTGTTAAACACAAGCTTGGTATTTGGCGTTCTAATGCAAAAAACATTATGCTCATGATGCGAGGGCCATGGGCCATACAAGCCCCCAGTTTCTGAGAAAGCAATTCTGTCTTTTTTTTCCTTTCCTTCCATTAAAGGCATTAAAGAACTGCCTTGCAAATGCTCATACGAATCATCAACATCTATGTTTGAAATATCAAGCAGCGTTGGCATTATGTCAATAATTCTTGTCTGAAACTTTATTTCTTTTCCTTTAGTATTCGGCATTAGAATAGAGCAAAAAACTTTTATTGTGTAATCATAGGTAAATGAGCCATACATCCTCTCTCCAATTTTCTCTCCATTGCTGGTCCCATGGTCGCTGAATATGACTAAAATAGTGTTTCCTAATAAATTAGAATTTTTAATATGATTGAAAATTTCTTTAACATAAAGGTCCATTTTTTTAAGGTAAGAATTATAATTCTTCTTGTTTAGCTCGTAATTTTTGAAATATTCTTCATCAAAATCTGTATATTTTTTAGCCACATTTTTTATGTTTTCTGTATGAATATTTGTATAGTGAAGAAATAAAAAGAATTTGTTTTTCTTTGCTATATCAGTTATTATGTCCTTATGAAGCTTCACAAGATCATCTTTGTACTCGTCATGTATAGAAATGGCATCAAATCCCTGTGAAGGTATAACAGAGTCTACAATTATATTTGCCATTGTATAATAACTGTCTTCATGCAGATATTGTGTTAGTGTTTTGCAAATACCCTTTTTGAATTTATTAGCATTAAAATATGAATTAACGCCATTTTTTGTTGGGTATAAACCAGAAAATACCGAATGAAGCGATGCAATTGTATAAGGTGCAGCAGTAATCATATTGGAAAAAAAGTAGGTTTTTTTTAGAATATTTGAAAGATTGTGGCACAGATAAAGCCTGTCCAATCTTAAACCATCTAGCAGAAGCATTATGACATTAAACTTTTTCATCTTTTAATCAAAGATAACCTAGCTTTCTTAATTTTGCTTTAACCTCCTCTTCTCCTTTTTTTGTGAAACTTTCTTTTTTTGTTTCTTCTTCTGTTTCTATGTTGGACAATACCTGCCTTAGTATATATGTTACATAACTTGACAAAGAGCTAAAGCCTGCACTTTCTGCCCTTTTTCTCAATTTTTCAGCTAATTCTGCTGGTATGGATATGGTTTCTTTTGAATCCAAAAAAATCACCCCTAATGCATTAACAAAGGTTTCTCAAAGAATTTTTTCTTAAAAATAGCGCTTAATTCTTCAAATTTTTTATTGCCTTCTTCACTAAATTTTTCAGCAATTCTTATTTCCGGCCACATATCTTTAGGAAATTTGCAATACATAGCAAAAGTTCTATGTAGCCCTAGAATCTCTTCTCTTGAAATCTGAGGCATATTTAAACTAAAATCAGACCTATAGTCTCCTGCCAAATGATCAGCAGGAATATAACCCATTTCCACGCTCATCTCATAAAGGCTTGTACCCCTGTAAGGAGTAAAAAGATGTATCATGAGGTTGTCAGGTTGAATTTGCCTGTTAAGCTCAATTGTATCAAATATCATCTCTCTCGTTTCACTGGGAAATCCAATAATGCTATTACCAGACACCTGCATTTTGGTTTTTTTAAGGATTCTAAAACCCTCAATAATCTGCTCATTAGTCATCATTCTGTGCACTACTTTTTGCCTGTATTCTTCATTTCCACATTCAACACCAGCTGTAACTGAAGAACAACCAGCTTCTTCTAGCAATTTTGCGTTTTCTTCATCCACCCCCTCTACCCTAACCTGGCACCAGAAAGGCAATCCTATTTCCTCTCTCCAAAGTTTTGAGAAATCCCTTATTCTCTGCTTCGTAGTTGGGAGGAAGATTTCTGAAAGGATGTAGACATATTGAAGCCCATAATTGTCCTTAAAATATTTTACCTCATCTATAAATCTTGGTATGCTCTTTGCCCTGTAGTTTCTACTCTTATGAACTTTATTAAGGTGCTCCTCTATGCAGAATGTGCATGAATAGACACAGCCTCTGGTAAGTTCAAAACATCCTGTTCTGCGTATGCGCCCGGACATTGGTTTGTAAATTCTAGTTTTATCAAAAATCTCCCAGTCTTGATATGGGAGATCGTCAATGTCTATGAGATTCCCCAGTCCATTTTTATGAACATTTCCATCTTTTTTTATCCACAAATTGAGGATTTTCGTGTAATCCTCATTATTCTTCAATTTTTCGCATAATTCAACAAAAGAATTTTCAGCTTCCCCTATCGAAATAATATCTATATTTTTCTCGCTTATCACTCTTTCTGGGGCTGTTACGGCAAGAGAACCTCCAACCACTATTTTGACATTTGGCCTAATGTTCTTTGCTGCGTTTATAAATTTTAAGCCCATGCTGAATGTTACTTCAACTGCAGATAATCCAATTAAATCCGGGTCATAATCCTCTAACATCTGTATGAAGTCTTGAATCATGTCTGTTTTTTTGAAATATATTCCCAAATCTGCAAAATTGGTTTCTTTTACTTGCAATGTCCTAGCTCTTGCATCATCACCCGTAAACCCTCTGGTATTATAGAATGTGGTGTCAAATAATCTAACCTCATTGCCAGCCCTTTTTAAACACGCAGAAAGTGTAGCTAATGCTGGCGGAATTAAGGTATCCATGGAGGTATTAGCATGTATTAGTAAGACCTTAAATTTCCTTTCGTCATTAACCATTTTTACAAAATCCTATTCCTACATTATATAAAAAGGTTTCGTTTTATGTGGCTCTGTCCCAAATAGTTAGTTTTGCCATCAATTTGCGAAGCTACTAAACATTAACCATCCAGCAATTTTCGGAGTTCCAGAGAGAAAATTGCAATCACGCTTATACTCTAACAGCTGAGCCGATGGCAAAACCGAGCTGAAAAGCGAGATTTGGGACAGAGCCGTTGCTGTCAAAACCTTTTTAAACCATCATACATGAGCTAAAGGTATGGGGAGTAATAAGCTAAAAGAGTTTCTGGACAGATATAATTCTATTCTTGATGATAAGCATGCTGCTGAAATCCAGCACAAGAAGGAAAAGCTAACATCCAGGGAGCGATTAAAATATCTGCTTGATTCAAATTCTTTTGTTGAGCTGGATGCCTTTGCAGAGCTTAATAGCAAGGAATTAGAAACTAAAAAAAAGCTTGGAGATGGTGTTATTACAGGCTATGGCACCATAAACAAAAGGCCAGTTTATATTTATGCTCAAGACTTTTCTTTTATGGGCGGCTCTATGGGAGAAGCGCATAACAAGAAAATAGCCAATGTAATGGAGCTTGCTTTGAAAACTGGTTGTCCAATTATTGGCTTGCTTGACTCTGGAGGCGCTAGAATTCAGGAAGGTGTTGCAGCTTTAGATACAGGCGGCAAAATATTCCAGCTAAATACCATTGCTTCTGGCATTATACCTCAAATTTCTGCAATCATGGGACCTTGCGCTGGAATTGCAGTTTATTCTCCAGCGTTGACTGACTTTATTCTGATGGTTAAAAAAACAAGCTATATGTTCATTACAGGGCCAGATGTCATAAAAACAGTAACAAGCGAAACAATAGATTTTGAAGGCCTAGGCGGCGCTCTTGCTCAAAATGAAAAAAGTGGAGTAGCCCATTTTATGGCTGATGACGAAAAAGAATGCCTAGACATGATAAAAGTCCTTTTGAGCTATCTGCCTCAAAACAATCTTGAAAACCCGCCTTATGTTGCTTCTGATAGCCCATCAAGAGAAAATAAAAAATTGCTTGATATAATTCCAGAAGATCCAAAAAAGACTTACGACATAAAGGAAGTCATTGCAGAGATTTTCGACAAGAAATCTTTTTTTGAAGTGCATCAATATTATGCTGCCAATGCAGTAATTGGATTTGCAAGGCTTAATGGTCATGTTGTTGGAATTGTAGCGATACAGCCAAAAGTGCTGGCTGGCTGCTTAGATATAAATTCTTCTGATAAAATTGCAAGATTTGTTAGATTTTGCGATTGTTTTAACATACCTTTAATCAATCTTGTTGATGTTACAGGTTATTTGCCTGGCACAAACCAGGAGCATAATGGTATAATAAGGCATGGGGCAAAAATATTATTTGCTTATTCTGAAGCAACTGTTCCAAAAATTTCCTTGGTATTGAGAAAAGCCTATGGAGGAGCTTATATAGCATTAGTTTCAAAAGACATGGGCTTTGATAAGGTGATTGCGTGGCCTTTTGCAGAAATCGCTGTTATGGGAGCTGAGCAGGCAGTGAGTATTGTAAACAGAGACGAAATTGCAAAAAATCAAAAGGCAAAAGACAAGCTTGTTGAAGAATACAAAGAGAAATATCTAAATCCCTATGTTGCTGCAAGTCTAGGCAAAGTAGATATGATTATAGAGCCAAAAGAAACAAGAACTGCTTTAATTAAATGCCTTGAGATGATTATTTTCAAGCGAGAGAAAAGGCCTGCTAAAAAGCACGCAAACATTCCTTTGTAGAAATGGAAGAGCTTGTTGTTAAGGTTGACGGCAAAGAATACAAGGTTTTTGTAGAGGAAACAGAAGAAGGCAAGATTTTAGTTCATTGTGGAAATGATGTTTATGAAGTTGAGACGAAAAAAGATGTTGAGCAGACCGCTCTTGAAAGGCTGCAGAAAAAAACCTCTGCTGAAACTAGCAATGAAATAACTGCGCCTTTGCCAGGGGTTATTTATGATATAAAGGTCAAGAAAGGCGATAAGGTAAAACAAGGGCAAAGCCTCATGACTTTGATGGCAATGAAAATGGAGAATGATATTACAGCTCCAAGAGATTGCACAATAAAAGATATAAAAATCAAAAAGAATGATAATGTAAACAGAGGGGATGTTTTGGCAATAATTGAATAGTACGAACATTAGACAAAAATTCATTAACGAGTCCAACAACGAGCCAATAAGGAAAAAAATTGACAGAATAAAAACAAAATTGGATGTTTTAAATGGAAAAATCAAAATTAAAAGGAATGGTTTTTGCTGCATTGTTCGCTGCTTTGACAGGAGCTGTTGCATGGTTCAGGATACCATTGCCATTCACACCAGTTCCGATAACATTACAGACTTTAATGGTTTTGCTGAGCGGAGCTGTGCTTGGCCCTTATTATGGAGCTGTGTCTATGGGCATATATCTTGCATTGGGAGCAATTGGGTTGCCTGTTTTTGCAGGAGGAAGTTCTGGAGTTGGCGCATTGCTTGGCCCAACCGGAGGATATTTGTTCAGCTATCCTGTTGCAGCATTTGTTATCGGATTTTTGCTGCAAAAAAAAAGGCTCAATGCTTTTGTCGGATATTTTTCATTTGCTGTGATACTTATATTGGCGGCAGTCATTGGGCTGGACTCAATATTTAAAATAGGCGTAATGAAATTGTGGGACAAAGTATCCAACAGGTATGTTCCGATGGTTGATTTGATTTCACAGCAGCAAAGATTGATGCTTATATTTTTCAGCGTTGCTGTATTGCTGGGGCTGATTGCGCTTGTGTTCTATCTGAAAATATCAAAATCCGTCTCCTTTGATGCAATACTGGCTATGTTTGCAGGCACTTTGATAATTTATGCAATGGGCGCTGTACAGGGAAAATTTGTCACAGGGCTGCCATGGAGCGCTATTTTTGTAGGATGGGTTCTTCCATTCATTATTGGAGACACTTTAAAACTTCTCCTTGCAGCCTGGATTGCCAAGAATGTGGACATTAAGGGATATCTCAAATGAACGAGCTTATTTTGCTTGATATTTTCTCTTACAGCTGCATGAACTGCATACGCTCTTTTGAATTTATTAGAAAAATTAACGATAAATACAAAAAATATGGGCTGGAAACAATTATAATACATCCGCCTGAATGGCATTTTGAGAAAAAATGCGACAATATTCTTCGCGCATTAAGAAAATTCAAAATAAATCTGCCAGTAATAATAGACAAAAATCAAAACATATTAAGAAAATTCAAAATAAATTTTTGGCCTGCACAGATTTTATTGAGAAATGGCAGAATAGTGTACAAGCACATTGGCGAAGGCAACTACAAAAAACTGGAAAATAATATTGCTGCGGTTTTAAAAATAAAATCCAAAAGAATATTCAGCAGCGAGCCTGTTTACAGCAAATTTCCGGCTTTATATTGCGGCAAAAAAAAGAAAGGCAAAATACAGAAGTTAAATAAAAAATTAAGATTTGGGGTTGTTTACATTGACAATAATTGGATTCAAAAAAGGGAATTTATTGAATCAATTGGCGATAGCTCTTCACTGGCCATATTGGCAAAGGGCAAGATAGTAAATTTTGTTGCAGAATCAATAAACAAAAGGTCAATAAAAATCAACATAAAATTAAACAATAAAAAGATAAAAGCCATCACTGCAAAAAATCCGCAATTATACAAAATTATGGAATTAAAAAACGAAAATAATCAAGAATTAATCCTAACAGCAAGCAAGAACCTTGCAATCTACTCATTTTCATTCCAATGATAGCGGCAAAAAGACTTTATTTCAAATATGAGGACGATTTAGTATTGAAAAATGTAAATCTGGAGATAATGAAAAATAGTTTTACTGCCGTCATCGGAGCAAATGGCTCAGGCAAAACAACTTTGGCAAAGCATTTCAACGCGCTCTTAATTCCCACAAAAGGCGAGGTTCTTGTTGATGAAATTAGCACCAAAAAGGACGAGCTCAATGCAAGAAAGAATGTAGGATTTGTGTTTCAGAACTTTGAAGAGCAGATTATTCATTCTATCGTCGAAGATGATGTCGCTTTTGGCCTGGAAAATCTTGGATTTGAAGAAATTAGGGTAAGAATGCTTGTTGATGAAACCTTATCAAGACTGAAAATAAGGCATCTTGCAAAGCAAAATGTAAATGCACTGTCCCAGGGCCAGAAGCAGCTAGTTGCTTTGGCTGGCGTAATAGCAATGAATCCTAAATATATTGTTTTTGACGAACCCACCACCAATCTGGACGAGAAGAATAAGAAGAACATAATGAAGATAATAAATGACCTCAATAGAAAGGAAAAAAGAACTATAATACTGATCACGAATGTTCTTGATGATTTGAGACACGCCAACAATGTAATTGTTATGAAAAAAGGCAGCATTATTTTTAGCGGAAGGAAATCAGAATTAAGCGATAAAATATTGAGAGCAGCTGGATTGCATGATTAGAAGACTAACTTTCGGGCAATATAAAAATAAGGGCTCTGTAATTCATAGCTTGGATGCTAGGACAAAGATAATTTGTGTCATAATTTTAAGCATACTGCTGTTTGCAGCAAAAGCGAAATTTGAAATTTTAATTTTTTCATCTTTTGTATTTTTTGTTTTTATTTTGTCTAAAATGATGCTTTATGATCTAGTGAAAAACCTAAGGCCGTTTTATTTCATATTTATTTTTCTTTTGCTGATGTATGTTATATTCTCAAGAAATCAATTGCTATTGGGAGTTACTTACCTGTGGCGCTATTCGATGCTTTTGATAATAACCTTGATTTTAACATATACAACAACAATACCGGAGCTCATCAAGGCAATTGAAAATCTCTTAAAGCCCTTGAAGCCTTTAAAGGTAGAACCCAGGAATATAGCAGTGGCTCTTTCTGTTGCAGTAAGGTTCATGCCGGTATTATTCATTCGCCTGGAAAAAACTAGGGAAGCCATGCTTTCCCGCCTTGCAAATTTCAGGAAAATCATGCATATTAAGATGCTTGTAGTTATTCTGCTTGAAAAAATGCTCAAATCAGCGTCAAGCCTGAGCGATGCCATGTATGCAAGAATATACAATGAAAACGTTGAAACAAAAAGGCTTATGAGGTTTAAAAAAAATGATTACATATCCATATTAATCGTTGTATTATTGGCTTTTATCATTTACTAGAATTTCTCTGACCAAAAAGTATGCCTGCAAGCACGTTTAATGCCCATGCTTGAAAAACATTTATTTTAAGAAGCTTGCCAAACACAAAATTCCAGAGCCACATTACAGGAAATGCCAAAATCAGTCCGACCAAAGCGCTTATCATTATCACAAGAAGCATCGCATAGCCTACATCAATCATCTTTTTCAATATAGGCACATTATCCAAAAAAGCCATATCAGAAGGTAAATTTTGTTGTTTTTTAAATGTTATGGAAATAAATATATACAGCTTAGCATTCAGCGGCAATATGCACAAAATAGAGCACAGAGTTATTTATGGCGACACAGATGCTGGTGGCGTAGTTTATTACGCAAATTACTTTAGGTGGTTTGAATCTGGCAGACGGGAGCTTTTCAGAAGCCTGAAAATAGACTATAACGCGCTTGAAAAGAAAGGCATTATAACTCCGGTTGTTGAAGCTCATTGCAATTATTTTCTTCCGGCAAGGTATGATGATGTAGTTGTAGTTGAGACTAGAATTGCTGAAATAAAGGATAAAAGCGTCAAATTTGAAAACAAGGTATTTAGGAAAAAAGGCAGAAAGCTTTTGGCTCATGGCTACACAGTAAATGTGTTTGTCGACTGGAAAAAGATGGAATCTATAAAAATGCCTGATTACATAAAGAAAAAGCTAAAGCTTGGCTAATATCTAATATTAATATCACCTTCTATTATTTTGACGATTTTATTGTTTTTTAGTTTTAACAATAAATTGCAATTTTTATCTATACCTACAGCTTTCCCATATATCTTTTTTGTCTTTGTTATAACTTCAACATTTTTGCCTATAGTGTCACAATATTTTTTCCATGTTTTTTGTATATTTTTAAATTTATTTTTATTGTATTGATCATTATATATGATAAAGAACTCAGTGAGTATAATTTTTGATACATCTTGAATATTTATTGTTTTATTTTTGATGAGTTTTAATGAAATTGCAATATTTTTTATCTCTGCTGGAAATTTATTTTGATTAACATTAAGCCCAATTCCAACAACAACATAGTTTTCTTTTCCAAAAATTCCCTCTGTTAATATACCACATAGTTTTTTTCCTTTGTAATGGACATCATTAGGCCATTTTATTTTTGTGCTAACTTTTATTAATTTATTGATTGCTTTAACAATAGAAATTGCAGCCGCAAAAGTTAGATATTGCAGATTTGCAATATTTTTTGGCTTCAATAATATTGACATTGACAAGCTGCCATTATCTGAATACCATTTTCTTTTAAATCTGCCTCTGCCTTTTGTTTGTACATCGGATATTACAACAATGTTGTTTAGCCCTTTCTTGGAAAACTCTTTAGCTTTGTCTTGGGTTGATATTAATGATTTATAATGCCGGAGTTTGTATTGCATTTCAATAAACATGATAGCAGAAATATATAAAAATTATTCCTCGAAGCTGCCTTCATTCAGGGCTTCTTGCCTTGCTGCCATAACCCACGGATTTGGCTTATTGTTGACTTGCTTAGTTTTCAAGTATTGATTTACAGCAGTTGTCACAATAAGTATTTTTTTCTCCCTTGGCAGCTCTTCCTTCTTTGGCTTGATTTGCTTTAGCTCCTCCAGAATTTTGTTGTTCTCGATGAAAGAGGTTGTTATATTACCTTTTAGGAATTGCCTTTTGCTTAATACAATCTTATGAAATGGTATTGTAGTTTTGACTCCTTCGATTATATACTCATCAAGCGCCCTTTTCATTCTTGCAATAGATTCGTGCCTTGTTTTTCCATAACATATAAGCAATGAAATCAAAGAATCAAAATGAGGTAAAATTGTATAGCCAGAATGCGCTGAGCTGCTTATCCTTATTCCTGGTCCACCTGGCGGCAAATAGTTTACAATTGTTCCTGGAGATGGTGCAAAATCATTTGCCGGCTCTTCTGCGTTTACCCTGCATTCAATTGCATGACCTTCAATCTTAATGTCGTCTTGCTTGAACGCAAGCTTTGCTCCTTCAGCAAGCTTAATCTGCTCCTTTACTAAATCAACATTTGTGACCATTTCTGTTACGCCGTGCTCTACCTGAATTCTTGTATTCATCTCAATAAAATAGAAATTCTTGCCCTTGTCGAGCAAAAACTCAATGGTGCCAGCGCCTTCATAACCAATGGCTTTAATAGCTCTTACAGCTGCATCGCCCATTTTTTCTCTCAGCTCTTGCGTCAATGCAGGACTTGGGCTTTCTTCTATCAACTTTTGATGCTTTCTTTGAATGCTGCATTCTCTTTCGCCAAGATGTACTACATTCCCATATTTATCAGCCAGAATTTGGAACTCTATATGCCTTGGCTCCTCCACATATCTCTCTATGTACAAAGAGCTGTCTCCAAATGCATTTAATGCCTCTTTGCTCGCGCTCTCATAAGCTGTTATAATATCCTGTTCTCTTGTGACAATCCTCATTCCTTTGCCTCCACCACCTGCTGACGCCTTTATTATAGCTGGAAAGCCTATTCTTTTTGCAACCCTTAATGCTTGTTTTGCATTTTTTAAGTCCTCTCTAACGCCTTCAATTATCGGTATATTTGCTTTATCCATAGACTTTTTGGCTTCAACTTTGTCTCCAAGCTTTTCAATCATCTTTGAAGAAGGTCCTATAAACTTAATTCCTTTTTTCTCGCACAGCTTTGCAAACTTTGGATTTTGGGAAAGGAATCCGTAGCCTGGATGAATTGCATCACAATCAGATTGCTTTGCAATTTTTACTATCTTTTTGATGTCCAGATAGTTTTTGGCCTTGCCAATATTGTAAGATTTATCTGCAAATTTTACAGCTAACGAATCTTTCTCGTCTTCTGAATAAACGACAACGCTTTCGATATTAAGTTCTCTGCATGCCCTGATGATCCTTAATGCAATCTCCCCCCTGTTTGCTATGAGTATTCTTTTGAAGCCCCTATTTCTAAGAACAGTATAGCTTTTTTCCTTTGCAAATCCAAAGCCCTTTGTAAGAACTTCAAGAAAAGACTTGTTTGATGGGTTTTTTAGGATTTCTTCCACATGGCCTTCTTCGACATGTGGCAGTCTTTTCATAACATTAACAGTTATAAAATTGCCCATATCACCTATCTTTGAAGAGTTAAATAATTCCTTGCTTGGGGTTATCATATGCTGCTTAAATATGCCTTCAAGATGCCTATAGGCAGCTGGAAAAACCGCATTGGCTCTAAGAGCAAAATTCTTCAATACTGCAAAAGCCTTTCCTATTGGCTTTAAGGCCTTGTTAAGAACGTCAACTAGCTGTTTCTGTTTCAAATTATTAATCTCAATCTTAGCCCTTTTCTCTTTTAGCATACTAAGCTATTTCCTTATAATTTTTATAAATCTTTGTACATTTTTATGGTAGAATATATATATCAAAATCATTATATTGTATAATATATCAT
>Ga0213870_1000595_pt1 | contig 16818 bp, 16 predicted proteins | sample WICALVC2017_Meta_FD_160119 | JGI IMG/M metagenome (GOLD analysis project Ga0213870, IMG submission 160119) | Freshwater microbial communities from subterranean cave lake in Wind Cave National Park, South Dakota, United States - WICALVC2017 | ecosystem: Environmental > Aquatic > Deep subsurface >... | reverse complement strand
GCTAGGCATATCCAGGGCGATATGTTGAGCTTAAAAATCTTCGAGTACGCTGCAATAGCGCCGCAGATTGGTTGTCGCAGTAGAACTTAAATGCAATATCTCGGATACATAGGCAGTGTAGCAAAAAAATCTTTTTGTGTGCTAGAACATGCATATGGAGGGCGCGAGAATGGGTACTCGAAAACAGTTATTGGAAGACAATGATCATAATGCTGTATCGGATTTGCGATCAGTAAATCCTCTGGCACTAACTAAAAATAAACTTACAATTATACACTCAAACCAAAATGTTGATCCTGTGTATGAAGCAAGCCAATCTACAGAAGATCAAACCACCAATACTAACCCCTTTAGCTTTTCAAAGAATATTGCACTCCAGCCCTATCAAACCATTTCTGCTTGGAGAAAATTAGCCGTAGGAAGTTGGCAAACTCCACGGGATCCTTCTATTTATGGTTTTGTGGATTTTGATGCCCGCCCGCTTCTCCAAAAACAAGAAGAGCTTCGTAAAAAAGGTTTTTATGTGACACCTACAACGATTGCTGCAAAAGCTGTTGCGCTGGCTCTTGCAGAATATCCAGTTCTTAATGGGTATATTCGCTGGGGAAGAATTTACCAAAGAAAAAATGTTGATATTTTTCTTACTGTAGCTGCAGATGATAAAGGAAGAGAGCTGTCAGGAGTAGTCATTCGCAATTGTGATAAAAAATCCTTAGAAGAAATTTGTACTGAAATTAAAGCAAAGGCTACACAAGTTAAAGAAGGTAAAGACCAAAATTTTAATAAAATAAAAGGAATTTCTCGATTGATTCCAGGCTGGCTCATGTGGCCAGTACTCTCATTTGTGCATTTTATTTTATATAATTTTAACCTCTGGACCCCGCTTTTAGGTCTACCGAAAGATGGCTTTGGTAGTGGAATGGTGACTTCCATTGGAATGCTTGGGATTGAACGGGGATTTGCTCCATTGATGCCACACAGTCGCAATCCCTTTATTATTGCAGTTGGAAAAATTACGGATCAAGTAAGAGCAGAAAATGGGCAAGTTGTTATTCGTCCTATGTTACCGGTTTGTGCTACTTTTGATCATCGACTTATTGATGGAGTAGGAGCAGGGCGAATGCTCGAAGTAGCTAAGCGGTATTTTGACAATCCAAGTTAAGGGTTTGCTGATTGGTCCTGCTTTGGAACTTCATAGAATTTCTCAGCAGTAGAAAGCAGCATAAAGGAATGTGGTTCTGGAGTCGCTTCTACAATAAAACGAAAAGCAAACAAGGATGGGAAAAGCCGAGCAAAAAAATTAGAGCAATGAGTGAGAAGTCGTCCCAGTCGATTTGGAAATAAGAGCTCAAAAGGTAGACCAACACCGATTACTTTTTTTACTCGGTATCCTGTTTCTCTTAACATTCTACGAAAGGAAGACAGTGTAAAAAGCCGTAGATTGTCCACTCTTAAAATCCCCTGTTCACCATAATTAAAAATCCCAAATGCTAGTAAAATCCTTAAAAAAACAAAAGCTACATTGCCAACAGAAAATATGAACGTAGGTTGTGTTTGCTTAGTCATCGCATAGCGAAGATTAATAAGAGCACGTTCTGGATTAGATATGTTTTCTAACACATCGAGAATTAAGAGATAATTGTAGCTGGAAGCGTCATGTGGAGTCTCTATATTTTCTATAGATAATGATAACGATTTTTTGTTTTGCTCAATCCTTTTTTGAAGATAGTTTTTAATTTGATTTGAAAACCGTGCCGTATTTTTTAAATTTAAAAGTCCACGATACTGCATGGAACAGAAAAATCCAATTTGCTGACAACGATATTTTATACATGCTTTCAGGACATTCCAAGCGTACTGCGTTCCGTTTACATGACAAATTTCTTTTCCATAATGTGTAGGAATTGGAAATTCTATAACGTTACTTTTTAAGGCAAAAGCTTGTAAAAGGATTTCTGTATCAAAATGAAAGTCATTTGTGTTTAATTCAAAAGGGACCTGTTTTAAAAACTTTGTGCTATAGGCACGGTACCCAGTGTGAAATTCAGATAGCTGTGTGTCCAAAATTGCATTTTGCATCCAGGTTAGGACTTGATTACCAATCCATTTATAAAAAGGCATTCCTCCTTTTCTAGCTTCTGCTTTGTTTAGCATTCGTGATCCTAAAACAACGTCTGGTTTGGCGCTTTCGTCGGTACTGCTCGCTCTTTTTCCCTCGCCAAGAGTTCGGGTAGCACACTCGACTTGAAATTTTTTTACAAACTCTAAAACTAACTCAGGAGCATATTGTCCATCCCCATGCAGTAAAACAACAACATCAAAGCCATTTTCAATGGCATAGCGATAGCCTAGTTTTTGATTACCCCCATAGCCCTGATTGAGTGCATTTCTTAAGATTGTTACATTTTGATAATGGTATTGATGGATGTGTGTAGAGGCTGTCTTAGCGGTTTTGTCCTGGCTGCAATCATCAATAACTAAAATGTGGAAATTAGGGTGATTAAAAATTTGTGTGGGCAAGCGATCAAAAACTGACCGAATATGTTCGTTCGCATTATAAGCAACAATAAAAATGAGCACACGATTATAAACCGGAACATTCTCAGTTGGAGTATTCCTAGAATTTAGTTGCGACAATATAAATGTTTCTTGCTTATGCATTTTAAGTTTTAATATAACAAAGTTTGTGAAACCTCAAACTTCTGTATTAGCATCCAACAAAACAGTTTTAGATCTCTATATTCTAGTTTGGGCTGCTTGGGTCCTTTGGGTTCATACCATTGGAAGACTACCATATGGCCTAAGTCTTCCAGTAACACTTTTATTTGATGGCGGAATACTTTTTTTTTGTTGGAATTTTAAGTTTTATCCTGATGTGAATACCCCCATTCTAAATGCTTTGATTCCAAAAAAAATCTTATTTTCACAGGGACTTTTATGGATGTCTTTAGTGGTTTTAGTCCTTTGCTCAATGATTTTTACAGCTTTTTTTCAGTTGCCATTAGATTGGGATGGGATGGATTACCATTTGCCCCCGCTAGTTGAGGCCTGGCAAAATGGCAGTTGGGCACACAGCTTAAATCCATATTTTGCAGCTAGAAACTATCCGAAGTCAGGCGGGCTTCCTTTTTTATTGTGGATCTGTCATTTCGGAGATTTTTTAGGTCTTCGTGCGGTGTTAGTTGTCTCTCTTTTTCACTGGATAGCAGGCTTATGTGCATCTTATTTTTTATTTGGTAAAAACCTTTGGACATTTTTATTTTGGGTATCTTTTCCATTGATTTGCCGTCAAGGAGTCAATGCCTATGCTGATTTACCTGCCTTGACATCCTTACTTATATTTTGTGTTTTTATTTTACAAAAAAAACCTGGGTTAGCGGCATTGGCGTTAGCCTTACATGGCTCCACAAAATTTACACATTTAGCGAGTGGGGTAGGGGCAATTATAGGGTTACAGCTTTTTTGGCTCCTCCTAAAAGAAAATATTTTTAGTGCTAAAAAATTAAAAACTACATTTTTTATTAGTATAGTTTTTTTAATTTTTGCTATTCTCCAACCACTAGAAAATTATTTTTATGAGAATAAACCTTTTGGACCACTACAGTGTAAGTTTTTAGGTTATGACTTTTGCAGTGGCAGTATTGACCCTGGCAGCATGGTAGTAGAGCCTGTTATTGATTTTCCAAAAAATCAAAACTGGCTTGTAAAAATATTTCGTGGATGGTCTCCTGCTCAACTCATACCAGGAACAGATGTCCATCACGGAGGTTTTGGGTGGGCTTGGCTATTGCCGCTTTTCTATGGATTGTTTTGTTTGATACACCGAAAAGCACTAAAGCAAAAAAGTTTTTCCGGAGGATTTGCCGGAGAATGCACAGCCGGAACGCGCGCAGGAAGCGCAAGTGACAATGCCCGATGTGCAGGCGACAAATTGGGACGCAAGTCTGACACAGTGCTATGTGGCGTGATGGTTTTAAGTGTAGCTGATTTTTTCATCCCAGCGCTTTGGTATCCAAGGTATCATCTTGGTTTGGGTTGGATTTTATGTATGCTGGCTGCCTTTTCACTTGAAAAGATGAATGTAAAATCCATAATTTATAAAATTTCAATGTTTGCTTTATTCTTACAACTTTTTTGGATTTTTCCTCAGCGAGCTTGGTTTTTAGGTATACAGAATTTTTCTGATCTGCCAAAATTTTTTGAAAATTTAAAGTCCATCACAATCAACGGACATCCCAAGCATGCAACACACTCTTCTGATCAGCGCTCCTTTCAGTTTTATGGATTAAGAAACAAGAAGATTCTTGTGTGTACTAGCTCGCAAAAAGATCCTATTAGACCTATTGTAGCAGCATATGGAGCAAGTCTCACGAACTCTGTTCAATGGACAAAGGAATGTACGGAGCCGAATGTAGAGTATTTAATTTTAGAAAAAAACTAATTTTTAGAAATTTTTTGGCTAAATCCAATGGCTAATGAGCAGACTTCTTTTATGACTGCTCGTTCCAAAAAGGCTTATTTAGGTCATGTATAAAAAATGGAGTTAAACTCCATAAAATATGATATTTTCATCCATATGTATCCAAGAATTATTAAACCCCTTCAACTAAAAAGCTTTTTTCTGTTTGGACCGCGAGGAACTGGAAAGTCCACATGGTTAAGAAATCATTTCCCAGAAGCGGTTTTTTTTGATCTGTTAAATGATTTGGTATTTCAAGATTTTTTGAGAAACCCTTCTGAGCTAAAAGACCGAGTACCCCGAAATAGTTCTTGCACGGTGGTCATCGATGAGATTCAAAAAGTTCCTGCACTTTTAGACGAAGTACATAGACTATTAGAGTCTGAAAAAAGACCAATTCAATTTATAATGACAGGTTCAAGTGCAAGAAAAATAAAAAAAACAGGTGCAAACTTGCTGGCAGGTCGAGCACGACAACTGAAGATGCATCCTTTGACGTGTGTTGAGCTGGGATGCGATTTCAAGCTTGAGCATTCTTTAAAGTATGGGCAGCTTCCAACCGTTTATACAGATTCCGATCCTAAGGATTTTTTGAAAAGTTACGTCGGAACTTATTTATCCCATGAGGTTCAACAAGAATCGTTGATTCGCAATCTTTCTCGGTTTGCACATTTTTTGGAGATCGCAGCTTTTTCGCAAGCAAGTCCACTGAATGTATCTAATGTAGCAAAAGAATGTGGAATAGATCCTAAAACAGCACAAGACTATTTTGAACTCATAGAGGATCTTTTAATTGCAGAAAGAATTCCAGTATTCAGGCATCGAGCAAAAAGAAAAGTGACCACTCATCCAAAGTTTTATTTTTTTGATGTGGGTGTTTATAGAACATTAAGAAAAAAAGGTCCGTTAGATCCTGAAGAAGAAATTCAAGGTGCTGCAATTGAAACACTTTTTTATCAAGAGCTTCGCGCATGTATTTCTAATAATGGTCATGATTTTTCACTTTCGTATTGGAGGGTGCAATCTGGAGAAGAGGTTGATTTTGTTCTTTATGGTGAATCTGGTTTTTTTGCTTTTGAAATAAAAAGGTCTAGTCTTTATCGAGATGCAGATGTGAAAGGCCTAATGGCGTTTAAAAGAGATTATCCCAAGTGTAATGCATTTTTGATTTATGGTGGAAATAATGTTTATCATACTCAGGGTGGGATTACAGTGCTTCCATTTGAAATGGCTTTAAAAAATCTGAATAATATTTTAAGTAGAAAACCAATAGTTTAAATGTGGCAGAAGAGACTTGACCTACTTCGCTTTTTTGTATCTTGTTCAAAAACTGCATTAGGTTCCCCCACGGTTACTAAATTAGATATTACGGGCTATATACACAAACGAAAAACTTATTATTGCGCTTGGGTTGCCATTGTATCGTCCTTTTTTGGAAGAATTTGTGGACTGATTAAAAATAAAACTCCATAATTGAATAATTTTCTATATGATGTTTCCATGGTTTCTCTCTTACTTAAAATAAAAAGCAATAAATATGCCAAAACTGTGAGCCTGGTTTTATTGATAAACTAGGATCTATTAAAAGTTTTTAGTTTAGAAAATTCAACAGCTGACTAGATCTTATACACTAAAAGCTGTATTCTAAATTGCTTACAAAACGGCTGTTTTCTCTCCACTGGCCATAGTAAGAGCGGGAAGTTCCTTTAAAAAATTCAGTGTGGAGCTTAAGGATGAGTCCAGCAGTTAGCTTATATTCCAAGCCACCAGCAAACATTTTTCCACCTTCGTCAAAGTCTAAGTTTTGTGCATAGAAAAATCGCAAGTCTTCATCATATTTTAAAACAACTCGACTAATGAGGTTGTTTTTTGCTGCTCTCGCATCTTTAGAGCTTTGTGCATAGTTTGGATAATCCTGGTAGCGAGTTGTTTCTTCTCCAGCGTAATCCACAGTCCAGTCGATTTGGTCTAAAAAAAATGCTTTTGCCCAATCATCAATTGTGTACGTAATGCCCCCATCATAATCAAAGTAATGGTCATCTTTTCCAGCATAAGCGTACTGATAAAGACCTTCACCGTGAAATTCAAATTTTCCAAATGTTGTTGAAAACCCAAAGCTGTGGTTTCCAACGGGTACATATTGTTTTGTGTAGGTGGTTTTCGTAACAATCCCTAGGATTGGGTCGCGCTCTTCGTATTTTTTAAGTACAGGAAGTGCATTAAATCCATGAAAACTTGCCACAAAAAAATCCCATCCCAAAACCGTTGTTTTAAATCGCAACACACCTTGAAAATTTTTAAAAGCAAACCCTGGAAATTCCTCTTGAACATTCAACTTTCCAACTACAGAATTCACATCACGAAATTGATTGTCACCACTTGAGTCGCTATCACCTGTTCCCGACCAACGTGAACTTGAAGCAGATGATTTTGAGGGAATAAAATAAGGAAAAAGAGCTAGTGTAAATGTAGAAGCATCCACATAGTAATCTAAAGAAGAAAGCCAAAGACCTAATTCCCGAGGATAAATGGGGTCGTTTAAATCTTTAGGGGTGATCCGGTCAGAAGGTGAATATAAAACTGTGGATGTGCCCATTTTAAATACTTTTTTCCCTGCAGTAAAATCAACACTTTCTAAACCATGTACAGCATAGGCTTCGCTTAATTCCCAAAAGTGGCGGTAACGTTTGCGATCAGCCATAAAAAGTGTTCCACCTTGATAGGTATCTTTTTGGTTGCCGTACTCTCCCCATACAAAACCGTAGAAAGTGGTATCCCTGAACTTTGCATTGCTTTTAAATTGCAGTTTGGTTTCTGCGTAGTGATTTCGCCTGTCTAAACCTTCTCGATCCGTTGGTTTTTTATAGTGGTGCATGGAGCGAACAGAAAACTTATTTTCACTATTTTTAATCCATTTTCTAAAAAAAGAAGGTTTGGGCTTTTTTTTAGGTTTTACTACAGTTTTTTCTACTTTAATTTCAGCTTCCATCTCTTTAAAGAGATCTTCATCTCCCGCAAAAGACAAACCTAGCCCCCATTGACTAGTGCACATAATGATTAAAAAAAACAAACCCCGATTAATTTGTATGTTGCCCAGAGAGGACGAACCTTTCTGTAAACGTTGGATCAGCAATAGTCGTATCTACTTTACGCTCCACAGTCATTACAAGTGTTTTATGGTTTGCTTTATGATTGTCCATAATGCCTTTTTTAGAGCGCCAAACAGTACCTTTTATATTTTCAAAATCTAAATTAGTTTGGGTTTTAAGCAATTTGTCCCGCTTGTCATAGAACTCTGTTTTTGTAGTTACTAATACATCTGTTCGTATCCATAGGACTCTTTTTTTGTACGCAGTTTCTTTTTCTTTTGCAGGAGTTTTTGGGGTGGCTTCAATCACATAACATTCATGCGTATCGCATTTTTCTTTTCTTAAGACATTGTAGTTATATACATCAATGTCTTCGCTTTGAAGGTCTTCATAGGTAAAGTCTGTTCCCATAAAATAATTTTTCTTTCCACCTTCAGCTATTCTTTGCATTTTGCCTTGTGCTGGTAGGTGTAGCCATTGGTCGTCAGATCGATTTTTATGTTGCCAGTTTAGCAAAGCTGTTCCTCGAATGTCAGAAGGGCCTAGAAAAACTACTAATCCACGATAGACATCTTTTTCTGCCTCTTTGGAGTACCGTTTTAAATCACGGTTTTCTTTTTTCCCTGACTTATCTACGAGAATCATTTTTTCTGATCCAATTTCCGATGACACTTTATGCATGTTTTTTTGTTTTTCCATAACTTCACGGCCAGTTGGATCTGCTAAAACTAATGCAGGAATAAAAAGAAATATTGCCGGAACTTTTACGGCCAGAGCTTTTACGTGATGTAAAAGCGACAAGGTCCAATGTAAAAATGATAAAATGCCAGGAATTTTTACGTGATGTAAAAATGATAAAATGCAAAGATAAAATGTATTTTTCATAATGTTCTCCGTTGTTTTTTTATAAAAGTTATAGGTAAAATTTTAACTATCCTATTACTGCTGTAAATAGGAAAATAGAAAAGGAATCCATTACATGAAGTTAAGGGAAAAAATTACAGTAGTATTTTTATTTATTAACCTTTTTTCTTATGACGGCACCAGTCATTGGGATTATTCATTGGGTGGTGGAGCGCGTAGCTTGCCGATTGGTCTTAGTGTTTTTAGTGAAGTAGGACACAACTTACTTCTTTGGGGTGAGAAAATTGATAATGAAAATGAATACAACTATGGATATTTGCGTCCTAGTCTACAATTATCAACGTCAGGACTGGTAACGAAGCCAGGAGTTTTTCTTGATGTTTTTCCTATCTCTTTTTTTGGATTAACATTAGGCAGTGCATATTCTTGGCGTTTTACAAAACTAGATACCATTGACTGCAGTAGCGCTCATTGTGGTGGTGGTTTACAAAGGACAATTCTTAAAACTAAATTACTATTAGGCTATGAAGCCTTTTTCTTAGCTGTTATTCAGAAGCTTGAGTTTCTATTTCCAATGTTAAAAGATCGTGGTTTTGCTGATGAGAGCTCAACTCTTGTTGGACAAAAAGGATATGATAGGGTCTGGTTTCAAGAGTACGTTTTGGGTTACACTCTTAGTGAAAAATATAAAGTTGGAATGATTTTTGATTTCTCAAAAATGCTTCATTCTCAAAATCGTTCTGATCAAAAACTTTTATTTATGAATAGGGCTTTTACAAACTGGTCTTTAGTAGGTGGTGCTGGACTTTACCAGTCCAGCACTCAGCTACAAGCTTTTACAGGATTTATCCTCATGGAATGGCAGCTTTCGCCTTCCTATGCTTTAGATTAAAGCTTATTACTCAGTGATTGTTGGCAGGACTGTATTGTGCAGGGCTATAAAGTGTAGTTTTATTTTTTCCACGTATTTCTTGTACAACAATATTAGCAGGCACCATGTCACGGCATGTTCGTGTTCTATGATCTGAAATAGTGATGAATTCTACCGCTCGAGCAATACCACCACTTGAAAGTCTTTTACCCACCATTCGATGACCATTATATATCGAAGAGCCACAGCTATTGGTTACTTTTGTTATTTTATATTGCCTTTGGTCTGGATTAATCTTTATTTCGCATAACCCACCTAATTTGTTTTCTAGTGAAGCTGCATTTTCTGTATAATCCAACGTAAGATTTGTATAACGATCACAATAGATATCAGGAAAATGACCTTGTTTTGAATATAATTTAAAATCTGCAAATCTTTGTACACTCGTTGCATTTGAAAATGGTGCAGAGAGAATAATGAATAAAAAAGAAACCACTAAATTTTTCATAAAAGATACTCCTTGCTTTACGTGTTTATATATAGAGCAGATAATCTATCACTATAACACAATACGTCAATACTATTTTTACATTACTTGCTTAGCACCGAGTAGCTTCAAAAAAAGTGATACCGTATGAGGCAATACGGCACTCAACCCATAGTTTTTACGGTGTTTGTCCTTTTGAAACGCAGCTAGAGCTTAAAAATTATATTCTTAGTTGATTTTAATATAAATATAGCTATAATAGCTATATATGTTTAAAGTCTCAATAGCTAATTTAAAAAATAATTTAAGTAGCTATATTCATAAAGTATCTAAGGGAGGTGAAGTGATTATTACAGACCGTCATAGACCAGTTGCTAAGATTGTTTCTCTTGAAGCTACACCCTCCAAAAACATAGATGAAATGTTAGCACAGCTCTGTAAAGAAGGGTGTGTTGAAGTGGACTTTTCTTATAAAAATAAAAAAAATAATTTTAAAAAGATTCAGCTCCCTTCTGGATGGTTAGCGTCCGAGCTTATTATTAAGGACAGAAATAAATAATGCCAAACCACAGCCAAAGGCTTTCTTATTTTGATAGTAGTGTTTTAATTAAACGATATGTTGATGAACCTGAATCAAAATTCGTAGATAAAATTTGGGTAGATGATTCAAATAAAATTGCAACATCTTCATTAAGCTATGCAGAAATTTTTGCTGCATTTTATAGGCTATATCGAGAAGGAGTTTTATCTTTAAAAAATTTAAAGCTTATTCTGATAGAGTTTGAGCAAGATTGGAAAGGTTTAGTCATTATTGATTTTACCAGTGAAGTTAGAGATATTGTGCCACAGCTTATTAAAAAAATATCTTTAAAAGGTGCTGATCTTGTTCAAATGGCATGTGTTGCCTTTTTAAATGCCCGCAGTGTTCCTGTGATTTTATATACAACAGATGCTCGGATGAAAACAGCAGCACAGGATCTTAGTATCCCGTTACAAGATCTTCCCAACTGCCACACTTGATGATGATCTAACGTCATTTATGTATGAGATAATATTCCGGATAATCTGAATAACGCGCCAATTGCATCCAAAAAGGGATACGCAGTAACCCCATTAAAATTTTGAGAGTAATCACCAAGGTAAGCGATGATGCAATTACAGGATTTTCCAAAATAATCTTGAAAACTCTTTAGGCCTGAAAGATCCCTGGGACCGAGATTGCGAGTAGCTTTGACCTCGATTGCCACCACGCACTTATTGATCTCAAAAATAAAATCAACCTCGGCACCTGCCTCTGTTCTATAAACAGAAACTCTCACATCTTGGTCAACGGCTCGAAACTCGGAGAGAGCACATTGTAGAAAAAGATTTTCAAAAAGTGCTCCTCTCCGATCTGGTGAAGGCGTGAAGTTTCCTAGTGCACCATTGAGGACACCAACATCAAAAAAATAGTAACGTGGATGCTGTATGAGCCTTCGTTTCGTGCTCTTTGAAAAGGCATCAACGCTTTCAACGACGAGCGTATCACATAAAATCTCAAAATATCGCCGTGCGGAAGTGCGCTCTATTGAAGCTTGTGAGCAGAATTTTGAGAAATCAATGAAGTCGCCGGATCTGCTCGCTACGACTTCAAAGAACCTTGAAAACCCCTCTAAATTTCGTGTTAGTGCCTCAGCTTGAATTTCTTCTTTAAGATAACTTATCGAGTAAGAGCGAAGAAGCTTTTCTGCTACAGTCCTTTGCTCACAGAGAAATGGCTCGGGCAATAGTCCAACTGAAAGAGCTTTTTCAAGGTCAAAGAGTGTGCCAAGCTCAGATGGAGCAAGCGGTCCTAAATGATAAACTAGCACTCGTCCAGGTAGTAAATTTGCTTTTCCTCGTTTAAGTTTTCGTGCACTTGAGCCTGTGAGATAAAATTTTCTTTTTTTATTTTCATCGATAAGGACTTGAAGCGTGTTTAAGAGCGACGGCAGCCTCTGGATTTCATCCACTAGGATTGTGTTTGCGGTCCCAAGCCGCCGCTTGATGAGGCCAGGATCTTTTAGGAAGCTAACAAAGGTTTCTTCGTCAGCAAGATTGATGGTGAGTTCCGGCTTTAATGCTTTGATTAGAGTAGATTTTCCCGACTGCCTTGGTCCTAATAGCAAGATTGACTTTGAAGAATAAGCTAGTTTTGATTCAATTCCTCTATTTATGATCATGAGCTCATTTTACGACGTATTTTGTGCTAATGTCAATATTTAAGTAACTCGCCAATTACTTCTAATAATCTTGAAAACTCTTTAACCCAGAAGGCTTCCCGTCCTATGATGTAACGCAACGTTCCATGACATTTCTGATGCGGTAGGCTAACCAAATCTAAATATTAATTTTTATGGAGGGGTTTTCATCATGTTTAATAAATTTTTAATTCTTTTTGTTTTCATGTTTGGAGTAACAAGCAATGCAGAGCACTCAAAGTGTAACCGTACTTTACGGTACGATGGGCTTTCAGAATCTATTAAAACAAAGCTTCAAAATGGAAAAACAGCGCTAGCTGCAGATTCTAAGACAGATTCTGACTTTCATATTGGGTATGTTTTTAAGCTTGTGGATTTGGATGCTGAACTCGTGATGGCTGTGTTTTCATCCTACAGTGAACAAAAAGGGAATATTCGTTCTTTGCTTGAATCTACAGTAGAAGACCAAAAGGGAAATTGGGCAAGAGTCAAGTATGAACTCGATACGGGTCATGTCTTAATCCCAAATAGTCATTATTCTGTGAATGACGTTGTAAGTAAGGAAAACAATACCTTTCTAATGTATTGGAATTTAGCTTATTCTTGGGGACTTAGTAAGCCTACTTACATTGATGGTTATATGCGAACAGAGCCAGTTGGTGCACGTACATTGATCCTTTATTGTAACTATGCGATCCCAGACATTGGTTTAGCTCCTGATACAGTGAATGAAGATGGACTAGAAGCAATGAAAAATACAGTAGAAGATATTTCAAAATGGGTGACAAAAGTTTCAAGAGACCAAGCTAAAGTAAATCGGCATATTGAGCGCTTTAGAGGGATGCTGGGAAATTAAGAAAAAATTTTAAGAGCGCATTCTTTCAGCATTAATGACACCTTTTTTGGATTCAAGTGCGCTAAGCACACGGCTGAGCTGGTCAATATTTTCAACTTCAATATCAAACAAAGAGACAGCTTTGCGGTCTTTTAAGGTTCGGATATCTGCTTTAGAAATATTGACACCACAACCAGCTATGGCTTGAGTCATACTAGCTAAAATTCCAGGTGTATCATTTGAAAGAATTCTGATTTTTACGTGCCGCTTAATTGGAGCTTGTAAGTTCCATCGCACTTCTACTTTTCTTTCATTTTCAATTTCAAGTGATTTGGAGCAAGTTAGAGTGTGCACTGTAATACCTCTTCCCCTAGTCACAAATCCAATGATGCTATCGCCTGGTATTGGATTGCAGCAACGTGCAAAGCGAATAAGAATGTTGTCAACACTATCCAAGGTAATTGCATTTTTGCTTTCAGTTTTTTTCCGTGCACTTTCAAAAATTTTCTTTAAGAAGGATGGATTTTCTAGCTTGTCTTGCTTTTGAGCGAGCACCTCAGCTGGCAAAACATTCTGAATGACCACTGCTGGAGCAAGTCTCCCATATCCAATATAAATACAAAGATCATCTAAAGTTTTTGCTCCACGCTTTTTTAAAAAATCAATAAAAGCATTAGTTTTTACAATATTGACTAGTTTTTGGTTATAAACTTTAAGTTCTTTTTCAAACATTTCTTTTCCAAGAATTGCTGCTCTAGCTCTTTCCTGGCTTTTAATATAAGTACGAATTTTAGCTTTTGCTTTGCTACTTTTAACAATTTTAATCCAATCTTTACTAGGCGTTTGTGTAGTGGATGTGAGGATTTCAATGATATCACCAGATTTTAAGCGATATTTTAATGGAACAATTTTTCCATTTACTTTGGCTCCTACACAGTGATTTCCAACATCAGTATGGATTGCATATGCAAAATCTAAAGGTGTGCTTCCATAAGGAAATTCTCTGACATCCCCTTTGGGAGTAAAAACATAAACATCCTCAGCAAAGAGATCTATTTTAACGGTTTCTAGAAATTCTGTGGAATCCTTTAAATCCTGATGCCATTCGACTAATCGGTTGACCCATTCCACGTCTTTGCCAGAAGTTTCAAATTTTCCTTCTTTATATTTCCAATGAGCTGCTACACCTAGTTCTGCAACTTGTTGCATTTCTTGTGTACGGATTTGGATTTCAACACGTTCTCCTTGGGGTCCAATTACAGTTGTATGTAAGGATTGGTATTGGTTAGCTTTTGGAATAGCAATATAGTCTTTAAACCGTCCTGGAACAGGTTTGTAGGTTGCGTGGATTACACCTAAGGCCTTATAGCACTCTGTGATATTGTCCAGAGTGATACGAAAAGCGATGATATCATGCACTTGTTCGAAGTCAATATTTTGTCTTTCCATTTTTTTGTATATCGAATAAAAATGTTTTGGACGGCCTATGACGGCTCCATTGAGATCATACTCTTTTAATTTTTCTTGCATCATGGCAGTTACATCTTCTATGTATTTTTCACGTTCTTTTTTTGTTTTTTGGATTTTTGTTGCGAGCTTATAATACACTTCAGGGTGTAAATAGCGTAAGCACAAATCTTCTAGTTCGAGTTTAATAGAGGAAATTCCAAGTCGATTTGCAATGGGTGCATAAATGTCTAAAGTTTCTTGCGCAATTATTTTTTGTTTATAGGGTAGATGGTGTTCTAGGGTTCGCATGTTGTGTAAGCGGTCAGATAGCTTCACTAAGATCACACGGAGATCCTTGGCCATTGCAATAATCATTTTTCTAAAGTTTTCAGCTTGTTTTTCTTCACTAGTGCGAAAGGTAATTTTTGAGAGCTTAGTCATCCCATCTACAAGATCTGCAACATTTTTTCCAAAATTTACTTCAACGTCTCCTAAGGTGATGTTTGTGTCTTCAACCGTGTCATGTAATAAAGCAGTGACGATGCTTGCAACATCTAAGCGGAGTTCAGTTAAAATAAATGCCACAGCTCTTGGGTGAACCATATACGGTTCACCAGAATACCTTTTTTGTTTTCCATGCGCTTTTTCAGCAAAGTCATGGGCAGCTCGGATAGAAGTTACATCTGCTTCAGGAAAATAATTTAAAACAGCATTACAGATGTCATTTACTGAAACGGGAGTTTGAGTCTTACTCACTTAAGACATTTCTCCTTTTTTAATATTATCTCAAGTTCTTTATATGTTTTTTCTAGCTCATGATTGATGAGTTGGTAGTCAAAGGTGGTTGCATTTTGAATTTCTTTTTGTGCTGTTTTCAAACGTACTTTTATAGCTGCTATCGAGTCTGTTTTACGTTTTTTTAAGCGCCTTTCAAGTTCTTCCATTGAAGGTGGCAACACAAAAATAGTGATGCAGTGGTTCTTGTAAATCTTTTTTAGCTGTTTAGCGCCTTGAACATCAATATCAAATAAGACGTTTTTGCCATCAGACAAGATTTTTTCAACTACTACTTTTGCAGTGCCATACCAATGGCGACCATATACAAAGGCATATTCTAAAAATTCTCTGCTTTTTACCATTGTTTGAAATTTGACATCACTAATAAAAAAATAATTTACACCATTTTTTTCTTTGCCTCGTGGTAAACGGGTTGTGTAGGAAATAGACACTTCAAACGCCTGTGGATGCTTCTTAAGAAGCATAGACGCCAGCGTGCTTTTGCCCGTTCCTGAAGGTGCAGAAAGTACAACTAATTTATTAAATTTACTCAAACCCTGTATTGTACTGGATTTGCGCCTTACAATTCCTTCGGTCGTACGATTCATTGAAGTTTTATTCCTTATATTTTGTCGCATTCCCGTCCTAGGAATGCTCCGGTGTAGGTTTTGTAGGAGACTCTAGATCACTAGCCATTGTGTTAATTGTATCATTTCCTATTTGTCTATACTTTTTAAATCGATTCAAGAGCAGTTGCTTTAAGTTAAATTTTAACAAAAGTTGTAATTCCTTTAATAAGGCATCTTTAAGGAATTTAGCAGACTGCTGTAGGTCCCGATGGGCGCACCCTTTAGGTTCTGGAACAATGGCATCAATAACTTTCGTTTTTAAGATTTCTGGTGGAGTCATTTTCATGATTTTTGCTGCAGTTTCATTCAGGGAGCTGTCTGACCATAAGATCGAAGCACAAGACTCAGGAGAGATTACAGAATAAGTAGAATACTCTTGCATCAGAACTCGATCAGCTATTCCTATAGCTAATGCTCCTCCGCTTCCTCCTTCACCAATTACACATGCAATAATAGGACATTCCAGTTCAAACATTTCCATAATACAGCGGGCAATCGCTTCACATTGTCCTCTTTCTTCAGCTTCTACCCCGGGATAGGCCCCTGGTGTGTCAATCAGTGTGATGATGGGTAACTGAAATTGTGAAGCAAGTTTCATAATTCTTAAAGCCTTTCGGTATCCTTCGGGTTTTGCCATTCCAAAATTTCGTTCAATTTTTTGTTTTGTGTTTCTGCCTTTTTGATGAGCCACTACTGCAACAGGGTGTGGACCAAGCTTTCCAAATCCTGTAATTAAGGCTGGATCGTCTCCAAACAAGCGGTCCCCGTGTAGTTCTACAAAATTTTCAAAAACAAGGGGGATATAATCTAGTGCATAAGGGCGATTGGGATGGCGAGAAAGTTGTACTCGTTGCCAAGGCGTCAAATTTCCATAGATCGCATCAATGAGCGAGTTTACTTTTGATTCAAGTACTTGGATTTCAGTGCTAAAGTCCACTTTTTCGTTTTGGGCTAGTTCTCTTAGTTCCTGAAGTTTTTTTTCTAATACAACAATAGGTTTTTCAAAATCGTAAAATGGTTCCATAATAAAAACATAGACTAACATTTCAATATTTAAAAAGGAAGTGCTCTACAGCAAGATATTTGCGGTTTTAAATAGATGCCTTAAACTTAAAATATGACGGAACAAAATCTAGATT